>Ga0078972_1000089_pt1 | contig 351806 bp, 330 predicted proteins | sample YelNatPaOPGAMG01_FD_67568 | JGI IMG/M metagenome (GOLD analysis project Ga0078972, IMG submission 67568) | Hot spring thermophilic microbial communities from Obsidian Pool, Yellowstone National Park, USA - OP-RAMG-01 (SPADES assembly) (version 2) | ecosystem: Environmental > Aquatic > Thermal...
TTTTCTTTGTTTTTTGGGGGGGGGGGGGGGGGCCAACCCCCCCCCAATGGAAAGGAAGAGGCGCAGGGGGGAAAAAAGAGGGGGGGGGGGGGGGGGGGGGCCTTCCCGGGGGGACCCCTTCGCCGCTTCTGGAAAACCGGCTGAAGAAGCGCCGTTTTTATTTTAGGCAATCTTTCTTTAGGGATTGGTTGAATTTTTTGATAGAATTGGAATAATAAAATAAAAAATAACCGCAAAGGTTTGCGGCAAAAAAATAAATAAAAAACAAGCGGCTAAATAAATGGGAGGGAAAAATTATAATTTTAAAGAAAGAGAAAAACATTGGCGGCAGTTTTGGGAAAAGGAAAAAATTTATCGGTTTAATCCTAAAAGCAAAAAAGAGTTTTATGCGGTAGATACGCCGCCCCCTTATATTTCGGCTGACCGTTTGCATCCGGGACACATTATGAGTTATTCGCAAGCCGAGTTTATCGTCCGTTTTAAAAGGATGAATGGTTTTGAGGTTTTTTATCCAATGGGTTTTGATGACAATGGTTTGCCTACCGAGCGGTTTGTGGAAAAAAAATACCATCTGGATAAAAATAATATTTCGCGGCCCGATTTTATTAAAAAATGTTTGGAGGAGACAAAAATTGGTTCGCAGATTTATAAAAATTTATGGCAGTTATTAGGGATTTCCGTTGACTGGACAAAAACCTACAGCACTATTGATGCGCACTGCCAGAAAATTGCCCAATGGTCTTTTCTTGATTTATACCGGAAAGGTAAGCTTTCCCGCAAAGAAGAACCCATTTATTGGTGTCCTTTTTGCCAGACAGCCTTGGCGCAGGCAGATTTGGAAGAAAAGGAAGAGGAGACCTTTTTTAATTTTATCGGCTTTCCGATAGAAAGCGGCGAAAAACTTTTGATTGCCACGACGCGGCCCGAACTTTTACCCGGTTGTGTGGCTTTGTTTTACCATCCTGCTGATGAAAGATATAAGCATTTAGCCGGCAAGAAGGCAAGAGTGCCGCTTTTTAACTATGAAGTGCCGATTTTAAGCGATAGTCAGGTGGAGACCAAACTGGGGACGGGCTTGATGATGGTTTGCACGTGGGGAGACAACGAAGATGTCAGAAGGGTAAAAGAACATAATTTGGGTTTGAGGTTAGTAGTGGGAAGAGATGGCCGGATGAATGAGCTGGCAGGAGATTTTAGCGGCTTAACTCAAACAGAAGCGCGGGGAAAGATTCTTGAAAAGTTGAAGGCAGAGGGCTTTCTGGTTAAGCAGGAAAAAATAATTCATAATGTGCCGGTTCATGAAAGATGCGCTACGCCGGTTGAGTTTATAAAAACTAAACAATGGTTTTGCGACATTTTGAACGCCAAAGAAAAGTTATTGGCACAAGGGGATAAGATGAACTGGTATCCTCTTGAGATGAAACAAAAATTTATTGACTGGGTTAGCGCGCTTAAGTGGGATTGGTGCATTTCGCGCCAAAGATATTATGGCGTGCCTTTCCCTGTCTGGTATTGCGCTTCTTGCGAAGAAATCATTCTGCCGCAAGAAAAAGATTTGCCGGTTGACCCGGTTAACGAAAAACCAAAAATAAAAAAGTGTCCGAGATGCGGCTGCCGGGAATTTTTGCCGGAAAAAGATGTTATGGACACTTGGATGACTTCTTCGTTGACACCTTTGCTTAGCAGTCGTTTAGTCAAAGACAAAAACGCCCAGAAAAAATTATTTCCGGCCAGCTTGCGGCCGCAGGCGTTTGAAATAATCAGGACTTGGCTTTTTTATACAGTGGTCAAGTCGCTTTTTCACTTTGGAGAAATTCCTTTCCGCGACATTATGATTTCCGGGCATGGTTTGGATGCGTCAGGCAGGAAGTTCTCAAAGCGTTTGGGGAATTATACTGATCCGGAGAAAATAATTGAAGAATACGGCGCGGACGCGCTGAGATATTGGGCAACCGGCGCTGCTTTGGGTCGCAACCTAAGATATAGCGAGAACGAGGTCAAAAAAGGCAAACGGACGGTAATTAAACTTTGGAATGCCGCTCAATTTTGTTTTTTTCATTTTCAGGGGAAGGATTTTTCCAAGGCGCCCTTAAAAATGTTAGCGCCGGAAGATAAATGGATTTTGCATACTTTCAATGAGACCGTGAAAAAGGTGACAGACAATTTCAATAAATATTCTTATGCCAAGGCAAAAAGCTGTTTGGAAGAATTTTTCTGGTCCTGTTTCTGCGATAATTATTTGGAGTTTGTTAAGCCCCGTCTTTATCGGAGCGAGCCGGATAAAATTGTCCCGGCGGTTCTTTATCAATGTTTGTTGGGGATTATCAAAATGTATGCGCCCTTTTTGCCTTTTATTAGTGAAGAACTTTATCAGGCGTACTTCAGAAAATTTGAGAAAACAAAGAGCATCCATCTTTCCTCCTGGCCGGCGCCTCTCAGTTTGGAATGGACGTCGGAAGAATTGGCGGCATTTAATCGTGTTTTAGATTTAATCAAAGAGATTCGGGCTTTTAAATCGCAAAAAGGGATTTCCTTAAATAAAAAAATACCTGAGTTTGTCACAGAAATATCTCTTCCTCAAGAAATGGTCTGTTTTGTTGAAAACGTCTGCCAAGTTGGAAAAATTATTTTTAAAAGTTAAATTTTTAAAAAATAAAAATGGCTTTTCCCTCCGGAAAAATAATAGAACGGATTAACTGGCGGCTGATTCTGCCCGCGATGGCACTTTCTTTGATGGGGTTGCTTTCTATTCTTAGTATGTCTTTGGCTTCCAAGAACTTTCTTTACTTTGGAAAACAGCTTATTTTCTTTGTTTTTTCTCTGGGGGTGGCGATAGTTTTAAGCGTTCTGGACCTGCGCTTTTTAAAAATAAATTCTCATTTTGTTTTTTTTCTTTATTTCTTCTCGCTGGCGGCTTTGGCGGGATTATTTCCTCTTGGCGTTGAATCAAGGGGCGTCAGGGGATGGTACAGGTTAGGGCCATTTTCTTTTTCCCCGGTTCCTTTTAGCGCTATTATTCTCATCATTGTCTTAAGCAAATATTTTTCTACGCGCCATATTGAAGTAGGACGGTTTCAGCCAATTTTCTTTTCCGGCTTTTATTTTCTGATTCCTTTTGCCTTAATTCTGCTCCAGCCGGATTTTGGCTCGGCTTTGGCTTTGTTTTTCGTCTGGTTTGGCACTATTAATTTTTCCGGCATAAAAATCCGCCATCTTTTTATTTTAATGCTGGTTTTTTCGCTTTTAGCCGTTTTGGCTTGGCAATTTTGGCTTAAAGATTATCAAAAACAAAGAATTTTGGCTTTTTTAAAACCGGAAATTGACGCAAAAGGAATTTCTTGGAATGTTGCCCAGTCAAAAATCGCCATCGGCAGCGGCGGTCTTTTGGGCAAGGGTCTCGGGAAAGGTACGCAGGTTCATTACGGCTTTTTACCTGAGGCGAAAACCGATTTTATTTTTTCCGCCTGGGCGGAAGAAACAGGATTTGTAGGCGTCTTGTTTTTACTCTTTTTTATTGGCTTGCTTTTTTTCTCTTCTTTAAAAATAGTTTTTTACACGAATGATAATTTTACCAAACTTTTTGCAGCGGGGTTTAGTTTTTTGTTTTTTGCCCAGAGTTTTATCAATATGGCGATGGCGTTTGGCTTTTTGCCGGTGGTAGGCATTCCTTTGCCTTTTGTAAGTTACGGCGGCTCTCATCTTTTGGCTTTTTACTTAGGGTTGGGCATTCTTGCTTCGCTGGAACGTCGTACGCCGGTTTCATAAAATTTCTGAAAACAACCAAAAATTTTGTTTGGACTTGACAAGCTTTTTGAAAAAGATACAATAAAAATATCTTAAAAGAAGAGTTTTCCGGCCCGGGACTTGGGTAATTTAATTATACTTTGATTTTGAGCCATTTTTTATTATAAATGCGGTGATAAAAGGCTCCCCTTTTAAAGAAGAGGAGATTTTTCGCGTAAAGTTAAATTTTCTTTTAGGCAGGAATTCTTAAAAAGACAGACTTTGGCTTGTTTCGCTTCTCTAAATTTCTAATAAAGGAAAATTAATTAATTTAAATAATTTAAAAATTAAAAACCACTTTTTCTTTTTTGTTAATTTATTATGTCTAAAATAAAAATCAAAGATTTTTCAAAAGCCAGATTTTCTCTCCCTCTTTTACCCCTTCTTATTTATCAAAAGAAAAGTTGGGAGCAATTTTGGGAAAAGGGGTTAAAAGAAGTTTTTGACGAAATCTTTCCCATTCAGGATTACACGGGCAAGCAATTTGAGCTTGGTTTTGCCGGCATTGAATTGGGGAGTTCTAAATACCCTAATGCCGATGCCGCGAAAGAAAATAATGATAATTTTGAGGCGCCTTTAAAAATTAAGGTTTGGTTGAAAAATTTAAGGACGAAAGAGGTTAAAAAGCAGGAGGTTTTTCTCTGTGACTTTCCTTTAATGACAGAGAATGGCACTTTTATTATTAATGGCGTAGAACGGGTGGTTATTTCCCAGCTTGTCCGTTCGCCCGGGGTTTTCTTTACTGCCGCCAAGGGATTTCATGGTAATCTTTTTGGCGCGAAAATTATTCCTTCGCGGGGTGCCTGGCTTGAGTTTGAGACGGATAATGCCGGTTTTATCGGAGTAAAAATTAATCGCCAAAGAAAAGTAGCGGCGACAACTTTGTTGAGGGCTTTTGGTTATGATAAGACCGAGAAGATAAGAGAGGCCTTTGTTGATATTGATACGGGTGAGATAAAATTTATTGAAAAGACTCTTTCCCGCGACCCGAGCTCTAATCAGGAAGAAGCGTTGGTAGAAATTTATCGCAAAATGCGACCCGGCGATTTAGCCAGTCCGGATGCGGCTAAAGACTTTTTTTGGAATATGTTTTGCAATTTCCAGCGCTATGACTTAAGTAAAGTAGGGCGGTGGAAAATGACGCAGCGGTTTTCTTACGGGAAAGATAAGCCGAAAGCAGTGAGGGAAAAAGAAAAAGAGGGAGAAATCCCGGTTGAAGAAAGAGTTTTAAAGGCAGAAGATATTCTTTTGGTATTAAGAGAAATAGTTAAACTTAACAATAATCCGCAGGCGCAGCCGGATTTGATTGACCATTTAGGCAACCGTCGCGTCAAAAGCGTCTGCGAATTATTGCAAGCAAGAATGCGGGTGGGGCTGATGCGTTTGAAAAGAATTATTCAGGATAGAATGTCCACTCTTGACCCTTTATCGCTTTCTCCGGCTCAGCTGATTAATTCCAGGCCTATTATGGCAGTGGTGCAGGAGTTTTTCTTTTCCTCCCAGTTATCCCAATTTATGGATGCTGAGAATCCGCTTTCGGCGCTGGAGCATAAAAGGCGACTGACAGCTACCGGTCCGGGTGGCTTGGCCAAAGAAAGAGCCGGTTTTGAAGTGCGCGATGTTCAGCCGTCCCATTATGGCAGGGTTTGCCCTATTCAAACGCCAGAAGGTCAAAATGTTGGCTTGATTTCTCATCTTTCCTGTTATGCCAGAATAAATCCTTTGGGCTTTTTGGAAACGCCTTATTTTCGGGTAAAAAATGGCCGGGTTTTGAAAGAAGTTTGTTATCTTTCAGCTATTGAGGAAGAAAGGTATGTGATTACTCATGCCGGCGTACCGCTAACCGAAGACGGCAGAATTATTCCTAAAGAGGTGAAAGCCCGCAAAGCGGGTGAGCCAAGGACAGTTTCCAGAGAAGAGGTTGATTTTATGGATGTTTCTCTTAATCAACCCATCAGCGTGGCTACTTCTCTTATTCCTTTTCTGCAGAACGATGACGCTAATCGCGCTTTGATGGGGTCTAATATGCAAAGGCAGGCAGTGCCTTTGTTATTGCCAGAAGTTCCTTTGGTTGGCACAGGAATGGAAAAACAGGTTGCTTTAGATTCCGGCGAAGAGATAATTGCCGAAGATGACGGCGTTATTGAGGAGGTTGACAGCATGCATCTTAAGGTCCGCTATAAAAACGGGAAAACGGCTCTTTTTAACCTGCGAAAATTCAGCCGCGGAAACCAATACACTGCTTATCACCAGCGGCCGGTAGTAAAAGTGAAAGATAAAGTAAAGAAAGGGGATGTTTTGGCTGACGGTTCGGCTATCACTGATGGAAGATTGGCATTAGGCAGAAATGTTTTGGTCGCCTTTCTTTCTTTTCGCGGCGGCAATTTTGAGGACGCGATTGTTCTTTCCGAACGTTTGGTGAAAGAAGATGCCTTTACTTCTATTCATATTGAGGACTTTGTTTGCGATGTGCGGGACACCAAATTGGGCCCGGAGATAACAACCTGCGATATTCCTAATGTCGCTGAAGAAAAATTGAAAGACCTTGATGAAGAAGGAATTATCAGGGTGGGGGCAGAGGTTGGTCCGGGTGATATTTTGGTTGGTAAAATTTCACCGGGCGGCGAACGGGTTTTGACTCCTGAGGAACGGTTATTGAAAGCGATTTTTGGCGAGAAAGCGAAAGAGGTCAAAGATACTTCTTTAAGGATGGAGCATGGTAAGCGCGGCCGCGTCATCAGGGTTAAGGTTTTTTCAAGAAAAAAGGGCGATAAACTTGAGCCCGGCGTGCTTAAAAGAGTAATTGTTGAAGTGGCTCAATTGAGAAAAATTAAAGTGGGAGACAAGTTAGCTGGCCGGCATGGTAATAAAGGAATTGTGGCTAAAATTTTGCCAGAGGCAGAAATGCCTTATTTGGCTGACGGCACACCGGTGGATATTGTTTTAAATCCCTTGGGTGTAATTTCCCGGATGAATATTGGTCAGATTTTGGAAGCGCATCTTGGCTGGGCGGCTCAAATTTTGGGTTATTGGGCGGTGACGCCGGCTTTGGGTGGAGCGACGGAAGAAGAAATTAAAGAAGAGATGCGGCGGGCTGGTTTGCCTGCTTCAGGTAAAGTAAAACTTTTTGACGGGAAAACAGGACAGCCATTTCCTCAGGACGTGACGGTGGGGGTAATGTATATAATGAAGCTGATTCATATGGTGGAAGACAAAATTCATATGAGAAGCATTGGTCCTTATTCGTTGATTACCCAACAGCCGCTGGGCGGCAAGGCGCAATTCGGCGGCCAGCGGTTTGGGGAAATGGAGGTTTGGGCTTTGGAAAGCTATGGCGCTGCCCATACCCTTCAGGAAATGTTGACCATTAAATCAGACGATGTTGCCGGTCGGGCTGCTGCCTATGAGGCTATTCTTAAGGGTGAGGAAATCAAAAAACCGAACGTGCCGGCTTCTTTTAATCTTTTGGTCAGCGAATTAAAATCATTGGGATTGGCCGTGGAGGTTAAAGGAAAATTTATTGAAGAAAGCGAGGCAGAGAGTGATGGTTTGTCTTTGCAAGATAAGCCGGAGAAAACGCCGGAAAAAAGTCGTAAACGCAAATGATGGTTTTTTCTTTTTAAATTTAATTTAAAGCGTCTAAATTTTAAAATAATAACCAATATTTATTATTAAACTATGAAAGTATCCGACCTCCAAGCAATAAGAATAAAATTAGCTTCTCCCGAAGACATTTTAAAGTGGTCTCATGGCGAAGTGAAAAAACCGGAAACAATTAACTATCGGACGCAGCGGCCGGAGAAAGACGGGCTTTTCTGCGAAAAGATTTTTGGCCCGAGTAAGGATTTTGAATGTTATTGTGGCAAGTATAAGGGAATCAGATACAAAGGGGTGGTTTGCGACCGCTGCGGCGTGGAGGTGACTAAAAGTTTGGTGAGACGGGAAAGAATGGGACATATTTCTTTGGTTTCGCCTGTTTCCCATATTTGGTTTTTAAGGGGCATCCCTTCAAGGATTGGGCTTTTTTTGGATATTCCTCAGCAGAAATTAGAAAGGGTTATCTATTTTGTGGCTTATATTATTGAAAAAGTTGATTTTAGCGCTCAGGAAAAACTTTTGAAAGAATTAGAAGAAGAATTCAAAAAGAAAACAAATCAAGTAGCGCGGGAATCGTTGTCTCTTAAAGAAAAGAATAAAAAGAAAGAAGCGCTGAAACAAAAATATCTAAGAACCAAAGAAGAAATTCTTTCCATCAAGCCATTAGAGATTTTATCAGAGATAGAATATCAGGAGTTGTCCTTGAAATACGGAGAGATTTTCGTGGCTGGCACCGGCGCAGAGGCAGTAGTGAGAATCCTTGAAAAAATAAATTTAAAAGAAGAAATAAAAAAATTGGAAGAGCAATTTTCAAAGAATCCTCTTAATGAAAGGAAAAAAATTTTGCGGCGTTTAAAATTGTTGCAGGGGATGGAGAAAGCAGGTCTGAGGCCCGAATGGATGTTTTTAAAGGTTTTGCCCGTTTTGCCGCCGGATTTGCGGCCAATGGTTCAGCTTGACGGCGGCCGTTATGCTTCTTCTGACCTAAATGATCTTTATCGCCGGGTGATTAACCGGAATAACCGTTTAAGATACCTCATAGAAATTGCCGCGCCGGAGGCGATTATTCGCAATGAAAAAAGGATGCTTCAGGAGGCGGTGGACAGTTTGCTTGATAATGGTATGAGAAAGGCGCAGGTGACTACAGCCACTACGGGCGGCAAAAGGTTGCTGAAATCATTAGCGGACATTCTCTCGGGTAAACAGGGCCGGTTTCGCCGGAATCTTTTGGGCAAGCGCGTTGATTATTCCGGCCGTTCAGTAATTGCCGCTGGTCCCGAGTTAAAATTTAACCAATGTGGCTTGCCTAAAATTATGGCGATTGAATTATTGCGACCCTTTATTATTAAAAAACTTTTAGACAAAGGGCTGGTTTTTAATATCCGTGGCGCTTCGCGTTTGATTGACGACAAAGACGAGGAAGTTTTTGCGGCTCTGGAGGAGGTAATTCAGGATAAGCTGGTTCTTTTGAATCGGGCGCCTACTCTTCATCGCTTGGGTATTCAAGCGTTTGAGCCGATTTTAATAGAAGGTGAGGCAATTAAAATTCACCCATTGGTTTGTAAGGCGTTTAATGCCGATTTTGATGGCGACCAGATGGGCGTTTTTCTTCCTCTTTCTACGGAAGCGCAGAAAGAGGCTAAGGAATTGATGCTTTCTTCCAAGAACTTTTTGAAACCGGCTACTGGTTTGCCTATTGTTTCTCCGACTCTTGATATCGTTTTGGGTTGTTATTGGTTAACAGGCGAAGAGCCGCCGCAGAAGAAAATAAGAGAATTTAGCAGTTTTGAGGAAGCGCTTACTGCTTTTCAGTTGGGGAAGGTGAGGGCGAGGGAAAGAATTAAAGTTTGTCTCCCCGCTGATTCTCCCAAATTTAAGGGGGTAGGGGGAAAAATTCTGGAAACAACCTGCGGTCGTCTTATTTTTAACAATGTTTTGCCGGAAAATTTTCCTTTTATCAACGAGCAGGTTGATTCTAAAAAACTTTCTGAAATTATCAGCAAAATGATTAGATTATATCCTCATGAAGAAGTTCAGGTTGTTTTAGACAAGATTAAAGAGGTTGGTTTTGAATATGCCACTCTTTCCGGTATCACGGTAGGAGTTGACGATTTCGTCATTCCGGCGGAGAAAAAAGAAATTTTAGCCCGGGGAGAAAAAGAAGTGGAATTAATTGAGGACCAGTTTAAGAAAGGATTTCTTTCGTATGAAGAAAAAAGTTCTAAAGTGATTGAGGTGTGGTATAGCGCCAAAGAAGAAATTCAAAAACTGGTGGCGGGCACGTTGGCGAAGCAAAAAGACAATCCGATTTTTGCTATTGTTAATTCTGGCGCTCGCGGCTCTTGGGCGCAGCCCACTCAGATTTGCGGAATGAAAGGATTGGTTACTTCGCCGTCAGGCAAAATTATTGAATTGCCTATTAAGAGTTGCTTCAAAGAGGGTTTTGATGTTTTGGAATTCTTTATTTCAACGCATGGTTCGCGGAAAGGAACCGTTGATACGGCTTTGCGAACGTCGGCTTCTGGTTATTTGACAAGGCGTTTGGTAGATGTAAGTCATGAAGTGATTGTAACAGAGGAAGATTGCGGAGACGAAACAGGAAGAGAAATTTTCCGCGAAGACGCTGACGAGGTGGGACAGGATTTTGTTTTTAAAATTGTAGGCCGCGTTTCTCTTGAAGATATTGAGGCTCTTCCCTTGGAAAACAGAGGCGGCCGCAAAGAGGTTATTGTGAAAAAGGGCGAGATAATTGACTGGGAAAAAGCCGAAAAAATCAGCCACTTGGGTATTAAAAAAATACGCGTCAGGTCGCCCTTGATTTGTCGGGCAAGGTACGGCGTTTGTCGCCAGTGTTATGGTTGGGATATGGGGAGAAATGAACTGGTTAATTTGGGGGAAGCGGTAGGCGTGATTGCTTCTCAATCAATCGGCGAGCCGGGCACCCAGCTGACGATGAGAACTTTCCACTTGGGAGGGGTGGCTGGCGGCGGCGATATTACGCGCGGTTTGCCGCGGGTAGAAGAAATTTTTGAGATGCGCGACTTAAAGAAAGAAGGGATAATGAGCTTGACGGACGGTATAGTGAAGAACATTGATTTTGAAAAAAGAGAAATTATTATTTCACCCGTTAAAAAAGCGACTGCTTCAGATAAAATTAAAGAGAAAAGCAAGAAGGGACAAAAGAGCAGGAAAAACGAGGAAATGCGTTATCTTGTTCCAGCCAAAGCAGAAATTCTGGTGAAAAAGGGTGATCAGGTTTCAGCAGGGCAGGCTCTTTGTGCGGGTCCTCTGGATTTAAAAAAGCTCTTTAAGGTTTGCGGAGAAGCCGCTACCCAGCGATATATTATTAAAGAAATCCAAAGAGTTTACACCGGTGAAGGCATTAATATTCATGACAAACATCTTGAAATTATTGTCAGACAAATGTTTTCCCGTTTACGGATTATAGACCCCGGCGACGGCCCGTGGGTTCCTGACCAGATTGTTTCACGCGCAGAATTTGAGACAGAACAGGAAGAAATTGAGAAAAGAAAGGGGAAGAAGGCTGTTGCTCAAAAGATTTTATTGGGTATTTCCCGCGTTGCCCTTAATTCAGACAGCTTTTTGTCAGCCGCTTCCTTTCAAGAAACCTCGCGAGTGCTTATTAAAGCGGCTTTGGAAGGAAAAGAAGATAAATTGCGGGGCTTGAAGGAGAATGTAATCATTGGCCGGATGATTCCAGCAGGACGGGGTTTTAGGAAATAAGAAAATAAGAAAAAACAAAAAATAAAAAATAAAAAATAAAAAAGGGGCTTGCCGTGTCGAATTTTTAATTGCCAGAAAATTTGGTAGAATAAAATTATGGAGATTTTTGGACAAGTCCTATGGCCATTTTTAATTTCTTTTGGTTTGGCTCTTTTAGCTTTGCTTCTCTGGTTTATTTTTTGGCGGTTTTTTTCTAAAGAACGAACAACGCCTTACAGATTTTTGTGGAAAGCTTTTTTTAGCGGGACAATGGGCGCGGTGATAGCATTTGTCTTTGAAAAAATGGTAGCCAGCCGCCTTTTAGGTGTTTTTCCTTCTTTTTTTCAGGCGGATAAAATAATTATTTCTGATATTCGCGGCTTTCTTTTTATTTTCGGCGCTGTTTTTTTCTGGGTTGCCTTGCCGGAAGAGTTGATAAAATTCCTGCTCTTAAAAATTTCTCTTTTTCGTTCCAGAGATTTTGACCAGATTGTTGACGGGATAAAGTTTGGTTTAATTTTGGGATTAGGATTTTCCTTTGTTGAAAATGGCTATTTTTTTTATAAAGAACTGGCGGCGGTTTTTCCCGGGAGAGATTTTTTTCTGTTTTTCTTTTTTCGGTTTTCTCTTACCACCTTGGTTCATTCTCTTTATGGCGGGATAATGGGTTATTATTTTGGGCTGGCGCGTTTTTATCGTATCTTTAAAAATATTTTTCTTTGGCAGGGATTTATTTCCGTCGTTATCCTTCATAGTTTTTTTAATTTGCTTCTTTTAACGCCATTTAATCTTTTGACCTCCCTGCTTTTGGTTTCGGTGTTAATTATTGTTCTTAAGTGGTATACTGACCGCCGGAATTTTCAGCTTGCTTTTGGGCGGGGAGCGGCCTGCCAAAAGGAAATAAAACTTCCCTTTTTTAGTGAGCGCAAAGAAATTCAAGCGCTTATTGCCGAAGGCACGGATTCTAATTTTCATTTAGTGGAAGAGATGGGCTTTTGTCCTTTTTGCTTTAGAAAAATAGGAGAAAAAGGGGTTTGTCGTTATTGCGGGAAGAAAACAAACGCGGCAGAGGAAAAGGGGGAATCGGTTAAAGGGGAGAGGGAGAAAGAGAAAGAGAAAGGGTAGGAGGTTTCATAAATGCTAATCTTAAATGCTAATCTTAGGGCTAAATTTAATTTAAAAAGAAGGCTGGCGTTTAGGTTAAATTTATATTAAAATTTTAAAATAAATGCTTGGTTTAATGAAGAAAATAAACAGCAGGTTAGATAAAAGAAAAAAAATCATTTTCTGGGGAATAGTTTTTCTTTTGCTTGGCAGCGGAGTGGTTCTTTGGCAATGGCCGGGCGCCGGCAAATTAGTGAGCAGTTTTTTGGGAACATCCAATAAAGCCGTCTTAAAACTTGAGCCAGCTACCGGCGTTTTTAAAGTAGGAGATAGTTTTCAGCTGAAGGTAAAGCTTGATACCAAAGGCAATAAAGTGGTAGCCGTGGCTGTTTCTCTTTCTTATAACCCTGAGATTTTTGAGATTCTTAATATTGATACTTCAGCATCCGATTTTCTGGTCGGGAGCGAATGCGTTTATCAGTCCGGGCCGTGCCAACTTATCAATAATGACCGGAACACCGGCCGACTCAGTCTGATTCAGGGCAGACCGACGCCCGGAGTGAACAAAAACGACGCTTTAATCGCCATTTTAACCGTACGGGGCAAAAAAGAAGTTTCTTCTTTAGCCGATAACTTTGTCTTTGACTTTTCCGGAGGGGCTCAGAGTAAATCAAAGGTTATTCTTGATGATGGTCAGGGAACAGATATTCTTTCGGGAACGGAAAATGGCTGTTATAGTTTAGAATCGGTCTCAGGGACAGAGTCAGCTTCGACACCGCCAGCCACGCCAACTCCGCCTACGCCCCCGTCTACGACCACGCCAACCTCCACTCCGCCAGCTGATAGAGAGGCCCCTCTTCTTTCGGTTATTCGGGTTTCTGAGATAACAGAAAAGAGCGCGAAAGTTTCGTGGCAGACGGATGAGCCGGCTACTTCTTTTGTTTACTATATTGGCGAATCAGATTTGTTTCTTGAGGAGGTGAAAAAAAATGAATTTGTTTTATTCCACGAAATTACATTGACTAATTTAACGCCTGCTTCTCGCTATTATTTTATCGTTAAGAGTCAGGATTCATCAGGGAATGCAAGAGAATCAAAGATGCAATCTTTTCAAACCTTAGCTGCAGCAGCCACGCCTACTTCCACGCCAACCTCCACTCCGCCGGTCACGCCTACCTCCACGCCGCCAGCCACGCCAACCTCCACTCCCGGAAATGAATCGTTAGAAAAGATGCAGCTTATTGCCAATTTAAAAAAGCAAATCGCTGAAATTCTGGCGCGGCTGGCAAGCTTGCAGGCAGAACTTAAAAAAGTTCAAACATCCCCAAAGCCGGCAGAGACACCTGCTTATATTCCGGCTGGTTTTAGATTTTTAAACAACCTTTATCCGGGGCAAAAGGGGCTTGAAGTAAGCTACTTGCAGATTTTCCTCAAGAATCAGGGCGAAGAGATTTATCCGTCCGGGAAAGTGACAGGGTTTTTTGGTCCCCTTACTGAGGCAGCGGTGATAAGATTTCAGGAAAAATATCGGGAAGAAATTCTTCTCCCCGGCGGGATGGAGCATGGTAGCGGAGTGGTAGGCCGGGCGACCAGAATAAAAATAAATAGCTTGCTGGGACAGCAAGAATAAAATTCATTAATAAAAGAAGTTATCAAAAGAAGTTATCAAAATTTCATTTTTATGGCGCGCCGCAATAAAAAGAAACAACAGAAAACACAAAAGAATTCTAAAAAAAGCAATTTAGGAACAGAACGACCCCAGTATCCCTTTTTAACCTCCCGCTTAAAACGGTGGATAATAGTAATCCTGACCTTTGTTTTTGCCTTGATTATTTCTTTTTCCCTGTTGGGAGAAGCCGGAGCAGGGGGGCGTTTTTTGGTTGAATATTCCCGCAAATTGTTTGGGGTGATTACCTCCTGTCTTTTGCCCTTTATTCTGGTGGCGGGCGGCTTTTTATTGTGGAAGACGCAAAAGAAAAGGATATTTGCGCCTATTTTTAGCGCTATTTTGCTTTTGATTTTTAGTTTAGCCGCTCTTTCTGAAATTTTAGAAAAAAGCGGCAAAGGAGGCGGGTTTTTCGGTTATATTTTAAGCTGGCCCTTTTTAAAATTTTTTGGAGAGTTGGTTTCTCTTATTATTTTTTCGGCCGTTGCTTTGATTGCCCTTCTTATTCTATGGGAATTTGCCCCCAAGAAGCCAAAATCCGAACCTTCGGCAAAGGAAAGTAAAAAGGAAGAAGCAAAAAAAGAAAAAGAAGAAAAGAAGATTGCTTTTATTAAAACGCCGGAATTTAAAATCAAAAAATTAGGAGAAGAAAAGAAGAAAGAGGCGGCGGTTAAGCCGGGCGTTGAGTCAGAAACAGAAACGGCTTTGCTGGCCGTCTTTAAGGGTGAGTATAAAACGCCGCCCTTAACCTTGTTTTCCGGTTTAGCGGAAAAACCTTCCAGTGGCGATACTAATTATGCGGCGATGATGATTAAAAAAACTTTGGCTGATTTTGGCATTATGGTGGAGATGGGTGAAATTAATGTCGGTCCAACGGTGACGCAATATACTTTTAAGCCGGCGGAGGGAATAAAACTTTCTAAAATTACAGCGCTTACCAATGACTTAGCCTTGGCTCTGGCTGCCCATCCCCTTCGCATTGAGGCGCCAATTCCCGGCCGGTCGCTGGTGGGAGTAGAAGTACCCAACAAAACAAGGGCTAATGTGCTTCTTAGAGAATTAATTTCTCTGCCTCAATTCCAAGAGGCAGTTTCTCCTCTGACCTTTCCTTTGGGCAAAGATGTGGCTGGCACGCCGGTTTTCGCCAGCTTAGAAAAAATGCCTCATCTTTTGGTGGCTGGCAGCACAGGTTCGGGCAAGACGATTTTTTTGCAGAATCTGATTGTGAGTTTAATCTTTCGGAATTCACCGCAGATTTTGCGGATGATTCTGGTTGACCCCAAAAGAGTGGAATTTTCTCTTTATGAAAATTTGCCCCATCTTTTGGCGCCGGTGATTTTTGACGCTTCTAGAACGGTTAATGCCTTAAATTGGCTGATCGGGGAAATGGAAAGGCGGTTTAGCGTTTTAAGCGTTGTTAAAGCCAGAGATATTAGCAGTTTTAATGCTTTAGTAAGTCAAAAAGCCGGATTAAGAGAAGAATACGGCATTATGCCTTTTATTGTTTTGATTGTTGACGAATTGGCTGATCTGATGGCGGCTAAAGGCAGAGAGGTTGAGGCAGGTATTGTTCGCTTAAGCCAACTGGCGCGTGCCGTAGGTATTCATTTAGTGGTGGCTACTCAGCGGCCTTCAGTAGATGTAATTACTGGGTTGATTAAGGCAAATTTAACCTGCCGAGTGGCTTTTCAGGTGGCGAGTCAGGTTGACTCCCGAACAATTTTAGACAGTGCGGGGGCGGAAACTCTTCTTGGCCGTGGCGATATGCTTTATGTTTCTTCCGAATTTGGCAAACCCAAGAGAATTCAGGGTTGTTATATTTTCCAGAAAGATGTCAAAAAAGTAGTTGATTTTATTAAGAAAGAGAACACCTTTTTGGAGCCAAACGGAATAAAAGAAAGCTTGGAAGAAGAATTGGAAGGTTCTTTGGAATCAAAAGGTGGTCCTGCCGGGCTTGATTTTGAAGACCCGCTTTATGGCGAAGCAGAAAGCATTGTCAAGGAATATAAAAGAGCTTCAGCGTCTCTTTTGCAGAGGCGTTTAAAAATCGGTTATGCCCGGGCGGCCCGACTGTTGGATATGCTGGAAGAGCGGGGAATAGTGGGACCGGCTGACGGCGCGAAACCGCGTCAAGTTTTTGGAGGGCAATCATCGGGGGAAAATTTTGATTCAAAAGTTGATTTAGATAAAGAAGAAAAAGACGATGACTCAGAATGGGAGGCAGTTTGACCCGGGCAACGATGGTTTGGCTAATGGTTTATTTTTACCAAGAGGCTTATAATAATTATAAAAGGCGGTAGTATTAGAAAATTTAAAATTCTAAAATAAAAATCTAAAATTTATGAAACAAAAAAAGAGCGAAAAAGAGAACAGCTTAAGCGATGCCCTGGAAGAGATAAAGCAGAGGTTTGGCGAAGGAGCGATTATGAAGCTGGCCGGAGTTAAGCCAGTTAATGTTGACGTCATTTCTACCGGCAGCGTTCTTTTGGATGCGGCATTGGGGGTAGGCGGCGTGCCGCGCGGCAGAATTATTGAGATTTTCGGGGCAGAAAGCACTGGTAAAACTACTTTGGCGTTGCATATTTTGGCAGAAGCCCAAAAAGGAGGCGGTACCGGCGCTTTTATTGACGCCGAGCATGCTTTAGACCCCGATTATTCCCGTCGTCTTGGCGTAAAAGTTGATGAATTGCTTATTTCTCAGCCCGATTCGGGAGAGCAGGCGCTTCAAATTGTAGAAACACTGGTTCGTTCAAAAGCAGTGGATGTTATTGTAGTTGATTCGGTGGCTGCTCTTGCTCCCAAAAATGAAATTGAGGGTGAGATGGGTGACCAGCATATTGGCTTGCAGGCGCGTTTATTGTCTCAAGCAATGAGGAAATTAGCCAGTATTATTTCTAAAACCAAGACCTTGGTAGTTTTTTTGAACCAGACGCGGATGAAAATTGGCGTGATGTTTGGCGACCCCACCACTACTCCCGGCGGTATGGCTCTTAAGTTTTACGCTTCGGTGAGGATTGAACTGAAAAGAATTGCCCAGTTAAAACAAAAAGACCAAATTATTGGCTCGCGCATTAGGGCGAAAATTGTTAAAAATAAAGTAGCCGCGCCTTTTAAGACGGCTGAAATAGATATCTATTACAATGAGGGGATTTCTAAGGCAGCCGACCTTTTAAACGCCGGCTTGCTTTACGGCGTGATTAAAAAAATAGGCAGCTGGAATTACTACGGGAAAGAAAGGGTAGGGCAAAATCTGGAGACATTTAAGGAATTTTTAAAATCTCACCCCGGCATAGAAGAAGAAATCAGAAAAGCGGTTTTTTCAGCTAAAGAAAGCGGTTCTTCTCCTCAGTAAAATAAATTCTTCGCCGGGGGAAAGCGCTTTATTCTTTAACAAAGGGTAAAAAAGCGAGAAACCTTGCTCTTTTAATGGCTTGAGCTACTTTTCTCTGGTGTAAGGCGCACAAGCCGGTTTTTTTCCGGCTTTTTATTTTTCCTGAACTGGAGATAAAGTATTCTAATGTTTTTATTTCTTTATGGTCAACCTCTTTTTTATTTTTTTGGCAGAAAAAACAATGCATCATAATTTTTTGTTTTGATTTTCTTCTCTTTTTCCGTTTTTAGAGGAGAGTTTTAAAAGGGGATATCTTCTATATTAATTTCTTCATTTTCTTTTTGGGGTTCTTCTATGACAGGGATGTCTTCAATGGCTGGTTTTTTAATTTCATTTTTGCTTTGATTGGTAAAACTTGGCCCGGCCTGAAGGCTGCTTAATCTTGGTCCCAATTGCATATTTTCAGCAATGATTTCAGTGCGGGAATGCTTTGTGCCTTGGGCGTCCTGCCAGTTTCTTGTCTTGAGGCGGCCTTCAATAAAGACCAATCCTCCTTTTTGAAGATACTGGGCGGCAATATCAGCCAATCGGCCAAAAAGAATAACATTATGGAACTCGGTATCCTGTTTTTTAAGATTATCTTGGCCTTTGAAAAAACGATTAGTCGCTACTCCCAAAGAAACTACCGTTTGGCCTGAGGGTAAGCTTCTTTTTTCCGGGTCGCGGGTCAAATTGCCCAAGATAAAAACCTTATTGAGGTTCATAGGAAATTATTAAGTTAAATTAAATTTTCTATTTCTTCTCCGAGAATATCTTTTTCCTGGTTAGATTCTTTCTTGTTATCTTCAGCTGTCTTTTGTTTTCTGGCTAAAAGAACGTTTTTCTCTTTTTCCTGTTTTTTCCTGATTAAGAGGAAGCGCAGAATATTTTTTTCTTTTTTTAGTTCTTTTTCCAGTTCTCCTATTTTGTCTGTTTCCGCTTTAAATTCAAGAACAAGAAAAAACGCTTCGTTTTTTTTCTTAACGGGATAAGCCAGCTTAATTTGGCGCAGCGGTTCCGCAGCTGTTTTTGTGCCGATGTTGGCTACTACAGTTTCTATTTTTTTTAATACTTCTTCCACCTGCGCCTCATTAAGCTCCGGCGAGATAAGACAATTTAATTCGTAGTCAAACATATATTTTATTATTAGCAAAATATTTATGAAAAGTCAAACAAATACACTCCCTTAAGAGGTGTTTTTTGGTTATAATGTTATAATAAATAAATATATATTGCCTGTATTATATAGCCATATTAGCCATAAAAGGGGTTAATTATTTAATTAAATTTACAAAAATATGCCTGTGATAAGCCCTAAAATTTTTAAAGCCTATGATATTAGAGGCGTTTATCCCAAAGACCTTAATCAAAAAACAGCCGAACTTATTGGCCGGGCATTGGTGAGATTTTTAAGGCGGGGGAAGAAAGCGTTAGAGGAGAGAATTGATATTGCGGTGGGCAGGGACAATCGGTCTTCTTCGCCTACTTTGTTCGCCGGTTTAAAACGGGGGATTTTGCTGGAGGGAGGGAACGTGGTTGAGATTGGACTCTCGCCGTCACCTCTTTTATATTTTTCAGTTTGGCGGCATCATTTTGAAGCTGGCGTCCAGATTACTGCCAGTCATAATCCGCCGCAGGATAATGGATTTAAAATTATTGATAAGAATAATGAAATAATTGGTGTGGAGTCAGGGTTGGTTGAGATTAAAAAATTGGCGGAGAAAATAGCGCTGGAGAAGAGAAAAGGGCAATTTTCTCCAAGGGGGGAATGGAAGAAAGAGGATTTTTTGGGGGAATATATTAGTTTTAACTTGAAAGAGATAAAAAATATGGCTAAACTGGCAGGTTTATATTTGGTCATTGATACAGGGAACGCTGTGGCTGGTCTTTTTGTAAAAGAGTTAAAAAAAGTTCTTCCCTGCCGGATAAAGCATCTTTTTGCTAAGTTAGACGGAAGTTTTCCCCACCACAATCCTAATCCTTTGGAAAAAGAAAATATCAAATATTTAGAGAGAGAGGTAAAAAAGCAAAAGGCGGATTTGGGGGTGGCTTTTGATGGCGATGGGGATAGGATTATGTTTGTAGATGAAAATGGCGAAGCGATTCCTCCGGATTATATTACTTCTTTAATGGCTAAAATAGTTTTAAGAGAGGAAAAAGCTAAGTTTGTTTATAATATTTGTTCCAGCAATATCATCAGAGATGTTGTTCTGGAAAATGGCGGAGTGCCTATTTTATGGAAAATTGGTCATACTTTTATGAAAAAGAAATCAAAGGAAGAAAATGCGATTTTTGGCGGAGAATATTCCGGCCATTATCTTTTGCGCAGTCATCATTTCTGCGAAGCGCCTTTGTATGTCTTATTTAAGATATTGGAAGAGATGGCTTTAACGAAAAAACCCATTAGTAAGCTCATCCGTCCATTTAAAAGGTATTTTTATTCCGGCATTGTTAATTTTGAAGTAAAAGATAAAGAGAAAAAAATCAAAGAAATTGAAAAAGCCTTTCCGGGCGGCAAAAAATGTCAGATTGACGGTCTTCGTTTAGATTTTAAGGATTTTTGGTTTAATGTAAGACCCTCCAACACGGAGAATCTTTTGCGGGTAGTGGTGGAAGCGAAAAGACGGGATTTAATGGAAAAGAAGCTAAACGAGATAAAAAGAATTATTTCGTCTTAACGAAAATCCCCGCAGCGAAAAGCGCGGGGATTTTCGTTTTCTTAAAGGATTCTTCAAGTTCTCGTTTATCTTACGGCTTCCTTAAGAGCCTTGCCGGCTTTAAAGCGGACTGCCTTTTTCGCCGCGATTTTGATGGTGGCGCCTGTCTGAGGATTCCGACCTATTCTGGCTTTTCTTCTGGAAATACTAAATGTTCCAAAACCGGTGAGGACCACATCTTTTTCGGCTTTCAAGGCTTTCGTAATATTTTCAAGAATTAAATTTAAACAATCGCCGGCGCATTTTTTTGAGCATTCGGTTGCTTTTACCATTGATTCGATGAGGTCCTCTTTGGTTAATTTTGCCATATGACTATAATTTAAACTTAATAAAACTTAATAATGAAATGAATCGACCTTTTATCGCCATTTTAAATTAATCTTTAACCTATTATACTGTTAAAAAGGAAAGAGGGCAATCTCTTTTAAGCATTTTAGCGGGCATATTCAATAACTCTTACTTCTCTGATGACACAAACCTTAATTTCTCCGGGATAATTAGTTTCTTGCTGAATGGTTGCCGCAATATCTTTGGCTAATTTGTATGATTCCAGGTCGTCAATTTCTTCTGGTTTAACAAAAACTCTGATTTCTCGGCCGGCTTGAATAGCATAAGCTTTTTCAACACCATTAAAACCTAAAGCGATTTTTTCTAATTCTTCCAATCTTTTGAGATAATTTTCAACAGTGTCTTTTCTGGCGCCCGGCCGCGCCCCGGAAATTTGGTCGGCTACCTTGACAATAACGGCTTCAACGCTTTCCGGTTCATATTCTTCATGGTGGGACTTCATCGCGTTGATGACTTCCTTTTCCACGCCAAATTTTTCCAATATTTTAATTCCAATGTTCACATGAGACCCTTCAATTTCTTGGTCTACAGCCTTGCCGATATCATGAAGCAGCCCCGCCTTTTTGGCCACTTTTGTGTTCAGACCCATTTCTTCGGCAAGGGCGGCCGCTAAGTGAGCGACTTCAATTGAGTGCAAAAGGACATTTTGCCCATAACTTGTTCGGAAATGCAGTCTTCCCAAAAGTTTGACCAATTTGGGCGGCAAATCTACAATTTCTGTTTCGTAGACGGCATTTCTGCCGTACTCTTCAATCTGGCTTTCCAGTTCTTCTTTGGCTTTTTTAATTTGTTCTTCTATTTTTGCCGGTTGGATGCGGCCGTCACGGATAAGTTTTTCCAAAGCCATTTTGGCAATTTGGCGCCGCAGGGGGTTGAAGCCGGAGATAATAACCGCTTCAGGCGTTTCGTCAACAATCAGTTCAACGCCAGTAAGTTTTTCAAACGTTCGGATATTTCTGCCCTCTTTGCCAATAATTCTTCCTTTAATTTCATCAGAAGGGAGGTTGAGGACGGTTGTCGTTATTTCTTGCGCTTGCGAAAGAGCGTATTTTTGGATGGCCAAAGCAAGAAGTTCTTTAGCCTCTTTTTTGAATTTTTCCTCTCCTTCTTCATGAAGCTTTTTCATTCTTTCAATCAGCTCTTTTTTAAGGTCATTCTCCACATTTTTTATTAGTTCTTCTTTTGCTTCTTTCCGTGAAAATTCCGCTATCTTTTCAAGCGTTGTTTCAATTCTTTCCTTTTCTTTCAATAGGTTCTCTTTGATTTGCCGCAGTTTGGCAACTTTATTTTCAAAATCTTTTTCTTTTGCTTCAAAATCAGAGATTCTTTTATCTAAAATTCGTTCTCGTTTAAACAAAAAACTTTCTGCTTCCAGCAGTTCTTTTCTCCTTTTATCTGTTTCAATTTGCGCTTCTGAGATAATTCGTGCTGCTTTTTCTTTGGCACGATTGATTGTTTCTTCAGCTTCTCTTTTTACCTGTAAGGCCTTTTTTTCAAGCTTGGCCTCAATTGTTCCTTTTCTTTTTTTGACGAGAGATTGGCGCGTCAAATAACCGGCTATTGAACCAAGAATAAGCGCGCCTATGCCTACAGCAAGAAGGATAAATTGTTGCTCCATATAATTTAAGAGAAAATTGATTTTTCATAACCTGCTTAATTTAATCAATTATTCCAAGATTAAGATTAATCTTGCCTTTTTAAGTTCTAAAGGCAAGGGTTAATTTTATTATATCAAAAAAAATTCTCCTGTAAATCCCGGTTTTTCCCTTTTTTAACCGATTTTAACCGGGTTGAGGTTGTTTAAAGAGGTTTTCCCCGAAGTTAACAAAGTCAATTAGTTGGCTTGGGGCACAGTCAGCATCTCTTTTGTTGAGAAAGAGGGGTTTTTGTTGGGAGATGGCAATTACAAAAATATCGTAGAAACCTCAAAAAGAGTTTTATTTTTTGCCTTTAATAACTTCGTCAATGACACCGTATTTTTTGGCTTCTTCGGCCGACATATAAAAGTCCCTGTCTGTATCTTTTTCTACCCGTTCAATGGGTTGTCCGGTGTGTTTTGAAAGAATTCTATTTAATTTTTCTTTGGTTTTTAAAATCTGCTTGGTGGCTATTTCTATTTCAGTAGCTTGTCCAGTGACACCGCCGGCAACTTGGTGGATAAGAATTTCTGAATTGGGCAGAGCAAATCTTTTTCCTTTGGTTCCGGCCGCCAAGAGAGTTGCTCCCATTGAGGCGGCTAAGCCAACGCAAATGGTGGAGACGTCGCAATCAACATATTGCATCGTGTCGTAAATAGCCAAACCGGCCGTAACTGAACCGCCCGGCGTATTGATATAAAGCTTAATGTCGCGCTTTGAGTCCTTGGCGGCTAAAAATAAAATTTGGGCGATAATCAAATTAGCCACCACATCGGTAATGGGACCGGCTAAAAAAATAATTCGTTCCTCTAAAAGACGGGAAAAGATATCGGTCGTTCTCTCGCCGCGTTGGGACTTTTCAATAATGGTTGGTATTACTGGCATATACTTTTTAAAGAATTTTTATTTTTTTATTTATTTTTCTTTTTTCTTTTTTATTTTTTGGCGAATGATTTTATTCTTCAATTCCGGCTAGATTTTCGAGTAGCTGCCAAACTTTTTCATTGAAGACGGCTTCTTTATAATAATCTTTTAATTGTTGCGGGTCAAGTTTTTCAGCGCTTTTTAAATCGGGGATTTTCTTCAAAAAATTATTGACAGCCGCGATAACTTCTTCTTCTGTCGCCTCAATTTTTTCTTTTTTGCCAATTTCTTTAAGGAGTAACATTTCTTTTATTCTTTTTTCCGCTTCCGGCTTAAGAAGTTCTTTGATTTCTTCCTCGCTTTTGCCCAAAATAGTTTCAATTTTATTTTTGTTTTCTTCTCTTTCTTGGGATGAAGATTGGGAAAGCATTTCTTTTAATTCTTCCAGTAGATATTCCTCTTCGCGTTCAATGAGCGATGCCGGTAGATTAAACTCTACTTCACGACTGATATTTTCTAAAATTTCTTTTCGCACCCTTTGCGATTCTTGGACTTCTTTTTCTTTGGAGATTCCTTCCGTGATGCTTTGACGAAGCGCTGTTAAATTTTCAAAATGACCTAAATTTCTGGCGAACTCATCGTTTAGTTCTGGCAGGCATATTTCTTGGACTTTCTTAAGTTTAACCCTAAACCTGATATTTTGGCCAGCCAGATTTTTGTTTTTATAATCGGCGGGAAGTTTTAATTCAAACTCTTTTTCTTCATTAACCTTCATTCCGATGAGGTTCTCCTCAAATCCGGCTATAAAATGGCCTTCACCGCAGATGAAACTGTCTCGGAAAAGTTTATTGTTTTCCCACCCTTGTCCCTGATATTCTATTTCTATAAATTTGCCTTTTTGCACTGGTTCTTGGGAATCCTTAAATTCAGCCCTGGATTGCCTTAGCCACTTTAGCGTTTCTTCAATTTCCTCTTCAGTTGGTGGGATGTTTTTTCTTTTTTTGGTTTTAGCGGCAATTTTTTTATAGTCAGGCAATTTAATTTCTGCAAGGATATCAGCCTCTGCTTCAAAGCAAAAAGGGTTGTTTTTAGCCAGCTTTGTGATTCTGATTTCTGGCCGGCTGATAATGTTTAAATTATTTTTTAGGATATATTCAAGATACTTTTCTTTGGCAGCGGTTTCAGCCGCTTCAGCCATAATTGCCTCTTCGTTAAGGTATTTCTTAGCGATTTCTCGTGGCACTGTGCCACGTCGAAAGCCCGGCACCTCCAAATGTTGGATAGATTTTGAAAGCGCTTTCTCAAAATAAGGAGAAAATTCTTCCCAGTCAATTTCAAATAAAATTTTGATTCGACAAGGCGCCAATTTTTTCTGCGATACTTTCATAAAACAAAGAAATAAACAATCATTTAGCGGTTATTTTCGGCATTTGGTGCAATACTCCGCTTGAGGATAAATTTCTAATCTTTCTTGGGGAATTTCTTTTCCGCATTTTTCACAAAAACCGTAGCTGCCTTTTTTGATTTTTTCAAGCGCTTTGTTAATTTTTCTCAATTCAATTTCTAATGCGTAATTAACAGAGAGTAGCTGGTCATATTCTTCTACTTCATCGGCTTCTTCCTCTAGTCGTCCGTCATCAAATTGGGGATATTTAGTAATCCAGTCGTCCTTCACATTTTTATTTTTTGAAGAAAAAGTTTTTAGTCGTTTTTCCAGTTTTTCTTTTTCCTCTCTTAACTTTTTTTCTTGGGCTTTTATAAATTTTTTATCCATATTTTATTTTTTAATTTTAATAATTAATTTTATTAATTAATCTTATTATGTCAACGATGCCTTCTCCGGAAGTGGTAAAAACAAGATAATCTTTGACAAAAGCGTAGCAAAGTCCAAAGCCTCTTTGGTTAGAATCAAGATAACGGAAGGATTGGTTATCTACCTGGCCTGTTTTAAATGAAGTTTGGAAGGTAATGTTTTTTCCGGCTAAAAAAATCAGCATTTGTCTTGTATCTTGGCTTATAGTTTTTTCCCAAGCGTTCATCAGGAAGGTTAGTTCTTTCGGTTGGGTTGTTTTGACGATGAAACCAAAATGATTAATTTCTGAACCATAAATAAAGAAAGCACTTTCTTCGCCGATGTCTTTCCCAAAAGCAGCTGGTATTTTTGTTTCAAAAATTGAGAGCAGTTCTATAAGTCCGGCTGGCTTTCCCGAATCCTTTTCTTTAAAAATAATTTCATAAATTTTACCTTTTTCCGGTTTTTCTTCTAATAACCAGCTTAAAGAAACCAAAATCTCGCTGGCATCGGAATATTCAACAACCTTGGCTGTTTCTTCGCTAAAAAGGAATTTTTTTAAATTAAGGAATTCGCTGCTGGTAGTCGCTTCCGGCGTGGTAGTCGCTTCTGGCGTGGTAGTCGCTTCTGGCACTGTGGTGGTGGTTGTTGTAGAAGAGGGGACTGTCGGGATAGAACTTTCTGGCACATTTCCTTCTGGTCGGGGCTTTTCTGTTGAGAGAGAGCGAAAAACAAAATAAATAGCGAAGACGGCTCCTCCAATGAAAACAAGAAGAAGCGTTCTGGTCAATATTTTTTCAAAAAGGGATGTCTTTTTAACAATAGGGCGGAAAACAATTTCTTTGCTTTCTTCTTTTTCTTTTATGTCAAAAGAAAATTGTTTTTCAGGGGTTTTCCCTGCTACTCTAGCCAAAAATTCTTCCCGTTCTTTTTCTTCTTCCGGAGAGGTCTCGATAAGTTTTTTCAAAATCTTTATTTTGGGAATAGGTTCAATCCCTTGTTTTCCTTCTGCTGTTTTTTGTTCTTCGGCTAGCCGTCGGATAGCCTGAATTTTTTTTCTTTGCTCTTCTTCTTTTCTGGCTTTTTCCCTGATTTCCGAAACGATTTTTTCTTCTTCCGCCTTTTCTTTTTCCGCTTTTTCTCTTTTAATTTTTTCAATCAACTCGGCCGCTTTAATTTCCTCTTCGCTTTCACTGATTTTCTCGTGAGTTTTTGGAGAAGGAGCAATTCCGGCGCGGGCGGTGGTGGCGCTTTTAACTTTTTCACCGGCAATTATTTTTTGCCCCTCCCTAACGCCGTACCGGAAAATTATTTCTATCTCTTTAAGTCGTTTTTTTATCTCGTCTTGTTTTGCAGAAAATTGGGCGATTTCCGAAGTTATTTCTTCAATTTTTTTGCTTAACTCTTTATTTTTTTCTTCTAAATCCCAGCGGTTTTTTTCTATTTCTTCCCGTCTTTCTTCAAGTTTCCATCTTTCTTTTTCTGCTTTTTGCTCCTCTCTCAGTGTTTTGGCGCTCTTTTCTTTTTCTTCAATCTCTTTTTCATCTCTTTCAATGGCTTCTTCCTCTTTCATTATTTGCGCCAAATTTTTATTGTTTTTTTCTTTTTCCTGGACAAATTTTTCTTTTTCCTGGAGCAGGCTGTTTTTTTGCTGGGTGATTGACTCAAGATTTTTTTCTAACTGGGTTTTTTCTTGGGCAAGCTTTATTTTCTCTAATTTTTCTAAGACTTCTTCTTTTTGGGACTGCCACTCTTTTTCTTCTTCTAAGGCTAAGCGGATTTTTTTATCAATACTAATAATTTGGGCTTGGGCGGCTTCTATTTCTCCGGATAAAGCCCATTTTTCTTTTTCAATTTTCTTTCTTTCTTTTTCAACGTCCCACCTTTCTTTTTCTATGCGACGTTTTTCTTCCTGGCTCGCTGTTTTTTCTTTTTCTTCAATCGTTTTTATGGTTTTTTCAACATTTTCTTCTCTTTCCAATAAAGGGGTAAGGTTCGCCATTATTTTTTCCTTTTTGTTCTGGAAAAAGGTTTTTTTCGCTAGCAGAGGGGCTAATCGCGTTTTGAACTCTTTTAATTTAATTTCAATTTTAGCGAGTTCTTCGCGCAATGTTTCTTCTTTTGGTTCTTCTTCCTTTTTTTCTGCCGGCTTAATCTTTTCTTTTTCAATAATCTCGGCTTGAATTTTTTCCGCTTTTTCTTCTGCTGCCTCTTTTTCTGCCTCTATTTCTGCCTCTATTTTGGGTTGGGCTTCTTTTTTCTTTCTTTCTGCCTCTTCTTTTATCCTCTGGCGGATTTCTTCCATCAAAATCATTTCTTTTATTCTTTCCTCTTTCTCCTTTTCGGCGAGCTGTTTTATTTTCTCTTCTTCCAGTTCCTTTTTCTTTTCTTCTGCCGCTTCTTTTATTTTTTCGGGCTCTTCGGGTATTAATGCTTCTGCTTCCTTGGGTTTTTCAGTTATTTCTTTTATCTCTTTAACTGGTTCAGTCGGGGCGGGAACGGGAAAGGGAGGCGCGGTTTTTTCTTCGGCAGGAACTATTGTCTTTTCCTCCGGCGCTGCTAGGGGTTCTCCTCTTTCTGGCCTTGTTTCTTCGGGGACGAAAACTTCTTCTATTGGCTCTATTTTTCTTTCCAGCGCTTTTCGTTTTATTTCCTCAATAACTTCAATAGATTTGCTTTCTTTTTTCCTTGCGAAAGTTTCGGGGGATATCTTTTCGGCGAGAGGGAATTTTAAAACAGCCCTGCCTGTTTTTGCCGGTTTTTTTTCTTTCGCTCTCTCCAAATCGTCTTTCATTGTCAGGAGCTTCCCTTTATTTAAAATTTCCAGCAGTTTGGTTTGATTTATCTCCGCAGATTCTTTTTCTGCCATAAGGTTCTTTTGCGGTATATTTATTTTATTATTTTACCAGTTTTGGCTGGTTATTTAAATCTGCGAGAATTTGCTTGAGGTTTGGATGGATGCACCCGTGGTTTAAATCCGGCTTTTTTCGCCGAGAGATTAATTCTTCCCTGAGAATCAATTTCAGTGACCATCACCGGGATAATATCATTTACTTTGACGACATCTTCAATTCTTTTTATGCGAAAATCCGCGAATTCGGAGATGTGAACCATTCCTTCCTGTCCCGGCATTATTTCTACAATGGCGCCAAAGTTTAGGATTCTTTTAACCTTGCCTTGGAAAATTTCACCTACTTTTGCTTCGCGGGCGATACCTTCTATCCATTTGATTGCTTTTTGAGCCGATTCGTCATTTTCCGCCGTGACAAAAATTTTGCCCGATTCTTCAATGTCAATGGAAACATTGCATTCTTCAATTATTTCATTGATGATGCGACCTCCGCTGCCAATGACGCTGCCAATTTTTTCTGGATTAATCGTAATGGAATAAACGCGCGGCGCAAAAGAGGAAAGGGTCTCGCGGGGGCAAGCCAAAACGCGGCTTTGGATTTCTAAAATTTCCAAGCGTGCTTTTTTTGCTCTATCTAACGCTTCTTTTATCATTTGAGAGGTTAATCCTTTTATTTTGACATCCAGTTGGATAGCGGTCACGCCAATTTCTGTGCCGGCCACTTTAAAATCCATTCCGCCAAGGCTGTCTTCGGGCCCCTGAATGTCGGTTAAAATTTTGTAGGCGGATAAATCCGGCTTGACGATAATTCCGATAGCGATGCCGGCAGCGGGACGTTTAAGAGGGACGCCGCCGTCCATCAAAGCAAGGGTGGCCGCTGAGACAGAAGCCATGCTTGTTGAGCCATTAGAGCTTAACATTTCTGAAACAATCCTGATGGTGTAAGGGAAATCTTCAAATTTCGGGATTAAAGGTAAAAGAGCTTTTTCTGCCAGCGCTCCATGACCAATTTCTCGTCGCCCGGGTCCACGCAATGGTCTAATTTCGCCAACCGAATAAGGGGGAAAGTTGTAATGATGAAGAAAGCGTTTTTTTCCGGAAAATTCCATCCCCTCCAGCAGTTGTTGGTCTCCGGGTGCTCCTAAAGTTAAAATGGAAAGCGCTTTCGTTTCGCCGCGGCTAAAAAGCGCTGAACCGTGGGTGCGGGGGAGAACAGCCACCGCTGCTTTTATTTCTCGGATTTCGTCAAGTTTCCGGCCATCCGGCCTTTTCTCTTCCTTTAAAATCATTTCTTCCAACGCTCTTTTTTTCTCTTCCTCAAAAATTTCTGCCAGATAACCGCCCGAGATGGTTTCGTTTCCGGAAAACTCTTTAAGATACTCTTCTTTAAGCGCTTCCAGTTTATTTTGTCTCACTTGTTTTTCTTTTTGGTAGAGCGCTTCTTTAATCCTTTTTGATAAAAATTGTCTTGCTTTTTCTTCAATTTCAATATTCCGTTCCGGTAGGACGGGCGGTGTTTTTTCTTTGCCGGCTTTTAAAATTATTTCTTTCTGAAACTTAATTAAATTTTTTAGATAGGGCTTAGCGAATTCCACCGCTTCTAAAATAAGTTCTTCGGGGATTTCTTCTCCTTCAAGTTCTATCATATTGATAAGGATTTCGCCGTCTTTTTCTACCCCGCTTAAAACCAACCCCATTTTTTCTTCTTCTCTTTGTTGGTAGGTGGGATTTAAGCTGAAGCCGTTTTTTTCCGACCAACCGATTCTAATTGCGCCGAGCGGTCCATCCCAAGGAAGAGGAGAAATGGCTAAAGCGATTGAGCTACCTATCAAACTTAAGACATCCGGGTCGTTTTCAGCGTCCCAGCTTAAACAAGTAGCAATAACTTGGACTTCTTTTTTCAAATAATGAGGGAAAAGAGGTCGGATAGCCCGGTCAATCAGTCGTGAATTTAAGACGGCCTCTGTGCTTGGTCGGCCCTCACGTCTGATAAAACGCGAGCCCAAAATTTTTCCTGCTGCGTAAAATCTTTCTTCGTAATCGCAGGTCAGCGGGAAAAAATCCTGGCCACTTTTTTCAGCGCCCTCTTGGGCAGTGCAGAGAACGGTTGTTTCGCCGGCTTTAATAAGACAAGAACCAGAGGCCTGTTCAGCCAATTCTCCCACTTTTATTTCTAATTCTTTTTCGCCAATTTTTGTTTTAAATTCCATATTAGTTTAAATTTTTTAAGGTGGAGCGAGTCCTTTTTTCTTTTATTTTTTTAAATTTTTATAAGAGAAATTTTTTGGGTTCGTTTTCTATATCTATAAATTCGTCAACCGCTTCTTTAAGTTTAGCAGAAGTTGTTCTGCCAAAAGCAATTGCCTCAACCCTTTTGCCCTGGTTTTTCAGGTATTCCACTAAGGTCGTGAAATCGCCATCTCCTGAGCAAAGGACGATGACATCTACGCTGGAACTTGTTCTAATAGCGTCAATGACAATTCCGACATCCCAATCTGCTTTTTTCTGGCCGTCATAGAATTCCTGTAAGTCCCTGATTCTTGTTTCCAATCCTAAATTTGTCAGTGCCTCAAAAAAAGGTTTTTCTTCGCCAGTTTTAGTTCTGACTACATAAGCGAAGGCTCTGATAAGTTTACGGCCGGCGATACTTTTTTTCAAAATTTCTTTGAAATTTACTTTTCTATGGAAAAGATTTTTTGCCGAATAATATAGGTTTTGGACATCAATTAGAACAACTACTCGCTGGTCTTTGGGTTTGATAATCATTTTATTTTAATTTTTTTATTTTGAGCTTAATAATCAAAATAAAAAAATTAGTTAATTTAACCAAAAGGCGCTTAATTTGCCGGAAAGCGTATTAAACTAATTTAAACCAAGTTCTTCGGATAAAGACCGGTATTTCCTTTTGTTTTTTCTTTCCAGATATTTAAGAAGACGCCTTCTTTTTACCACCATTTTTAAAAGACCGCGCCGGCTGTGGTTATCTTTTGGGTGTTTTTTTAAATGGTTAAGCACCTTGTTGATATTTTCCGAAAGCATGGCTATCTGCACTTCGGCTGAACCGGTGTCTGTTTTATGTATTTGGCGTTCTTTTATTATTTTTTCTTTTTTTTCTTTTTCTAACATATATTTTTATATATTTTATTTATATTTATTTATTTTTATTTTTTCTTTTCTTTTCTTAATTATTATTTTATTATTCGTTTCAAATTCATTTTTAATTATTGGTGCCCCCATTGGGATTTGAACCCAAAACCTTGAAGTTAAGAGCTTCCTGCTCTGCCAGTTGAGCTATGGGGGCTTTGTTTTTTAAGTGTGGCTTTAACTTCTTTTTTTGCCTTGTGGTTAATGATTAACTGTTCCATCTTTTCCCTCTTGTTTGTGATAATTTTTTTATTTTATTACTATCGGGCAAGTAATAGAGAAAGGACCTAAATGCGCCCAATTAGCGAGTCCGGTCCATTGGGTTACGCCCAATACCCAAAGGAATGTTCCTACGATTAAATAAGCGCCGTAGATTAATCCCAAACCGATGATTACTCCTTGGATTAAACTTTTTGCCCGCCTAAGCGATTCGGGTTTGCCTGCGCTGAAGTAAAAAAATACGCCGCCGAGGACGAGAAAAAAGACAGCCAATGGAGGAATAATGCTAAAAAGGACGTATTTGACTATTCCATTAAACATTACAAAAAAATGACAAAGTTGGCAATGGATAAGTTTGGATGTTGCATTCGTTGTCTCGCATTTACCAGATTTAATCATCTCTCCTTCCGGTGTCTCTGCCGGGAAAATAGAAACACTCTTTCCGCAAGGAACAAATCCTTCATAGCAAACAGGTATTGTTTGTCCTCCTTGCTCAACAGTATAGATATTCGCTACGGCTAGCGCAAGAGTCGGAATGATTAAATTAAAAGCAACAATAAGCGGGATTAATTTTGTTTTTAGTTTAAAAGGCATATTAAAAGGCATATTTATTTTTGTTAATGATTTATTTATTATAAACCAAATTTAAAATAAAAAAAACTCCTTACGTTTTTTCTTTTAAATCCCCTCACAGGGAGGGTTTGCTGCGAATATTAAACCCTTTTGGCGAAAAAGTTTCTTCTTCCAAAACGCGAGATTGTAATTTGTTTTTATTCTGAAAGTTAGTTAGAGACAAAATATTAAAAATATAAACGTGCCCCCGGAAGGAGTTGAACCCTCAATCTCTGCGTCCGAAGCGCAGCGCTTTATCCAATTAAGCCACGGGGGCTTTGTTTAAAGGATAACAAAAAGTTGAAAAAAAGCAATTTTTAAGCGATAATTAAAAAGCTTTAGGGGTTTCAAATTTATTAGAGTTTTAATTTTTAAAAAAGAAATAAAAGTTTATAAAAATTAAGGAAAAGGAAACAAAAATATCTCACTTTCTTTTTGTTGATTTATTTTGTTTTATCATTTTCTATTTTCTTTGGCATTTTATTTATTAATATGGAGGAAATCCCCCAAGAAATAAAAATTATTGTGGAAAAACTTAAAAAAAACGGCTTTGAAGCCTATTTGGTAGGCGGGTGTGTTCGCGATTTAATCCGTGGCGTTAAGCCAAATGACTGGGATATCGCGACCAATGCCCGTCCCGAAAAAATTATAAAGATTTTTCCTCATAGTTTTTCTAACAACAAATTTGGCACAGTGACGGTTTTGAGCGGCTCCGAAGACCCTTCACTCAGAGAGGTGGAAATTACGCCCTATCGTATTGATGAAAAGTATAGCGATAAGCGCCATCCGGATAAGATTTATTGGGCAAAGACAATTGAGGAAGATTTGGCGCGCCGTGATTTCACCATTAATGCCATAGCCGCTGAACTTTCCCAGGTAAATTCTTCAATCGTTAAGATTGTTGACCCTTTTAAGGGACAAAAAGATTTAAACGATAAAATAATAAGGGCGGTAGGGCGTCCCGACGAAAGATTTTCCGAGGATGCCTTGCGTTTAATCAGGGCAGTCAGATTTGCGGTGACGTTGGGGGAACGACCATGGAAGATTGAAGAAAAAACTTGGCAGTCAATAGAAAAAAAGAGTTCTCTTTTAAAATTTATTTCTCAAGAGCGTCTCCGTGATGAATTAGAGAAAATAATAATGAGTCCCAATGCTGCCAGGGGGATTGAAATTTTAAGGCGCGCCGGTTTGCTTCGTTATATTATCCCGGAGTTGGAAGAAGGTTTTGGGATTGAGCAGAACAAGCACCATCTTTACCAAATTTACCAGCATTCCCTGCTTAGCTTGAATTATGCCGCTCGGCAAAATTTTTCCAAATGTGTTCGTTTAGCAGCCCTTTTGCATGATGTTGGTAAGCCGATGACTAAAAAAGGAGAGGGACCGGCATCTACTTTTTATAACCACGAAATTGTCGGCGCTAAATTGACTTATCGTATTTTACGTCGTCTCCGCTTTCCCAAGAGAGAAGTAGAAAAAGTGGCTAAGCTTGTGAGGTATCATCTTTTCTACTATAATGTCGGCGAAGTGGGCGAATCTTCGGTGCGCCGCCTTTTGCGGAAAGTGGGGTCGGAAAATATAGATGATTTGCTTCAGGTAAGGCAGGCAGATAGAGTTGGGTCGGGTGTGCCTAAGGCTGAACCTTATAAGTTAAGGCATTTGAAATATATGTTTGAAAAGGTTTCGCAGGACCCGATTTCGCCCAAGAAGCTCAAAATTAACGGCTATGAAATTATGGAAATTTTGGGTATTCCGCCGGGTCCTAAAATTGGTCAAATTTTAACCTGTCTTTTAAATAAAATTTTAGAGGAGCCGGATAAAAATAAAAAAGAGTTTTTAGAGAAGGAGGTAAAACGACTGGGCAAGATGCCGGAGGCAGAGTTAATGAAAGAATTTTTGTCCGCTAAGAAACAAATAGAAAATATTGAATTAAAAAAAGACGAGATGACTAAAAAGAAATATTGGGTAAGTTGATTGATTATTTTTGAGCGCTAAATTAATTTTTATCTCCGGGGCATAGTGTAATGGCAGCACGAGTTCTTCGGGAGAATTTAGTCCCAGTTCAAATCTGGGTGCCCCGAAAGAAAAAAGAATTAATAAAAAAATAAAACAACAAAAAAATAAGAAAAAAGCCCAAGACATAGAAAATAGAAATAGGAAAGAGGAATAATCTTAGAAGAATTTAAGATGAGCTCTTGAGCTCTAAAGAAGTTTGCGCTTATGGAATTTAGAATCATTAAGAAATCCCGAAAATCAGAAGCACGGCTGGGGATAATTAAAACTAAATATGGTGTTTTACATACGCCAGCCTTTTTTCCTGTGGCAACTCAGGGGACGGTTAAAACGCTTTCTCTGGAAGATGTGAAAGAAATTGGCTTTGAAGGAATTTTGTGTAATACCTATCATCTTTTTTTGAGACCGGGCAGTCATTTAATAAAAAGTTATGGCGGACTCCACCGCTTTTTAAATTTTAACGGCGTTATTGTAACAGATAGCGGCGGTTTTCAGGTTTTTAGCTTGGGCAAAGGATTAGAGCAGAGGATAGGTAAGTTTGTGAAGGGTTCATTAAAGGAAAGCAAAAAAATTGGTTCCAAAACTTCTTTGGTTAAGGTAAAAGAAGAGGGTGTTTATTTTAAGTCGCATTTAGACGGTCGTGAACACTTTTTAAGTCCGGAGAAGTCAATTAAAATTCAGCAGGATTTAGGCGCCGATATCATTTTTGCTTTTGATGAATGCACCTCGCCCTTTGATGATTTTGCTGAAACAAAAAAAGCTTTGGAAAGGACTCATCGCTGGGCAGAGAGATCGTTGGTTGCTTTTCAGAATCAAAACAAGAATAAAAGTAAAAATCAGGCTCTGTTTGGAATTGTTCAGGGCGGCGGTTATAAAAATTTAAGGGGAGAAAGCGCAAAATTTATCGGTTCTTTGGATTTTGACGGCTTTGGTTTAGGCGGTTGGTTTGGGGAGAATAAAAAAGAAATGTTTGAAATCTTGGCTTGGACGATTTCTTTTTTGCCAGAAAATAAACCTCGCCATCTTTTGGGCGTTGGTTATTTAGAGGACATCAAAAAAACTATTGAGCAGGGTGTTGATTTGTTTGATTGTGTCTATCCCACGCGTTTTGCCCGTCATGGGGTGGTTTTTTTGGCTAACGGGAAATTGCTTGATCTTAAAAAAGCCAAATTTTTAAGTGATAAAAAGCCGATTGATAAAAATTGCGACTGTTTTGTTTGTCGGAACTATTCAAAGGGTTATTTGTGCCATTTATTGCGTGCTGGCGAGATGACTGTACTGCGGCTTTTGACTTATCATAATCTTTGGTTTTTTAAAAAATTTATTGAAGATTTAAGGCAAAAGATATATGATAATAAAATTTAAAATAAAGGGCCTGTAGTATAGTGGTAATACGCCGCATTCGCATTGCGGAGACGGGAGTTCGATTCTCCCCAGGTCCACCATAGACGATTTCTTTCGTCCTCGCCCCTCGCTTCGCTCGGGGCTCGGCCTTCGGCGGGCAAATTGAACGGGATTTTAGGTGAAAAATCAATTGGCGGTTTTGTTTTAAATTTAATTTAAAGTAAAAGAAAATTTTTCATATGTGGCAGAAATTTCAATGAAATTTCTGTTTTTTATTAACCAACCCTTCGCGGCTTGACTTTTTGGCGAAAAAGGTTTTAGAGGTATTAGAGATAAGCCAGCCGCGGTAGTTTCAGCGGGTTGCTTTTTGAATCTATTTTGAGTTTGCGATGTTTTGGTTTAATCAAATAATTAAATTAAAAATTAAAAATTAGTATTAGTTTGATAAAACAGACGGCAGAAAAGAAATTTGGTTAAGCAATTTGACTAAGAATAAGTTTTTTCTTAAAATTTAAGGAAGCGGTGGCGAGAGTGTTGTGGTTTTTTAGAATGACATAAGAATATCAGCATAGGGTTTTGAAGCGATTAAAAAGCCCTCGTAGTTCAATGGATAGAACACGAGTTTTCTAAACTTGGGATATAGGTTCGAGTCCTATCGAGGGCATTAAGATTTGATTTCTCGTCTTTTTGGGCGACGGATTCGTCTTAAATTTGCAACTCCGCTTTAAATTTTAACCGGAGAAACAGAATGGGTTGGAAAATGGAACGATAAAAATTTGCTGTCTTCTGGCCACGGTAAAATGAGGCGTTTAATGTATAACTTGCCCCCCGGGCTTAGTTGTTTAGTCGTTTTGTTTTACTGGTTCAGTGGCTAAGTTATTTGGATGCTTTGGAAAGAGTTATTTGTTTTAAAACTTTATTTTTTTTATTGCCGGATTATTGCTATGGCTGTTATTTGGAGAGGAAATATTTCTGGACAATCTGCCAATTTTCATTAAAATAAAGGTATAAAGGTATAAGATAAAACAGCGGTGACCGTAGCTCAATTGGCAGAGCGCCGCGCTGTGGCCGCGGCGGTTGCGCGTTCGAGTCGCGTCGGTCACCCTTTTATTTAATAAATAAAAAGCCCGCGCGCCAAAGGCGCGCGGGCAACGTCAAACCGCTTCTTTTTACAAAATTATTGATTTCTTTCTACAAGGACAATTTTTAAAACCTTCTCTTTGTTATGGCGGAGAATTTTAAGAGGCAGTTCTTTGCCAATTTCGCATTCCGCTAAAATATCGCTCAACGTTTGTTCTTGGTCAATTTTTTTATTGGCAAATTCAACGATGATATCGGCTTCTTTAATGCCGGCCTTAGCCGCTGGGCTGCCCGGGATGACGGCATTTTCAAATCCATAGATGTTCGGTTCAGAAATAACCAGCGCGCCGTATTCAATCGGTAGGTTAAGCCTATCTTTTAATTCTTGGTCAATGGAGACATAGCGCAGACCTAAAAACGGCTGGCGGATTCGGCCATACTTTTTAAGTTCTTCCAAATCTTTCTTGGCGTTGTTAATAGGCAGGGCAAAGCCAATATTTTCTGCGCCGTAAACCATTGCCGCATTGATGCCGATGGCTTCTCCTTTGAGATTTACCAAGGGGCCGCCAGAATTTCCGGGGTTAATCGCGGCGTCTGTTTGAATTAAGCCGCGCAATCTTGTTTTTTCCCCGCCGGAAGAATTTTGGGCGATAATAGCCCGCGAAAGACCAGAGATAATGCCGGTGGAAACAGTATTGCGGAAAAGTCCCAATGCATTACCGATAGCAATGACATCTTCGCCTAATTCCAAAGTATTGGAGTCGCCTAATGGTATAGTGGGCAAATTGTCCTTTTCAATTTTAAGGATAGCCACATCGTTAATCGGGTCTTTGGCAATAATTTCCGGCTTAAATTTTTCGTTATTTTGCAAAAAGACAAAATATTCGGCAGCAGAATTTTCCACCACATGCCTGTTGGTAAAAATGATACCATTTTTGTCTACAATAAAGCCGGAGCCGCCACCAATTTTAATTTTCTCCTTTTTAAAAGGGTTAAAATTTTGTGGAAGGGGCGGCGAGGAGGGTCCAAAAAGGCCTTGCGTGAAGGAACTGAAAGGAACGGGTGCTTTTTCTAAAAACTTTGAACAGGTGATGCTTACGACAGCTGGGAGAACCTTTTTGATAATTGAAACAACCTTGTTTTTCATTTTTTTGTTATATTAATTTTAATTTATCCTTTTTATCTTTATCCGATTTAATTCTAACAAAAAAATTTATTGCGGGCAATTATTTTTTATGATAATTTGGAAAGAAGTAGTCGTCAAACCCGGCATTTTGCTTTTTTATCTTTGATAAAATTATAACTGCCCTCGTAGCTCAACGGATAGAGCAGCTCCGTCCTAAGGAGAAGATAGGAGTTCGATTCTTCTCGAGGGCACCAGAATTTTACTTTTCGGTGAGTTGGTGGGCGGCGCACAGCGCCGCCCACTGATTTTGCCACTCGCTGCGCGGAGCGCTGCCGTGGGGTGGGAAGCGGCTCGTCCTTGCTCAAGCAAGGAAGCAAAGCCCGCAAAAATTGATTCCTTAATTGAAAAAGATTTTTGCGCGCGCCCTCTAAAAAATGTTTCAATTTTTACGGGCTTTGTCCGCCGTGAGGCGGCGAGCTGTCAGGCGGGATGGCGCGCCGCAGGCGCGCCACTTCTCAAATTCATAATTTTTCACTAAAGTAAGTTCGAGCGGACTCAAAAAGATACACATTTTAGTAAAACAACGGTTTAGAGGTCGCCGAGCGAAGCGAGGCGGTCCCAAAAGGATTGGCTTTCTCTAAAATGTGCTCTCTTTACAGCCTCTTTATTGGGGTTGTTAAGAGGGCTTTTTGGTTGCTTTAGGCCTGAGAGAAGTCAATGGGATTATGCAAAGATATTGACAAAACTAGATTAAAGAGTAATCTTTTTATCTATGATGATAGCACATTAAATTTTTCTATAGAAGCCACAGAAGCCACATCTAAAAATCAAATAAAAATCAAAAAATAAACTAAAAAAGGAGGTTAAAATGGTAGAAAAAGAATTAAAAAGATTGTTTGAAGAATTGTTTGAAGAGCAAATTCAAAGGCTGGACAGGAGAGGATGTCCGCCGACAATAATTACGATGTTGGTAGCCCAAAAAGAATTAGTGCTTCAAAGGGCAAAAAATTTTTTTCAGGAAGGAAATATCCCTTTTCTTCCAGTTATTCCAAGGGGTTGTGGCAAGCTTAATTTAGAGGATCTGATGATGATGACCGAAGGAGAAGGGGGGAAAAGAGGGTATTCGCTCCTTTTTGAAAGCGAGATCATTATTATTGATATTGATATTGGTGGCGGCAAGTCCTTGCCCCCTTATTCTCCATATTATATTTTTAATGTGGAATGGAACAGCATTTTCTTCGGGAAAAAATCCGAAGAAGATATTGTTGGTCAGACAAGATTGTTTTTGACGACAGAAGAAATTATTGCCCTTTGTTGCCACATGGAGCCGTTTCTTTTGAACTATTATCTATGTGCGCTGGGCTCACGTGTTCAGCATGTTCAGAGAAGGTCGGCTACTGAAAAGATGCCCATTATCTACAAGGACGTCGTTGGTGGACGTCCTTGCCTGAGTCAAACATTAATAGATCGTTTCTTTCCATATGGAGCCAGGTTTCCTTCTTGTAGCTGGCGGGGTATCTGAGGGGCATCTGAGGAAAGGGGGTTTCCCCCTTTTTTTTAATTCAATTAACAATAAAACGCAAGATAAATAAAAACTGTTATACCTCAATAATTACCGGCAAAACCATTGGCCGGCGTTTAGTCCGATAGAAAAGCAATTCGCCTAATTTATTACGCAATTCTTCTTTGACATAAATCCAATTGACCGCGCCATTGGAATTAGCCGAACGGTTAATGATTTCTATGGTTTTTTTGCGGGTTTCTTTAAGCAGGTCTTTTGATTCTCGCAAATAGACAAAGCCGCGTGAGATAATGTCCGGAGATCCTTTGACTAAACCGGTTTGGCGGTCAACAATGGCAATGATAACAAACATACCGTCTTGCGCCAGCATTTGGCGGTCGCGCAAAACAACTTCGCCGACATCGCCGATACCCAATCCGTCAACCATCACTAAACTGGAGGTTACTGTTTCTTTGCTTACAGCTATTTTTTCTTTTGAAACCTCAATAATTTGACCATTTTCGGCAATGACGATATTTTCTCGTGGCAGACCCATTTCTTCTGCTAACTCGGCATGTTTTACCAGCATGGAATACTGGCCGTAAATTGGCATAAAAAACTTTGGCTGCATAATTCTAATCATTTCTTTCAATTCTTCTTGTCTGCCATGGCCGGAAGCATGAATATCCATCATTTTATAATGGAAAACTTTAGCGCCTTGACGGTAAAATTTGTCTTTAAGCACCTGAACGCTTCTTTCGTTGCCCGGAATAACCGAAGAAGAAAAAATAACAGTATCGTCTTCCTTAATCTGGATAAACTTATGTTCTTTATTGGCGATTCTCATAAAAGCGGCGTCTTCTTCGCCCTGAGCGCCTGTGCAAATAATGGTTATCTGGGAATCAGGATAGTGGGCAATGTCTTTTGCTTTAATAAATGTCCCCTTTTTGGCGATAATTCTTTTTAGGTTTTGGGCAATTTCAATATTATCCTTCATACTCTTGCCTTCAATTATTACTTTCCGGCCATATTTTTCAGAAAGAGTAATAAGCTGTTGAATACGGTTTAAAAGAGAGGCAAAAGAACCGGCGATAATCCTTCCCTTGGCTTTTTCAAAAATTTTTTCCAGATTCTCAAAAATAGTTTTTTCAGAAAGAGAGTGTCCTTCTTCTTCGGCGCCGGTTGACTCTGACATTAAAAGGGTAATGCCACGTCTGCCGGTTTCTTTTAGTTTTTCAAAGTTTACCGGCGGGTCATTAACCGGCGATTCGTCAAATTTAAAATCTGAAGTATGAATAATATTCCCAATAGGCGTATTGATAAAAACGCCCAAATTTTCCGGGATGTTATGGTTGAGGTGGAAGAATTCTACGAAAAACGGTCCTATTTTTCTACGGCTGCCATCTTTGACAGTGTCAATATTAAGCTTTGGCTGGTTGGGGAAATCTTCCTGTCTTTTTAAAATCATTCCTTTGGTTAAAGCGCTGGCATACATAGGAATAGGTCCGAGACGCGGTATAGTATAGGGGATGGCGCCAATATGGTCATAGTGGCCGTGGGTAAGAATGGCGCCGACAATATCTTTTTTCCGCTCTCTTAAATAAGCGCTGTTAGGAATAAGACAATCAATGCCGGGCATATCCTCGCTCGGGAAACCTAATCCCATATCTATAATGAGGATTTTTTTATCAAATTCTAAAAGAATCATATTCCGGCCGACTTCGCCCAACCCTCCGAGCGGAATTACCCGGAGAATTTCTTCTTCTTTTTTAAGCGATTTTTTTGTTCTCATAAGAGTAAAAATAATTTAGAAATAAAAAATAAAAAATAAGCAAATAAAAATTAAATAAAAAATAAAAAGGAGAGTGCCGTGGGAGAGACTCGAACTCTCAAGCCATAAAGGCATACGCTCCTGAAGCGTACGTGTTTGCCAATTTCACCACCACGGCAAAGTTATCGCTCTAATTTCTTTTTTAATTCTTCTACCATCTTTACCGGTTCCGGGTTAATTTTTTGCTCTTTGGCTAAATAATAAGCAGTTAATTCGCCAAAAAGCAAGGTGTTAAAGGTTTTTTCCAATTCATTTTTGCCTTTTATTTTTATAAAATCAACAGTGAGATTTCCCCCCCGGAGCATTTCAGCGGTTAGTTGCATTCTTTTCAGGATACGGGGATGGTCTTGTTTATCTTCCAAGATAATTATTGCAAATTTAGTTGTTGGCAGTTGGGTGCGGGCGTTTTCAAAACCATTCATTTCATTATGGTTAAGTTCCGGAAAATAGTTCCAAAAAGCGGGTATTTTTGAATTTTCGTTAAAATTTATTTTCCAAACGCGCGCTACGGCTTTGAATTTATCAGAGCTATAAATGAGAGGGATTTTCCCTTTTAAATTTTTAGCCAAACGTCGGCTTTTATTTTCAAATTCTTTTGGCTTAAGCGTTTTTTCCAGCTTTGCTATTTTTTCTAACTCAGTTTTGTTTATAATTCCGGCATTGCATAAAATTTTGGCTAAAGCGGCGAACATTAACCCTGCGGCGGAACGCGGCTGGATTTTTTCATCAGGGAGAAGAACCAACGGCACACTTTTTTTTCTAGCCAATTCTGCCAATTTGCCGCCGGTTGTGATGACGGTTGGCGTTATTCCTTTCTTTAAAGATGTTTCAAAGGCAGAAATAGTTTCTTCGGTATTGCCTGAATAAGAAATAGCGATGATTAAGCTTTTTTTATTAGCTTGCGGCGGAAGATGATAGTTGCGGTGAAGATAAAGCGGCGTTTTAAAGAAAGGGAAGCATGTTTTCAAAAGCAGGGCTGGTATTGCTGAGCCGCCCATTCCGCAGATAATGATATTTTGAGGGCTTTGGGAGATTTTTAAATGATTAACCGCTGCTAGTCCTTTTTTGAACTGTTTTGGGAAATTTAATATGGTTTCGTACATATTTTATTTTTTATTAATTTTTTTTATTTATTTTTTCTTTTGCCCGCTTAATTGCTTAACCAAATTCTTTTGGTTTTAAGGTAAAGATTTTCAATAGCAGAAAATCTTTTTGATGATTCGCTAATTTTTTCAACTTTAAAGCCTTTTATGTTAGGATGAAGGGCATATGAGTAATTACTTCCCACTAAGAAAATAGCCGGCGCATCTTCTAAAAGAATGTCTTGGAATTTTTCCAGTTTTTCTTTTCTTTCTTTCGGGTCAGAAGTTTCTCTGGCTTGCTCCAATAACTTATCAGCAGTTTTTGAATTATAACTGGCAATATTTAATCCCGGATATTCCTTTTGACTTGAATGCCAGAAAGAGAAGGGGTCGGGGATTTGTCCCAAAGCTTCTCCGAAAAGCAGCATTTCAAAATTTCTTTTAGCCAAAATATCGGTCTGAAGTTCTGCCAAAGAAACTCTTTTAATCTCAATTTCCACGCCAATATTTTTAAACTGCTTTTTGATAATCTCAGCCATTTCAGTTAGAGGCGACTTATCGGAGGTTGTTAAGGTAAATTTTAAAACAATATTTTCAGGCGGGGTAGGCGGACAAAGTTCGTTTAGTTTTTTAATGGTCATCGTCCCTACCTTACCGTTTGGTTTGCTTAGTCCTGCCGGCTTTAAAATTTCATAAAAATATTTTTGCTGGAAGCGACTGACGGCTTCTTTTGTTTTTGTGCCAAAATAACCGTTTATTTCTCCCTCCGGATAAATTTCTTTATCTTGGGCGAGGCATTTTTGTAATTGTCTGACCTCTTCGCCTTGGTCGCCTTGTTCGAGGTGGTTTTTAAAAAAAGAAGTGATGAGAGGAGATGCTTTTTTTTCTCGGATACCTGTTGTGGTGTTTTCTTTAAACCCTTCTTTTTCCAGAATTTCTTTTGCTTTTTCAGGGTTGAAAGGAAAAATTACCTGTGGGGGGTTGAATCCATAATAGTCATTGATAATAGGCGAACTGACTTTCTCGCCGTTTCCCAAGAAAACCTTGTTTAAAATTTCTTCTTTATCAACCGCGAAACTCAAGGCCGTTCTGATTTTTTTGTTGGAAATTTTAGCGTTTCTTAAATTAAAGAACAAGGCAAAATATCTTGGTAAAGAAATGTGATAAATTTTGAATCCTTCTTTTTCAAAAAATTTAAACTGGAGGGGGTCCGAAAGAGGAAATCCGTCAATTTCGCCAACGCTGGCGGCGCGTTTTAAATCTTCTGTGTTTTCGTAAAAATAAAAAGATAATTTTTCTAAATATGGTTTTTGGCCGTAAAATTTTTCGTTTCTTTCAAGGACTATTTTTTTGATAGAGCCATTTTCTCCTTCTTTGACCGTTTTTACTTTAAAGGGGCCGCTGCCTATCAGATATTTTTTGGAAACAAGGTCTGTTTTAAAAACCCACGGCAGATTTTCCGGCACTACATCCTGGAAAATATGTTTTGGTAAAATTTTTAATCTGGCTATTGTTTCCGGGAAAGAAGAATAAGGGTTTTGTAGCTGAAAGACAATTTTATTTTCTCCCACTGCTTCGGCTTTTACTCCAAGCCATTCTATACGGAGAGGGCTTTTGTATTGGGGCGATTGGACGAGTCCTAAAGTAAAAATTATATCTTCGCTGGTCAATTTTTCCCCATCATGCCAGAAAATGTCATTTTTTAAGGTAAATTCATAGTTCTTGTTATTATTAGTAATTTCGTATTTTTCCGCCAAGTCATTTAAAATTTCACCTTTTTCGTTGTATTTTAATAGTCCTGAAAAGATAAGCTCAACTAAATCGCGGTCAGCATCGTTGTCTGAAAGATAAAGAGGATTAATGAAACGGGGCGCCCCGATTATTCCTTCTTTATATTCCCCTCCAAAGTCCGGGATAGCCGCTGTGTTTTTAAAATAAAAATCTAATTGGAGAAAAAGGGCTGAAATTAAAAAAAAGCAGAAAAAGACAATAAAAAATATTTTTTCTTTTTTTGAAAGAACGTTAAAAAACTCTAACCATTGACGCGGCGTAGGAAAATATTTGAAAAAATAACCCTTAATTTTATAGATTTTTTTTAAAAACATTCTCTTAAGCGGCAAAATTCAAACTTAATAGCGAGACCGCTACAAAAAGGCCTGCCAGAATAATTGTGGCGACGAAAAGGAATTTTTCCATTCCGCGTTTTTTTAAATAAGAGCCGCCCTCGCCGCCAAAAGAAGAACCTAAAGCAGTTCCTCTTTGTTGAAGCAAAATAGAGGCAATGAGCAAAGCGCAAACTGCTATTTGCGAAAAGAATAAAATTTTATTCACAATTTTTGGAATTAAAGGTGAAAATTAAGAATTGTTTCTAATGACCTTTGCGACAAAAAAGTTTAAAACCAGCTCAAGCGCCCCTGTCCAGAAAAGAGGCCAGAAGCCCTTGATAATAAGGCGGGGGAAAAGGATGTCAATAAACCAGATGCTCAATATGTTTACAATTAGCCCAAAAAATCCAAAAGTCAAGAATTTAAGAGGGAAAACGAGGAGATTAAGGAGAGGTTTAATGAACTGGTTAATCAATCCTAAGACGATACCGGCAGAAAGAATAACTTTTATTTTTTCTTTTAAACCGTCTTCTATTTTTACCCCGGGAATTAAAAGAATAGCTAGAGAAAAAGTGAGAAGCCCAATAATAATATTGAAGAAAAATTTTCTCATAAATAAAATAAATAAAAATAAATATAAAAAATGGAAAGAAAATTGAGGATTGGTTGAAAATTTTTTGAGAAAATTTTAAGCGAAAAATTATCTGGCAGCAATGACTTCAATTTTTACTGCTTCAAAAGAACTGCGGTTTTTAATGTTTTCGCTTGAAACAGCAATGATTTTATCACCTTTTTTGAGGTCAGCAAAGCTTATTTTCTGGCGACTGAGCAGGGAAAGGCCTTCACCGGTTTTTAAATCAGTTGGCAGAATATTCAATTTTTCTCTTCCGATATAGACAGTTTTATCACTGACAGTGGCTGTAATTGTTTTGTCTCTTTTCAAGCCGATATTTTCTTCTTTTTTAGCAATAAAAATAATTTTTCCTTCTTTAAGCTCAACAATTTCGCCGCTATAGGAAAAGACTTCTTTGGGTTGGGGAATTTTTGTTTTTCCAAAGGGTAATTTTACCTCTAAAACAAAGATTAAAGCGGCTAAGCCGACGACTGCGATAATCGCAATTCCCAGCCAAGCCGGAATTTTTCTGGAGAAAATTTTTATCTTCTTCATAATAGATGTAGGCTATGTCTGTTTATTTTGTTTGACTGATGATTTTTTTAACCACCAGTTTTCCAACTTTATCAATCATACCAAAAAAGCGAAACAAATGGCAAGTCTGGCCTTGTGGATAAAAAAGGCCGGGCAGAAAAAAATAATAGCGCCCGGCCTGCGAGAGAGGAGGGAGAGGCAAACTACTAATAGAAAGTATAATGCAAAAAACCATTTTGTCAAGAGTTGATGGGCTTTTATAGCCATTTTTTTCTGGCTTGACAGAATTTGTCCGTCGGATAAAATGAATAATGATAAAATTTAAAATTAAATAAAAGTTAAAGGTCGGTTAAAGAATATTTAAGAATTAATAAAGAAATAATAAAAGAAATAATAAAAAAATTTATGCGCATTAAGCCTCTTTTAGACCATATTTTAATTGAACCGATTACGCCGGAAGAAAAAACAAAGGGCGGAATTTTTCTGCCCCAAACGGCGGAGAAGGAAAGGCCGGAACAAGGAAAGGTAATTGCGGTAGGTCCGGGGCGACGGTTACCGTCTGGCAAGAGAGTGCCGTTAGAAGTTAAAAAAGGGGACATAGTTCTGTTTACTAAATATGGCCCCAACGAAATAAAGATTGAAGAAAAGAAATATCTGATTGCTAAAGAGGAAGATATTTTAGCGATTTTGGAATAAGAACGATGTTGGATATTGCCATACTGATTACATATTTTTTAAAAATATTAATTAGTATAGCAATATCTTATTAAACAATATGCCTAAACAAATTGAATACAGCGAGCGTGCTCGTCAGAAAATGAAATTAGGTGTGGACAAATTGGCTAATGCCGTAAAAATTACGCTGGGTCCCAAAGGGAGGAATGTTATTTTAGACAGAGGATTTGGTTCGCCGGTGATTACCAATGATGGAGTAAGTATTGCCAAAGAGATTGAGTTGGCTGATAAGTTTGAAAATCTGGGCGCAGAAATTGTCAAAGAAATTTCTTCCCGAACAAACGATATAGCGGGCGACGGGACAACCACAGCCGTGGTTTTAGCTCAGGCTTTGATTAGTCAAGGAATGAAAAATGTGGCGGCTGGTGCTAATCCTTTGGCTTTAAAACGAGGGATTGAAAAAGGGGCAAAAGCAGTGATTGATTCGTTAAGGGCTCTTTCCAAAAAAATTGTGAATAAAACAGAGGTAGCCCAGGTAGCGACGATTTCTGCTGAAGACAGAGACTTGGGGAACTTAATTGCCGAAGTTATCACCGAGACAGGCAAAGATGGGGTGGTGACCATAGAAGAGTCAAAGACATTTGGCATTTCTAAAGAAGTGGTAAAGGGTCTTCAGTTTGATAAAGGTTATGTCTCGCCTTATATGGTGACGAATGCGGAGAAGATGGAGGCGGTTTTGGAAGAGCCATATATCTTAATTACCGATAAGAAAATTTCTTCCGTTCAGGAAATTTTGCCTGTTTTGGAAAAAATTACTTCGGTAGGGAAAAAAGATATTTTATTGATTGCCGATGAAATTGAAGGAGATGCTTTGACTACTTTAATTTTTAACAAACTGCGCGGTGTTTTGAACGCCTTGGCTGTGAAGGCGCCGGGGTTTGGCGACAGGCGGAAGGAAATGCTGGAGGATATCGCTATCGTTACCGGCGGACAGGTTATTTCGGAAGAAAAGGGACAGAAATTTGAGAATATTGAGTTGGAGATGTTGGGTCGGGCGCGTCGGGTAATTAGCCGGAAAGAAAGCACGGTTATTGTTGGCGGGAAAGGCGATAAGGCGGCTATTGAAACGAGGATTAGGCAGATAAAGAACGAAATTGCTGCTACTACCTCGGATTTTGACAGGGAAAAATTGCAGGAACGGTTAGGGAAATTGTCGGGTGGCGTGGCTATCATTAAGGTGGGTGCGCCAACTGAAGTAGAACAGAAAGCCAAACAGCATAAGGCAGAAGATGCTTTGGCTGCCACTAAAGCGGCTATTGAAGAGGGTATTGTGCCGGGCGGTGGCGTCGCCCTAATCAGGGCATCGGCTTGTTTAGATGAATTAAAATTGAGCGGCGATGAGAAAACCGGCTTGGCTATTTTAAAGAGAGCGTTAGAAGAACCGTTGCGAATGATTGTTCAAAATGCTGGTTTGGAAGGGTCGGTGGTAATTGAGGAAGTGAGGAAAAGAAAAGGAGGATTTGGTTTTAATGCTCAAACAATGACCTACGAAGATTTAATGGAATCCGGCATTATTGACCCGACAAAGGTAGTTAGAAGCGCTTTGGAAAATGCTGTTTCTGGTGCAGCAATGCTTTTGACCAGCGAAGCAGCGATTGTGGATTTGCCGAAAGAAGAAGAAAAATCAAAAATGCCTTCAATGGACGAGGAATATTAATGAGTGATTTCCGTTGTAAAAAGAAAACAAGAAAGAGACGGCTTTCCCGTCTCTTTTTTGTTTTCTTTGTTTTTTGGCGGTTTTCTATTTTTTAAATCCAAATTTCATTTCTGGGCGTTATATTGACTGAGGTGTAATTTGGGGCTATTATTGAGAAAGGCAGATAAAAAAATTAAAGAGAATAAGATTATTTTATTTTTAATTTAATAAAAATTTTATGTTGTGCCCTCTTTGTTCCCGGGTGGAGTTTAACAAAGTAGTTTTTAATGGAGTGGAAGTTGATTATTGCCCGCAGTGTCTTGGTCTTTGGTTTGAAGAAGATGAGTTAAGGCAGGCAAAAGACGAAAAAGACAAGAATTTGGTTTGGCTTGATTTTGATTTATGGCAGGAAAGAGAAAAATTTAAACTGGCTCCCGCTCCTAAGCTTTGTCCAAAATGCGGAGTACCAATGTATGAAACATGCTATGGAGATTCAGGAGTGGCGGTAGATATTTGTATTCTTTGCCGGGGTGTTTGGCTTGACCGCGGCGAATTCAAAAAAATTATTGATTACCTTAAAAAGAAAGGACAGGATGAGGTGATGCACCATTATTTCAAGAATCTTTGGAAGGAGGCGGTTGAAATTTTTACAGGTCCGGAGAATTTTAAATCAGAGCTTAAGGATTTCTTAGCCATCATTAAAATTATGAGTCATAAATTTGCTCTTCAATTTCCCGAAATTAGCAAAATGATTGCTGGTTTGCCAAAATAAAGATAAACAAAAATAAACAAAAATAAATAAATTTAACATTAAGTTAAAGGTCAAAAATAAAATAATAAAATAAAAAATAGAAATAAAAATTAAAATAGCCTTTTGCCATAAACAAGGCGGCTATTCTCTAAAAATATGCCATTTCTTTATTTAGTTCTTATTGCTTTAGCGCTTTTTGTTTTATGGTTTATCGGAGTATACAATAGTTTGGTGAAAAAAAAGAATCGTGTTAAGGAAGCATGGGCGGATATTGATGTCCAGTTAAAGAGAAGGTATGACCTTATTCCGAATTTAGTGGAAACAGTGAAAGGTTATGCGGCACACGAACGGGAGCTTTTTGAAAAAGTAACCGCGGCGCGTGCCGAAGCAATGTCGGCGCAGGGTGTTGGTGATAAAGCAAAAGCGGAAAATATTCTTTCAGGCGCTCTGAAAACTCTTTTCGCTGTCTCTGAAAATTATCCGGACTTGAAGGCTAGTCAGAACTTTTTGGAATTACAGAGGGAGTTGCGCGATGCCGAAGACAAAATTCAGGCGGCGCGGCGATTTTACAATGCCAATGTTCGCGATTTAAACATTCAGATTGAGAGTTTTCCTTCCAATCTTGTGGCGGCCACTTTTAAATTTAAGAAAATGGAATTGTTTGAATTGGAAGAGGCGGGTGCAAGAGAAGCACCTCGGGTGCAATTTTAGTTAAAAAAATAAAAAATAAGGAAATAAAAATTAAATAAAAATAAAGTAAATAAGTAAAGTATATGCCCACCTTATATTCCCAGGCGGATTCAAATATCAGAAAAACTTGGTTTTTGATGAGTGCTTTTTTTGTCTTTATTATTTTAATTGGCTGGATTTTTAGTCGCGCTTTTGATAATCCGGCTATTCTCTTTTTTGCCGTTATTGTTAGCGTTCTGACAAGTTTTTCAAGTTATTGGTACTCAGACAAGGTTGTTTTAATGATGACACGGGCGAAACCTATAGAGAAAAAAGATAATCCTGAACTTTATCGTTTAGTAGAAAATCTTTGTTTGACGGCTGGTTTATCTTTGCCGAAGATATTTATTTTGCCAGAAAAACAGCCCAATGCTTTTGCGACCGGTCGGGATGAAAAACATGCGGTAGTTGTTGTCACGGAGGGATTACTTAATCGGTTAGAAAGAACAGAGTTAGAGGGAGTGATTGCTCACGAATTGTCTCACATTAAAAATAAAGATATGTTTTTGCAAACGGTGGTGGTGATTTTAGCTGGAATAATAGCCATTCTTTCTGATTTTTTCCTGCGGCTCAGTTTTGTTGGCGGATTTCGCAAAGATGATTCGGAAGATTCGAGAGGGACGATTATTTTTATGATTTTAGGGTTGGTGGCGGCTATTATCGCGCCGTTGGCAGCGACCTTGATAAGATTGGCAATTTCCCGCAAGCGGGAATTTTTGGCTGACGCTTCCGGCGCTTTATTAACGCGCTATCCTGAAGGGTTGGCTCGCGCTCTGGAGAAAATTTCCGCTGACCCGACACCGATGAAGACCGCTTCTTCGGCGACAGCCCATTTGTTTATTTCCTCGCCCTTTAAGGGTAAACATTCAGCTTCTTGGTTCACTAAATTATTTTTGACCCATCCGCCGATAGAAGAACGGGTAGCCGCTTTGCGCAGTTTACAGATTTAAACTTACGGCGAATGGAGTTTTGAACTTAAATTTATCTTAAAAACTATAAACTTATATTTATAAACTTATATTTTGGAAGGGTGCCGGAGTGGTCTAACGGAACGGCCTGGAGAGCCGTGCCTGTTTTAACAGGCTCGTGGGTTCAAATCCCACCCCTTCCGCTTTCGCCCGCCGAAACTAAAGCTTTAGAACTTTTAGAGCTAAGAACTTTTCTCTAAATAGCCTTAGCGAAGGCGGTATGTTTTATTAAAATCCGAACCGATTTTAAGGAAAATCCCGACGCTGATTTTTTGCCCGCCGCCGCAGGCGGCGGGCAAAGGCGGTTGGGGACAGGACTCGAAATGAGTTCTCGAAAGCAAACGGTCATAACGGTCATTCGGGAAGCAGGTTCTCGCCACATCCCACTCTCATAAAAACCCTTAACACCAAAAGGTGTTTCGGATTTCTATAGCGGTGTGTATTTGAAAAAATCCGAACCGATTTTATTAACGGGCTCGGCGGGCGGAAGGGCAAAGACCGAACCCCCTTTCTGCCCGCCTCGCCTTGAAGCGGAGGCGGAAAGGCAAACTGCCAAAGAAGCGGAAAAAATGTCGGCTCGAACTTCACCCCACACCAAAATTTTGGTGTGGGGTCAATTTTGGCCAAAAAATAAGCTTTTTATTTGTTTCAACTTTTGATAGAATAAAATCAAAGCAACGCTATTAAAGAGCCCTCGGTTTTGGTTATGGCAAAAGTTGCCAAGGCGTTAGGCGTTAATATTGAGGAGTTAATAAAGTAAATATGCAAAGCATAAAAACAATGCCCAAAACCAAAAATCAATTAAAATCAAATATTGAGATTTGTAATGAATGTGGGCGAGATGTTGGTTTTGGTAGTGGCTTATTTGTTAACCGAATAGTTGACTTTGATGATTATAGAACCAGAAAAATAATGAATAAACCCTTCCCAAATGGTGATTATATTTGCCGAGAGTGCGAAGAGAAATTAGGAGAAATTAAATAAAATTAGTTAATTATGGAATTTAATGATTTAATAAAATCAAGAGCAAAAAGAAGATTGAAAAATATTTACAGAGAAAGGGGAAGTTGGAATGGTGCAAAAGGTCCTTTTGACAAAACTTCTATCAGAATGAAAGAGTTAGTTTTAATTGAACAAATTATGTTAGAAAAATTAGTTACAAAGTTATGAAGTTTCAAGATTTAATAAAACTTTACGAAAACAAAAAAGCTAGGTATGGAACGGAAGCCTTTAGGCATATTTCAGAATTATTGAAAGAAGCAAAAGAACTTCATGAAAGAGATTGGCAAAAATCTCCAACACCAAATAAAGACCACGAGCAATCTTGGCGTGCTTTTAAGGGTAAAAATTTAGAGAAAATTTATGAGCTATCATATACTTTTAGCAAGTAAAGAGAATTTTGAGATTTGTATAGAAAAGGGTGTTTACGGAGCCGTAAAATCATCTTCAGATAAGTTAAATGCTGAGGTTATTTCTTGTACTCTTGGAATAAAGCGGGGAGATTTTATTTTTTTCTATGTAAAAAATATTGGCATTTATGGCCTATGGAGAGTTACCACTCCTCCGTTTTACGACGAAGAAAAAATTTGGCAAGATAAAAATCAAAAATATCCTTTTCGATTTTGTTTTGAACCCGTAATAAGAAAATTTACAAAACCAGTGGTGCTGAGCGACATTTTAGATTTAAGAGACAAAGGAAAAATTTGGACTTTTGATTTAGGTTCACTGACGAGGAAAAATCAATATACCGTTACTACCGATGAAGGGAAGGAATTAATTCGTCTTCTATTAAGAAATAATCCTATATTTATACCAGCGGAACAGATTAAGAATCCCTACAAGCCAAAGGAGCCAAAGTTTATTCCATTATCATTAGAATGCGATAATCAAGGAAGAATAAAGTACGAAGGATTTTTAAATGCGTGGTTTATGAAAAGTTTTAGTGACAATAAATTGAAAGATTTAATTGGGGATTACAAAGATTTTATAAATTTTGTCCCAACCTCCTTTAATAAGGTGATGGATATATTTTTAACCCATGTTACACCAATTGATTCCGTTGAAATTCTTCATAAGTTTACGTGTTTAGAATTAAAAACTGACATTGTGACTGAAGAAAATTTAAAACAAATCATTAGGTATGAAAATTGGTTAATTAGAAAATTAGCGGATGGTGATTCGGAAATGGTTCAAAGTATTTTGGTTGGTTTCGATTTTGATGAAAGAGTATTGAATTATCGCGAGAAAAGGAAACTTATAGAGGAAAAATCAGTTAGATTAATAAAATATAAAGTAGATAGAAAAAGAAATGATATTTTATTAGAAGAAGTATGAAAAGAACAAAGTCAAAAGTAGTCAATAATAAGGAAATTAAAGAACTTTTTGACGGGTTTGTTCTGGAACATCGAATTAGAAAAACTAAGACGAAAAATTTTGAGAGTTTTTTGAAATTTCTAGAAGTAGATTTCTACGATTGGATAAAAGAGAATTTGAGAAGTTATTTTAAAGAATAGCTCGCGAAATTTATAGAATCTTAAAGCCCGGTAAAGTAATGGGGTGGTTAATTGGCGATCAATGGGTAAAAAGGAGATTTACGCCGGTAGGATTTAAAATTTATCAGATGTTAGTTGAAAATGTAGGTTTTGAACCCATTGATATAATTTGTGTAGCACGGAGAAATCAAAGTTCAAACACTCGAATTTGGCATTACCGGGCCCAAAAATTCAATTTCTTTTTACGAGGATTTAAGTATTTAATTTTGGTAAGAAAATCCGATGGTAAAAAAATGGAAAGACCATCAAAAATAGAATGGAAAAAATATAAATAATATGCCAACACAACGAGAAAAAATAATTAAAAAAACACTAGAAATTTTAGAAAATCGACCTAATGGGATTAGATATTCTGAATTATTTCGCGAGATAAAAAATCAATTACCCGAAGTGCCGGAAAACACCATTCATGGTACCATTTGGGATTTAGATAAAAAAACTTTAGAGATAGGAAAGCCAGAAAGAGGAATTTTTATATTAAAGAGATATCTCAAAGAAAGTGTAGAAACAAAATTAAAAGAAGTAGAAAGAACTGTTAGAGGAATAAATGAAGCTTTTTTTATAATTCATTTGCCAATTATTTAGTTAAAGATTTGGGAGAATGTACAAAAGCAATACCGCTGGGCGGGAATAAATTTGGGGATAGGTGGGGTACGCCGGATGTTTTAGGGGTATATAAATTTTCAGAAACCGACCCAATACGACCGCCGATTGAAATAATAAGTGCAGAAATAAAGATCGATACCAATCAGCTTGTTACTGCTTTTGGTCAAGCGTGTTCCTATAAACTTTTCAGTCACAAGGTTTATCTTGTTATTCCGAATGAAGCAGAACGAGACATTGGTAGAATTGAATCCCTTTGTTCACGATTTGGCATAGGACTTATCCTTTTTGATAAAAATAATCCTCAAAATCCAAATTTTGAAATAAGAACTAGGGCTACGAAAAGTGAACCAGATTATTTTTATGTGAATGAATATTTGAGAAGATTAGGCGAAGATTCTAAGAAATTATTTTAGAAAGAATTTGCCGCCAAAGAAAAACTTGAAATTATCTTTTCCGCCTCTTAATTAGTCTGCGGATTTTTTAAAGATGGATAAATTTAGAAGTATACTTTAAGAATTTTTAGTTTAATTAGTTTAATATGATAAAAAATTGTGATAAAATAATATATAAAAAATAATAAATATATAAAATATAATAAAAAAGAGAAATGGCGGGGATAGTCAAAAAAATTTTTCTTTGTTTCTTTTTGCTTCTTTTTGTTTTTTCTCCTTTTTGTCAGAGCCAAGCCTTTTTTACCGGCGCTACTTTTGAAGACAGGAAAAATTCTTATCTTAAAAATGCCGATACTAAATTCAGTGCTAATTATCCTGCTTCAATGATTCAATCAGTTTGGGCTTGGCTGGAAAATCCGGTTGGTCGCGAAAAACAAATCAGCGAAGAAATTAATTATTTAATTGGTCCCTGCACCGGCAATCTTTCGCGGTGGAAAAATTGTTGGTGGAGCGGTGATGAGCCCGATATTATTTTTGCCGCCCGGATATATTTTCAATATTACAAAAATAAAAAAGTGATTTCCGATGTTGACGCGGCGAAGCTTAAAGATAAACTTGCCACTATTGCTTACTCGCAGAGCGTTTTTTGTGCTGTAAGCAACTATCTTTTTCGCCGTTTGGTTATTGCTTATCTTTATGCCACGTTAGTCCAAGATTTTGATATTGTCTATCCTAAAGCAACAGACTTAGTTGATGGCCAGCCTCTTTACTCTTGTCTGCCAGCCGAATTGACTTATAACGGTCATACTTATCGCGTCGGGCAAACTTATCGCGCCAGCCAGCTTTTTGGCGATTATTTAGGTGTCCAGATAGACCGTCTGTTGCTTCAGGGCGACCAGGAAGACCTTTCGTCTAACGGTTATTATTACGCCCAAATTTCTTCTTTCGCTTTGCTTTACGATTTTTCCGTTGATTCTCTGATGAAGCGCAAAGCCAAAATGATATTGGACTGGTTGATTTTTCAACACGCTGTTAATTTCAGCGCCTATCATGATGCTGGCGGGCATGGGCGGATTTACCAATGGGATGAAGGCGAACCAGCCAATTTTTTCCCATGGTTTATCTTTTATAATCTTGACCAGAAATCGGTTAATTTATTGACAAGAGATAATGCTTTCACTGAGCTTTATGTTACTACCTACCGTCATCCTAAACTTTTAACCGATATTTTTGAATCCTTGAATGGCGCTAATGCCTCTGAGGGAGATGATTATTACCGTATCGTGCGCGGCCGTGTCCCTGCCATAGGGCCGGGCGAAACTCCGGATCCTCCTCCTTTTCCTTATCGTTATGACTATGTGACGCCATTGTATAATTTAGGTGGTTCCGGCATCGGCACTGGCTGGGAATTGAATATCAAAACAAACGGTGGCGTGGTTAAACTATATATAAACAATTGTGAAGAAAACAGCATCAGTGGCAAAAAACAAAGTGCCTGTTTGGCGCCCGGTCCCCAAATGGGTTATGGTATTTTTAATTTGATAAAAATGGGCGGAATCAGCGCTGTTTCTCAATACAGAAACAGTCTCTTTATGGCACGCGACGCAGCTTTTATTTGGACCTATCCGCTGTCTGTAAATTGGGATGAGAAAAGTTATGAAAATGGCTGGAATTTTTATCGCCTCGGCAAAGTGGCTATAGCAGTAATGGTTCCTAAATTAAGTTGGTGGCCGGCTGCTGTGGAGGTGGCGATTGTGGGCGTTGATTATCCGACCTATTCTGAGTTTAAAACCGCAGTAAAGACGCAGGCTAAACTTGATGTGTCCAAAAATGAATTTATCAATAGCAAAGGATTTAAATTAACCAAAGGGTTTATTGATTATCCCAGCGATAATCCTGAGAAAAAACCGTTTGATCGGCTAGAGGTTTGGGAAGGACATTCCGGGAAGGGCGATGAGGTAAAAATTGTTGATTGGGATAACAATGTGATGACTGTGAGAAAAGGGGACTTATTTTGTATTTACAACTTTAATAACTGGACATACAATGGCAATGGCTGCGAGGGCGAGTCGGTGGCAGTAGAGAAAACGCCTGATTTTAATTGCGACTCCACGGTTGATGTGAGCGACTTTGGTATTTTGCTTTCGTTTTGGGGACGGACGGCCGATTTGGATAAATTTTATTCTCCTCACTGCGGACTTGATCATAAAAAAAATTTAGATTTATTTTCTGATGGAAGAATTGATTCCAAAGATGTGGCTCAACTTTTTTCTTGTTGGGGGACAGCGGTCGGCGCTTGCCAATAAGCGATATCAAAACCGCGTTTTTTAAATGATTTCTTGATGATGGCGCTGGGGTTGATGAAGCACGGTGCATCTTTTTGTCTTCGGCGTCTCAAAAGGTCTTGCTGAATGATAAAATTATTCTATGTCGGATTCAATTATTCAACAGATTAAAGATAAACTGGAAATAGTGGATGTTATCGGGAGCTATCTTAAACTCCAAAAGACGGGCATTAATTATCGGGCGATATGCCCTTTCCATTCCGAAAAAAAGCCTTCTTTTTTCGTTTCGCCAGTACGGCAGAGCTGGCGTTGTTTTGGCTGTGGTGAAGGGGGGAGCGTCTTTGATTTTATTATGAAAATTGAAGGGGTTGAATTCGGCGACGCTTTGAGAATATTGGCGCGCCGCGCTGGCGTAGAATTACAGTCGTTTCGTCCGGAATGGCGGACAGCCCGCCAACGGTTGTATGAAATAGCCGAATTTAGCGCCTGTTTTTTTGAGCGTCAGCTTGAAGCAAGCGAGATGGGTAAAGAAGTAAAAAAATATCTTTTAAAGAGAGGGCTTAATGAGGCATCAATAAAAAAATGGCGGTTGGGATATGCGCCGGAAAGCTGGCGGGCGCTTTCCGACTATTTGGTTTCTCAGGGGTATGAGCGTCAGGAAATTGTCAGCGCCGGTTTGGCGGTGGAGCCTGAAAACAAAGGACAAACGCCTTATGACCGCTTTCGCAAAAGAATAATTTTTCCTGTTTTTGACCTTAATTCACAGGTTATCGGTTTTGGGGCGCGGATTTTGGAAGGTTCCGAGGAAGCTGCTAAATATATTAATACGCCAAATACTTTGCTTTATGATAAAAGCAAAGTTCTTTATGGCTTAAATTTTGCCAAACTGGAAGCAAGGAAAAAAAATGCGGTTATTTTAAGCGAGGGCTATCTGGATACGATTTTGGCGCACCAGATTGGTTTTGAAAATACAGTGGCTCTCAGCGGGACGGCTTTAACGCCATGGCACCTGAAGATTTTAAAGCGTTATGCTTCGCAGCTTTACACCGCTTTTGATATGGATATTGCCGGTAATCGGGCCACCCAAAAAGGTATTGATTTGGCTCAGAAAGAAGATTTTGAGGTTAAGGTAATTAGGATGGCGGCTGATAAGGACCCGGCTGATATTATTTCTCAAAATCCTAAGGAGTGGGAGGAGGCGGTTTCTCACGCCAAAGATATTTTTGATTTTTATTTTGAAACCGCTTTTTCTCAATTTGATAGAAATACGCCGGAAGGCAAAAAAGAGATTCCAAAAATACTTCTGCCAAAGATAAAAATTATTACCAATAAAATTGTTCAGGCACATTGGGTGGGAAAATTAGCCGCCGGTCTGAAAGTGAGCGAGCAGATAATTTGGGAAGAATTAGCGGGAATTAAAGAAAAAGAGGATGAAGCTTCATCTAATGATGTTAGTAATGTTAGTAATGTTAGTAATGCCGGTGCGGTTTTAAGCGGAGAAAAAAGCGTTAAAACAAGAAAAGAAATGATAGAAGAACGGATTCTTTTCCTTGTTTTGAGCCAGCCGGTTAATTTAGCGTTGATTACCGATGAATTAATGGAAATTTTTTCACCGGAGATAAAAATAATTTTTTCTGAGCTTAAAAAGAATGTCAAAGATAAAACAGAGACAGCCGTTTTGGTTAAAACACTGGAAAAAATTGAAAGAAAGAGTGAAAATATAAAAAAGGTGCTTGATGATGTTTTTTTGATGGCGGGGGTGCAGGATTTCGGAGTTGAAGCTGGGGAGGCTGGAGAAGAATTGGCGGCTGAAATAGAATTATGTCTTGAAGAATTGCGCAAAATTGATTTAAGAAAAAAAATGGAAACATTGTGCCGTGAAATTGAAGAAGCAGAAAAGGAAAATAACGACAAAAAAAAGCTGGAAGGTCTTTTGGAGGAATTTAATAAGGTTTCCAAAGAGTTAGCTAAATGGAACTATTAGGCGCTTTTATTTTGTTTTCGCTTTTAATAAAGAGACGTAAAATAAAAGATAAAAAAGAAATGGCAAAGAAAAAAGAAAAAAAGAAAAAAAGAAAACCAGCAGAGATTTCGCGAAGGAGTAAAAATAAAAAGCCGGTTAAAATCAAGGCTGGAATTTTAGCTCGGCACGAGGGGAGCAAAATGGCAGGGAAGAAAATAAAACCAAAAGCAAAGAAGAAAATCAGCAAATTTAGGGCAAGTCGGTTAAAATTAGAAAAAGCAAAGGAGGTTGAGATAAAAGAAAGGGGAAGAATGACTGGGAGGAAAGGAGAGGTTTTTTCTGAAGAAAAAATAAAAGAATTACTGGAAAAAGGCCGGCGTCGGGGATTTGTGACGGGCCGTGAAATTTTATCCCAGTTCCCCCATTTTGAAAAGGATATCAAGGGACTAGAAAGGCTTTATGACACTTTAGAGGAATTAGGCATCAAAGTTATTTTTCGGGATAGTCTGCTGGGGGAAGATGATGTTATTGGAAAGTTGTGGAAGAAAGCTCCGCCGATGAAAATTGATTCCGTTCAGATGTATCTTAAAGAAATCGGGAAGATTCCGATGATAAAAGCGCGTGAGGAAAGAGAATTGGCAAAGCGAATTGAAAAAGGAGATGAAGTGGCGCGGAACAAACTGGTGAAAGCAAATCTGCGTTTAGTCGTTTCTATTGCCAAAAAATATGTGGGTCGTTCTTCAAATCTTACCTTGCTAGATTTAATTCAGGAAGGTAATTTGGGTTTATTAAAGGCAGTGGAAAAGTTTGACTGGCGGCGCGGCTATAAATTTTCTACCTATGCGACATGGTGGATAAGACAGTCTATTACTCGCGCTTTGGCTGACCAGTCGCGCACTATCCGTATTCCCGTTCATATGGTGGAAACCATTAGTAAATATGAGGCAACCAGAAAGCGATTGCTCCAGAGCTTAGGCAGAGAACCGTTGCCGGAAGAAATCGCTTCAGAGATGAATCTGGAGGTGGATAAAATTCACCAAATTATAAAGATAAAACAAAAAACTGTTTCGCTGGAAACGCCGGTAGGCGACGATGAACGCGAAAGTATCTTGGCAGAGTTTATTGAGGATGAAAAGACGCCGCCGCCATCATTGAGAGCCGCGCGCAACTTATTAAAAGAACGCTTGGCTGAAATTTCCGGACAATTAAGCGAAAGAGAAAGAGAAATTTTAGAGATGAGATTTGGCTTGAAAGACGATGTCATCCACACTTTAGAAGAAGTGGGGAAGAAGTTTAATGTCACGCGGGAACGCATTCGACAGGTTCAGGCAAAAGCGCTGGAAAAGATTCGCCGGCTGCAGCTTATAGAGAAGCTAAAGGATTATTAAAATATTCTATTTCGTTTTCTAAACTTGAAAAAACGGGAATTTTAACTTATAGTGATGATGAAAATTATTTTTTATTCCGCGGTGGCGCAACGGTAGCGCGGGTGCCTGTTAAGCACTAGGTTGTAGGTTCGAATCCTACCCGCGGAGCCAGATTTGATGATACGAACTCAAAATTTTTAGACGAACTTGATTGTTCGCCCAGCCCCGCCGAAGGCGGAGCTGGGCTTTTTGGATTTGTGAGTTAGGTTTGGTAAAATTAAATAGTATAATAAAACACCGCACTTTTAGGAGAAATATGTATCACAAACTATAGACTTTAATCCCAAAAAGATGCGGGATAAAGGTCGATAAAATAATATTAAGGTGTTGTCCGAGGGAAATTATCCTCGGGTTAATAATTTTAAAATATGGAAAATAAAAAAATCTTATATGTTTTATATGTTATTATTGGAGTTCTGGTTTTGATTATTGTTGTCGGAGGAATTTTCTTTTTCACTAACAAATGTGGGCAGAAAAATATTCAACCATCGGCATCTGACCAAGAAAACCAAATAACACCAATTGCCGAGACAACAATGGTTGATTGTGGGGAATTAAAAGATCCCCAATGTTTTCTTAGTAAACTGAACGGCTGTCTACCGGTAAAAGCAAAATTGATTGGCAATGATGGCTCATCTATTGAGATAGCAATTTTGGGAGTGGAAAATGAAAAATGCCATTTTCAAAGAAAGATAAATGGCAAAGTTGATCTTAACTGCTTTTTCCCGAAAGGGACTTTGAGTTGGGAAACAATTGACCAAACATTTGGCAATGACCGCGGGTTGCAAAAAGTGGTTGATGATGCCTGTAAACCAGCAGGGTGGTAATAAAATTCAAATAATTTTATAAACTTCTATGAAAACATATTCAATTATTATTACTATCATAGTAGTAGTCGCTTTGGGATTGGCCGGTTATTTTTATTGGCAGGGGGGCGAGATGAGAAATAATTACAGCATTTGCCAATCGGAAAAGAATGCTTTGATATCCGAAAGAGATATGATTGCAAAAGATAAAGCCGAATTAGACAATAAGCTGAATCTTATGAACGAACAGTTAGATAAAATCAGCCGCACTGCCACTGCTTTGGATTATGCCCTTAATTCTTTTATGTTTGCTGGCGATATTAAGGCATTAACCATTGGTTCGCAAGAAGCCAAAAAAGTAGAGGAAGCATTGAGCCAGTTGGATAATAGCAGCGAGAGAATGATGTCTGAGGGTCATTGGAATGATTTTAAATCCACGCGTTTGTTTAATCCGCTTTTTGGTCTTTTAAGAGGTTTGGCGGGTAGCATTAAAAGAGATGCAAGTCCCAGGCCGTAATCTTATGGTTTTTTAGTATAGTGGGCAGAATGGTGGGGTAGCTTATTTCTCAGTAAAACCTCTTAAATCTGGAATGTAAATATACTCATTTTGCCGCTCAATTAAAGTGCCGAAAAAAAAGAATTCTTTATTTCTTTAATGTTTTGGCTTATGATTGCTTAATTTATGCGGAAGGAGAGGCGCCGATTGCTGCTGCGTTTGTTTTAACCCAGACAAAAAGATGCAAGCGCCAAAGCGTTTTTAATTTTTTTTCAGCCAGCGCGCAGAGGAGGGGGTTTGAGAAAGTTTATCGTCGCCGAGGTTTTGAAGTGGGCGTTCCGGAATAAATATGAAAAAGCCCAAGGGGGTTTGGGCCGGAATTCTGCGATAACAGCAATTCTTCACTGCCTGAAAATCAAGAGAGACGAATTCAAATTGGCTTTTGCTGAAATAAATACGGAAAACCGGATTAGTAATATTCCAAAGGGTTTAACCAGTTCTTGTTTTTTTGGTATGATGAATTGAATATAATGTTTTTTATGTCAGAAACTGAGAATCAGAGGGAAAAAGCTAAAATCTTTTTAAGATTAAATTATTTGCTGTGCTTCATTCTAATTGGAGCGCTGGTTTTATATTGGTTAAAGCTTTCTTTTTTTCGAAGCGAGAAAACCCTTATTGGTATATCTGTCGCCGCGACTTTGACGGTTTTTTTAAGCACTATCCGTTCTTTGAAAGAAAAAAGAATTTCCATTGATTTATTGGCGAGTGTTGCTTTGGTCGTTTCTTTAATAGAAAAAGAATGGCTGTCAGCCATATCTATAAATTTAATGATTGCCTGCGCCAAGGCCTTTATGGGATACGTGGAGATAAAATCTCATTCCGCAATATATAATTTATTAAAATTAAAACCCAAGAGAATAAAAATAAAAAGAGGAGAAAAAATTGTAGAAATTAACGCAAAAGATGTAAAGGTAGGGGATTTGGTAATTGTTGAATTGGGAGAAAGAGTGCCTGTTGATGGAATTATAGAAGAGGGAGAAGCGGAAGTTGACCAGTCCTCTTTAACCGGCGAATCGCTCCCGGTTCAAAAAAGAAAAGGAGATAAAATTTTAAGTTTCACAACGATAATTTCCGGCGACCTTATCATAAGAGCGGAAAAAGTGGGGGACAAAACAGTGTTTGAAAAAACTATCGCTTTAATCGGAGAGGCCCAACAAAATAAAGCGCCGATTTATACCACAATTGATAAGTTTGCCAAACGGTATATTATTTTAACGCTGGGAGGGTCGCTGCTTATTTATTTTCTTTTCCGAGAGGTGAATTTGGTTTTGGGTATACTTTTAGTTAGTTGCGCGGATGATATAGCCGTCGCTACGCCAATGGCTTTGATGTCAGCCATCAGGCATTCGGCAAAAAACGGAGTAATAGTAAAGGGAGGCGATTACCTAGAGGCAATGGCAAAAGTTAATACAATAGTTTTTGACAAAACAGGGACGCTGACAAAAGGAAAATTAAAAGTTGAACAAGTTTTTTCTTTCAATAATAAACCAAAAGAAGTCTTAAAACTGGCGGCAACAGCGTCTTTTTTTTCAAATCATCCTATTGCTAAAACAATTGTCAAAGAAGCTGAAAAAGAAAAAATCGCATTATCCCAGCCGGAAAATTTTGAAGAATACAGCGCTAGGGGCATGACAGCTGTTTTTGAGGGCAAAACCATTATCACCGGGAAATTATCTTTTTTAAAAAAAATGGGAATAAACCTAACAGTCCAGCAGATGTCTCGAATTAATGAAGAAATAACCGGCGGCCACAATGTGACCTTGGTGGGATACGAACAAAAACTGATGGGCTTCATAGTTTTAGCAGACGAGATAAGGCCTGAGGCAAAAAGAACAATTAAAGAACTTAAGAAAATGGGAATAAAGAAAATTGCGATGCTGACCGGCGATAATGACAAAGTGGCTCAAAAAACAGCTGCTTTATTAGAGATAGACGAAGCGCACGCTGATTTGCTTCCGGAACAGAAATTGGACTATCTTAAAAAATACTTAAATAAACAAAACAAAGTGGCTATGGTTGGCGATGGCGTGAATGATGCGCCAGCGCTGGCTTTATCTGATGTTGGAATCGCTATGGGAGCCATTGGTTCAGACGCGGCAATAGAGGCGGCCGATATCGCGATAATGAGAGATAATTTATACCAGATTCCAGAAACGATAAAGATAGGCCGTGCCACCATAAACGTTATTCGCCAGAATATTTTTATGTGGGGAATATTAAATATTGTCGGTTTTACTTTGGTTTTCCTCCATATCCTTAATCCTGCCGGCGCCGCCGTTTATGATTTCTTTACTGATTTTATCCCGATTTTTAATTCGTTAAGATTATTTAGATAATAAATTAATAAATAATTAAAAATTAAAGTTAATATTGGGTTAATATATAATATAAATAAAAATATATATGATTAAAGTTGAAAATCTGACTAAAAAATTTGATGGTTTTACTGCCGTAGATAACATTTCTTTTTCTGTGAATGATGGAGAAATTTTCGGCTTTTTGGGACCTAATGGTGCTGGTAAGTCCACGACTATCAATATGCTCTCAACCCTTCTTACTCCATCTGGAGGCGAAGCCATTATTAACAATTTCAGCATCCTGACCCAGCGCAATGAAGTCCGCAAATCAATCGGCCTGGTGTTCCAAGACCCATCACTTGATGACCGCCTCACCGCAGAGGAGAACCTTCGTTTCCACGCAAAACTCTACGGCGTACCCAAAAAAGAATACAAAAAACGGCTGGAAGAAGTATTGCATCTGGTTGATTTGTGGAATCGGAAAGAAAGCATTGTTAAAACATTTTCTGGAGGAATGAAGCGGCGGCTTGAGATTGCGCGAGGCCTCATTCATTATCCAAAAGTGCTCTTCTTGGACGAACCGACCTTGGGGCTTGATCCTCAAACTCGTAGTCATCTCTGGGAATACATTTTAAGGCTTAAAAAAGAACGCCAAATGACAATTTTTATGACGACGCACTATATGAACGAGGCGGAATATTGCGACCGCATTGCCATTATTGACTACGGGAAAATTGTGGCGCTTGATACGCCGGCTAACCTCAAAAAACAGATCGGCGGAGATATCATTCAAATGACGAGCAAACAAGAACAAGAGCTTAAAAAAGAACTTGAGAAACTCTACAAAAAGGAAATCAAAGAGGAGAACGGAATATTGCAATTAGAAGTTGAGGACGGAGAAAAATTTCTGCCGCGGCTTTTTAACGAACTGCATACAAAAATTGATTCCATTGAACTTCGCAAGCCAACGCTTGACGATGTATTTTTAAATCTCACCGGTCGAAAAATCCGCGAAGAAGAAGCATCCTCAAAAGACCGCATGCGCGAACGTATGCGTATGCGAAGACATAAATAATATTATGTATTTTATTCAAACAATTTTCACAATTTGGCAGAGAGAAATTATTCGTTACTGGCGAGATAAAACAAGAATTGCCTCTACGCTTTTTCAACCGCTGATGTTTCTTTTTATTTTTGGCGCCGGCTTGAGCAAGACGCTTACGGCAGGAAATTTTGGCGTTGATTTCGTGCAATTTATGTATCCCGGAATTATCGCGATGAGCGTTATGAGCGTTGCCTTTTTCTCTACCATCTCTACTGTTTGGGATAGAGAGTTTGGCTTTTTGAAAGAAATTTTAGTAGCTCCTGTTTCTCGCGTAGCGATTGCCTTTGGCAAGACGCTCGGCGCAACCACCATTGCTTCAATCCAGGCGCTTGTCTTATTGATTCTTGCCCCTTTTATTGGCGTAACAATTCACTTGGTTATCATTCCCTCGCTTGTTACTTTTATGCTTTTACTCGCTTTTGCCATTTCGGGCATAGGGTTGCTAATTTCTTCTCTGATGAAAACAACTGAGAGTTTCGGGTTTGTTATGCAAATTTTGATTTTTCCTATGTTTTTCATTTCCGGCGCCTTCTTTCCGCTTACCGCCGTGCCGTCATGGATGCGTGTGATTTCCAATATAAACCCGCTGACCTACGGAGTGGACGCGATAAGACAAATTCTTTTGGGGAATCAGGTCGCTTCAGCTATTTTAAGCAATCTTTCTTTGCATACTATAACTATCAATGCTTTATTTCTTTTAGGATTTTCTGCGGTGATGGTAAGTGCCGCAGTGTGGGCATTTAACAAGAGAGCCTAATTTTTATAAATCTAAAGTTTAAATAAAAAGGGGCTGCAAATCAGCCCCTCAAAAGGATAGGTTTTTAGCTTTTAGTTTTATTTATTGACTAACATTCACAGTAAGGTATATCCAAAAAATTCTTAACTCCTTTTCGAACCACAACAGCCAATTCCCAATAAGTTCTTTTAGTTCTTTTGATTCTGTTGTAGATAGTGGTAACGGCAGATTACTTTCTAGAGTTACCACCCTTTCGTTTCCCCGCCACGCTTTAGTTAAATCCATTTTCCGGTTCCAATCATCCAGTAGGTCTAATGGTAATGGAACCGCAGATGAAAATTGCGTGAGTAGTTTCAGATAAGGGGTGTTGTTGATAGAGGCCGGCACCAGGAGAAGAGCGGATATCAATTGGCCATCTACCAATTTTATTCCTATATTTAACCCCCCTTCAATCGTTTTGCCATTGTGTTGCAGGGGCTCCTCGCTAATAATTGATACCCCTTTCTCTTGGCAAATTTCCTTGCAAATTTCCTTAACTTGTTTTGAAAAGTCTGTTTTCTCTCCTTTTACTGAAAAGATTACTGAAAAGGAGAGAGCTACTACTAAAAGCCAAGTTTTCTTCATAAATCCTCCTTTCTGTTTGTTACCTATCCTTTTAAAATTTAAAGAACAAACATGATAAATTTAATTTAAGCTATCTTTAATTTTTTGTCAATTTTTTGTCAAAAAATAAGGGAGAAAATAATAGAGGGAAAGAGCCAACCGGCTGGCTCTTTTTATATTGCCGGCACTGAGGTAGTTTCGGACTAAGATTAAGTCCAATCAATTTTCCAAAGCCCGGCACAAGCTTGTCTTTAGCCGGGGGGATTTTTTATTTTTAAGGGAGGCTAAATTTTCCCTTGACAAAAAAAGAAAAAATTTTTTAGAATATTTTTAATCCTCAACTACTTTACTCTTTCCTTTTTCAAGATAAAATAAATAAATAAAAATGTTTTCCTCATACCCCGAAAAATGTTTTTTGAAGAGGATTAACACAAGAATGGTTCTTTCGTTTACCGCTTTGGTATTTTTGTTTGCCATTTTCTTTGGTATGGGCTTGTTATGTCGGTTTTTCGGAAAGAAGTTGGCCGATGTTGAGAGTCGCCTTAAGATGAGTGTTCAGCAGAACGAAGAAATAAGTCGGCAGGTGCAAAAACTGATTGAGGTATACGCCGAACTTAAAGGCAGGCCTGTTGAGGTGGTAAGGAGAGAAATTATCAAAGAGGGTGTTTCAACAAATGACCTTTTGGTAGAGGCGGTGAGCCGGATAGCACCGGCTGTTGTCTCTGTGGTAGTGAGTAAAGATGTGCCGCAGTTTGAAATTACCTATGTTAATCCTTTTGGCGACGACCCCTTCTTTAAGGATTTTGATATCCGCATTCCCCAATACAGGAGAAAAGGGACAACCGAACAGAAAGTAGGGGCAGGAACCGGTTTTATTATTTCTAACCAAGGATATATTGTGACAAATCGTCATTTGGTAGACGATTTAAGTGCTCGTTACACCGTGCTTTTAAGCAGCGGTCTCCAGAAAGAAGCCCAAGTTCTTTATCGGGACAATGAAATAGATATCGCTGTTTTAAAAGTTGAGGGAAGTGGTTATCCGACAGTTGTTTTGGGTGATTCCGATAAACTTAAGCTTGGTCAGTCGGTTTTTGCGATTGGCAATGCCTTGGGGGAATATAATAATTCTGTTTCGGTGGGCGTTATTTCCGGGCTCAATAGAAACCTTGAAGCATTCGGGGTGGCCGGTTCGGAAAAATTAAGAAATGTGATTCAGACCGATGCGGCTATCAATCCGGGTAATTCAGGGGGGCCGTTGGCTAATCTTAATGGAGAAGTGGTCGGCGTTAACGTGGCGTATAACCGTAATGCTGAAAACATTGGTTTTTCCATACCAATTAATGCAATTAAGGCGATAATTGCTCCATATTTAAAATAAATTAAATTAAACAAGAAACTAAAGAAAATTTAAAGGTCAATCGGATAACAAAAGTTCAAAAATAAAAAATAAAAATTATGCTGGAAAAGTTTAAAACCTTTTTAAAGGAGCATAAATTAACTATTTTGATAAGCGCTGGTGTAAGCGCATTGACAGTTTTGCTGTTAATCGGAGTGATGGTTTTTGCTGTTTGGAAAAGCGGTTCTTTAACCGGCTTAAAACTGGTTTTGGAGAGAATGGCGGGTGTTAAAGAAAATGCGGCGGTTGAACTTGATGCGGCGGCAAAAGAATCAACGGTTGTTACTATTGTGGAAAAGGCAAGTCCGGCGGTTGTTTCTATTGTGGTGACAAAAGATGTGCCTATTATTGAACAGTATTACCGCGAATTTAATCCTTTTAATGATGATTTTTTCAAAGATTTTTTTGGCGACAATTTTCTTTTTCAGATTCCTGAACAACGTCAGAAAGGCACAGAGAAAAAAGAAGTGGGAGGCGGTTCGGGCTTTTTTGTTTCAGCGGATGGCTATGTGGTGACAAATAAGCACGTAGTTGATGACGAGACAGCCGAATACACCGTGATTACCAATGAGGGTAAGAAGTATCCGGCAAAGGTTTTGGCTAAGGATTCAACACTTGATGTGGCAGTTCTTAAAGTGAAAGGTGATAATTTCCCTTATTTGCTCTTTGGAGATTCAAACAATTTAAAAGTTGGTCAGACAGTAATTGCTATTGGCAATGCTTTGGCAGAGTTTCGTAATTCTGTTTCAGTGGGGATTATTTCCGGTCTTTTTCGTTCTATAGTGGCAAGCGATACGACGGGCAATGCTGAACGGCTGGAGGGAGTTATCCAGACCGATGCGGCTATCAATCCGGGTAATTCAGGGGGGCCGCTTTTAGATTTAAGCGGGAAGGTTATCGGGGTAAATGTAGCCGTCCAAAGAGGTGCTGAAAATATTGGTTTTGCTTTGCCGGCTCGGACAGTGAAGAATATTGTTGAATCTGTTAGGGAATACGGAGAAATTGTAAAGCCTTATCTGGGCGTGCGTTATATCCAGGTCACCGAGAGCGTTAAGAAAGAAAATAATTTACCGGTTGATTATGGCGCGCTTATCTCGCGAGGAGAAAGCAAAGAAGAGGTGGCGGTTATCCCGGGGTCACCGGCCGATAAAGCCGGCCTGCGGGAAAACGACATTATTTTAGAAGTTGACGGGATAAAAGTGGATGCCAAGAATCCGCTTGTCCTTTTGATTCGGGACAAGAAAATAGGTCAAACGGTTACTCTCAAAGTTTTAAGCAAGGGCGAAGAAAAAGAAATAAAGGTGACTCTTGAAAAAGCGCCGAAGGGGATTTAATTTAGATTAAGAAGAAGCAAAAAAGAAGTGGTGATGCCTTTAATTTATTTTTTTAAAGTATTCTTAAAGGTCGGGAAATTAGATAAATAATTAATAAATTGATAAAATTATGGCACTTATTCCTTGGAAACCGTTTGATGACCTTGATCGTTTTTTCTCCGACGAAGACTGGTTTTTGCCGATAAAGAGAGGTTTTCAGGGAGGGCCGCTGATGGACGTTTATGAAACAGAGAAAGAAGTGGTGGCAGAAGTGAGCTTGCCGGGAGTTGACCCGGAAAAGGTAAATATCTCCATAGAGGATAATGTTTTACGAGTGAGTGGGATGAGGGAAGAGAAGACGGAAGAAAAAAAGAAGGGGTATTGGCGGAAAGAAATTCGGAAAGGTTCTTTTGAGAGAGCAGTCCAATTACCCGCAGCGGTGAAAGAAGACGGAGTGGAAGCGACTTATGAGAAGGGTGTGTTAAAGATTGTGATGCCAAAGGCAAAACCAGCCGCCGCGGCGAAAAAAATAAAGATTAAGGTTAAAGATTAATAAAGATGCCAAAGACAAAACTCCCTTTATCAAAGGGAGTTTTGTCTTTGGCTAAGATGGCTTAATAGTTAAAAAATAATGAACAGGTTTGAATTTTTGTATCAACAACTTAGAGAAAAATACGGCGAACCGAGTGGACAGTGGCGGCTTTGGTGTAAAAGACCTAAAACAGAAAAAGAAAAGCAGGAAGTGGCTATGGGCGCTATTTTGACCCAAAGAACTAATTGGAAAAACGTGGAATTAGCTTTTAGTCACTTAAAGAAAGCCGGTATAAGTTCTTTAAAAGACATTTATAAAAGAGGTCCACGAAAAATTTCTTTTTTAATTAAACCAAGCGGTTTTTATGAAGCAAAAGCACAATATCTTTTTAATTTAGCCGAATTTATTTTATTAAATTACGGCACGATGGGATTATTGGGAAAGCAGGACTTAAAAAAAATAAGAAGAGAACTTTTAGATTTGAAAGGTATTGGTCCTGAAACCGCTGATAGTATTTTGCTTTATGCTTTGGACAGGCCCGTCTTTGTCATTGATGAATATACGCGGCGGTTGGTGAAACAATATAAACTTTCTTCAGTTTTGTCTTATAATTTTTTACAAGAGTTATTTGAAAAAAACTTGGAAAAAGATTTTCGGTTGTTTCAGGACTTTCACGGTCTTATTGTCATAGATGGCAAAAACAGAAAAGATAAATAAAAGATAGAATAAAAATATATAAATATATAAATAAAAATAGTATTATTAAAAGAAGAAAGCGGCTTTAGTTTATATTGTTTAAATATATTGTTTATTATTTATCTTTTATATATAAAATTTATTTATTCTTTTTCCCCTTAATTTCCTAAGCTAAAGAAGAAATAATAAAAAGGAGAAATAATAAGAAACAATATGGAGCCATTGGCTTCAAAAATCAGACCTAAAACATTGGAAGAATTTGTGGGGCAGGAGCATTTAGTAGGAGAAGGCAAACCGCTTAATGTGGCGATTAAGCAAAAGCATTTATTTTCTTTCATTTTATGGGGACCGCCGGGAAGCGGCAAAACCACTTTGGCTAGAATTTACGCCAATAGTTTAAAAGCAAAAATCTATGAGTTATCAGCGGTTTCTGCCGGCAAGGCGGATATTAAGAAAATTTTAGCCGAGAAATTAACGGACATTCCCAAAGTTCTTTTTTTAGACGAAATTCACCGTTTTAATAAGTCTCAGCAGGATTTTTTATTGCCTTATCTTGAAAAAGGAGAAATTGTGCTAATCGGCGCGACAACGGAAAATCCAAGTTTTGAAGTAATCCCGCCTCTTCTTTCTCGCTGTCGCGTTTTTGTCTTAAATGAGCTTTCGGAAGATAATCTTAAGGCGATTATTAAACGGACGGGCTTGGAAATAAAAAAAGAGGCGGTAGATTGGCTGGTAAAAATGGCTAATGGAGACGCCAGGCAGTTGATTACAATGTTAGAGAATACTTATGAACTTTATCATAAAATTACCGTAGAAACTCTTACCAATACGCTCCAATCAAAATTTTTAAGATATGATAAAGCGGGCGAGGAGCATTACAATACTATTTCGGCTTTTATCAAAAGTATGAGAGCCGGCCAGGCAGATGCTGCTCTTTATTATTTAGCGCGGATGATTGACGCTGGAGAAGACCCGAAATTTATTGCCCGGAGAATGGTTATTTTTGCTTCCGAAGATATTGGCTTGGCTCAACCGACCGCTTTGGTTGTAGCTAATGATGTTTTTAGAGCGGTAGAAACGGTTGGTTTGCCGGAATGTAGCATTAATTTGGCGACCGGTGTGGTTTACCTTTGCCATTGCAAAAAAGACCGCAGTGCTTATGAGGCATATCAGCGGGCGATGGCTGATGTAAAAAAATATGGCAACCTGCCAATTCCTTTGGAATTGCGAAATCCGGAAACAAAACTAATGAAAGAATTAAATTACGGCAAGGGTTATGAAAAATATTCTAAAGAATCCTTTTTACCTGATAAATTAAAGGGCAAAAGATACTACTTTAGGGGAAAAGAATAAAATTTTTCTTGGGCTTAATGAGTTAAATTATTTTTTGTTTTTGCGGAGAAAAGGGAAAGATTAATCAAGAAGGACGCGGGAGCAGGATTTTTCTTTTACAGAAAACAATAAAGCGGCCGCGCCGGCAAGGCTGGCGTTTTCTCCCAGCGAAGCAGGTACAATTTGAGGAAGAGGAAGAGATTTATCAAGATATTTTTTAAGAACAGGAATAATAAAACTTTTGTTTTTGAGGCAGACCGGCCCGCCCATTAAAATAATCTCTGGTTCGTAGGCGGCGATTACATTAAAAACGCCTCGGCTGTTTATTTTTCCAATTTCCTCAATAAATAAAAGAGCTGTTTTATCTTTTTTTCGGGCTAATTCAAAAATTTCTTTTGCCGTTTTTAAATGATAGTTTTTTTCTCTCTTTGTTTTGTTGAGAGAAAGCCAATAGTGAAAAAATTTAGGCAAATTTTTGCCCGAAGCATAAGATTCCCAGTGTGTTTGTTTTTCGGGAGGGCAGTAAGTTGGCTTATAATTCGTTTCAAGATTAAAGCAGCCAATTTCAGCGGCGTTCCCTTTTTTGCCGCAAAGAAGATGGTTGTCAACAATAGCTCCGCCGCCAATGCCTGTGGAGATAGTGATAAAGACGAGGTGACGGTATTTTTTGCCTTTGCCAAAAACTTTTTCTCCTAGCGCAGCAGCCGAAGCGTCATTAGCCAACAAAACCGGCTGACCAAAATATTTTTCCAGAGGATGTTTAAGAATAACTTTTTTGAAAGATAAATTGGTTGGGGTAATCAATTCGCCTTTTTGAGAATCTAACGGGCCGGCGGAAACAATAGCAATGCCGCTGAGCAAATTTTTGTCGCCGTTTTGGAGAATTTTTTCGGCGAGAAAGATAATTTTCTTTGCTATTGTTTCCGCTTCGCCCTGACGGGGCGTTGGTGTTTTTATTTTTTTTAAAATCCGGCCGTTGGGAGAAACAAGGGCAACCCTCAAAAAAGATGCGCCCAAATCAACAGCCAAACCAATTTTTTTCATAAAATAAATTTTGTCTTTTAAAATAATTTTAATATAATATTAAAAAGAAGAAAACACTCAATGGAGGAAATAAGTTTAGAAAACGGCAGGGGATTAATTTTAGTAGCTCATCCTGACGACGAAACTATCTGGGTTGGCGGCGTTCTTTTGAGGTTTAAAAATGTGTTATGGACGGTTTTTTCTTTATGCCGTAGAGACGACCCAGACCGGCGGCCAAAGTTTTTGCGGGTAATGGATTTTTATGGAGTCCAAGCGCTCATTTCTGATTTGGATGACGAAGATAGATTAAGCCCTGAAGAAAGTATAGCCGGCATAAAAGAAAGAATTTGCTGTGAACTGCCGGTGACTGATTTTGATTATATTTTTACCCACGGTCTTGAAGGAGAATACGGTCATCCCCGTCATAAAGAAACAGCGTTAGCCGTAAAAAAAATGCTGGCTGAAAACGAGTTGGTTGGGCACCACGTTTTTTCTTTCGCTTATAAACTTGATTTAGAAAAAAATTTTTGTCTTCCTTACTTGTCAGCAGATTTTTGTCTTGAGCTTTCAGAGGAAGAGTTTAGGATAAAACAAAAGATTATAACGGCGTTATATGGTTTTAATAAAAAATCTTTTGAATGTCAGAGTTGCGCTAAAATAGAAACATTTAATAGATTGTTTTTAAAATGAAATCATTAATTTTATACGCTTATCCACCAGAGCCGGACGGGTTAAGTTTGCAGGGCGATATGCTTTTTCGCGGTATGAAAGAAAACGGCGAAGCAGTGATGCCTTGTCATTGGCAAAGTAGTTTACAAAAAGAGTGGCTTTACCGTTGTTTTAAGCCGGATGTGGCGATAGGAATCGGCTGCTGGAGTTATGCGGCAGATATTATTTTACATCCCCAGAAGTTTGGAGTGACACCCGTGCCGTGGTTGGTCGCCGATGGTTGGGTGGCTAGCTATCACGATGTTTTAAGCAACTTGCCTCTTGTTTTGGTGACGAGTGAGTGGGTAAAACGAATTTACCAACGCGATGGAGTAGAGACGAAAAAGTTTGAAGTGGTGCCTGTGGGCGTTGAGCCGGATATTTTCAAGCCGATTCCGAAATCCGACCCTAAAATTAAAGAGCTTCAAAAAATGATTGGCATTGAGCCGGGCGAAAAGGTGATTTTAACGGTGGGAGGCGATGTTACTTCAAAAGGCGCCCAAGAGATACTTAAAGCCTTGGCTTTGGTTGACCAAGAGTTTAAAAACTGGAAGTATGTGTGCAAAATGTGGGATAGTTCTTGCGCACGAGGGCACTGGAAAGAAGAGCTTAAATTGATTGAGGAGCTTAATTTAGATAAGAAAAAAATAATTCATTTAAGCGGCTCGTATTCGCGCGAGTTTATGCCTTATTTTCTTAATCTGGCTGATATTTATGCCGCGCCCAGCCGTTTAGAAGGATTTGGTATGATTCAGGTAGAAGCGCAGGCTTGTGGTTTGCCGGTGATTTCTATTGATGAGATGGGGCCCAAGGAAACAATTATTCATAATGAAACTGGATTTTTGGCAAGAGTAGAGCGGACAATTGATTTGGAAAGCGAATTGCATCCCTTGGAAAAGCAAAAAGGGGAAGCGGCGCGAGTCTTCTTTGACAAGCCCAAGACGTTTGCTTACCGCGCTGACATTAATGAACTTAAAAATTATCTTCTCATTCTCTTAACCGATGAGAAAAAGAGAGAGGAAATGGGAAGACGGGCGAGAGAGCATGTTTTTGAAAAATTCCATTACCGGAAGATAGCCAAGAAAATTGCTGATTTAGTTAAGGAAAAAGTATTAGGGGAAAACTAAAAGCGGCAAAATAAAAAACTAAAAGAATGGAACTTTTTTATTTTTGACCGATTCGTAAGCTAAAAGATAGGTACCGGCTGACCAACCCTGAAAAGGGTTGCTCCCGCTAAGAGGTTTGCCGCTAAGACCGTAAAGCCATTCGTGGAAACCCCAATTTTTGTTTCTTTTCCCTTCTTTATTAGCCAGAGCCAAGTTTTTAAGTTCGGCGGCGGCTTCCTTGAATTTTTTGGCTTTGACCAAGGCGGCTACATAAAAACCGCCGAGAAAGGGCCAGATACCGGCATTGAGGTAATAATATGGCCGTCGGGCAGAACATTTTGAAAAATAAGAGTGCCACTCTTTATCACCCTTTTTAAGAGGAGGGAAAATTGCTTTGCAGGGATAGGGCTTGTTGATTTTTTTCTCTTTGATATAAGAAATGATACTTTCGGCTTGTTTTCGGTCAGCTAAACCAGTAAGGATAGCCAGAATGTTTCCGAAAGAATCAAACCATTTTTCTTGCTCCCTGTTTCCGGAGTGATTTTTCCACGCCCAAGGCAAATAATAACCCAAGTTTTGGTCATAAAGCGAAAGATATTTTTTTATCTCGCCGTTAATTATCTTTTTGAGATATGCGGCTTTTTTATTTTCGCCGCGCATTTTGAGAGCTTGATAATAAAGGGCATGGGTTGAGATGGTATAACCATACTTATGAGGAAAAGCGTCTTGCCAGTCAGTGGTTGGTTGTTGGGCGATTAAACCAACTTCGTCGGGGTCTTGATATTCTAACCAGCGGAAGGCATCTTCGATGTTTTTTTGATATTGCTTAAGCAGGTTGTTATCTTTATAAGCGGCGGCATAAGCAAAATGTCCGATAATATACCAAAGCGTTGAATCAACAGTGTTGTAGGTGATTTTAGAACGGCGGTCAAGATTATAATCACCGACAGCATTAGGAATTTGGCCGTGCGGCGATTGGTATTTACTGAGACACTCCAAGCTTTTTCTAAAAGTTGTTTTAAATTGCTCGCCAATAAGAGCGGCGCCCAACGAAGTAATCATACTATCGCGCGCCCAAAGCGCTTCATAACCGCCGGGCAACCCCGAAGCGAAAAAACCTATTGGTTTTTCGCAATGTTTAAGCACTTTTTCCGCTTTTTCTTTTGCTTCATTTAAAAGGTCCATATTTTTTATTTATCAATAATGCTTTCTAAAGTTAGCCGTGCCAAAAGGTAAGAAATTGTTGACTCTGCTCCCTGATTTAAATTAAGCGCATAGCGGCCAATGCCATCATGACAGCCGCCGCTTGTTTCGTTATAAACCATTTGCTTGAGATGATTTTCGCCCAAAAACCATTGAAATGCCTGAAAAGCGCGTTTGCGGTAAAAAGGGTTTTTCGTTGTTTGGTAGGCTAAGGTTAATGTTTCCACCATAGATGAAACTTCTTCGGGCTGCTGGTCAAAATAAGCGCGTTTGTTATTTTTAAAATACCAACCGTTTTGTCCGATAGGCATAAAAATATCTTTGCGGAAAGAAATGTCTATTAAAAAGTTTAATGCTTCTTCGGCTATTTTTAAATATTTTTTTTCTCTCAACGCGAGAGAGGCGAAAATAAGGGATTCAGGCAATTTGCTGTTAGAATAGGTAAGACAGTTTTCAAACCAGCGCCATTCCTGAGAAGCTGTTTTCAGGAAAAGGTTAAGCTGTTTTTGAGCCAGCTGTCTTAAAAGTTTTTTGCCCAAAGATGAGGAAGGGTAAGCTTGATTATAAAAATAAAGGCCATTGATAAGAAAAGCCCTTGCTCGCGGGGAATTTATTTTTTTGAAATAAGGAAGAAAATTTTTAAAAAGAGAGAACGCTTGATTTTTTAATTTAAACGGAAGAGATTTTTGGCTTATTAAGTAACCGAGCGCCCAAATGGCTCTGCCTTGGCTGTCTTCACTGAGGTCGTTTTCATTAAATTTTTGCCGAGAATCGGCAGAGGAGGCGAAGGAGCCGTCCGCTTTTTGGCTTGCTTTTATAAAATCAAGGTAAATTTTTAATAATTTTAGCGTTTTTCTGTCTCTGGTATAATCCCAATGTTTGGCGGCGACAATCGCGGCGCGCGCATTGTCGTCCAGGGAATAACCATAGCGGCGGTCCGGTTTAACATTAATGGCAAACTGAATAATACCGAAATTATCAGTTAATCTTTTTAGATGCTTTAAGGTAAGAGGTGGCAGTTTTTTTTCTTTTTCAGAGAGTTCTGTTTCGGACAAATTAACATATTTTTGGTAAAGATTAAAATGTGCCAGCGCCACATTGGGCCAAATCATTTGGCGTGTTTGAGCGTAAGCGATTTCTCCCATGCGCGTTCTTTTTTCAGGATTTCTTAAAAGATAAAAAAGCGCTTTCTGGATTGCTGGGCTGTCTTTTGGCTTGACCAAAATACCCATCTTTGGAGAAATGATGCTTTTGGCATAAGAAGAAGCGGTAGCGATAGTCGGTCGGCCGCAGCCAAGAGCATAAGAAAGAGTGCCGCTTACCGACTGGTTAAGGTCAAGAGAGGGGGAGAGATAAATGTCGGTTGCTTTAAGATAAGAAATTATTTCTTGGGGTGAAAGATATTTATTATAAAATTTTACATAGTTTTTTAATCCTAACCTGTTTACTTCTTCTTTAAGGAAATTGCGATAACTTTCTCCTTCTTGTTTTCTTACCAGAGGGTGAGTGACGCCGAGAATAAGATAAATAATCTGGGGAAATTTTTGGGTGATTCCCGGTAAAGCCCGGATAACGTATTCAATACCTTTCCCCCGGCTTAAAAGGCCAAAAGTTGAGAGAACAATTTTTCCTTTTAGGCCCAATTTCTTTTTTTCTTTTTCCGGAGATTGCCACGTTGTTTGGGGAATACCGTGCGGAATAACAAAAATTTTAGAAGAATCTCCCTGATAGTTCCTCTCTAAAATTTCTTTGGAAAACCTATTCATAACAATCACGGCCGCTGATTTTTGGAGGAGGAAACGGACGGTATCTTCCAAATGTTTGTTCAGGGGCGGCAGGACGGCGTGAAAACTTATTATCACCGGTTTTTCTACGGTTTGAAGAAAAGGAATAAGATGGTTTCCCCATTCGCCGCCAAAAATTCCAAATTCATGCTGGATATGAATGAGTTTTATGGAATCGTCCGCATTAATTTTGCGGGCGGCAATAATATAATCTTCCAGCCGGCTTGCCGTAATCTGGCTAAGGACTTCTTTGGGATAATTATAAATATCAGTAGGTTCGTTATTTAAGGCAATAACCTTGGAGCGCAAAGCGGGGTTGAATTTTTTATTCATAGCGCTGACAAGGTCTTTGGTAAAAGTGGCGATGCCGCATTCTCGCGGCGGGAAAGTAGAAAGATAAATAATAAAACCAAGTTCTTTTGGATAAGAAGGGTTTATCATTGAGATTTTTTTAGTTCTTGGAGAAGCTCGTTTAAGTTAACGGAAGCCACGGCTGTGTTTTTGTCTCCGGCGCCGTAATAAATATAAAGCGTCTCGCCAAAAATGGCTGTGCCAGTGGGGAAAACAACTTCTAAATTAGGATTGGCTTTTTCCCATTCTTCGGTGGGAGAAAATAATGGTTCTTTTAACCGACCAATTACCTTTAAAGGATTTTTTTTATCAAGTAAAGCCGCGGAAGCCCGGTAAATTCTTTTTTCATCTGTGTTTGGAGGCGTTTCAGTTGCGGCTTGGGAAGAAAATGGACTCTTTTTTTCTTCAACAGTGTGGAAAATAACAAGCCAGCCATCTTTTGTCTCAAGAGGGGGACAGCCCGAGCCGATGTTTCTGGACTCAAACCAATATTTATTTTCCAAAACAATATATTTAGACAAATTCTTAAACTGTTTCCGCCAAAAAGATTTGCTTTTAAGCTGTTTAAAATTGTTAAAAAAAACAATTTGAATGTCGGGAAGAATTCGTTGGATAAGCGCCAGTTTGCCATTTATTTTTTTGGGGAAAAGCGAAACATCTTTATACCAAACAAGAACATCTTTGCCGCTTCCTTCCTGATAAAGAGCGGCGAATTGGTGGTAGGCATCTTTGAGCGGAGAGGGATTAGATCTGAAAAGGTCGGTTGCTTCTTGATAAGTTAAGTTGGGACCAATTGTCCCTCTTTTTCTGAATTTTTTTAAATCTTTGCTGGTAGCATAAGCAGTGACTGCATTTTTCCCGTTATAGGCAACATAAAAAAAATAAAAGAGGTTGCCCATCTTAGTGATTTCAGGGTCTTCAATACCATGTTTCTCATAGGCAAATTCCCGTTTAATTATTGGTTTTTGCCATCTTTCAATAAGGGTAGTAGGACCTTTTAGTCGGGCATAGCCAATAGAGGATTTGTGTTTTTTATCAACTGCCCGGTAAAAAAGATGGATTGTTTCTCCTTCCTGCCAACAAGCCGGATTAAAAACACCTTCACTTTCAAATGATTGCGAGGTAGGTTTAAGAATAACGCCTAACTTTTTTACTTTTATCATAAAAAATTTTAAAAATTTTTATCTTGATGAGGCTCTTTTCCTCTCCCTCTTTATATATATCTTTATATATAATTATAATTTATTTTTTCTTTCTGGTGGTTTTATTTTATTTTTTTATTTTATCACAAAAGTTTTTTTATTTCAGCAGCAATTTAAAATTATAAACATCGTGATTGTGAAAATTAAAAATTAAATAAGAGCGGAAGAGTTTAGATGGGATTTAAAACAAAAGCGGTTAGAAGGGTTGAGTATTTTTCTTTTTAAGATTTAGGTTTTTCTGTTTACAAGGGAGATTGAATCAATAATAATAAAAATAATAAAAATGATAAACCAAGACAGCCGGAGAAAAATGAAGAATTTAAAGAACAAAATGGGAAAAGGAGGGAAAAAAAAGAGAAGGAAGTCGAGAGGAGAAAATTGGTCTGCTTATGTCACTGGACATAGCTCTGCTTTAGATTTAGAAGAAGGGGTTTTTACTTTTAAGGACCCTCGTCGCATTGCTTTGTCTTTAAAAAAATCGGCTGAAGAGAGTAAAAGAAGAAAAGCCGGGCCTTTTCAATCGGCTATGTCAATGCTTAATTTCTATATAAACCGCGCCGGCCGTAAACTGAAGAAAGAGCAGGCGCAAATTTTAGAAGAGGCTAAGAAAGAACTGCGTCGGGTTTTTGGCAGAGAAAAATAGGATTTTGGCTTAAGGGCGAAGGGGGTTGTTTAAATTTTTGTTCATTTGAGTCGCCGATGTTTCCCAAAAAGTTTTTAATCATTTTAATTTTATTATTAGCAATTTTCAGCAGCGGTATTTTATTCTTTTTAGGGAAAATGGAGAATAAAACTTATGGGCAAGTTTGTCTTAAAGAAAAATGTTTTGAGGTTGAGTTGGCGATGACGGAGGAACAGAGGGCGCGCGGTTTAATGTTTAGAGAAAATTTAGGAGAGAATAAGGGAATGCTTTTTATTTTTGATAAAGCTGATATTTACCCCTTTTGGATGAAAAATACCTTGGTCCCTTTAGATATCATTTGGTTGGATAAAAATAAAAAAGTTGTTTTTGTTCAGAAAAATTGTCAGCCATGTTTAAGAGAAATTTGCCCGGTTTTTGAACCAAGCGCTAAAGCTAAATATGTTTTAGAAATAAAAGGCGGGATGGCGGATAAAATTGGCTTGGCTCTTGACGAACAAATGGAAATAAGATAATTTTTAGAAAAAAAGCGCGAGCTGGGTTAAGGAGGTGCCTTATTCTTTATGGTAAAATATCTAACACAAAAAGCGTACGAAAAACTAAAAAAGGAATTGAATTATTTGGAAACGGAGAAAAGGAAAGAAGTGGCTGAAGATTTAAGACGCGCTATTTCTTTTGGCGACTTAAGCGAAAACGCCGCTTATGACGATGCCAAAGACGCTAAAAGTTTTTTGGAAGGCAGGATAGCCGAATTAAAAAATTTGCTTGCCACGGCAAAAATAGTGAGCAAAGAAGATAATGACCGAGTTCAAATAGGTTCTCAGGTGACAGTGGCGGAAAATGAAGGGAAGGGAGAAAGGGTTATTTTTCGGATAGTGGATTCAACTGAGGTTGATGTTTCAAAAGGGATGATTTCCGGCGAATCGCCTTTAGGTAAAGCGCTCTTAGGGAGAAAGGAAGGCGATAAAGTGCAGGTGATAACTCCGGCAGGGAAAATTACTTATAAGATTATTAAAATAGAAGACGCAGATTAAATTCTAAAACAAAAAACGCCCCGTTAACGGGGCGTTTTTTGTTTTAGCGGGAAAACCTTTTCCTTCTTTTTGCCCAGCATTCCCGGCAGTAGATAGGCCGGTCAGCGGCTGGCTCAAAAGGAAGTTCGGTTATTTCGGCGCCGCATTCAGAACATTTCCAGCTCCCTTTAACCGTTTCGCGGGGAGTGAAACTTCTTCTTTCGCCTTCAAAATCTTTGTTAAAAATCATCTTAATGATAAATAAAATAAAAAGCGACCTTTCGAATTAGAGTCGCCTTCTCGTCTCGTTAAACAAAATCCAAGAAAAATCTAAGAATTTGACTTAATTCTTATTTAGATTATAGCCGAGATGATTATTTTTGTCAATAGGAAAAGCATAGAAAGTATTCGCCTTGCTTTGGGGGACAAATTTTTGTAAAATAAAGCTAAAATAAAGCCAGTTTTTAAAATAATAAAGCCAAAAAAATGACAAAATTTGTCTTAAAATGATTTTTTAACTTTAAAAAGGTAGAAAAAAATTAGAAAAAAGAAAAATATATAAATAAAATTAAAATAAAAAAAATAATATAAAAAATAATATGACGAGAAAAAGTAAAACCATTTTATTTATTTCCTTGTTAATAACAGTTGCGGTGGTTTTTTTTATTGGAGAGATAGCCAGTCACAACACTAGCGGAAAAAAAGAGGTGGTGAGAGTTGGTTATTTCCCCAATATGACGCATGCTCCGGCCTTGGTAGGAATGTCGCGGGGAGTTTTCCAAAAAGAATTAGGCGAGAAAGTAAAAATTGAGGCTAAAATTTTTAATGCCGGACCATCAGAAATTGAAGCGCTTTTTGCCGATGCCATTGATATTGGTTATATCGGTCCTGCTCCAGCAATTAATGGTTATCTTAAGTCAAAAGGCGAAGTTTTAAAAATTATTAGTGGGGCTGTTTCGGGCGGCGCCTCATTGGTTGTTCAGCCGGAACTTTTTGATGCTTTTCAGCAGGAAGGAGTTAAGGCGTTTATTGGCAAAAAAATTGCTTCTCCCCAACAGGGTAATACCCAGGATGTTTCTTTAAGACGTTATTTACAAGAAAATAATCTCTTCGGCAAAGCAGAAGTTGTTCCTATCGCTAACGCTGACCAGTTGACGATGTTTTCGCTAAAGCAAATTGACGGGGCATGGGCGCCGGAGCCGTGGGCATCGCGGCTTATTGTTGAGGCGGGTGGCAAACGTTTAATTGACGAACGCGACCTTTGGCCCGACAAAAAATTTTGCACAACTAATATTATAGTGAGTCGGAAATTTTTGGAGAAACATTCGGATTTAGTCAGGAAATGGCTTAAAGCAAATGTTGAAGTGATTAATTGGCTAAATGAAAACAAAGAAGAAGCCCAGAGGATTGTTAATGCAGAGATTGAGAAATTGACTACCAAAAAAATTCCTGAAGAAGTTTTAAAAGAAGCTTGGGAAAGGCTTAATTTTACCACCGATCCTCTTCAAAATTCTGTTTTTGATTTTGCCCGGGCTGCTTCTGAATTAGGGTTTTTAGGCGAAACAGAGCCGGATTTAAGCGGCATTTACGATTTAACAATTTTAAATGAAATTACTTCTAAATAATTTAAATAAAGGATTTTGGCAGAATGGAAATTTTATTCCGGTCCTTTCTAACATTAACCTTGAGGTAAAAGAAGGGGAATTTGTTTGTTTGGTTGGCCCATCAGGCTGCGGTAAATCAACGCTTTTAAACATCATAGCGCGTCTTGATTGGAAGGATTCCGGTTTCTTAAAAGTTGAAGGCAAGGTTGGTTTGATGTTCCAAGAACCCCATCTTTTCCCGTGGCTTAAGGTTAAAGACAATATTGCTTTTGGTTTAAAAATTTTGAAAAGAGATAAAAAAGAAATTGAGGAAAAGGTTGCTCGTTTTTTAAAAATGATTCATTTGGAAAAATTTAAGAATGCTTATCCTTACGAACTTTCCGGTGGAATGAAACAGCGAGTGGCTTTAGCCCGGACGCTTATTCTTGAGCCGGATATACTTTTAATGGATGAGCCATTTGCAGCCCTTGACGCGCAAACCCGGGAAATTCTTTACGGAGAGTTGCAGGAGATTTGGCGGATGACTAAAAAAACCATAATTTTTGTTACTCACAATGTCCGGGAAGCAGTTTGTCTTGGGGAGCGCGTTCTTGTTTTTACAGCCAGACCGGGTTCTTTTAAAAAAGAATTTAGGATAAATCTGCCGAGACCGCGTGATTTGAGCGATTTGGCAGTAATTGAAATAAGCAATGAAATAAAGAAAGAATTAAAAGAAGAGGTTGAAAAAGCGATTAAAGAAACAACCGATGCTTGCTATGCAGGTTAAAGAAAAAATCAAAAAATTTATTAAAAGAACTATTTTTTTGGGTTTAGTTTTCTTATTTTGGTGGTTGATTTTCAAAGCACATTTTTGGCCGACTTGGCTTTTCCCTTCGCCCATTACAGTTTTGAGGGCTTTAATAAAGGGTTTGGTCAACGGCAGTTTCGTCTGGGGGGCATTAATTAGTTTAAAACGGGTTTTTCTTGGGTTTGGCGTTTCTCTTATTTTAGGGACAATTCTTGGTTTTTCCCTTGCCAAATTAAAAAAATTTGAGGAAGTGGTTAATCCTTTTATTTTAGGCCTACAAACTTTGCCCAGCATCTGTTGGCTGCCCTTGGCGCTTCTTTGGTTTGGCTTAAACGAGAAAGCGATAATTTTTATTATTATTATGGGCACCGTTTTAAGTATGACCATCGCGGTAAAAAGTGCGGTAAAAAATATCCCGCCTGCTTACATCGCGGTTGGCCGGATGCTGGGAGCAAGACGCTTTAATTTATACCGCTTTGTGATTATCCCGGCGATTTTACCTTCTTATATCAATGGTTTAAGACAAAGCTGGTCTTTTGCTTGGAGGTCATTGATGTCGGGGGAAATGCTTTTTATTACCATTGGCTTGGGACAATTATTGATGTTTGGCCGGGAATTAAACGATATGGCGCTGGTTATGGCAGTAATGATGCTAATTATTCTTATCGGCACGGTTTTTGACCAATTTATTTTTGGCGCCATTGAAAAAAGATTACTGCTTAAATGGGGATTGGAAAAGGATTAAAATAACGCGAAAAAGAGAATTGCTGATAAAATAAAAAACAAAGAAATAAAAATTAAACAGGGGGAAATAAGCAAAAAATAAGCAAATAAAAAATAATAAAAAAATAATAAAAAAATAAAAATTATAAAAATTAAGAAATAAAAATAAATTTATGCAAGATGTGCCTACCAAAATGTTTTTAACTAAAGGTGTTGGTGTTCATAAGGACCGTTTGGCTTCTTTTGAATCAGCCCTGCGCGACGCCGGCATTGAAAAATGTAATTTGGTTTATGTTTCCAGCATTCTGCCGCCAAATTGCCGGATTATTCCAAGAAGTCAGGGAATAAAATTATTGAAGCCGGGGCAGATTACTTTCTGCGTAATGGCGAGGGCAGAAAGCAATGAGCCGAATCGTTTGATGTCAGCGGCTATTGGCGTGGCTGTTCCCACTCATCGTCAAAATCAGTATGGCTATCTTTCCGAACATCACTCTTTTGGCGAGACGGCTCAAAAGGCAGGAGAGTATGCTGAAGATTTGGCAGCCACTATGCTGGCGACTACTTTGGGCGTGACTTTTAATCCGGAAACTGCCTGGAAAGAGCGCGAAAAAATTTATAAAGCCAGCGGGCATATTTTTAAGACAACTCATATTTGTCAGTCGTATGAAGGAGATAAAAATGGTTTGTGGACATCGGTTATTGCCGCTGCCGTTCTCCTCTTTTAAAAAGTAATGATGGTTATGACAAGAAATCATTTTTGGCAAAAGCGCAAAATTTTTCTTTCTCTTACTACTATTACAAAAGGAGGATGGGAAAAGAAAATAAAGGAAATACAAAAATTCGGGTTAGAGGAAATTTGTCTTTTTTTAACTTGTGTCGGGGAAAAAGAAAGAAGGGCTGTTTATCGGCAACTGGAGAAAACCAGTGTGCGAAAAATCCCTTTAGTCCATCTGCGCAACGATATGAAACCTGAAGAACTGGCTTATCTGATAAAAAGATTTAAAACAGAAGCTTTTAATGCCCATAGCGCGCGAGAATATCCTTTTTTAACCAACCTAAGCCGCTATCAGAAAAGAATTTACCTTGAAAACACAAAAATTCCTTTGGTGGAAGATGAAATTAAGGAATTTGCCGGCGTTTGTCTTGATTTTGTTCATTTGGAGATAGATAGAATTTGGCGACCGGGAAAATACAAACAGGACATTGAGGTAGCGAAGAAATTTTTATGCGGCTGTAATCATTTGTCTGCGATGAAAGAAGCTCTTTATCGGGAAGGACCGGAGGCAGTTAGTCATCATTATCTGAGCGATGTTTCGGATTTAGATTATTTAAAACATTATCCGGCAAATTTTTTCTCGCCGATTTGCGCCTTGGAATTAGAAAATAGTCTTGAAGAGCAAATGGAAGCCAGAGATTATCTTTTCCAGTTGCTTAAAGATAAAAATGACGAGGAGCAGGAGAATGGTATAATAAAATAAAGTGTCTTTTTCCAAAAGAGCGTATGCTTTGTCAGATGGAGAAAAATTTAAAAAATTGTCCCTGCACTTATCCTTCTTGTCCCAGAAAGGGTAAATGCTGTGAGTGCCTTTCTTATCATCTTTCCCGAAAAGAATTGCCAGCTTGTTGTTTTTCTAAAGAAAAAGAAAAAACATACGATCGTTCCATAAGGAATTTTCTTTGCGACCAAAACCAAAAGAAAGAATGATTAAAGAAATTAGCGTGAAGACAAAAAACAGATACGAGCTTATTGATTTGACACCGGAATTAGAGGAATTTTTGGAAGAAAACAGTGTCAAAAGCGGCTTGCTTTTCCTCTTTGTGCCTCATTCAACGGCGGCTCTTCTTTTAACTGAGAACGAAGAAGGTTTAAAACAAGATTGGCTTGAATTTTTTAAAAAAATAACTGCCGGGATAGATTTCAGGCATAACCAAATAGATGATAATGCGGTGGCACATCTTCTTTCCGGTTTGGTAGGACAGGGAAGAGTTTTAGCGATAGAAAATGGGAAATTAGTCAGGGGTATTTGGCAAAATATATTTTTGGTTGAACTTGACGGTCCCCGGACAAGAAGGCTGGTTATTAAAATAATTAAAGACAGCAATTAAAGATTCATCATTTTATTAGCTGGGGGGTAAAAAAACGAGAGTGAAAAAAGGCGAGCGGGCAGTGCGTTTGTGATTTTGGCATCCTTTTCTTCTCCGGGGGGTTCTCTTTTGACTTTTTCCTGCGCGAATCGTCTTGATTTAATGGTTCGGGAGAAGTATAGAAGTATAAATAAAGATTCCGCTTCTTCTTTGAAAATTGGGTAAATGCTTTTTAAAAGATTGATTAACGGGATTTTTGGTTAAGAAGGTGCGCCACTGCGTCAACAAGCGGTTGATACTGAAAGTAGGCGAGAAGTTCTTTTTGCCATTCCGGTTGTGTAATATAAATCACTGGCTCAACGCCATGTCCTTCAATAGGTTCGTTGTCGTCGCGCAAAGTAAGACTGTGCGCCAAAAAGATGGAATATTTTTTCTGGGAAGACATCTGGTTTTCCAGCGGAAAAATTCTTTCAATAGTGCCCCAGCCGCGGGTAGGGACGCCGACAAGAACTCCGACATTATATCTTTTTAAGACGCTTGCTACGACTTCGGCTGAAGATTGAGTCATTTCGTCAATGAGAACGACGACTTTCTTGTATCTGACCAGGCTGTTTAACCAGCCCGTTTTTGTTTTAAAAGGAATTCTTTTCCCTTGATGGAAAATTTCAAAAGCGTATTGGTCTTGTCCAATAAAAGGACCCAAGAAATAAGGGAGAATGTCAAAAGAGCCGCCGATATTGCCTCGCAGGTCTAAAATGAGCGAATCAAGCTCTTTATCTCCGTGGGCGTCGGCCGCTGCGGCGGCCTCCTCAAGTTCATTGAATGTTTCAGGCGAGAATTTTTCTATCTTTAGATAAAAGATGTTGGGGGAAGAAAGGGAAGGAGATGATTTAATAGTTTGAAAAGAAGTAGTTGGTTCTTTTTGTCCGGTTTCCGGATTAACGTTTTCAATAATGCGGGCAAGTTGTTTTTCGTCTTGCTCCAGATAAAGCGCGCTGCGGCCAAAAGGCTGTAAGTTTACCAAGACGAGATTAGTCAAATCAGCAGAAAATTGTTCTTTTTCCTCAGCCGATTTTTTCTCCGCTAAAATTTGGTTAAGCATTGTCTTGATACCATTTTTATCCGGCGAGAGCAGAGTTTGTTTTTGCCCCGTTAATTTTTCTGCTGCCAATTTAAAGAGATTAGAAAGATTTTCATCGCTTATTTCTTCCCAATAATTTTCTTTTATTTTTTCATAAACCTCTGAAACAAATTTGGCATAGATTGATTCGGTAGCGTTTTCTATTTTGGGTGCGTTATTAAAATGGTTTAGAATAACAATAACAGCGCCGGCTATGAAAAAGATGATGGCGGAAGTAATAGCAGTAATAATTAGTTTTTTCTTAGCCAGAACCATAAATTAGCAAAAGAGGTATTTATTTTTTCTTTTTCTTTTTTCTTTTAATTTATTTTAGTCGAAGAGGGGTAAAAAATAAATAAGAGAAAGAAGAGGAGAGAAGAGGAGAGAATAAAAGAAGATAGAATAAGAGGAGTAAAAATTTTTGTTTATTAAATGTGTTATAATTATCTTAACTGCTTGGCAGCCGGACTTTTTCCGCCCGGCAATCATTTTAAAGAGTTGTTAAATATAATCAAAAAAGGAAAATAAGTATTAAGGATATGTTTAAAGATGTTTTAATCGCTATTATTATTTTTTTGGGTGTTGGTTTGTTGGTAATGAAGAAAATAATAAAAGAGTGGAAATACTAATTTAAAAAAGCTTTTAAGAAAGAAACGCTATTTTTAAAGTTATCTTGTTGAACTAAATTTTTTTTCTTTCTTGGGCTTAAGCGAATGAAGCTCAAAAAAACACGAATTTTAGCGTTAATTCTTCTTCTTTTGGCTAATGTTTATGTTTGGCGCTTTATTTTTAAGGTAAGCGAGGGGGATAATTTAGTGGTTATTTTTTTTGACGTCGGGCAGGGCGATGCCATTTTCATTGAGACGCCGGAAGGTCACCAGATTTTAATTGACGGTGGACCCTCTGAGAAAAAAATTTTAGAGAAATTAGCAAAAGTTATCCCCTTTTGGGATAAAGAAATTGATTTGGTCGTTTTGACCCATCCCGATGCTGACCATTTAACCGGTTTAAATGCCGTGCTTCAAAGATATCGTGTGGAAAACATTGTTTGGACCGGTTTTCAGAAAGAAACAGAAACTTTTCGGCAATGGGAGCGGAACGTGGAAGAAGAGAGAAAAGAGGGCGCGCGCGTTTTTTTAATGAGGAGGGGAGAGAGAATTAAAGCGGGTCGGGCAGAATTTCTTGTTTTTTATCCTTTTCAGGGGTTTAAGGAAGAGTTTGCCGGGAGAGAGAGTAATGATTCTTCTCTTGTTTTAAAATTAATTTTTGGCAATAAAAAGTTTTTATTTCCCGGTGATATCAGCAAGAAGGTTGAATTTTGGTTGTTGACGGCAACTGATTTTCCAGAGGATTTGTCAGCCGATGTTTTGAAAATTCCCCATCATGGGAGTCGTAATTCAAGTTCCCGGGAATTTTTACTCTCAGTTAATCCTCAATTTGCAGTTATTTTCTGCGGTAAAAACAATCAGTTTGGTTTTCCTTCCGGAGAGGTCTTGCAGGCTCTGGGCGATTTTGGTATAAATATCTTAAGAACAGATGAAGATGGCGAAATTAAGTTTATTTCTGACGGGAAGAAGTTGGCGGTAGAAAAAATAAGGTAAAAAACGGGAAAAGATTTTCTGGCTTTCCCTCTTGATTTGAGGGAGCTTGTTTTATAAAATTAAAAAAAATAATAAAATAATAAAAAAGAAAAACAAGAAAAGCGATAAGGAATTTTGGTTAGAGAAGGGCGCTTGGTTGGAGCGCTTTTTCTTAAAAATAAAAAATAAGAAAATAAAACTTTTTTATGGATTTTCCCTTGTTTAAAACAAAAATAACGAATTGTTCCAGAAAATTTGACCTGACCAATTTTGAGGAGCGGAAAGAATATTTTGAGCTGAAAGCGGGCGAAGAAATTAAAAAACTAAAATCCTTTTTAAGAAAGAATACTTTTGTGGCTTATTTCCTTGGCAAAAAAAATTCCGGGAAAGGCACCTATGCCAAAATGTTGCAGGAAATAATCGGGGAAGAAATGATTGAACATTTTTCGGTGGGGGATATGGTGCGGGAAGTAAGTGGTTTTCTCAAAAATGAGGGAAAGAGAAAAGATTTTATTTCTTTTTTAGAAAAGAACTACCGCGGTCCTTTGTCTCTTCAGGAAGCATTAAGGACTTTAGAAGAAAGAAATACCAAAGTTCTTTTGCCATCAGAATTGATTTTGGTGATGATTAAAAGAGTATTGTCGGAAAAAGGAAAGAAAACGATTCTGATAGACGGTTTCCCGAGAGATTTAGACCAGATTTCTTATTCTTTATTTTTTCGGGAGGTGATTGGTTATCGTGATGACCCCGATATTTTTGTTTTAATTGATGTGCCGGAAGCGGTTATCAATGAGCGGATTAAATATCGCGTTATTTGTCCTCTTTGCCATACCTCGCGCAACCTGAAACTTTTACCGACGACAAAAATTGGCGTTGAAGAAAAAAACGGGGAAAGAAATTTTTATTTAATTTGCGATAACCCTCGTTGCCGCGGAGAAAGAATGGTGACAAAAGAAGGAGATGAATTGGGGATAGAGCCCATTAAAGAGAGGTTGAATAAAGATGGAGAACTTTTGCGCCGGGCGCTTTCTTTGCATGGCATTCCCAAGATTCTTTTGCGCAATTCGGTGCCTGTTAATCAAGCCGCCGAATTTGTTGATGATTATGAGATTACACCCGCTTATTCTTACGAGTTTGACGAAAAAAGCGGTCAGGTGAGGGTTATTAAAAAACCTTGGGTAATTAAAGGCGAGAAAGGGGAGGAGGTTTATACTTTAATGCCGCCGCCGGTAGTGGTTTCCCTGATTAAACAGTTAGTAAAGGTGCTTGCTATTTAGCTTTTTGCCCTCCGGCTTTAAAAAAATAAAACATTTGACAAAGGTATTGGGTAAAGATTAAAATAAAATAACCCCGGTTTTCTTGATGAGAAATCTGGACAAAAATTTTAAAAGGGAAAACATATTTGTTAAATCGGTTTGATTTAACAAGAGTTATCCCACTTATCTTTTCTTCCTAGATATTTCTTTCAAGAAAAACCGGGGTTTTGTTTTACTTTATTTTAATTATTTCTGTTTTGAGCAGTGCTTCTTTTGTTAAAGAATTGATTTCCAATTTTTCCTCCATTTTTGCTATCTTAACTGGGTCAGCTTTTGTTGAAGGGTGCGTGGGGAGAAATCTGGTGCAGCAATCATCATGGGGCAGAATAGAGATATCATAAGTCTTAATTTCTTTGGCTTTCTCAATTATTTCTTCCTTGTCATAACAGAGAAGGGGTCGTAGCAGCGGCAGAGTGATGGCTTTTTCAATAACAGCCAGATTATTTAAGGTTTGCGAAGAAACCTGTCCCAGATTGTCGCCGGTGAGCAGGGCTTGGCAATTTTCTTTTTGAGCAATTTGTTCAGCAAGACGAAGCATCATTCGGCGGTAAAGAATGATTCTAAAAGAAGGCAGTGTTTTTAGAAAGATTTCTTTTTGGATATTGGCAAAAGGGATAAGATAAAGATGTGCCTTTGTTTGGAATTTTTTAAGCGTTTCTACCAATTTTTCAACTTTTTTGATTGACGCCTGATTGGTGTAGGGGAATGAATGGAAGTGGGCAAAAACAAGCTCAAGTCCTCTTTTCATCGCCAGATAAGAAGCAACCGGGGAATCAATGCCGCCGGAGATTAAACTGACCGCCCGGCCGCTGACGCCTACTGGTAAACCGCCCGGTCCCGGCAATTTTTCGCTATAGAGAAAAGTTTTTCCGCCGGCGATTTCAATAAAAACGGTCAGCTGGGGATTCTCTAAATTCACTTTGATTGGCATTTGCCCTATTTTTTTATTTCGCTGACGGTATGAAACTTTGAAATTTTTAAGAAGATAATCTCCGACTTGTTCGTTGATTTCTTGGGAGTTTAAAGGAAAATTTTTTTCTGAACGTTTTGTCTCCACTTTAAATTTTAAGCCGCGGCTTTGAAATGAAACAGGCCAGTTTTCCGTTTTTAATTTTCTTTTTAATATCTCTAAGGCAGTTTTTTTGATAGTTTTAATATTTTGGCTGCACTCTTCGGCAAAAGAAAAATTAACCAAGCCAAAAACATTGGCGAGAGTTTCTTTAATTTTTTGGGTTTCAGGAGGGGTTAAATTTTTTTCGTTTTTTATTCTGACAATGAGTCGTCCGGGAAGGCGTTGGATTTTTTCCATCTCAAAATCCGTCTTTTGTAGAGACAGCTTAATATTTTCAATAAGTTTCTTTTCAAAAAAATCGCGGTTTCCGCGCTTCAAAGCAATTTCTCCGTAATGACAAACGAGAGGCATTGTTTAAAACTATTCTAAAAGTTTAGGAAAATATTTAAATCTCTTTTTAAAATATAAAGTCCTTTAAGTATATCTCAGCTAAGAAAATCCTCTTTAATTTGTTGACGGAAGGGAGCGGGTGAAGGGAATCGAACCCTCATCATCAGCTTGGAAAGCTGAGGTAATGCCTTTATACGACACCCGCTTTTTTAATTTAAATTTGAAACCTTTGTTTCTCTTTAATTTTATACAAACTCTCTAAAAAATCAGTACCGGCATAACCAATGACCAGTGCTAAACGCCAATCCGCCGTGTTGGCGAGAGCGCCTGTTACCCCGCCAACAAAAGCAGCCACTAACAGGGAAAAAACAAGATACCATAGCCGAATTTTCTTTTCTGATTTATTTTTTTCAAAGTATTTGATAATACCTACCAGCGCCCTGATTAATCCTCCGAAAATCCCGAAATAAACGGAATAAAGTAAAATGTTTTCCATAATTTATTTTTATTTATTTCCCCTTTTTTATTTTATTTCTCCCTAAAAATTTTTAGATTTATTTAATTTCTTTAATTTGTTTAATCTTTTTTGTCCGAACAAAGAAAGGGAAAATTTTTCGGGTGTTGAAGTTCCGCTGAAGGTTTTTAGGGCTATCTGCTAAACGGTTGACTTCTCATTATCGTCGGGCGTCGCCGCAGGCGACGCCCAGCGCCAAAGAGGAGGGGACTGCTGATTTTTATTATAACCAAACAAGTCCAATTTTCAAATGAATTATCCTTTCCTCTTTTTAATTTGGCTTGCGACAACCGGCAAAACTTGCTAGCAAAACTTGCTAAACGAATGAATTATTTCAAGGCGGTTAATCTTTTCTTATTTTTTGATTTTTAACATTTATTTGTTTCATTGGCGGCAAAACCGCGGCAAGAAAACCAAAAAGGAGATAGTTGAATAGCCGCTTTAAAGGCCTAACTCTTTATCAATAACTTGCATTGCTTCAAGGCTTATTTTAATAAATTCTTCCAGTTTTAAATTTAAGTATTCTTCGCACTTTTTAATAATTTCCCGATGAGCGCCTCTGGCAAACGCTTTTTCCTTAAAACGGTTCAAGACATTTTCAACGGTTAAATCAGCCAACTTTTTGGAAGGCAAAACCAAAGCGGCGGCTATAATTAAACCGCTTAAAGCATCCGTAACAAAAATGGCTTTTTCCATTAAGGTTTGGGGGAGGATGCCGTGAGTTTCGTTATGCACTTTTACTGCCTGACAAATAGCCGTTTCAACCCCTAAATCTTCCAGTATTTTGGCTCCAATCAAAGAATGTTGGGTGGGGTCGCCTTTTGTTTTTTCGTAATCAATATCGTGTAAAAGTCCGGCTAAGCCCCATTTTTCTTTATCTTCACCAAATTTCTCTGCTAAAGCCCGCATTACTGCTTCAACCGCTAAACAATGTTTAATCAAATTTTGATGCTGGATGATATTTTGCTTTAATATTTCCAGGGCTTTTTCCCGCGTCATAATTTTTATTTCTCAAACATTTATTTTTGGCTTACCAGCTGTGACTTTTTCTAATTTTTTTAAATCAATTTAAAAATTTTGTTTCTTTGTTTTGCGCCGCGGATTAAAATTAATTTTTCTTCCGGTGCGTTTAAATATCTTGCTAAAATTTTTCTTGCCTTTTCATTGGCTTTTCCTTTTTCTGCTTTTTCTTTTACCTTAATCTCAAATTCATCATCGGATTTTTTAACCATCTTGTCTTCTTTTGAATTCGGAAAGACTTTTACCTTAATTAACATTTATTTTATATATCTTATTTATTTTATATATCTTTTTGTTTTATTTTAGCGAATTTTAGTCCCGGCTGGCACTTCCGTTTCGGGTTTTAATAAAACTGGTTTCCCTTCAAAATCCGCCGCCAAAAGCATACCTTGGCTTTCAACTCCCTTCAATGTCTTTGGCTCTAAATTCATAACAACCGCTATTTCTCTGTTGATTAAGTTCTCCGGCTGATAAACTTTTCCAATTCCAGCCACTATTTGTCTTTTTTCGCCGCCCAAATCAACCTTTAATTTCAAAAGTTTTTCGGAATCTTCTATTCTTTCTGCTTCTACTATTTTACCAATCCTCAAATCAATTTTTTGAAATTCTTCAAAGCTAATCATAAATTATATAGTGATTAATTAAAATTAAATTCCTAATTACTTTTCGCCAACCCTCGCTAATTCCTACCCCATTTCATAATTTTTTTAGCCGTTCTCGCTCTTTTATTTTATTTAAAGCACTGATATTTTAAAGTAGTGTCAGACCTCAACTGATTTTTTCCTCTTTGCTTAGCTTTTCCTCTTTACTCGGCTTTTTCTAATAATTCTTTCGCTTTCTTTCTGGTTTCGTGAGCTTAAACGATATTCTAACATTCTCAAGAATGTTGGAATGTTTTATTTATTGTTCATTGATTTACTCAACACGCTTTCAAAGAGTTCTTGGAGTTTTTAAAGCTCTAAATCCTTCCAATTACTAAAATTATTTTTTAATTCTTTTCTCGATTTATCAAAATAAACCCATCTTCCTTTGTAATCTCGCTGATCAGTATTAGCAACTATTCCACCAAAAAGCTTTTTGCCTTTTTTGTTTTCGTTTTGAATATACTTGTATAAGCCGTCAATTTTCGGACCAGCAATTTGCTTTGTTAATCCGGCTTTGGTATCAAATAAACCAATCCTTCCATCTTTCAACTTCACAATAAAATCAATATAAAATGGTTTTTGTTCTCCATTTTCATAAGGCACAGCGAAAAATGTAGCGTCTCTGTCTCCGTTTTTGAACCACCAATAAACCGTTTCCGATTTTTCTAAAAAATCAATAAAGGCCGCTTCCGATTTCCATTTTTCATTACTGTAAAACGGTTGCATAATTGACTTTTTCGTTTCAACTTTTTTGTATTCGCTACCAAAAGAAAGGGTTTCTGGTATATTCCAATTTGGCTTATAAATCATCTCGTTTTCTATTTTTTCAACCTCTTCTTTGTATTTTTCTTTTGCTTTATCTAAAACATTGACAAAATGTTGAGCGTTCTTTTCACTTAAAACAATCTGGACTATATTCTCCCAAACATCTTCATACGGCATTTTTAATTCCTGCTCAAAAAATTTATAAATTGCTTCTTTTACTCTACCAACTGATCTATCCTCGGGATAGTAAGGAGTTAGATTATTTCTCACGAAAAAATCAAATAATTTTTGTAAATCAAAGCCACCAACTTTTATTGCCTTATCCCCAATGATTTTTGCGCCTGCCAATGCGTCAACATCTTCAGCTTTGTAGTCAGAGATAATTTTCAAATCAATTTTTCTTGCCTTTATATCAACATTCTTTTTCAAACCATATTCTTTGGCTTTTTCTAAAAATATCTCAATGAAAAGTGGTGATAATCTTGTCTTTTCTCGGTGTCTTTTGGGATAGCAGGAAAGCAAACTTAATTTAGGGTCAAAACTCCTCTTACTTGTATAAATTGTGATGTAATCTTTGGCGATGTCCTCTTTAATTTCTATGTTGTCCAAATTGGTATAAACATAGCCGTAATTTAACCCCTCGCTTTTGTAATGGCCTTTATCCGGTTCCGGCATACGCATAATTCTGCCGACCGTCTGGATTGAGAAAATCGGGCTGTGCCACTCTCTAAACAAAACTAAAATCTGCGCTCTTGGACAATCCCAACCCAGAGCAATCGCTTGCTTAAAAATTAAAACCTCAACTTCGCTGTCTTGCTTTTCAACATTTTCTTTATTAATATGTTCGCCTGAAAGCCAAATCGCTAACCGATTATTGCCTTTTTCCGTTGAGATTTTATATTTATTTTTCAAAATGCTTTCCACTCGTTCTCTTATTCTATCCTCTAAACTTGTTTTTCTGTCTGGCAATTGAATTAAAACTAAAGGATTAACATTAACTCCTTCTTTTTGAAATTCTTTTACTAATTCCTGTCTTTTTTTCATCGCTGCATCTATGACCAATTCTTCGCTACCACCGCTTAAATTTTGAGTCTGAATCTTGCCCTGCTTTATAAAATTAACAAAATCGTCATTTAGGATAATACCCTTCTTGATCATTCCTTCTTTTTTGACATCTTCAATCGCAACCGAGACCATATCATCTGGATCTCTTAAAACGGGGGTGGCTGAAACCTCAATTGTTAATTTGGGCCCAATCATCTGAATTAAACCTTGCGAAATTTCACTGGTTGCATGATGATGGGCTTCGTCAATAATTAAAATTATTTCTCGGCCTTCTTCCTTTGTTCTTTCTAATACCTTTGACAAGTTAAAATCCTGCTCATTATCACGAATATAGATATTATCCGCTTTATTAATACTCTCCCAGTTAAAAAATAAAATTTCATTCTCGCTTATTTTTCTGTCATCTAAATCCTCAAAATAAGAACATTTCAACGCTCGGCTTGTCTCAAAATAATTTTCTAACTTTTCTCGGCTTTGAATATGAAGTTGTCTTGGCGCGGTCCAAATAAAACCAAGCGATTGTCTAACCTCTCTATCATCAACTAATTGCTTCAAAAATTCCGCCATCATTATAGTTTTTCCAGACCCCGTTGGCGCTTTAAAAACAAGTTTTTTACTACCAGAATAACCCAAAAGCCGTTTGCTCTTGGTCAATAAATCATCTATTGCGTTTTCTTGATAAATTTTTAACTGCATAAATTTTTTCTTGACAAATATTTTTATAATATGTTATCATATCATCAATGGATCGGGGTGTCTCCCGGTCGGCACAAGGTCCCGTAAGGGACTTTTTGCTTTTTATGGAAATATTTTTAATCCATAACCATTAAAATTACCTTTTTTATCTGAATAGATTTTTTGTTTTTAAAATATCAAAGGGTGGATATGGCTGTTTTGGATAAAGAATGTGTCTTGCTAATGGATAAGCACAAAGATCAGCTATTTGCAATCCAATTATGTTGTCTTTCTTATAAAAAGATTCAAAACTATTAATTCTCTTTTTTAATCGTTCAGAAGAAACATAATAGGTTCCTTTATCTAATATTTTGTTATATTGATTAAGAAGCTGCTGATCTTCAACCCTACCTCTTTTTTCAATTTTTATATCAACAATTGTATTTGTTCCTTTTCTATCTAAACAAAATATTAATCGTTCAATAATAAATGATAAAGCGATAGTATAAGGATCTTTTGCTCCTTTTCCATATTTTTTAATATGTTCTTCTTTATTTACACCAGAACCGATTATTATAAAATTTGCTTCCCTAATTATTTTATTTAATTTTTTATAAAACTCTTCTTTTATCTTTAAATCGAATAAAATCTGAAATGAATCTTCACATTTTCTAATACTTCGAGAATGAAGAATAACTTCTGTTGTGCCAAAAAATTCTTTTTTAAAATTGTTTATTTCATTTTCTACTCTTTTTAATTCTTCTTCAGCAAAAAGACAACCGGCTAATAAAAATAATGGAAAATTTTTATCAACATAAGAAAGCCCATGATCCCCAGTTTCATCTAAAAATAAAATGTGTTTATTTGAATTCATATTTTTAATCCGGTACACTTAAAAATGGTTTGTTCATTTTGTCGTTACTATTAAATTTCATCCTTAAAACTTTTTTACAAGCATCAACAAAATCAATATAAAAATATTCGATAACTAACAATAATCTACCGTTTTGTTCAGATGGGTGATTTTTCATTATTATTTCTCCGTTTTTATCTGTTTTAATTGTGTCAATCCTATTTTACTTTTTGGCGCTAAAATATGAATCATACCATTCCTTAATTGATCCCTTAAACTATATTTTTTCAATAATAGCGAATATTTCTTAGGAAATAATTTTTTAATCGCATTATCAAATGGTGGATTTGCTTTTTGATATTGTGAATTCCAATCCCAATTTTGATTATTTTTATCAATACGCTTACCCAGAAATTCAATTCCAGAACAAATTAAAAGAAAAGCTAAATAAGGATGTTTAATAACGATATCTTGCATCTCGTTAATTAAAACTTGATTTATGAAATTTTTTGGATATAAATTCATATTTTTACCTAAAAATCCTCCTATACACCCTCAAAATTGCTTCGGGGATAGGAGATAATTGAACTTTTTGTTTTACATCAGCAAATTCATCGTCAAAGGTTTCATCGCCCAAAGAAAAAACATAAACGCTAAATTTCCCCCTCACATCTTTAATCGCTTCTTTAAATTCTGGAATTGCGGTTTGGTCCCAAATAATGCCGGTATAATGGTTTGAATTTTTGAAAATTTTAAATCTTTCGTTATCTATTACTTTTTCAAAAGTTCCTTCTTTGATACAAAGCATTTCTGTTGCCTGATGAGTAAGTTTAATTTTATTCTTATCGCTTGGCTCCGCATCAACAAAATCAGTTTTGAAATATTTTAAATTACCACCCAAACCTTCCACTTTTTCGCCCTTTAAATTTTCATATCCTTCAATAACTTTTTTAATTCTCGGATAACAAACATCAGTGCAAATGTTATTTTCATTGTTAGTGCAAAGAATAAATTGACGATTGCCACCGTCTTCCTTATTAAGTTCTAAAACTGCATGGCCAGTAGTGCCGGTGCCTGCCATAAAATCAAGGACTAAAGCATTTTTATTAGATGAAATTGATATAAGGTGTTTTATTAGTTGTGTTGGTTTTACGGCATCAAAAATCTCTCTGGTGCCAAATATATTTTCCATTTCTGTTTTTGCTGTTTTCAGGCTTCCTTTATCAAGAATCAAATTCAAATATACCGGATTTTTATCTTCTCCATCTTCAATTTCATATCTTTTCTTTTTAATTTCCCAACCATTTCTTGTTTCAATAAATTCAAGTAATCTATTTTTTAGTAATTCATTCATTATATCTCTACCAATAGTCCACCTTTTATTCTCTGGGGGGTTAATAATTTCGCCGGTCTTCGGATTTTTAACACCATATACCAAATTATCTCTCTTATAAATTCCCAAATTAGTTTTAACTAGCGATTCCAATTTATAAGTTCCCCTTTCATCTTGAAAAGGATAATTTCTTTCTATTGGTCTTTTATTAAAAACTGCCTTATTAATGTTTCTACCATAGCAAATTATATATTCAGTTATTCGTCCTAAAATTTTTTCAGTATTACTTGCCCCACCCTTCTTTTTCCATATTAAAATTCCAATCAAATTACCTTCTCCAAACAAATCCGGATGGTCCATCAGCAATTTCAACTGCGCCACTTCATTATCATCAATTGATATAAAAATCACTCCATCATCTTTTAATAAATTCTTTGCTAATTTTAATCTTTTCTCCATAAATGAGAGCCATTTTGAGTGGCGATAGGCGTCTTCGCGGTCAACATAATGGTCGTTGAAAATAAAGTCCTTGTTGCCTGTGTTATACGGGGGATCAATATAAATAACATCAATTTTGCCGGCGTGGGTATAATTCAAAACCGAGAGGGCGTGATAATTATCACCTTCAATCAATAAGTTTACCGGTTTATTTTTATCAGTAATTATTTCTTTATCTTCTATTTCTTTCAGCACCGGCAATTTTTCTTTGCACATCTCAACCACATCTTCCGGTTTATCTTCCCAAACAAGCCCGTATTTCTTCCTTTTTTTCAATTCCTTTTTCAACCGCTCAACTTCGGCCTTTAATTTTTCAATTTCTAATTTTTTATTATCTTTTGCCATAGTTTTAGATTAACCCTTTATTTTTAAAACTAAAGAAATCATTTTTAGCTACAATAATGTGGTCGTATACCTCAATTCCTAAAATTTTACCTGCTTCTACTAATCTTTTTGTCATTTCTAAATCATCTTGGGATGGTTCTGGGTCGCCTGATGGGTGATTGTGCACTAAAATTATTTGAGCGGCTAAGTTTCTTACTGCTGGTTCAAAAACTTCTCTTGGGTGGACTAAATTCGCGTTGAGAGAACCAACAGAAATAATCTCTCTTTTAATTTCTTGATTTCTACTATCCAAATAAAAAATAATAAAATGTTCTTTTTTATGGTCGCGTAAATCTTTTAATTCTTCCCATACTTCTCTGGGTGTTAGATAGATTTCTGCCTTTTTCTCTTTGAGTGATCTTTTGCCAAGTTCAAAACAAGCGACAATTTCACAGGCTTTGGCTGGGCCTAATCCCGGATAGTCTTTTAAATCGTTAAAGGTTAAATTTGGTAACTCATTTGCGCTAAATCTTTTTAGAATTTTATTTGCCAACTCAACTACATTTTCTTCTTTTGTTCCTGACCTTAAGATAATCGCTAAAAGTTCAGAATTAGTAAGTTTTTCCGGACCATACTGCATCAACTTTTCTCTTGGTCTTTCAACTTTTGGCAACTCTTTAATTGTCTTTTTAATCTTGCTTTGTATGCTCATTTTCTTATTAAATCATCAATGCTAACGCCTAAAGCGTCGGCTATTTTTTTGACGGTTTCAATTCTGGGGTCTGGCGTTGCCCCAGATTCAATTTTCGTGATTGTATGCAAGGTAATACCGGCAAGTTTTGATAACTTGTCTTGAGATATACCCAACTTTGCGCGGTATTTCTTAATATTCTTTGCGATAGTTGACATTTCTTTTGGCATTGTAATATAATTTTACTATAATAATTTTACTGGCACTATTACCATTTGCTATTATTAGTATATGGAATTTATAATTAAATGTCAAACAAAATCGGGGAGTTCCTTTTTGTTGCCCGCGCACGGGAGGAGCGGGGCAAGGGCAACTATGAATTATAAATAAATTAATGATTGATAGCCCGTCGGCTTCTGAGAAAATTTTGGCGAAACCAAGGAACAGGCGGTCAAAAAGAAAAAAGGGGGGCCTGAGTGTCATTTCTACCAATGAATTTTTGTCTGCCCTCTCCTTCTCGGGCGGAAAGCGTTTCCGCTCGCCTGACGGCGAGCGGAAACGCGAGGCACCAATTTCTGCCCGTCAGGGCAGAAATTGGTGCTCAAAAAAGTTCGCCCTTTGTTTAGTCGGGCCAGTGGGAGTTGAACCCACCGTCACACCCACCCCAAGGGTGTATGTTACCGATACACCATGGCCCGTTTTCTCTTTAATCTTTAATTTTTTTCAGCCGTTTGAGACATTTGGCACAGACGAGAATTCTTTTGCCGGCAAAAGGTTTATATTTTTTAAGTTTAATTTCAGCAGGGACGCGGAGCCATTGGAGATTGGGATATTTCCTTACTTTGGTGGTGGGATTATATTTTCCGCGTAATTTCCTTTTTACGCCAAAAACGGCCGAACCCTTCCCGCAGATTAAACAAGTTTTTGCCATAAATTTTATAAGTTTTATAAAGTTAGTTAGATGTGTCTAATGATTTTGTGTTATAATATTTTTATAAATTTATAAATAGCATAATAAACAAAAAAACTCAAGAAAGAAAATGATTGATTCAATTGTTCAAATTTTAATTTTGCTTTTTTCTATTACTATTCACGAAGTGAGCCATGGCCAAGTGGCTAATTTTTTAGGCGACGACACGGCTAAACGGGCTGGCCGGTTGACCTTAAATCCTTTAAAGCATTTAGATTTAGTCGGTTCGGTAATCGTTCCTGCTTTTTTAATTTTAACTACCGGCGTGGGATTTGGCTGGGCAAAACCGGTTCCGGTCAATCCTGCGAATTTAAAGGATAAAAAATATGGGTTTGCGAAAGTTTCAGTGGCGGGTCCTTTGGCTAATCTGTTCGTGGCGCTTTTCTTCGGTTTGCTCTTGCGATTTTGGTTTTTAGGCGAATCTCTTCTGGCGCAAAAAATGATGTTTATTTTTGGTTTTATTGTTTATGTTAACCTGACGTTGGCAGTTTTTAATTTAATCCCTTTGCCGCCGCTTGATGGTTCGCATCTTTTCTTTGCTCTTCTGCCGTCTTCTTTGGAGGGAGTGAGATTTTTTCTCTGGCGTTATGGTTTTTTTCTTTTACTTTTCTTTGTTTTTTTTCTATTCCGTTATTTAGACCCGTTGATTTCTTTCTTCTTTAGATTAATAGTAGGTGGTTAATTTTCCCAAGATTTTCCAAGCAGCGGGACTCCGAGATGGTGTAAAAAGAGAAGTTAGTTTCGTTTGTGTTGACATTAAAAATCTTTTTTGATAAGTTAAAAAAATAGCGTGGAGCGCTATCTTTTTATTATTATTTTATTTTGATTTTATTTTTATTTTTATTTTGATTAATTGATTATTAATTGTTTCTAATTGTTTCCCGCAAAAATAAAAAAATAAAAAATAAAAAAATAAAATAAAGATAGAAATAGAAAAAAATAGAAAAAATAAAAAATTAATTAATTTGAATTTTATGTGTCCTACCATTAATCAGCTTTTGAAAAAGCCCAGAAAAAGAGTAAAAAGGAAAACTAAAATGAAAGCTCTAACTTTCGGACTGAATGTTTTAAAAAACAAGCCCTCATTTTTTCCTTCGCCATTTAAAAGGGGCATTTGTATTAAGGTTTTTACTATGACGCCGAAAAAACCGAACTCTGCTTTGCGGAAAGTGGCTAGAGTGCGTTTGAGTAATGGTAAGGAAGTAACCGCTTATATCCCCGGCGAGGGCCATAATTTACAGGAGCACTCCATTGTTTTAATTAGAGGCGGTCGTGTCCGCGATTTACCGGGGGTGAAATATCATGTAGTGAGGGGGGTTTTTGATACGGCTGGTGTGGAAGGAAGAAGGCAGGGGCGTTCAAGATATGGAGTGAAGAAAGAGGCAAAGGAGAAAAAATAGGCTAAAATAGGCTAAAGCGGCGAAAATGAGCAAAGAAGAATAAAAGAAACGAAAATATGCCCAAAAAATTTAAACAAAGACAAATAGAGCCGGATATTGTTTATAATGATGTTTTGGTGGCGAAGTTTATCAATCAGGTAATGAGAAAAGGTAAAAAGTTTTTAGCCAGCAAAATTGTCTATACGGCTTTTGATTTGATTAAAAAAGAAACAGAGAAAGACCCGCTTGAAGTTTTTAATCAAGCAATTAAAAATGTTTCTCCTTTAGTGGAGGTAAAGCCGCAACGAGTAGGTGGCGCTACTTATCAGGTTCCCCGCGGAGTGGGGGAGAAACGAAGGATAAGTTTGGCGATGAAATGGTTAATAGCGGCCGCCAAAAGCAGAAAAGGCAAGCCGATGGCTAAGAAACTGGCTGAAGAGATTATTTTAGCTTCCAAGAATGAAGGTGAGGCGGTAAAGAAAAAGATAAATGTTCATAAAATGGCGGAAGCGAATAAGGCTTTTGCCTATCTTTTGCGCTAATTTTCCGGGATTAGTTGGAAAAGGAGAAGTTTTTTGGTGTCCGCAGAGAAAAAGAGCCAGACCGTATCTCCGAATAAAGTAAAGTAAATAAAGAAATAAAGAAATAAAGAATAGAAGATAGTGAGTTCAAAAATTAGAAAAGAGGAATTTTATCTTACCACCGCCAGAGCAAATTGGTTTATACACAAAAAGGCGAAAACGGATAATCTCTACGACAAATTATAAGAAATAAATTATAAGAAATAAATAAATAAAATAAGAATAAAATAAGAAATAAAAAAATAAGTAAATAATAAATAAATAATAAATAAAAGTATTGAATTTATGCCTCGTGAATATCCTCTTGAAAAGACCAGAAATATCGGCATTATTGCTCATATTGATGCAGGTAAAACAACCGTTTCCGAACGGATTCTTTTTTATACCGGCGTCTCGCATAAAATTGGTGAAGTGCATGAAGGAGAAGCGATTATGGACTGGATGGTTCAGGAGCGGGAAAGAGGGATTACCATCACCTCGGCGGTAACTACCTGCTATTGGATACCGGGGATACGAGAGCGTCTTGTTCCGCAAGCCAGAGAAAAAAGTAAAGAGTACCGCATTAATCTGATTGATACGCCCGGCCATATTGATTTTACCGCTGAAGTGCAACGTTCCTTACGTGTTCTTGATGGCGCTGTTGTTGTTTTTGATGGGGTGGCGGGAGTAGAGCCTCAATCAGAAACAGTCTGGCGCCAAGCTAATAATTATGGCGTGCCGCATATTTTCTTTATCAATAAAATGGATAGAATGGGCGCGAGTTTTAAGGGAAGTTTAGAAAGTATTTTCAAAAAATTGACTCACAATGCGGTGGCTATTCAAATTCCTATTGGTTTAGAAGCAAATTTTAAGGGAGTTATTGACCTTATTGACCAAAAAGCGCTTTATTTTGAAGGTGATTACGGCGAAAGAGTGGTTGAGAAAGAAATTCCCGATGAGTTAAAAGAGGAAGCTAAAGAATATCGCGAGAAAATGCTGGAAAAAATAGTGGCTGAAGATGAAAAATTGCTTGAGAAATATTTAGAAAAGAAAGAAAATTGCCCGGGAGGGGATATTTCTCCTGAAGAGATAAGAGAGGTGCTTCGCCAAGCAGTTTTACAGTCCCGCTTGGTGCCTGTTTTATGCGGCGCGGCTCTTCAGAACAAAGGAGTTCAGCCTCTGCTTGATGCTGTTTGCTATTATTTGCCCAGCCCGCTTGATTTACCGCCGGTAAAAGGGACGGACCCGCAAACAAACGAAGAAATTATAAGGAAAGTCGGAGATGATGAACCATTCGCCGCTTTAGTTTTTAAAGTTGCTACTGACCCTTTTGTGGGGAGTTTAAACTATTTTCGCGTTTACGCCGGCCATTTAAAGAAGGGTGATACTGTCTTGAATTCCACAACGGGCGAAAAAAACAGAATAGGTCGCCTTTTGCAGATGCATGCTAATTCGCGTCAGGAAATTGAAGAGGTTTTTTGCGGAGATATCGCCGCCACGGTAAGCTTAAAAGGCGCCGGCACCGGCCATACCTTATGCGATATTTCCCAACCGATTTTATTGGAAAAACCGACTTTCCCTGAACCGGTTATTTCCATTCGTATTAATCCGGAGACAAAAGCCGATCAAGAGAAAATGGCTCATGCCTTGAAAAAATTAGCAGAGGAAGACCCTACTTTTAGGGTTAAAGAAGATTTGGAAACCGGCGAAACGGTTATTTCGGGGATGGGCGAATTGCATTTGGATGTTTTGACTGACCGTTTAAGAAGAGAGTTTAAGGTTAATGCGGCTACCGGCCGGCCGCAAGTGGCTTACAAAGAAACGATTATTAAAGAATGCGAAGCCGAAGGCAAGTATATCCGCCAATCCGGCGGCCGCGGTCAGTATGGTCATGTTTATCTGCGTTTAACGCCGCGACAAAGAGGTAGTGGTTTTGAATTTGTTGATAAAATAAAAGGAGGGGCTATTCCTCAAGAATTTATCCCGGCGATTAAAAAAGGAGTTATTGAGGCAATGGAGAGAGGGGTTTTGGCTGGTTATCCTTTGGTTGATATGGAAGTAACCCTTTTTGACGGAACTTTCCACGAAGTTGATTCTTCTGATATTGCTTTTAAGATAGCGGCTGTTCAGGCCGTTCAGGAAGCCGCGAAAAAAGCCGGTTTGATTCTTTTGGAGCCGATAATGAAAATTGAAGTAGTTATGCCTGTGGAATTTTTTGGAGATGTTATTGGAGATTTAAACCGGCGTCGGGGAATGATTGAAGAGACTAAAGACAGGGGAGACCTAAAAGTAGTGGAGGGTAAAGTGCCGTTGGCTGAAATGTTTGGTTATGCAACCGCTTTACGTTCCTTGACGCAGGGGAGAGGAACATTTACAATGGAATTTTGTAATTATGAAAAAGTGCCCGAAAATATTGCCAAAGAAATTGTGGAAGGGAAGAGACGTTAAAAGAAATAAGAAATAAATAAAAAACAAAAAATAGAAAATAAAAGTTGAGAAAAAAGATTTTGTCTTATCGCCGCGAAAGTAGAATTAAGCCGGAAGGCGGGATAAATGATTTCTGACAATGATAATCAATAAAAAATAAGAAAATAAGAAAATAAAAAATAAAAAATAAAAAATTAAAAAATAAAAAATAAAAAATAAAAATTAAAAATTAAGGAAAGCTCTATGGATTTTAAGAATTTAAAACCAAAAAGTGGAGAAAGATACATTATTATTGAGAATGGCGAGCCACAACGAGTAATTCTTTCTTTTGAAGATTATGAAAAGCTTGTTGAAAATATGACAAACGAGACGACAGAAAATTTAGAGAGACAGGGGAAAATTCCTTTTTTAGAACAAGCAGAGCAGGAGAAGAGTAATGTTTCTGATGAGCCGGCTGTTGCCAAAAGTGAAACTGAAAATGTGCCGGCAAAAGAAGAAAAAGAGGCAGAAATAACGCCAAAAGAATTAAAATTAGAAGATTTGCCATTTTAAAATTTTAAAAGAACCGAGGTAATTTGTGGAGAGGAGGAATGGAAAAGTTGACAATTAAATTTTTTAAGATAAGATATATTTATAATTAAAATTTTGGCAAAATAAATAAAATAAAAATAAAATAAAAAGGTTAAAAATAAAAAAATAAAAAATATCTAATAAACCATTCTGCAGCGGTGAGGCGAATACTGAAAAATTAAAAGAGTATTGCTTTGTCCTGTAGGGTGGTGTTTATCTTAACGTTATGGCAGAAAAAGAAAAATTTGAGAGGACAAAACCTCACCTTAATATCGGAACTATTGGTCATGTGGACCACGGTAAAACAACCCTTACAGCCGCTATTTTGAAGTATTCGCGTTTAAAGGGTTTTAAAGCATCAGAAAAGGGCGTAGAAGAAATTGACTCGGCGCCGGAAGAAAGAGCGCGAGGCGTAACCATTAATATTTGCCATACCGAGTTTGAAACAGCGAAGAGGCACTATGCTTTGATTGACTGCCCGGGTCACGCTGACTATATCAAGAATATGATTACCGGGGCTGCCCAGATGGACGGCGCGATTTTGGTTGTTTCGGCGGCAGACGGTCCTATGCCTCAAACGCGAGAACATATCCTTTTAGCCAGACAGGTGGGGTTGCCTTCTTTGGTTGTTTTCCTCAATAAGGTTGATCAGGTTGATGACCCAGAAATGATTGATTTGGTTGAATCTGAATTGCGCGAACTTTTGAAAAAATATGAATATCCCGGAGATGAGATTCCTATTGTCAGGGGGAGCGCTTTAAAGGCTTTGGAAGCAAAGTCAGCTGAAGATGAATCAATGAAGGCGTTGGGCGAATTGGTTGAAAAAATTGATAGTTATATTCCTGAGCCAGCCAGAGCAGTGGATGCACCATTCTTAATGGCTATAGAAGATGTTTTCTCTATCGGCGGTCGGGGAACGGTAGCGACCGGCAGGATAGAGCGGGGGGTAATTAAACCCGGCGAAGAGATTGAAATTGTGGGTATTCGGCCTACTCAAAAAACAGTCGTGACGAGCGTGGAAATGTTTAACAAAACACTTGATGAAGGAAGGGTCGGTGATAATGTAGGTATTCTTTTGCGCGGTTTGAAAAAAGAAGATGTGGAGAGAGGACAGGTGCTTTGCAAACCCGGTTCAATTACGCCGCATAGTGAATTTGAAGCAGAGGTTTATATCTTAACTAAAGAAGAAGGTGGAAGGCATACGCCTTTCTTTTCGGGCTATAAACCGCAGTTTTTCGTGAGAACATGCGATGTTACGGGAGAAGTGACTTTGCCTGAGGGTGTAGAAATGGTGATGCCGGGTGATACCGTTACTTTTAAAGTGAAATTTATCACGCCGGTTGCTTTGGAAGAGAAACAAAAGTTTGCTATTAGAGAGGGCGGGAAAACAGTGGGAGCAGGTGTGGTGACGAAAATTATTAAGTAATTTAAAGAAAAGAAGACCCCAAGAGAGGGATCTTCTTTTCTCTAAATGAAGGTCAATAAAGATGAACGAAGATAGTTTTTTGGGAATTAAAAGGTAATGTTAAATTTTGTTTTTATTAGGGTCCAAAATGTCGCTTAAAAAAATAGAAACAGAAAAAAAAGAAAAAGAGAAAGAGAAAGAGAAAGTACCGCAGTTGAGAATTAAGTTCCGTTCTTATGATAGCAAGATTGTTGACAAAAGCTGTCAGCAAATTGTTGAAATGGCTGAAAGAGCCGGGATAGAAATTATCGGGCCAATTCCCTTACCGACAGAAATTAGCCGTTATACCGTTAATCGTTCAAGTTTTATCCATAAAAATAGCCGAGAACAGTTTGAAATACGAGTTCATAAAAGGCTGATTGAAGTATTGAATCCTAGCCCGAAATTTATTGAATCATTAAGAGAGCTTACCTTACCAACCGGCATAGACATTGAGATAAAGACAATTGTTTAATTGTTTAAAAATTTAATTAATAAAAAAATAAAAATAAAAATAAAAATAAAGAAAGATGAAAGGAAGGCGACGGAAGATTAGGTTAATAAATTATGGTATGGGTTAAAAATAATATGGCAATTTAGTGAAGGTGCATTTATCACAAATAAGGGAGGAGGTCTTTTTAAATGCCGGGCCGTCACCCGGCATTTAGTTACCGGCTTTATATATAAATAAACAAAAAGATAAGTTAAATTTAAATGAAATAATGAAATTAAGAATAAAAAGAGGTTGATTGATTATGAACTTTATCTTAGGCAAAAAAATAGAGATGACTCAGCTTTTTCGGGAAGGAAAATTGGTTCCTGTTACTTTAATAAAAGCAGGGCCATGTTTTGTTACTCAAATAAAAAATAAAGAAAAAGATAAGTATGAAGCCGTTCAAATAGGTTTTGAAAAACTGTCGGAAAGGAAAGTAAAAAAACCTCTTAGGCAAAAACCATATCGGTATTTAAGAGAATTTCGGCTTGGCGAGGCAGAAATTAGAAATTACGAACTTGGCAAAGAAATTGATATTTCTGTTTTCAAGGAAGGAGATAAGGTGAAAATTTCCGGGATTTCCAAAGGCAAAGGATTTCAGGGTGCGGTAAAGAGATGGGGATTTCACGGCCGCAATGCGACGCATGGCGCAAAACATGAAGAAAGAACGCTTGGTTCGGTGGGGAACAGCAATGCGGAAAGAGTTTTTAAAGGGAAAAAAATGCCGGGACGGTTAGGTGGGGAAAGGGTTACGGTGAGGAATCTGGAGATAGTGAAAATTGACAAAGAAAATAATATTTTAGCGGTGAAAGGAGCAGTGCCGGGGAGAAGGGGAACTTTATTGGAGATAAGAGGTTAATAAGGCAGTATTATAAATTTTAGGGTTTTATGAAAATAAATCTTTACAACGAAAAAGGAATTAAGACAGGCGAGGCGGATTTACCGGGAGAAATTTTTGGATTAGAATTAAATCCGGATTTGGTTTATCAGGTGGCAATAGCGCAAGCAAGCCATCAGCGCCAGCCCATTGCACAGACAAAGAATCGTGGCGAAGTGCGGGGCGGCGGTAAAAAGCCATGGCCACAAAAAGGAACAGGCCGGGCGCGTCATGGTTCAATTAGGTCACCGTTGTGGAAAGGCGGAGGAGTGGTTTTCGGGCCGCGTAATGAAAAAAAATTCCAGAAGAAGATTCCGGTTAAAATGAGAATAAAAGCCCTTTTTATGGTTCTTTCCGAAAAAGCGCGGCAGGGGTTGCTGATTTTACTTGAAGAATTGAGGGTAAAAGAAGGTAAGACAAAAGAAGTGGCCGGGGTTTTGAAAAATCTGCCGGTATATCGCCGGAGCACTCTTCTTGTCTTGCCAACTTATGATAAAAAAACACTTTTAGCCGCAAGAAATATTCCAAAAATAAAAGTGATGGAAGCCAGAGAGTTAAATGTTTTAGATTTGCTTAATCACCAATATTTGATTTTATTGAAAGAATCAGTGGAAGTAGTAAAGAAAACATTTTTGGAGAGTAAAAAAATGAGGAAAACAGGGAAGGGTGGGGAAGATGCAAAAGAGGTTTTAAAGAAAAAAGAAAATAAAGAAAAATAATAAAAAAATAAAAAATAAAATAAAAAAATGGTTTTTGGCATTTTTAAAAAGAAAAAGAAAGAAGAAAATGAGAAGAAAGTGGCGAAGAAGTTAGCAAAGACAGCGAAAAGAGAGAGCGGGGAAAAAGAAAGTTTAAAAACAAGAGAAGCAAAAGAACCGGTTGTTATGCCGGATGTTTCGCCGCGACAAACTAAGAAAAAAAGAACGACAGCCGCGCCGTTTATTTTAAAGTATGCCCATATCGCCGAAAAACCGAGTCGTCTGGCTGAGCTTAATCAATATGTTTTTAAAGTAGCCCCCGCAGCAAACAAGACAGAGATTAAAAAAGCAGTTGAAGAAATTTATGGGGTTGATGTTTTAAAAGTAAATATAATTAAAAAGCCAAAGAAAAGAAGGAGAATAGGCAGGACAGTAGGTTGGGAAGTTGGCTTTAAAAAAGCAGTCGTGACGATAAAGAAAGGGCAGATTATAGAATTATTACCAAGATAAATAGAATTATTACCAAGATAAAAAGTATATGGCGACAGAGACTTCAAAAACAAAGAAGATATTAGCCAAAAAAGAACCAGAGAGAAGTTTAATCGTCCCCTTAAAGAAAAAAGGAGGGCGTTCCCGGACGGGTAGAATTACTGTTCGCCATCGGGGGGGCGGGATGAAAAGAAAGTATCGCTTGGTTGAATTCGGACAGCCGGAGATGCCCCTGAAAATGAAAGTTTTGGCAATTGAATATGACCCCAATAGGACCTGTTTTATTGCTTTAGTAAGTTTAGAAAATGGCCGGAAGGCGTATATTCTGGCACCAGATGGGATGAAGGTAGGCGATGAGATTGTTTACAGTGAAAACGCGCCGATTGAAAGAGGAAATCGCTTGAAACTTAAAAACATTCCCATCGGAACAGACGTTTATAATGTTGAATTAGTGCCGGGTAAGGGAGGAAAAATAGCCAGAGCAGCAGGCAATTCTTGTCAGATTATGGGAGAAGAAGGTAAATATGTTCTTTTGCGGATGCCGTCAGGAGAAATAAGAAAGGTATTGGGTGAATGTTTTGCTTCTATTGGTCAGCTTTCTAATCCTCAACATCGTTTTGAAGAAATAGGTAAGGCAGGCCGCAAAAGATGGATGGGAATAAGGCCGACTGTGCGTGGTTCAGCGATGACACCAGCTGACCATCCTCATGGCGGTGGTGAAGGAAAGACGCCGATTGGTTTGAAATTTCCCAAAACGCCATGGGGTAAACCGGCTCGAGGAGTTAAAACAAGGAATAAGAAAAAATGGACAAGCAAGTTAATCATAGAAAGGAGAAAGAAAAATAAATAATTAAATATAAATAAAAAATAAATAAAAATTAAAAATTAAGGAATAAATTTAAATAAACCTATGACGCGCAGTCTTAAAAAAGGTCCTTATGTTGACAAAAAGCTATTGAAAAAGATAGCTGCTTTGAAGAAAGGAGAAAAAACAGTGATTAAAACATGGAATAGGGCGGCAATTATTACCCCTGAGATGGTTGGTTTTGTTTTTGGTGTTTATAATGGGAAAGAGCATATTCCTGTTTCGGTAACAGAGGCAATGGTGGGGCATAAGCTGGGCGAGTTTGCGCCAACCACTAAGTTTATTCGGCATGGCGGTAAGATGCAGAAAGCGATTGAAGAGCAGACAAAAGAGAAAGAAGCGGTTGCTGCTGCGACACCTTCTGCGGCTGGGAAAAATAAAAAATAAAAAAATAAGAGTCATAAATTGATTAAAATATGGCGGTAAAGGCAAAATTAAATTATTTGCGGATAGCGCCCAGGAAAGTACGGTTGGTGGCTGATTTAGTTAGGGGGAAAAATGTCGCTAAAGCGCGAACCATTTTAGAGTTTACGAAAAAAAGGGCAGCCCAGCCGTTAAAAAAGCTTTTAGATTCAGCAGTAGCCAATGCGAGAAATAATTTTAAAATAGATAAAGAAAAAATAGACAGATTTTATATTTCTGAAATTAGGGTTGATGAAGGACCAACCTTAAAAAGGTGGATGCCGCGGTCCAGAGGAAGGGCGGCAGAAATACATAAAAAAACTTCCCATATTACTTTGGTCATTGACGAAAAAAATGAAGAAAAAAGAAAAAATGAGGGGGAAGGAAAGAAGAAAAAAGCGAGAGGGGGAAGATTATTTTCGGCAGATAAAAGAAGAAAAGAAACTGTTTCCAAGATTTAATTAAATTTAATTTTTATTAAGCGAATAATAAATTTTTATGAGTCATCGGACACATCCCAAAATATTAAAAATTTCCAGAATGGATGACTGGTTAACGCGGGGATTCTATGGTAAAAAACCGGCGGTGTTTTTAGAAGAGGATTTTAAAATACGGGAGAAGCTGAAGGAAATTTTGCCGAAAGGAGTTGTTGAAAGCGTGGAAATTGAACGGCAGGGCAGTTCGGTGAAGGTCATCATTAAAACTTCAAGGCCTGCTTTAATCATTGGGCGGCGCGGCGAAGAGGTGGAAAAAATAAGAAAAACCCTGGAAAAAACATTAGGTCTTGAGCAAAAAGGAAAAAGGGAAAAAGACGAAAAGAAAGTCATAAAAATAGAGATAATTACCATAAAAGACCCGTGGTCTTCCGCAAGTTTGAGCAGTCAATGGATAGCCGGGCAGATTGAAAAACGGGTTGCTTTTCGCCGCGTTCTGAAAATGGCTTTAAGCAAGATAATGGCTTTAAAGGAAGTAGAAGGTGCCAGGGTGGAGGTTGCCGGCAGGTTAAACGGTAATACTATTGCTAGAACAGAATGGCTTCAGGAAGGAAAGTTGCCGCGCCAAAAAATTAAAGGCATTATTGATTATGGGTTTAGTGAAGCCCATTGTACCTATGGCAAAATTGGAGTAAAGGTTTGGATATACAAAGGAGAAAAAGAAGAAAAATAAAAAATAATTCTTAATTGTTTAAGTAAAATTATGCTTTTACAACCCCGGAAAATGAAATATCGCAAATGGCAAAAAGGACGCTCTCGCCAGAAAGGGATAGCGACCAGAGGGACGGAGGTTTGTTTTGGTAGTTTTGGCTTAAAAGCAATGGGTACTAAATGGCTAAAAGCTAGCCAGTTAGAAGCAGCGAGAAAAGCGATTTTAAAGGGTTTGAAAAAGAAAGGGGAATTTTGGGTAAGAGTTTTTCCTTATAAGCCAGTAACTTCTAAAGGGACTGAGTTTCCAATGGGTGGCGGTAAAGGAGCGGTAAGTCATTATGTTTGTCCCATTAAACCGGGTAGGATTATTTTTGAAGTTGATGGCGTAAAAGAAGAAATAGCCAGAGAAGTTCTTGCTGCCGCAGCAGATAAATTGCCTTTTAAAACAAAAATTGTAAAGAGAGAAACAATGGAATAGAAAAAAAGAAGAGAGAGGCATTCTTATAAAAATATGAAAAAAAATGATAAGTTGAAAAATTTTCAAAAAATGGGAAAAGAAGAACTTAACCAGATTCTTCTTGAGAAAAGAGAGAAATTGCGGGCGCTGCGTTTTGATTTGGCAGCGGGAAAAGTTAAAAATGTCAGAGAGATAAGAGAGATAAAAAAAGACATTGCCAGGATTTTAACTCTTCTGCGGGGCTTGAAAAGCTAAAAGAGAAGATTATGATAAAATATTTAGCAGATTTTTGAGAGTAGAATTATCTTAAAATATCTTATATATGAAAAAACAATTAAAAGGAATAGTTGTTTCAAACAAAATGGCTAAAACGCTGGTGGTGAAAGTTGAAACAACAAAAAGACACCCAAGGTATAAAAGAAAATACCATTTTTTTAAAAAATATAAGGCACATTACGAAAAAGGAGAATTTCAGAAGGGCGATGTGGTGGTAATTGAAGAGTGCAGGCCTATTTCTAAAGAAAAAAAGTGGCTGGTAAAGAGCAAAGTGGAAAAGGTAGAAGCGGCATAACATAAATCATAAATAAGCCGAATTATTTTAAAAAGCGATTTAAAAAATGATTCAATTAAGGACAAAACTTAAGGTAGCAGATAATACTGGAGCAAAAATGGTCCAGTGTTTTACCGTTCTCGGCGGCACCAGAAAACGTTATGCGAGAATCGGCGATGTTATTGTTGGCGTGGTTAAGGAAGCAGAACCGAGAAAAGAAGTTAAAAAACACAGCGTGGTCAAAGCGGTAATTATAAGGCAAAAACAGCCGTTTCGCCGCCAAGATGGTTCTTATATTAAATTTGATGATAATGCCTGTTGCATTCTGGCTGACAAAACAAGGTTTAAAGGAACGCGGATTATTGGGCCTGTGCCACGGGAAATAAAGGAAAAAGGTTTCGCCGATATAACATCATTAGCCAAAGAGATTATTTAAGAGATAATTTGCTTGTAATTTTTATATGAAAATTAAAAAAGGCGATACAGTTTTAATCATCAGGGGTAAAGATAAAGGCAAAAAAGGAAAAGTTTTGCGCGGCTTTCCGAAGGAGTTTAAGGTTTTGGTAGAGAATGTTAACCTTAAAAAGAAATTTCAAAAGCCAAGAAGAGAAGGAGAAAAAGGGCAGATTATAGAAATGGCCGTTCCTTTGCCGGTTTCTTCCGTAAAATTGATTTGTCCGAAATGCGGCAAGGCGGTTAGGGTGGGTTATAAGGGAAAAGGCGTGCGGCTATGTAAGAAGTGCGGCGAGGAGATTTAAAAAATGGAAGGCGGAAAAGTAAAAGTAAAAATTAAAATAACTAAAAAGTAAAATAAAAAGTAAAATAAATAAGTTGTGGAACCAAAAAGAGGAAATAATAAATGATAATAAATTTGAATAAATGAATAAATATGAATCATTTGAAAGAAAAATACAAAAAGGAAGTTGTGCCGCAGATGATGAAAGAATTCGGTTATAAAACACCCTTGGCCGTCCCCTGCCTTAAGAAGATAGTGGTCAGTTGCGGCTTCGGTAAAGAAATTATCGGACTTTCTTCTTCGGAAAGGGATAAATTTATCAATAATGTTTTTGAAACGCTGGCTTTAATTACAGGACAAAAGCCTATTTTAAAAAGAGCGAGGATTTCAATTTCTTCTTTTAAATTAAGAAAAGGGATGCCAGTAGGAGCAATGGTTACCTTGAGAAGAGAAAGAATGTTTGATTTTTTGGAGAAATTGATTAAAGTAGTTTTACCGCGGAGTAAAGATTTCCGCGGTATTCCTCTTAAATCTTTGGATAAAAATGGCAATCTTTCTTTAGGGTTTAAAGAATATGTGCCTTTCCCGGAAGTTACACCGGAGAAAGAGAGGGCTATTTTCGGTTTAGAAATTACTATTGTTACCAATGCCAGAGACAGGAAAAAAGGAGAAAGATTGTTGAGATTAATAGGATTGCCTTTGCAGGCGTCCAACGAAGCAGACGCAGAAAAAGAAAAATAAGTAAAATACTTTATTTAGTTAACACTTATCACTATGGCGAAAAAGTCTCAAATTGAGAGGGCTAAAAAAAAGCCAAAATATAAAAGCCGAATAGTCAGGCGTTGTTTCAGGTGCGGTCGTCGGCGCGGTTTTATGAGAAAATTTGGTCTTTGTCGGATTTGTTTTCGGGAAATGGCTAGTCGGGGCGAAATTCCCGGTGTGAAAAAAGCCTCGTGGTAGGTGTAAAAAACAAGAAATAAAAAATAAGAAATAAAAAATAAAAAATAAAAAATAAAAAATAAGAAATAAGAAATAAGAAATAAGAAATAAGTAGATAAGTAGATAAGTAGATAAGTAGATAAGTAGATGAGTAGATGAGTAGATGAGTAGATGAGAGAGAAGCTTAGAAAAAAAGATTTATTTTATCCCGGCGAGAACAGAATTGGCCCGAAAAGCGGAAAATGAGTACATTTTTACGACAAACAAGAAATAAAAAATAAGAAGTAAGAAATAAAAAATAAAAAATAATTATGGATACTATTGCAGATATGCTTTCTAAAATAAGGAATGCGCAAGCCGTCCGGCAGGAAAGTGTAGATGTCCCCTTTTCTAAAATTAAGCTGGAAATAGCAAGAATTTTGTTAGAAAGAGGATTTGTCAAGGAGGTAAAGAAAATAAAAAAACAGGGGCATAAATTTATTAGAATTTTTCTGAAATACACTTCTGCAAAAACGCCGGTTATTTCCGGACTGCGAAGAATTTCCAAGCCAGGGCGAAGGATTTACCGGAAAAAAGAAGAATTTAAAAAAGTCAAAGGAGGCTATGGTTTTGCTATAGTTTCTACTTCTAAGGGGGTGATGACCGATGAAGAAGCAAGAAAAAACAAAGTGGGCGGAGAAGTTATTTGTGAAGTTTGGTAGAAAAGATTAAAAGAAAAGATAAAAAATAAGAAAGGGGAGGAAGAAAAAGATAAAAAAGAATTAAAAAAATTAAAAAATAAAGAATAAAAATAAAGAAGAATATATGTCCCGCATTGGGAAAAAACCAATTTTAATACCGGAAAAAGTCACGGTTGGAATAAATGACCGGCAGTTTATCGTTAAAGGACCATTAGGAGAGCTGGAACACGAGCTTCCGGAAGAGCTAGCGATAGCAATAAAAGAAGGGAAAATTTTTGTTTCTTTGAAAAAAGAGACAAAAAAAAGCCCGGCGCTTTGGGGTTTGACGAGGACAATTTTAGCCAATATGGTGAAGGGAGTGGTAGAGGGTTTTGAAAAAAGGTTAGAAATTCAGGGGATTGGTTACCGCGCTTCTTTAAAAGACGAACGGCATTTAGAATTGAGGGTGGGATTTTCTCATCCGGTTATTGTAGAAATACCGGCGGGTATCACTGTTTCGGTGGAAAAGAATATAATTTTAGTACGGAGTGTTGATAAACAAAAGGTGGGAGAATTTGCGGCTCAGATAAGAAGAATTAAGCCGGCGGAGCCGTATAAAGGCAAAGGGATAAGATATTTCGGCGAAAAGATAAGAATGAAAGAAGGGAAAAAAGCAGTCGGCGCCACAGGGTAAATTTATTTAAACTGACCATAAAAATTATTAATTAAATTAAAAAGATGTTGCCAAAACAGGAAAAACGTCAAAGAAGACATCTGCGGATACGCGCTAAAATAAAAGGGACAGCAGAAGTACCGCGGCTTTGTGTTTTTAGGTCCAATAGACATATTTATGCCCAGCTTATTGATGATGAAAAAGGAAAGACAATGTTAGCGGTAAGCGATTTAAATTTAAAAAAGGAATTATCTTCCAAAAAAGAAGAGAAGGGGAGGAAAGGAGGAGAGATGGGTTTGACTAAAACAGCTTTGGCTCATGAGGTGGGTTTGTTATTAAGCAAGAAAGCCAAAGAAAAGAATATTTCAAAAGTTTGTTTTGACCGAGGAGGGTATAAATATCATGGCAGGGTTAAAGCGTTAGCCGAAGGCGCCCGTGAAGGGGGGTTAAAGTTTTAATTTAATATCAATTTTGCTCAATTTTACTATATAAAAAAATAAAAATCATGGAGCCAAAAAAAACAAAAGAAGATGAATTTGAAGCAAGAGTTTTGGATTTGACCCGTGTGACTAAGGTAACCGGCGGCGGCAAAAAATTGCGATTCCGAGCAGTAGTGGTGGTAGGTAATAAAAAAGGAAAAGTGGGATTGGGAGTGGCGAAGGGGAGAGATGTTGCCCAAGGGGTGGAAAAAGCCACGCGCTTTGCGAAAAAGAATCTTATTGAAATTCCTTTCAAAGGAGAGACCATTCCTTTTGAGGTGGAAATGAAATATGGACCGGCGCGTGTTTTGCTTAAACCGCAAGCCAAAGGAAAGGGTGTGGTGGCTGGCGGCGTCGTGCGGGTTATCTGTAATTTAGCCGGTATTAAAGATATTTCTTCAAAGCTTTTATCGCGCTCGCGGAATAAATTAAATATTGCCCGCGCTACTATTCTTGCTTTGGAAAAGTTAAAAACAGAGAAAAAATAGAAAAAAATAGAAAAAATAAGAAAAAAATAAGGAAAAGATAAGAAATAAAAAAGTAAATAAGTAAATAAAAATTGTGCTTATGCAAATTCATCAGTTAAAACCTTCTCATAAAAAGAAAAAGAAAAAACGAATAGGTCGGGGAGGAAAGAGAGGAACTTTTTGCGGCCGGGGAAGCAAGGGCCAAAAAGCGAGAAGCGGCCGTAAACTTGCTCCGCTCATTCGAGAAATGATTAAAAGATATCCCAAGTTAAGGGGTTATCGCTATGGTTCGTTAAAGGAAAAGAAAGGAGGAGAGGTAGAAGTGAAGCTTTCGTTATTAGAAAAAGAATTTAAAAACGGTGAAAAAATTACACCTAAAATTTTGCTTTCAAAAGGAATTATCCATAAAATAAAAGGAAAGACACCCCAGAAAATTAAAATTATTGGAGGCGGGAAGGGAATAAGTAAGAAATTATTTATTGAGAAGTGCGAAGTTTCGCAGGGCGCAAGAGAGAAAATAGAAAAAGCGGGCGGGAAAATTTTTTAATGCCAGCTTTTAAAAAAATAAAGAAGAGACAAATAAACGAAAATAAAGTATGGCTTGGTTGGATAAAATAGTTTTTATTTTCAAAAACAGAGAACTGCGGCATAAAATCTTTTTTGTCAGCAGCATGCTGGTTGTTTTCCGTTTATTGGCTAATATTCCCATTGCTGGGATTGATTTGGAAAATTTAAGGAGATTTTTTTCAGAAAGCCAATTTTTTGGTTTGCTTAATCTTTTTGTCGGCGGTGCTTTGCATAATCTTTCCGTGGTAATGTTAGGTTTGGGGCCCTATATTACGGCCGTGATTATTCTTCAACTTTTGACAATGATTTTTCCCCAGTTGGAAAAAATGTATAAAGAAGAAGGAGAGGCGGGCCGGGCTAAATTTAACCAATATGGCAGAATTTTGAGCGTTCCTTTGGCGGCACTGCAGGCTTTTAGTATGTTGACCATTTTTAGAAAAGAGGGATTATTGGCAACTTTTGGACCCTTAGAAGTTTTAACCACTATTATTACTATTACGGCAGGATCGGTTTTGTTAATGTGGCTGGGGGAGCTTATTTCCGAGAAGGGTATTGGCAACGGCGTTTCTCTTTTGATTTTTGCTGGCATTATTGCGGGTACGCCTTCAGAAATTCGTCAAATTATTCTGACCTGGGATACTTCCCGTTTGCCAGCTTACCTTTTCTTTTTTGCCGTTTCACTTTTAATGGTAGCCAGCGTTGTTTTAATCACCGAAGCACGGAGAAATATTCCTGTTTCTTATGCCAAGAGAATAAGGGGGCATCGCATTTATGGCGGCTTTTCTACTTATTTGCCGATAAATATTAATCCTGCCGGAGTTATTCCAATTATCTTTGCTTTGGCCATTTTGCTTTTCCCCGGAATGTTGGCAAATTTATTTGCGGGCAGCGGCAATTCCATTTTAGCGGTAAGCACCAAAGCAATAGCCGATTTTTTCCAAAATGGTTGGGTGCATGGCATTTGTTTTTTTGTGCTCGTTTTTCTTTTCACTTATTTTTATACGATGGTTACTTTTGACCCCAAAGCGGTAGCAGAAAATCTTCAAAAAATGGGGGGGTTCGTGCCGGGAATTCGACCGGGTCGGTCAACGGCTGAGTTTCTCCATAAGATTCTTTATCGTATTCTTTTTATTGGGGCGGCATTTTTAGGGTTGATTGCGGTGATGCCTTCAATAGTTCAAGGCATTAGCGGGATTACTGCTTTTCGTTTTTTAATCGGCGGCACCGCTTTATTAATTGTAGTGAGCGTTGTTCTTGAAACATGGCGCCAGTTGAAAGCGCAGATAGAGATGAGAGAATATGAAGAATTTTGATTAGCTGTTTGAAATAATAAAAATAAAAAACAAAAAATAAAAAACAAAAAAATAAGAAAGTACAATAAGAACAGATAAAAAATTTTTTATGGAAAATAAACGTGTAATCATTTTGTTGGGACCTCCGGGCGCCGGTAAAAACAGTCAGGCACAGCTTTTGGCGGAAGCGGGAGGGTTTGTTAATTTTGAAACAAGCAAAATTTTGGAGGAATCTTTTGCAAAGGCGTCTTCAAAAAGTTTTGTCCGTGTGGCTGGCAAAAATTATTATTTAAAAAACGAAAAACTTCTTTGGGGAAAAGGGATGCTTTGCAGTCCTCCTTTTGTGACTTATCTGATTAAAGAGAAAATAAAAAAACTTTTTCGGGCAGGGGAAAGCATTGTTTTCTCGGGGTCGCCTCGCACGCTAGGAGAAGCGGAAGAATTAGTGCCTTTATTGGAACGGTTGTATGGCAAAAAAGAAATAAAGGTTATTTTTATAGATATCCCGCCGGAAGAGACGATAGCAAGAAATTCAAAACGACGTATTTGCTCTTTGATGCGTCACTCTATTATTTATTCGGAAGAAACAAAAAATTTGACAAGATGTCCGTTAGACGGTTCCAAGTTGATAACAAGAAAAGGGCTTGATGATCCCCAGACAATTAAAGTCCGGTTAAAAGAATTTAAGGAAAGAACATTCCCGCTGATTGAATATTTGCGAAAACGGGGATTGGTGGTAAAGAAGGTAAATGGTGTTGGATCTGTGGCAGAGGTTTTTGAGAGGATTAAAAAAGCCTTAAAATTTCCAAATTTAAAATGATTATTTGTAAGACAGAAGAGCAGATTAGAATAATGGCAGAAGCGGGCAAAAAACTGGCTCGGATTATGGAAAAACTTGAGAAGATGGTAAAGCCGGGCTTAACGACAGAAAATTTAAATAGGGTTGCGGAAACCCTTATTTTTGAATGCGGCGCGATACCTGTTTTTAAGGGGTACGAGGGTTTTCCAGCAGCGCTTTGTACTTCAGTAAATCATCAACTTGTCCATACGCCGCCTTCTGATTATTGCTTGAAAAGCGGTGATATCTTAACTTTGGACTTAGGTTTGAAATATCGCGGTTTTTGCGCAGATATGGCTAAAACGATGGCGGTTGGTAAAATCAAACCAGAGGCGGCGTTTTTAATTGAAACAACAAAAAAGGCACTGGAGATAGGAATAAAGAAATTAAAACCCAACCATACCTTTGGAGACGTTTCCGCAGCGATTCAAAAGTTTGTGGAAGAGAGGGGTTTTCAGGTAGTGCGGGAACTCTGCGGTCATGGGATTGGCAAGGAATTACACGAAGACCCCCAGATTTTAAATTACGGTCGCCCCGGAGAAGGAGAAAAAATAAAAGAAGGGATGGTGGTTTGTCTTGAGCCGATGGTAACAGTCGGGCATTGGCGTCTTAAAAAATCAGCTGACGGTTTTGGATATGAAACCGCTGACGGTTCTTTATCTTGCCATTTTGAGCATACGGTAGCAGTGACTTCCCGCAGTCCTCTGATTTTAACAAAATAAAGAGTTTTATAAAATGGAAACTCCCGGAACTTAGCTAAAAACGAGTCTGATTTTGCCATAATTTATTCTGTTTCTGGTTTGTGATAAAATGTTAGAATATTAGAATAAAAAAATAATTAAATAAATAGTAAAAACGCAAATCCAGATAAGGTGGTTTCTGAACTTAAAACAATTTTAATAGCAGCCAGCCCGCTAGTGGAGTTGCGCGGCGCTATCCCTCTTGCCTTGAAAGTTTATCATTTGCCTTTATGGTCAGCGGTTGTTTTTTCTCTGATAGGGAATTTGGCTATTACTTGCTTGCTTCTTTTGTTTCTGGCTCCTTTTTCGCGCTATTTAAGCGCCAAATGCCGTTTGGCTAAAAGTTTTTTTGAGTGGCTTTTTGAAAAGGCGAGAAGAAGCCACGAGAAAAGTTTTAGGAAATGGGAGGATTTTGCTTTATTCCTTTTTGTAGCAATACCTCTTCCTTTTACTGGCGCGTGGAGTGCCGCTCTTTGCGCTTTTCTTTTCAGGGTAAAATTTAAACAGGCTTTTTCCCTCATAGGCAGCGGGCTTTTGGTGGCGGCTATTTTCATCACTCTCTTGACCTTGTTTGTTTTTTAAAACCAGCGTTAAGAAAAACTAATTTAAAATTAATTTTAAAAAAAATTATGGCAAAAAAACTTATTGTCGCTAACTGGAAAATGAACCCTGAAAGCGGGGAAAAGGCGGTGGAAATTTTTAAACTAATCCAGAAAAGAGTTAGAAATTTTGAAAGAGCAGAAATAGTTATTTGTCCGCCTTTTCTTTATCTTTCGCTTTTAATATCCATTTCTTTGTCGGGTAAGTTTTCTTCACGGTTTAATTTTGGCGCCCAGAATTGCTTTTGGGAAGAAAAAGGCGCCTTTACCGGCGAGATTTCGGCAAAAATGCTTAAAAGAGCGGGTGCGCGTTATGTGATTATCGCTCATTCGGAAAGAAGAAAAATTTTGGGGGAAGATGATAAAATAGCTTCTTGGAAAATAAAAGCGGCTTTGGAAGAAAGTTTAACTCCTATTTTTTGTCTGGGAGAAACAGCCGAAGAAAAAAAAGAGGGTAAGATTTTTCAGGTTTTGGAAAATCAGATTAAAAATGGTTGTGCCGGCTTGCCTGAAAATAAAATAAAGAAAATAGTTTTTGCCTATGAGCCGTTGTGGGCGATTGGCAGCGGGCATGTTTGTTCAGCGGAAGACGCCTTAAAAGCAGCGGTTTTTATCCGTCAGGTTGTTTTAAAGATTTCTCCCCAGCTGGCCGTTTCTTCAATAAGAGTTCTTTACGGCGGCAGTGTTAATTCCCAAAATGCCGGAAATTTTCTTAAGATAAAAGAAATAAACGGCCTTTTGGTGGGCGGGGCTTCTTTAGACGCTAAGGAGTTCTCTGCTATTGTAGCGGCCGTTTAAAAATTGACTTAAATCGGCAACTTTTATAAGATGGCATCATCTTTTGGACAATTCAATTTTTAGAAAGAAAAAAATTATGAGTGAATGGGATAAGCTTACTTTTTACAATCCGAGCAAAGGCAATCTAAAATTTAACGGCGTTCTTGAAGAAGTTTTTAATTATTTAAAAGAGACGCCGAAAGAATTTTACGAAATTGTCGTAGGTTGTGATTCGCCCTCTGACGAAAAGCCGGCTTTCCCGGTGGTGTTGGTGGTTTTGCGTCGTGGTATGGGAGGGCGTTTTTTTATCACCAAAATAAAATATCCGGACTCAGAAAAGAAAAAATTTATTAATTTCCACCAGCGGATTCTTGAAGAAGTATATCTCTCCTGCGAATTCGCTTTAAAATTCAGGGAAGCTTTGAAAAAGAAAATAGAAAAATCTCCACTACCCCTTAAATACGAGTTTGAATATATTCACGCTGATGTGGGGGAAAATGGCAGAACAAAGGATATGATTAAAGAGGTGGCTGGTTTAATCAAAAGCAATGGCTTTCTTCCCCGCATTAAACCGGATTCTTTTGCCGCTTCGGTGGTGGCTGATAGATTTACCTAAAAAGGAGGTTGTTTTTCTTTCTTTTTCTCCCGGATAAATAAAAAAAATAATATAATAAAAATTAAAAAAGAGAAAAAAGAAATATGACCGCTGAACAACTGCGAGAAAAATTTTTAAAGTTTTTCCAGGAAAGGGGTCATCGCGTTATCCCGGCAGCTTCTTTGGTTCCGGAAAACGATCCTACTGTCCTTTTTACAACAGCAGGCATGCATCCTCTCGTTCCTTATTTATTGGGTCAGCCGCACCCTTTGGGTAAACGGCTTTGCAATGTTCAGAAATGTGTGCGGACAAGCGATATTGATGAGGTTGGCGACAATACCCATCTTACTTTTTTTGAGATGCTGGGGAATTGGTCTTTGGGTGATTATTTTAAGAAAGAAGCTATCCAATGGAGTTTTGAATTTTTAACTAAGGAGTTAAAACTGCCGGTAGAAAAATTAGCCGTCAGCGTTTTTGCCGGCGAGAGAGACATTCCGCCTGATAATGAGGCAGCGGCGCTATGGCAATCTTTGGGAATTTTGCCGGGTCGTCTGGCTTATCTGGGAAGAGAGGCTAACTGGTGGGGACCGGCGGGTCAGACAGGACCTTGCGGTCCTTCAACAGAAATGTTTTATTGGGTTGGCAAGGGAGAGGCGCCAAAAGTATTTGTCCCCGAAGACAAAAATTGGGTGGAAATCTGGAACGATGTTTTTATGGGATACCAGAAGAAATTAAAGGATAAGACAACGGCGGCAAAAAGAGAAAAAGAAGGCAAAAGAGAAAAGGGGGTGGAAGAGGAATATGAATATGTGGCTTTAGTTCAGAAGAATGTAGATACGGGAATGGGCTTGGAAAGAACTTTGGCTGTTTTGAATAAAAAAGAAAACATTTTCCAGACAGAGTTGTTTTCTCCGCTTATTGAAAAAATAAGAGAATTAGGTTGCCGAAGGGAGGAAAGAGCAGAAAGAATTATTGCCGACCACCTAAAAGCGTCAGTTTTTATTTTGGCTGAAGGCATTGTGCCGTCAAACATTGAAAGGGGGTATGTTTTGCGTCGTCTGATTCGCCGCATGAAAATTTACGCCGGACAGTTAGGAATAAAGGGCATCATTAGCCATAAGGTTGCCGCCGTCGTTATTGAGATTTATAAGAATATTTATCCAGAAGTTTATCGTCATCAAGATTTTATTTTTGAACAATTGATAAAAGAAGAAGAAGTTTTTGAAGGTGTTCTAGAAAGAGGTACGAGTAAGGCAGGGAAATTGATAAAAGAGTTGCTTAAGCGAGGCAGGCAGAAAGTTAGCGGCAAGGAGGCATTTGATTTATATCAGAGTTTTGGTTTGCCTTGGCAAAAAATAAAAGAAATAGCAGAAGATAACGGTTTGATTGTTGACGAAGAAGGTTTTTATCAAGAATTAAAAAATCATCGGGAGCTTTCTCGGCAAGGGAGCGGTGTTTTTAAGGCGGGCTTGGCTGATAATTCGGCGCAGGTTATTAAATACCACACGGCTACCCATTTGCTTCATGCCGCTTTAAGAAAAGTTTTGGGAGAGGGCGTTAGACAGATGGGGTCAAATATTACAGCGGAACGTCTTCGCTTTGATTTTTCTTTTGAGAGAAAGTTAACCCAAGAAGAAATTAAAAGAGTGGAGGAGATAGTGAATGAAAAAATAAAAGAAAATTTAAAGGTTCAAAAAGAGGAAATGTCCTTGGAGCAAGCTCTGCGTTACGGCGCCCTTGGGTTTTTTAAGGAAAGATATCCGGAGCGTGTTTTTGTTTATACCATTAGCAATCCGGAAACAGGCGAAGTTTTTTCCAAAGAAATTTGCAGCGGCCCTCATATGGAGCGGACGGCTGGGTTGGGAAAATTTAAAATTATCAAAGAAGAAAGTTCGGCAGCCGGAGTTCGTCGTCTGAAAGCTGTTTTGGAGTGAAAGTAAAGAAAGTAAAGATTATGGTATGATGGTAAAATTATGGTATGATGGTAAATAGTAAAAAATAAAAGGCGATTATATGGTGCGCAAAGTTATTGATATTATTGGGCCAACTTCAGCTTTTGAAGAAAAAGGAGTAGAAGAAAATAAAAACAAAGAAATTGAAGATTTTTCCGTCCAGAGATTTTCAACGGCAGAAGCCCGTTTAAAAAAGAGAGAGAGCGCAAAAAGGAAAAAGGGTTTTGTTTGGACAATGATTTTTGCCGGCATTTTTGTTTTAGTTACGGCCGGTTGGCTTATTGGCATCTTTTATCCTAAATTAACCTTGCGTCTTTATCCTCAGATAGAGAAACAATCTTTTGAGGAAGAAGTGGAGGTAAACGCGGTTCAACTTTATCTTGACCAAGAAAATAAAATTTTACCGGGCAGATTTTTTGAAGGAGAAGCCGAGGAGAACATGACTTTTAAAACACAAGGCAGGGAAGTTTGGGATGAGAAAGCGCGCGGGACTATTAAAATCTATAATTCTTGCCAGCCGCCCCGTTCAATTACTTTACGGGAGGGGACTCGTTTTCTTTCTTCTGAGGGAGGAAAGATTTTCCGAACTGTAGAGCGGGTGGTTTTGGCGCCGGCCCAAAATGAAGGCGGTAAATTGGTTCCCAGTGTAAAAGAAGTGGCGGTAATTGCTCAGGAAGGCGGAGATGAATATAACATCGGTCCTTCTAAATTTTCTATCCCCGGTTTTGCCGGCAGTACTTTTTATTATACGATTTGGGCAGAATCAGAAAAGCCGATGACGGGCGGTTTTAAAAAAGAAGTGGAGGTAATCAAAAAAGAAGATTTGGCAATAGCCGAAGAGTCTTTGAAGAAGGCGCTTTTAAAAAAAGCAAAGTCGCTTTTAGAAACGCAGTTGCCGGCTGATTTTGTTTTGGACGAAGGCGCACTGGTAATAGAAGATTTTCAAAAAAATTGTACAACACAAGAAGGTGAAAAAGTGCCCCAATTCTCCTGCCAAGGAAAGATAAAAGTAAAAGGCCTGGCTTTTAACCTTACCGAACTTAAAAACTTGGCTTTAAATTGTTTGGTTGGCAAGCTTGATCCTGAAAAAGATTTTGACCGTCAAAATTTAAGTTTTGAGTTTTCGCCTAAAAGTTTAGTTTCAGAAACCGGCAAAATGCTTTTGGGGGTGAAAATAAAGATAAATTCATATCCTAAAATTCATCCAGAAAATATTTTAGCGCAGGTAGGGGGAAAGTCAGAAGAGGAGATTAAAGGGATTTTGTTTGAACAATATCCGTTTCTTCAGGAAGCAAAGGTCGTTTTTTGGCCGTTTTGGGCAAAAAAGGCGCCAAAAGATAAAGAGAGGATAAAAGTCGAGTTGGGATTTTAAAACGGAAAACTTTTTGGGATAAAGTCATTGACTTTTTTTGTTAATTTTGCTAATTTTAAATTAATCTTATCAAAATTATCAGAAATAAAAGTTTAATGATTATTAAGATTGATGAGAAGAGATAAAATTAAAGAAAAAGGCCGGGTGATAGAAACGTTGCCGAGTCTTTTATTTCGGGTTAAATTGGAAAGCGGAGAGGAAATTTTGGCTCATTTGGGAGGCAAGATGAAAATGAACAGGATTAAAGTTTTGCCGGGCGATAAAGTAATGATAGAAAGGAGTAAATACGATGAGAAAAGAGGTATTTTGATATTTAGATTACCATCATAAAGACAAGGAAGAGTTTTTTATCGCCTGCCTAATTAAATTAATAAAAAGCATCTAAAAAAGGGTGGTAATGCTGGTTAAATTTCTGGAAGAATTCTTTTATTTTTATTTTTTTTATTATTTATTTTTATTTTTATGAAAGTTCAACCGGCCGTCAAAAAAATTTGTAAGAAATGTAAAATGGTACGGCGTCGCAAAAGAGTTTGGGTTATTTGCGAGAACCCCAAACATAAACAAAGGCAGGGGTCTTAAATTTTAAATTTTATTTTATTATTTTATTTTTATGGTCAGGATTGTTGGTGTTAACATTCCCGATGAAAAACAAATAGCCGTTTCTTTATCCTATATCTATGGTATAGGGATTCCTTTAGCTTTAAAGATTTTAAAGCAGGTTGGAATTAACCCTGAAAAGAAAACAAAAGATTTAAGCGAAAAAGAAATTAATGATTTAAGAAAAGCCATTGAAGGAGTTTATAAGACAGAAGGCGAATTGAGGCGTGAAGTAATGGCTAATATCAAGCGTCTAAAAGAAATTAGATGTTGGCGCGGTTTGCGTCATTTAAAGGGTTTGCCGGTAAGAGGGCAGAAAACCAGAAAGAATTCAAGGACAGTCAGGGGTAATGTGAAAAGGACAGTGGGTTCAGGAAGGAAGCCAGCGCCAGCGCCGAAATAATGAATAAAAAAATAAGAAAAAATAAGAAATAAAAATATTATTATCTATGGGGAAAAAACGGGTTATCCAAAAAAGCCAAGAAGAGTTAATTGAAGAGAAAGAAAAGATTGAGCAGAAATTAAAAAAGGAAATGGCGGTTTCAGTTAAAGCGCCGACAGAATTAAGAAAGGGAAGAATTTATATCTCTTCAAGTTATAACAATACCATTATTACCCTGACAGACGGACAGGGCAACGTTTTATTTTCACGGGGCGCCGGTAATCTTGGGTTTAAAGGGACGAAAAAAGGAACTTCTTATGCTGCTTCTCAGGTGGCTAAAGCAGTGGCTGAGGCTTGCTCTAAGTTAAAAGTAAAAGAAGTTGATGTTTTAGTGAAAGGTATCGGTGGCGGCCGCGAGATAGCCATTAAAACATTGGCTAGCCAAGGATTGGAGATTATCAGCATTAAAGATGTGACGCCAATACCTCATAATGGTTGCCGGCCCAAGAAACCGCGGAGAGTCTAAAAATTGACCACCAAATTTTATTATTTTAATTTTATTATTTTGCTTCACATATAATTAATTATGAAAAAGAATGTTTGTAGAATTTGCCGAAGAGTAGGTCAAAAACTTTTTCTCAAAGGAGAAAGATGTTTTTCGCCCAAATGTTCTTTGACGAGAAGGCCTTACCGGCCGGGGCAGAAACCTAAAAAGGTAAAAGCAGGTCTTTCGGATTACGGTAGGGAGTTAATTGAAAAACAAAAAGTAAAATGCTGGTATTCTCTTTCAGAAAGGCAATTTAAGAAGTACGCTAAAGCCGTTTTAGAAAAAAGAGGAAAAGTGGAAGATGCTTCTCTTGAATTAGTCAGAAAGCTGGAGAAAAGACTGGATAATGTTGTTTTCCGGCTCGGTTTTGCTTCTTCCAGAAGGCAGGCGCGGCAATTGGTGAGTCATGGAAATTTTCTTATAAATGGTAAACCCCTTAATATTCCTTCTTATGAAGTTAAAAAAGGAGAAGTTATTTCGGTAAAAGAACAAAAAAAAGAAAAGCCGTTTTTCAAAAAAATTAGTTTATCCCTTAAAAAAACTAAACCGCCGCTCTGGTTGGAATTAGATAAAGAAAAGATGTCAGCCAAGGTAGTTGGAGAGCCCACTTTAGAGGATGCTAATCTACCGGCGGAAATCCATTCAGTTTTTGAATTTTATTCGCATTAATCAAAAATTATTAGAAAAATTAAAATTAAAAAAGCGGATGTATGTTTAGGTTATATGAAGCGGTTAGCAAAACTTTCCCCTTCGTATTCTAACGAATCCGCTTATCTGCTATGATACCATTACCAAATTTACCTAAAGTTATCCAAAAAAAAGAAAATAAGGCGGTTTTTGAAATTTCACCGCTTTATCCCGGTTATGGAGTAACCATTGGAAACAGCTATCGTCGCGTCTTGCTTTCTTCGTTGGAAGGAGCGGCAATCACCGAGGTGAGAATAAAAAATGCCCCCCATGAATTTACGGCTTTGCCGGGAGTGCTTGAAGATATCTTGATTATTTTGCTTAATTTAAAAAAAGTCAGGATACAAAGCTGGGAAAATACTCCTCAGACCATTGTGTTGGAGGCAAAGGGAGCAAGAGAAGTTAAAGCAAAAGATTTTAAGCCTCACCCGCAAGTAAAAATAGTTAACCCCGAACTTCATCTTGCCACTTTAACTGACAAAAAGGCAGAGCTTTCTCTGGAGGCGACGGTGGAGAGGGGGGTTGGCTACGTTTTAGCCGAGGAAAGAGAAAAAGGGAAACAGGGTATAGGAGTGATTTATCTTGATTCCGTTTTTACGCCGGTGAAGAAAGTGAATTTTTACATTGAAAATGTTATTGTGGGGAAAAGAACTGACTTTGAAAAATTGGAGATTGAAATTGAAACGGATGGCACAATAAGCCCAGAGGAAGCTTTTGGACAAGCAACAGAGATTTTGTATAATCATTTTTCTTTGTTTTCCCAATTTGGCAAAAAAATAGAAATAGAAGCAGAAAAAGCAGGTCAGGGGGAAGAGGTGGGTAAGGAGGAAATAACCGCTGGGGAAGAAACAGCCAAAATTAAGGTTGAGGATTTAAAACTTTCCGAGAGAACAAAGAATAGCCTGCGGCAGGGGAAAATCAAGACAGTCGGCGGAATAGTTAAAAAATCAGAGAAAGAGATTTTAGCGCTAAAAGGGATGGGCGAGAAGGGTTTAAAAGAAATAAAGAAAGCGTTAGAGGAAAAGGGGTTGAGTCTTAAAGAAGAGAATAAAAGTAATAAAAAATAAAAGAAAAAATTTTAAAAAAGATTCATATGAGAAAATTAAAAAAAGGGAAAAAATTTTCAAGAAAGAGAGACCAAAGGAGAGCGCTCTTAAGGAATTTAAGTGTTGAGCTTTTTTCCCATGGCCGAATTAAAACCACTGAAGCGAAAGCCAAAGAGTTGCGCCGCTTTGCCGAAAAATTTATTACCACGGCTAAAAAAGGCGATTTAGCCAGCCGGCGGCGTCTTTTAAAATTTCTCCCTAAAAAAACTGTGCAAAAACTTTTTCAAGAAATAGCTCCGCGTTATGCGGAAAGGAAAGGTGGTTATACGCGGATAATAAAATTAGAACCACGACGTTCCGATAGTTCCAAGATGGCTCTTATTGAGCTTATAAAATAGTAAAAATATCATTATTTTTTATGAGTGAAACTGTTAATAAAAAGGTTTATACCATTGATGCAGCCGGAAAGGTTTTAGGCCGATTGGCAACAGAAATTGCCCTCCTTTTGCGCGGGAAAAACAAACCGGCTTATTTCCCCTATAAAGATGAGGAGATTATAGTAGAAGTAAAAAATATTGATAAAATAAAGATAACCGGTAAAAAACTTGAAAAGAAAGTTTATTATCGGCACAGCGGTTATCCCGGCGGCTTGAAAAAAAAGATACTGGGGGAAGTTTTTAAAGAAAACCCGGCAGAGGTTTTGAGGAAGACGGTCTGGGGGATGTTGCCGGATAACAGGTTGCGCCGGCGGCAAATAAAAAGATTAAAAATAAGCTAAAAGAAAAAATAATTTTAAATATGGCTAATTTGAAGAAAACAAACAAAACAGCTAAAAGGGGAGGAAGGCAAACGAGCAAGGAAAAGAAAGCAACGGCGCGAAAAGCCAGTTCTTCGCGGCGGGAGAAAAAGGAGAAAATTGTTCCTGAGGCGGCAGAAGGAATTTCTGAGGATGTTTCTCCCGTCTTAAAAGAAAAGGAATTAGAAAAAGAGAATGGGTCTAAATATTTTGAAGCGGTTGGCCGTCGGAAGACCGCGGTGGCGCGCGTTCGTCTTTTTACTTCGGGAGAGAAGGAAATTTTAATTAACAATAAAAAATACCAAGAATATTTTCCTCTTTTTTCTTTGCAAAAAATAGTGGAGTCGCCTTTAGAAAAATTAAATTCAATCGGCAAATTTGGAATTTTTATTAAAGTAAGCGGTGGCGGGATTACTGCGCAGGCGGAAGCATGCCGCCATGGGATTAGTCGGGCCCTTGTTTTGCTTAATCAATATTTCAGAAAAAGATTAAAAAAAGCAGGTTATTTAACGCGCGATTCTAGGATGCGGGAAAGAAAAAAATTTGGCTTAAAGCGAGCCAGAAAAGCGCCGCAGTGGTCAAAGAGGTAGGCCCATTTTGTTTCCTTAGTTAACCCTATGCTTAAAGAACTGATTGATAAATTCTACGAAGATAAAAATAAAGATAAAGAACAGGTTCATTTTTTTATCACGGACGTGGGCAAGTGCGGCCGTGCTATTTTTTTTAAATTTAAACAAGCTCCCCGTGAAAAGATGGAGGCGCGGCTTTTGCGAGTCTTTGAACATGGCGATTATATTCATCAACTGATTATGAAGGCGCTTTTTGGTATCAGGGAAGTTCATGTAGTTGCTTCCGAAGTTAATATGCCGCCCCAAGAAATGATTTCAGGACGGGCTGATGCCATTTTAAGCATAGGCAACGAGCTTTATGTTTTAGATATTAAAAGCATTAACAGTATGATTTTTAAGAATATGGTGGAAAAAGGCACGGGCCCAAAAGAGGAGAATGTCAAACAGATTCAGCTTTACCTTCACTATTTCAATATAAAAAAGGGAATTTTGCTTTATGTTGATAAAGACCAGCAAAATTTACAGGAATATCTCATTGACTACGACCCTGAACTTTGCTTCCGGCTTATTAACGAATTTAAGGTTCTCAAAAACAAAATTGATTCCGGAATTATCCCGGAGGTTTTGCCTGATTATCCTCATAATTGGCAATGCGCTTATTGTCAGTTTCGGACGATTTGCGATTTGGCTGGCCGAGGAGAAATAGATTGGAAAGAGTTTAAAGAGAGGATTGAACAAGAAAGCACTGAAATTTAATTCATCTTTAATAAATCTTTCTTATAAAGAAGAAAGAGGATTGGGGAAATATAATAAAAGGTTGATAATGTTATTGTTGATAATGTTATTAACATTAGAAGTATAATATAATAGAATTGGGGCGTAGCTGAGGGGCTTAATTAAAATTTAAATTTATTAAACTTATTTATTAAAATATTTATGTTAAAAGTCCAGAAAAGCTTATTAAAAGAGATTTACCAAAAAAGGCCGTTAGGGTCCCGCAAGTATGATTACGGTTTGCTTTTGGTTATTGGCGGTTCAGATTTTTATACCGGTTCGCCGGCGCTTTCGGCTATGGCTGCCTTGAAAACAGGTTGCGATATGGTTCATATTTTAGCGCCCAAAAGGGCGGCTGACATTATCGCTTCTTTTTCTCCGAATTTGGCTGCTTATCCCTTGAAAGGCAAATGGTTGGACAAAGAAGATTTGCCAGACCTTTTGGCGATGGTTAAGTCAGCCCAAAATGTAAGCCATGGTAAAACTGCCGTGGTTATCGGCGGCGGCTTGGGAAGGTCGGCGGAAACGCAGGCAACAGTTTTAGATTTTCTTAAATCAGTTACGGTTCCCTGCGTGATTGATGCCGATGCTATTTATGCTTTTTCCCAAGAAGTGGGTGTGGCTAAAGACAAGAATTTTTTAGTCACTCCTCATTCTTATGAATTTTTTGCTTTAACAGGAAAACAAGTGGCTGGTTTGCCCGACGAAGAAAAAATAAAGCTGGTCAGCGAATATGCCGAGAAATTAAACATTACCATTCTTTTGAAAGGGATAACCGATATTATTGTTTCAAAAAACAGGGAAATTGGTTTGAATGCGACGGGTTCTCCTTTGATGACAGTAGGAGGGACAGGCGATACTTTGGCAGGAATTGCCGGCGCCTTTTTAGCAAGGGGTGTAGAGATATTTAAAGCGGCTTGCGCGGCTGCCTATCTCAATGGCTTGGCGGGTGAGAAAGCGGCTGAAAAATGGGGAGAGGCGATGTTAGCCACTGATTTAATTGAAGAAATAGCGGCTCTTCTTCCGAAGAATTAGAAAGAATTGAATTTTAGAGCAGAGAAAAAAGAGAGAATTTTTCTCTCTTTTTAATTTTTTGAGTAATTCTTGCTAAGAGGTTTCTTGCCAAGTTAAATCTTTTAGAGTAAGATAAAACCAATGAACGGGGAATCGCTTAGGCAAAAATTTTTAATCCGAGGAGGAAAGAAATTAGAAGGCGAAATTGAAGTGCGGGGCGCTAAAAATTCAGCCGGCCCTGTTTTGGCAGCCACTCTTTTAACTGATGAAGAGTGTTTTATTGAGAATCTTCCCAAAGTTTCTGATATTCTTAATCTTTTAGATATCCTTGAGCAAATAGGGAAGAAAGTGGAATGGGTGGGTGAAAGAGAAGTGAGAATAAGTGGAGCCGAAATTGACCCAAAGAAGATTGATTTTGAAAAGGTTTCAAAGTCGCGCGTTTCGGTTCTTTTAATCGGCGCTCTTATTCCGCGAGTAAAAGAATTTAAGTTTTCCCGACCTGGCGGCGACAGGATTGGCTTACGCCCGATTGAAATACATTTAAACGCTTTAAAAGAATTGGGGGTAACCATAGAAGAAAGAGGCGATTTTTATTTTTTTAAAAGAGAAAAAACAAGAAGCGGTGAGATTGTCCTATCGGAGTTTAGCGTGACAGCCACAGAAAATCTTTTGATGGCAGCCGCTCTAACCGAAGGGACAACAGTAATTAAAGGAGCGGCTCAGGAACCGCATGTTCAAGATTTGATAGCGGCTCTGATAAAAATGGGGGCGAAGATTAAAAGAAGGTGGGCGAATGTTTTAGAGGTGGAAGGAGTAAAGAAGTTAGGGGGGATGAGGCATTTTCTTATCCCAGATACTAATGAAGCAGGTACTTTTTTGATGATGGGAGCGGCAATGGGGGAGAGGTTAAGGGTTAAAAAAATTATCCCGGAGCATTTAGACCTTTTTTTGAATAAACTGAAAGAGGCTGGCATCAGTTTTAAAAAGGAAGAGACCGCTATAGAAATTTGGCGGCCCGCCAAATTTTATCCCATCAAGGTTCAGGCGCTGCCGTATCCGGGATTTCCAACAGACCTTTTGCCGTTGATTATTCCTCTTTTAACTCAGGCAGAAGGGAAAAGCTTGATTCACGACCCCCTTTATGAAAATCGTTTGACTTATATCCACGAATTGCGCAAAATGGGAGCAGATATTGAAATAACCGATCCTCATCGTTGTTTTGTTTTTGGCAAAACTCCGCTTAAAGGAGTAACAATTGAATCATGGGATATTAGGGCTGGCGCTTCTTTGGTGCTTGCGAGTTTAATAGCCGAAGGCGAAACAACTATTAAAAATATTGAACAGATAGATAGGGGGTATGAAGCAATAGAAGAGCGGCTTCAAAAAGTAGGAGCAGAAATAAAACGTCTTAATTAAATTTTAAATTAAAATTGCTGATAAATTGTTTTAATTAAGTTTTAATTAAGTTTTTGGTAAAACAAGAAAGATTAAAGAGGAAATATGTTTGTAACTAAAATTGCTATTGATTTAGGGACTTGCAATTCATTGGTTTTTGTGCCGAAAAAAGGAATTATTTTAGAAGAACCTTCCGTGGTGGCTGTTTCCGAGCCGGAAAGGAGAATTTTGGCGGTGGGCAATGAAGCAAAAGCGATGATTGGCCGGACGCCGGAAAAGATAAAAGTTTATTGCCCGATAAAAGATGGCGTGATTGCCGATTACAAAGCGACGGAAGCGATGTTGAGATATTTTATCAGGAAAGCACAAAAAGGCTTTAATCCTTTTAAGCCGGATTTGGCTATTTCGGTGCCGGCTGGTTCTACTTCCACTGAAAGAAGGGCAGTGGTAAAAGCTGCTTTAGCTGCAGGAGCAAAAGCCGCTTTTGTCGTGAAAGAGCCGATTTTGGCAGCGATTGGCGCGGGTATCCCTATTAATTTAAGCCAAGGCAATATGGTTATTGATATTGGCGGAGGAACTTCTGAGGTGGCTGTTATTTCTCTAGGTGGCATCGTTGTTTCTGATTCAATCAGAGTAGGAGGCAATAAAATGGATTTGGTTATTTCTGATTATCTCAAGAAAAAATATAACTTGGCGGTGGGAGTACAGGAGGCCGAAGAAATAAAAATAAAAATTGGCACCGCGCTTCCTCTGAGGAAAGAAGAAATTATAGAAATAAAGGGTCGGGAATTAATTTCCGGACTACCGCGAAGCGTGAAAGTTTCTTCTAATGAATTGGTTGAACCTTTAAGAACAGTTCTTGATGAAATTGTCGGAACGATTAAGCAGGTTTTAAGAAAAACACCGCCGGAATTGTCCGCCGATATTATAGATAAAGGGATGATTCTGACGGGCGGCGGTGCTTTGCTGAGAAATATTGACCAGTTGATTACCAAGCTGACCGGTGTTCCTTGTTTTGTGGCTGATGAAGCGCTTTATTGCGTGGTTAAGGGCATTGGCGCTGTTTTAGAGAATATTGATACTTATAAAAAGGGGTTGGTATTTAAGAATACTCTCAGGTCCTAAGGTAGTTTGGAGGGGGATTAACCTTAAAAGTTAAATTCTGTTTATGGTGGAAGAATTTACCAAAAAGAGCAGGCAGTGGGTTTATTTGAAAAATATAATTAAAACCCGCAGGATTCCTCAGGCTATGATTTTTGTGGGTTCGTCTTTTTCTCTCCAGAAACAAGCGGCTTTAGAGTTTATCAAAGCGCTTAACTGTGAGGATAGAAAAGAAGAGGGAGATGCTTGCGGGAAATGTCTTTCTTGCCGTTTAATAGAAAAGAATTGCCACCCCGATGTTTATTTTTTAAAACCCGGCGCCGAAGCGGTGAGAGAAGATATTTATATCAATCAAATTCGTGAGTTAAAAGCCAAGCTTGGTTTAAAGCCCGAACTCGCTTATTGGAAAGCAGTCGTGATAGAAGGGGCAGAAAAATTAAGTCAGGAAGCCCAGAATTGCCTTTTAAAAACATTAGAAGAGCCAAGAGGGAATTCCGTTTTTATTCTCATTGCTTCCCAGTTAGAAAGCATCTTGCCGACTATTCGGTCAAGATGCGGTTTAATCCGTTTTTATCCCACTTCTTTTTCTTTTGCAGGAAGAGAGAATTTTGAAGAAATTAAGAAACTGCTTCAGGCGGATTTGGGGTATAAATTATCTTTTTGCCAGCTTTTCTTTGAGACAGAACCTTCTTTTGAAAAACAGATTTATTTTTTAGAAAGCCTAGAGAGTTATTTAAGGGCGCTCCTTCTTAAAAAAATTGACGTAAGAGGGATAGAAGAGTTTGATTCTTCCCTCTTTGTCTTGCCACAGAATTATTCTATGATAAAAATAAAAAAAGCGCTTAAATCTTTGGAGGATTTTAAAGGATTGATTTTTAGCACTAATGTCAATACTAAACTTGTTTTTGAAAATTTAATGCTAAATCTTTAAGAGGCAAATAAAAAATAAATAAAAAAATAAGTAAAATAAAAATAAAAGCCTAGAAGCTTAGAAAACAGAATTTTGTCTTATTATCGCGAGAGCAGAATCAACCAGAAAAGCGAAAGAGACGATTTCTGACGATGACAATCAAATAAGAAATAAGTAAATAAAAATTAAATAAAAAATAAAAATTAAGAAACAAATAAATGTATGAGGTACGAAGATATTTTAGATAAGATAAAGCCGGAATTAGAAAAGGTTGAAGAGCAATTCAGGAGCGACCTTTTGGAATTGAGGGCGGGTCATTTGTCGCCGGCGCTTATTGAAGAAATAAAGGTTGATTGTTTTGGCTCTATCTTATTATTGAAACAACTAGGCCATATTTCTGTTTCCGGGAGGGAGATTGTTATCCAGCTTTGGGACAAAAGTTATGTTGAGGGGGTGGTTAAGGCGATTGAGCAAAAAAAATTAGGGGTTGGCATCAAAATTGAGGGCAATAACATTTTTCTTTCTGCGCCGTCTTTGACCGAAGAGAACAAAAAAAATCTGGTTAAAATTTTAAATCAAAAAAAAGAAAAAGCCTTTCAGTCCATTCGTCATTGGCGCGATAAAATTTGGCGCGAACTTCAGGATGCCTGTCAGGCAAAAGAAATGAGCGAAGACGACAAATATCGTGGGAAAGATAAATTGGAAGAGATAATTAAGAAAAGCCGGGAAAAAATAGAAGAAATGATTAAGAACAAAGAAAAAGAGATAGAAGGATAATAGATAATACATTCTCGTTTTTCCAAGATTAATTTTTTAAAAATATCAAAATTGATTACTATCTGTGATTTTGATTAATCTTGTCATTGTTTTTTTCTCTTTAATGTCTTTACTCATTCTTCATGAATGGGGTCATTTTATTGTGGCTAAAAAATTAGGAGTAAGGGTTGAAGAATTCGGTCTTGGCTATCCCCCTCGTCTTATAAGCCGCAAATGGGGGGAAACAGTTTATTCTTTAAATCTTTTGCCTTTTGGCGCTTTTGTCAGGATTTTTGGCGAAGATGAAAAAATTGAGGAAAACCGCAGTTTTTCAGCAAAACCGGTTTGGCAGAGAATGCTGATAGTTTTGGGCGGTGTAATTTCTTTTTGGCTGGCGGCTTTTATTATTTTTTCTTTACTTTCTGGTATTTGGGGGTTGCCTTCTTTTGTTTCAGATGATTTTGCCGGGGAAGCGGCTATTCAGATTATTGATGTTATGCCGGGGTCGCCGGCTGAAAAAGGAGGTCTTTTGCCCGGCGATTTTATCTTGGGCTTTAAAAGTGAAAGAGGGATGCTCGCCATAGACCAAATCGGGCAAATTCAGGATTTAGCCAAAACCAATGCCGGGAAAGAAATTTCCCTTCTGATTAAGCGCGGGAAAGATATTATTGAGAAAAAACTAATCCCCCGTTTTTCTCCGCCATCAGGAGAGGGGCCGCTTGGTTTAGCGTTGGTTAGAGTGGCAAAAATTAAAACAAAATGGTATCAAGCGCCTTTAAAGGGGGCGGAAATAACAGTTAAAAAAACGATTCAGATACCGCTTTTTTTGGCTGATATTTTCTCAAAAATTTTTAAAAAAGAAAAAATTAGCGGGTTGCAGATAATGGGACCGGTGGGTATGGGAGCTTTAATGGGCGATGCCTTAAAAGCGGGGGTGGATAATTTTTTATTATTTTTAGCAATGATTTCGATTTGGATGGCTTGTTTTAATATGTTGCCAGTTCCTGCTCTTGATGGCGGGAGATTCTTCTTCTTAATTATTGAAGCTATCAGGGGCAAACCTTTTCCTGTTAAATTAGAGCAAAGAATAACCACTTTTTTCTTTTTACTTCTCGTTTTTTTGATGGCGTTCGTCACCTTTAAAGATATTACCCACCTCTTTTAATTTAAAAAGAGAGGCAATTTTCATTGGTTTATCCGTTGTCAGACACAAAAATTTCTCTGAAAAAGTTTTGGAATAGTCAGGCTTTTCGCGGCAGAGAACTTTTGTTGTTTGCTTGCTAAATTTTCCTCTTTGGGATAAAATGGGGAAAATAGAGCAAAAAAGAGAAGAAATATGAAACAATCAGCCCTTTTTGTCAAAAGCCTAAAAGAAAATCCCCGCGAAGAAAAGAGTTTAAACGCTATTCTTCTTCAGAGGGCGGGTTTTGTTTACAAAGAAATGGCTGGGGTTTATTCTTTTTTGCCGTTGGGATTACGGGTGTTGAGGAAAATTGAAAATATTATTCGCGAAGAAATGGAGAAAATTAACGGGCAGGAAGTTCTGATGTCTGTTTTACAGCCCAAAGAAATTTGGGAAAAAACGGGTCGTTGGCAAAAAGGTATTGGGGCGGAAGTGATGTATAAAGCTAAAATAGGAGAGGTAGAGGTAGGTTTAGGGCCAACCCATGAAGAGATGCTTACCGATATCGTGAAGAATTACATTAAGTCGTACGAAGATTTACCATTTTGTGTTTTCCAAATACAAACCAAATTTAGAAAAGAATTACGGGCGCGGTCAGGGATATTGCGGGGCAGGGAATTTGGGATGAAAGACCTTTATAGTTTTCATACCGATGAAGCAGATTTTCGGAAGTTTTATGAAAAAGTAAAAAAAGCATACTTTACCATTTTTAAACGCTGCGGCGTGAAAGCAATTTTAACCGAAGCGTCGGGAGGCGATTTTACTAAGGATTTTACCCATGAATTTCAGGTTTTAGCCGAAAATGGAGAGGACCGGATTATTTATTGCCGAAAACTCCATTTTAGCCGCAATAAAGAAATTGCTTCTCAGCAGAAAGGTGAGAAATGTCCGGTTTGCGGTCTCCCCTTGGAGGAGGGTAATGCCATTGAGGTAGGCAATATTTTTCCATTGGGGACAAAGTATTCTATTCCGCTAAACGCTTTTTATCAAGACAAAGACGGCAAGAAGAAACCAGTTGTGATGGGGTCGTATGGCATCGGGACTACCCGTTTGGTAGGAGCGATTGTAGAGGTTTCTCATGATGAGAGCGGTATTATTTGGCCGGAGACGGTAGCGCCCTTTAAGGTTCATTTACTTTATCTGAAAAGCGGCAAGGCGACGGTTGACCGAGAGATAAAAAAAGCGTGCCTAAAACTTTATGAAGAATTACAAAAAAACAAAGTAGAGGTTCTTTATGATGACCGCGAAGATAAGTCAGGAGGAGAAAAACTGGTAGAGGCTGATTTAATAGGTATACCCTTTCGGGTTGTAGTGAGCGAAAGGACGATTAAAAATAATTGTGTTGAAGTGAAACGGAGGGAAAGAAAGGGAATGACGTTGAGAAAATTAAAGGATTTGCCTAAATTTTTTCTTCAGGGGGAGAATGTGGCGTAAATAGTAAATAGTAAATAGTAAATATAAAAACAAATAAAAGATGAATCTAAAATTGGCGCGGCGATAAAATAAAGCCAGTCAATTCAGAAAGAAAATATTATTATATTATGATTAACAAAATTCTTTCTTATTTTTCAGAAGATATTGCTATTGATTTGGGCACTGCCTATTCTTTGGTTTACGTGCGAGGGAGGGGAATTGTCATTAATGAGCCGTCAGTTGTGGCGATTAATGAAAAAACGGGTCAGATTTTAGCCATTGGCGAAGAGGCAAAAAAAATGGTGGGGAGGACCCCTTCTTACATCCGGGCAACCAAACCCTTGAATCGCGGCGCTGTCTCTGATTTTGAGGTGACGGAACAAATGATAAAATATTTTATTGATAGAGTTCATCGGAAGAAGATTATTCCTCTTTCTTGGCCAAGGGTGGTTATTGGTATTCCGTGCGGCGTTACGGAAGTAGAAAAAAAGGCGGTAGAGGACGCGGCGCGGTCAGCGGGCGCCAGAGAAGTTTATTTAATTGAAGAACCGGTCGCGGCGGCTATTGGAGCCCGTTTGCCCATTCAGGAAGCAAAAGGGAATTTTATCATTGATATTGGCGGCGGCACAACGGATATTGCCGTTATTTCTCTGGGCGGCATTGCCTGCTCACGCAGTTTAAAAATTGCCGGAGATCAGTTCAATCAGGACATCATCAAATATGTTCAAGACAATTTTAAATTATTGATTGGAGAACGTTCGGCTGAAGAGGTAAAAATTTCTATTGGGCAGGCATTGCCATCAAAAGAAAGAAAAGAAACTCCGCTAAGGGGCAGGAATCTGGTCAGCGGACTGCCCGAAGAGATTATCATTACCTCTGAGGATATTCGTCAGGCTATTGCCAAATCGGTTAACCAAATTATTGAAGCGGTAAAAATGACTATTGAAGAAACGCCTCCCGAACTTCTGGCTGATGTGATGAAAGATGGTATTTATTTGGTGGGCGGCGGTTCCTTGCTGCGAGGGCTGGATAAATTAATTAGTCAGGCGGTGGGAATGGCGGTAAAAATTATTGAGGACCCCTTGACCGCGGTAGTACGCGGCGGCGGCATTGTTTTGGAAAATTTGGATGTTTTAAAGAACCTTTTGACCGATATTGAAGAGGAAGGGGTAATTAAGTAATTAATAAAGAATAAGTAAAATAAGTTTTAAAATGGCTCTCATTAATAGGAAAGAAATAGAGTATATTGCCAAACTGGCGCGTTTAGCTTTAACAGAAGAGGAAATTGAAAAAATGCAAAAAGACCTTTCGGCTATTTTGGATTATTTCAATTTACTTGAGGAAGTTGATGTTTCAAAGGTTGGAGCGCGGTTTTATCCGGAGTGGGAGATTGGAAATAAAAGAGAAATTACTCGTGAAGACGAACCAAGAGAAGAAAATGAGGATGAAAAAAAGATGCTTCTTGAAGCGGCGCCGGCTAAAGAAAAAGGGTTTATTAAGGTTAAAGAAATTCTGAAATAATTTTTAAATTAAATGACTCTTCAACTTTCAAATTTTCAGACAATTAAACAGATTCATCAGGGATTGGTGCGGCGGGATTTTTCAGCCAGCGAGTTAACGCAGGCTTATTTGGGAAGAATAAAAGAAGAAGACAAAAAAATAGGAGCCTTTTTAGAAATCTCCGAAGCATTGGCTCTGTCTCAGGCAGCAGCCATTGATAAAATGATTTCAAATGGTGAAGAAATTTTTCTTTTGAGTGGGATTCCCTTGGCTATTAAAGACAATATCTTGGTCAAAGGATTGCGGGCAACGGCCGGTTCAAAAATTCTTGAAAATTATCTGGCGCCTTTTGATGCGACAGTAATTAAAAAGTTAAAAGCAAACGGAGCGGTATTTCTGGGGAAAACCAATCTTGATGAATTTGCGATGGGCGGCTCAACTGAAAATTCGGCTTTTAAAAAAACATACAATCCGTGCGATTTAAGCCGTGTTCCCGGCGGTTCTTCCGGCGGTTCGGCAGCAGCCGTTGCCGCCAATGAGTGTGTTTACGCTTTGGGTTCTGACACGGGTGGTTCTATCCGTCAACCCGCTTCTTTTTGTGGCGTGGTTGGTTTAAAACCAACCTATGGCCGGGTTTCCCGCTATGGACTTATTGCTTTTGCTTCCTCGCTTGATCAAATTGGGCCGCTGACCAAGACAGTAGAAGATGCTGAAATTGTTTTTTCGGTTATTGCCGGAAAAGATGAGTATGATTCAACCAGTGTTGACTTAACAGAAATTGAGGGGTCATTTTCTTCTTTTCATCAATTCCCCGGAATAAAAATCGGCGTTCCTCAAGAATATTTCGGAGAAGGGATTGAGCTTGAGGTCAAAGAAGCCATTGAGAGGGCGATAAAAAAAGCGGAAGAAATGGGCGCAAAGATTGAAGATATTTCTCTGCCGCATACGAAATATGCTTTGGCTGTTTATTACCTTATTGCTACCTCGGAAGCAAGCGCCAATCTTTCGCGATACGATGGGATTAAATACGGCTTGTCTTATTCTTCGGGAACTGCCTTGGCCGATGTTTATTTTAAAACAAGGGGAGCAGGATTTGGGTCTGAGGTAAAAAGGAGGATAATGCTGGGGACTTATGCTCTTTCAGCCGGTTATTATGATGCTTATTATCTTAAAGCACAAAAAGTGAGAAATTTAATTAAACTTGATTTTGAAAAGGCTTTTCAAAAAGTAGATGTGATTTTTACGCCGACTTCGCCAATTCTGCCTTTTAAAATCGGCGAAAAAATAAACGATCCTCTTCAGATATATTTGGCTGACTTTTTTACTGTTTCGGTAAGTTTGGCAGGATTGCCGGCTATTTCTTTGCCTGTCGGCCGGGTAAAGAACTTGCCGGTTGGCTTACAGATTATTGGCAAGCCGTTTCAGGAAAAGGAAATCTTTGAAGTGGGGAAAGTTATGGAGGGTTTATTTTCTTCGGCTTAAATGGTTTCTTTATTTTTATTTTTTTAAATTATGCTAAACCAACCATTTATTTATCCCAACTATAGAGGAGAGAATGAATTTAGCGGTATGGGCAAGCAGCTAAATAAGGTATTGGATTATTTGATGTCAGCCGATTTACAAAACAGCCTCTTCCCTTTAAAAGTAGTTTTTATTCTTGCCTCGGCTATTTTTCTTTTTCTCATAGTTTATTTCGCCTTAAAAACAGAATATTTCAGATATCTCTTTTTAGACGATTTAAAAAATTTCTTTTATCCTAAAACTTCCAAAGAAGGAAAATTTGCCAAAAAGTGGCAGAAAATAAAAAAGGATTTGGCGAAGAGCAAAGTAGATTCACAATGGAAGCTCAGTTTAATTGAAGCCGCTGAGCTTTTTGAAGGGGCTTTGGTAAAAAGGCGATACCCGGGAGAAACTTTGGTGGAGAAATTAAAATGTTTGACCGAAGAAGATGTCAAAAACTTAGATAAACTTTTAAGGGCTTGTCAGATTTGCCAAAATGTGATGCGTGACCCCGATTACAAAATAAGCAAAAATGAAGTGGAAGAGATAATTGCTGAATTGGAGGTGGCGATGAGCGAACTTGAAGTTTTGTAAAATTTGATTAAAATTATATTATTAAAATCATAAACATCTTTGAAAAAATAACCGCGGGGTGGACCAGGAGTAGGTTGCCAGGCTCATAACCTGGAGGCCCCCGTGCAACTCGGGGCCCCGCAAATGGCTGCTGGGCCGGAGTAGCTCAATAGGTTAGAGCGTAGCACTCATAACGCTAAGGCAGTGGGTTCGAATCCCACCTCCGGCATAGAAAGCTGTTTTTAGGGTAAGAGAAAAAATTAGGGTAAGAGAAAAAAATAAAGGGGACGTAGATCAATTGGTTAGATCATCACTCTGTCACAGTGAAGGTTGCCGGTTCGAGCCCGGTCGTCCCCGCTTAGATAAGGATAGGGCCGCTCGCGTCAGAGGCGCGAGCGGCCGAAACCGTCTTCAAGATTTTGTTTAAGATAATTTAAGATAAATTTGAGCTGATTTTTAGATTATCTTGGTTTCGCTCGATAAATTGTCACTCCTTGGAAAGTCCAAGTTGGTTGTTTTTTGGCAAGCTTATTTGGCAAGATTATTAGTCATAAACCGACCTCATCTTTATGAGCAGTTCTAAGGGTTTATCTCCTGATAATTTTTGTCAGGATAATTTTTGATTTTAGATATTTTATTAGCCCCCAGGAAGTTTAATCTTAGAGAAACAAAAAAACGCGTGGAGCGCGTTTTTTTGTTATCTTTAGCGGAAAATTTATTTTAAGACAAATGCTTTGAGATTAGTTTTGTCATCTCAAAAATATTTACCGTATTTTTCCCGCCTAAAACTGCTTTTAATTTAGCGTCAGGGTTAATATTTCTTTTATTTTTAGCGTCTTGCAGTTTATTTTTTTTGATATACTCCCACACTTTTTTGACAACTTGGGTGCGGGGCATTGGACCTTTCCCCACTACTGCTTCCAAAGCAGGCGTGAGTTGGAGCGGCTTCATAAAAGCCGGATTTGCTTTTCTTGGCATAACCTTTTATAGTATGGCTTTTGGCTGGGCATTAACCTTTAGCCATACCAGATTAACTTTTGCTTATTATCATTATACACTTAGCCGAACTAAAAACAAGATTTCCTTCATTCTTTGCCTGAATTCTGTTAAAATATAACATAGAATTAATATGATTGTTTTTCTCTATCTTCTTATCTTTATTGTTTCTTTTATCCTTTTGGTTTTTTCGCTGGATTGGTTGGGCAAATCATTGGTAAAAATTTTAAAAGCATTAAAGCAGGAAGATTCTTCTTATGCTTTTTTCATCGCGGCTTTGACGGCTTCTTTGCCTCTTTTTTTCATAGGGATAAGCGCGGCTTTTCATTGGGTTCCGCAATTAAGTTTGGGTAATATTATTGGCGCGAATATTATTAATTTGACCCTGGGACCGGCACTGGCGGTTTTTGTTTTCGGCGTTATTATTAATGGCAAAAGCAAAAGAACTGACAACGAATTTTTAAAAACAGCCGTTTCTCTTATTTTACCATTTATTTTAATGCTTGACAGAACGTTTTCTAGAATAGATGGCTTGCTTTTGATTTTTTCTTTCCTTTTTTATTTCAAAAGTATTTTTCTTATTTCTCCCAAGCAGAATAAGACGCAGAAAACGCCTTTCGCTCAGCTAATTGGAGAAAAACGGAACGATAAGTCGTTTTTAAAGGAATTAAGCTTATTTTTGGGCTTGTTGGTTTTGTTTTTTCTTGCGGCGGAAGGAGTGGTGGGAGCGGCTAGATTTATCGCGGGCGAAAGGGGATTGAAATTAAAGATGATGACGGTGGGTTCTTTATTTTTAGCCGCCGGCACCGCTTTCCCTGCGCTTAAATTCGGGTTTTTCGGCTTTAAAGGTATAAAGGCATCTAATGATAAAACAGTTTTGGGCAGACTTATTTCTTTAGTTGTTTTAAATTCCACCCTTATTTTGGGAACAATTGGTTTCTTGGCGCCGTTAAGGATAATTAATTTTTCTCCTTATGCCTTAGGTTTTGGTTTGAACGTGTTAATCGCTTTTGCCTTTGTTTTATTTTTACGAAGCGGCCGCGGAATTCTGAAAAGAGAAGCATCTCTTTTATTTTTGGTTTATGCGATATTTATTTTAGCCCAATTTTGCTTAGATTAAATTGATGATTAACTGATAAAATGTTATATTATTAAAATTGCCTTAATTAAAATAGACAAAACAATGAGCGATTTCCTCTTTATTTTAACCATTTTCTCAATTGCCTTGGCGGGTATAGCGGTTTCAATTTTCTATACCAAAAGAGAAACGAAACGGATGAAAGAAGAGGGGGAAGAGGGTATTATTTTTAAATTACTTAAGCAGGACTTGAAGGAAATACGCGATGAAATTCAGGAAACAAGGGAAAGAAATATTGAAACGCTCCAAAACCAATTAAAAGAAAGTTCTAAAATTATTGCCGCAATTACTGAAAAATTGACCCAAATCGGAGAAACGAATAAACAAGTTATTAGTTTTGCCGAAGGGTTGCAATCGTTGGAAAATATCTTACGAAATCCGAAACAGCGCGGTGTTTTTGGCGAATATTATCTGGAAGAGCTTTTGAAAAATGTTTTTAGCCCGGCGCAATACCAAATGCAGTATGCTTTTAAGGACGGGCAAATAGTAGATGCGGTTATTTTTTCCAAGGATGGGTTAATTCCTATTGATTCTAAATTTTCTTTGGAGAATTATAATCGGATTGTTCAGGAAAAAGACCCTGCCAAAAGAAATATTTTTGAGAAGAATTTTAAACAGGATTTAAAAAACAGGATTGATGAAACGGCTAAATATATCAGGCCGTATGAGAATACAGTTCCCTTTGCTTTTATGTATGTGCCAACCGAAGCTGTTTACTATGATTTGCTGGTTAACGAAATAGGAACGCTTAAATCCAACACACGAGATTTGCTGGAGTATGCACGGGAGAAAAGGGTTTTAATTGTTTCGCCTAATACTTTTTTTGCCTATTTGCAGGCAGTTTTGCAGGGATTTAGGGCTTTCCAGATACAGGAGTCAATTAAAGAAACCATTAAGAATATAGAAACGCTAGGGAGGCATATTGAGAGTTATGATGAATATATGAAAAAACTGGGGACTCATCTTTCTACAGTGGTTAATACCTATAATCTTGCTTATAAAGAATTAAACAAAATAGATAAGGATGTGGTTAAAATTGCTGACCGCCCTAAAAGTATAGAACCGCTTCAGTTGGAAAAGCCGTCTCTTGATTAAAAAAGCAGAATGTATATAATAAAAATACTAAACCAAGATAAAAGATATTGAACAAATATGTCATTGGCAGTGATTAAAACCGGAGGGAAACAATATTTGGTTACCGTCGGGCAAAAAATAAAAATAGAAAAAATTCCAAACAAAGAAAACGAAACAGTAGTTTTTAAAGAGGTTTTGCTTTTGGAAAAAAACCGGCAGGTTGAAATCGGTAATCCCTTGGTTAATGGCGCCAGCGTGACGGCAAAAGTATTAAAACAGGGAAAAGGGGAGAAGGTGGTGATTTTTAAGTACAAGCCGAAAAAACGTTATAAAGTAAAAAAAGGTCATCGCCAACCCTATACCGAAGTTGAGATTTTGAAAATTGAGAAATTTTAAACTGGCCAAAATTTTAACTCCTGCCCTCCAAGGCAGAAAGAAGCGTTTCTTCGTCAGCGTACTCCAATTCGCCGCCCACGGGTAAGCCGCGTCTTAAACGGCTTATTTTTATTTCTAAACCCTTTAATTTCCTTTCCAGCCAAAGACGAGTATTTTCTCCTTCAAGGGTAGGATTAAGCGCCAGAATTACTTCTTTTATTTCTTTTTTATCCTTAATTCTTTCAATCAGCCTTTCCAATCTTTTTTCCAGCCATTCCTCTTGAGCGGCAGATTTTAAGCCGACTGTCCCGCCCAAAATAAAATAAAGACCCTTGTATTTTTTAAGTTTTTCAATTGCCTCTAAATCAATTTCCTTTTCTACCAAACAGATGGTTGTTTTGTCTCTTAAAGGATCGGCGCAGATGGGGCAAAGTTCGGCTTCATTTTTTGGGGAAGAGTCAGGGGGAAGAAAATAATTAAAACAAAGAGGGCAGATGCTTGTTTTTTCTTTCAGTTCTTTTATGGCTTGGATAATTTTTTCCGTTTTTTCCTTCGGTTCTTTTAATAAATAAAAAACAAAACGTGCCGCTGTTTTTGGCCCTACGGTGGGGAATTTAGCAAAGAGGTCTATGAGATTTTGGATAGTTTTCGGATACATAAGAGATTAAAAGTTTTCTTGGTATCCTCTTTCAATATCCCGGAAGGTTGCTTTTGCTTCATCAAAATAAAGTTCTACTTTCCCGATAGGACCATTGCGGTGTTTGGCGATAATAATGTCAACAATATTTCTTCTTTCTGTGTTCGGATTATAACGGTCTTCCCGATAAATAAAAAGAACCACATCTGCGTCTTGCTCTAAGCTGCCGCTTTCGCGCAGGTCGGCTAAACGAGGGATTTGAGGGGAGCGTTGTTCAACAGCGCGGGAAAGCTGGGAAATAGCTAAGACCGGAATGTTTAATTCTTTGGCTAAGGATTTAAGGGCGCGGGAATTTTCGGTTACCTGTTGGACCATACTGGTAGTGGGGGTTTTCGCTTCCATTAATTGCAAATAATCAATGATTAAAAGTCCTAATCCTTTATCCGCCTGAAGACGTCTTGCCATTGCTCTCATCTGGAGGATATTGGGGCTGGCGGCGTCGTCAATATAGATTGGTGCTTCTGAAAGCACGCCCATTGCCTGTTGGATTCTTTCAAAATCATTTCCTTCGCCTTCAGCAGAGAGCCGTCCGATGCGCAGACGCCATAAATCAATGTCTGCCTGCGCTGCAATCAGTCGGTCAATAATCTGGTCACTGGACATTTCCAAGCTGAAAATGCCCACCGGAATTTTATGGACGGTAGCGACGTGGCGGGCGATATCAATGGCTAAACTTGATTTGCCCAAACTTGGTCGCGAAGCCAAGATGATTAAGTCAGATTTTTGCAGGCCGGCCAGAATATTATCCAGCGCTCGGAAACCGGTGGGAACGCCGCGCAAACCGCCTTTTTGTTCGGAAAGTTCCTCAATTCTTTTGAAGGTTTCTTCAAGAGAATCTTTTACAGCGGTAAATCTTTGTGTAAGAGATTTTTGGGCAATACTGAAAACGGTTTTTTCTGCTTTATCTAAGAGAACATCCACATCTTCATCTTCGTGGTAGGCGAGTTCATTGATTTGTTGGCCGGCGGAAATAAGGTCTCGCAGAATTCTTTTTTGCTGGACGATTTTAGCGTATTCCATTAAATGGCTGGCAGTCGGGATAGAATTAACGAGAGTGGTAAGATAACTAATGCCCCCTACTTCTTCTAATAATTTTTTTTCTTTTAAACGGTTAGAAACACTTAGGATATCAATGCTTTCACGTTTGGAAAAAAGGTCAATAATAGAGCTGTAAATTTGGTTATGAGCTTCTTTATAAAAATCTTGAGGTCTTAAAAAATCAACCACTTTTAAAATAGCTTGAGGGTCTATCATTAAGCAGCCCAAAAGACACATTTCTGCTTCAATATTTTGGGGAGGGATTTTTTCAATTGGTTCCGGCATATCTCTTTTATTATATTCATTTTAAAACAGGCTTCAATACTACCTAAAAAGGGTTAACGGGGAGAAATTGGGGGATAGAATTGGGGGATAGAATTGGGGGATAGAATTGGGGAGTTCATAACAAAAGTGTCAGCTTCGCGTGTGTCTGACACTTTTTATTTTTTATGAGAAGAAGAATTAAAATTCTATTTTAATAAATTATCGGCTTAATCTTCGTTCCTTCTTCTGTGTCTTCTAATTTGTATCCTAATTCTTCAATTTTCCGGCGAAGTTCGTCAGCTTTTTGCCACTCTTTTTCTTTTCTGAATTTTTCCCGTTTTTTTGCCATCATCAAAATTTTGGATGGGATTTTTAGCCGAGAATTTTTTTTGATTACTTTTGCCAAATTGAAACCGAGAACCTTATCAAAATCCAAAACTGTCGCTAACTTATCAGGATAACTAATGCCAGCGGTTTTTAAAAGGCGATGGAGGATAGCCAAAGCGCCGGGGATATTAAAATCGTCAGAAATTTTTTCAATAAATTTTTTCTTAAAAACAGAATTTACTGCGCCTCTTTTCGCGCCTAATCGTTGGATTTCTGAAACGAGGCGGTCAAATCCTTTTTGGCTGGCTTCCATACTTTTCCAAGTAAAATTTTGTTTAGAACGATAGTGCGCTTGTAAAAATAAATAGCGTAAAGCCAGAGGGTTAAACCCCTTTTCTTTAACTTCACTCAAAGAAAGGGCAAGACCGGTTGATTTTGCCATTTTTTGTCCATTAAACATCAAATGTTCGTTGTGGAGCCAGTAATTTACGAATTTAACGCCATTAGCCGCTTCGCTTTGGGCAATTTCATTGGTATGGTGAATGGGGATATGTTCTACGCCGCCCATATGGATATCAATGGTTTTTCCTAAAAATTTTTTAGCCATCGCTGAACACTCAATATGCCAGCCCGGAAAGCCTTGGCCATTTTCTACTAACGGTGATTTAAATGGCGAGGGCCAAGTTTGAAGGGCGTTTTTATGCTTGCCTGCCTTGAAAAACCAAAGGGCAAAGTCGGCGGCGTTTTTTTTGTTTGGGTCGGAAACTTCTCCCTTGCCTGCGTTTTTCAAATTGTTGGCACCTTTTTGGCCAGAAAGGCGGTAATAATTTTTAGCCCGGCTGATATCAAAATAAATGGCTAACGGCGTGGAGTAGGCGAATCCTTTTTTCAAGAGAGTTTGAATCATTTTGATTATTTCCGGAATCATTCGGGTTGCCCGCGGCCGATAATTTGCTTGTCTGATATTCAGTTCTTTAATGTCCTTTTCAAAAATTTTGATATATTTCTCAGCAATTTGTTTGGGCGAGATGCCTTCCCGTTGAGCGCTTTTTTCCATTTTGTCTTCGCCCTCATCAGCATCAGAAATTAAATGGCCAACATCGGTATAATTTCTGGTTAAAATAACTTTATAGCCGAGATATTCTAAGGAACGAACAATAGTGTCGGCGCAGGTCATTCCGCGCAGGTTGCCAATGTGCTGGGTCCAATAAACAGTAGGGCCGCAATGGTAAAATAATACCTTTTTATCTCTTAACGGCTTGAAAATTTCTTTTTTTCTGGTCAGGGTGTTAAAAATCCTTAACATAGGTTATCAATCTTTAATTATAAATTTTTGATTTGTTGAATCAACCTTTAATTTTTATGGCAGTTAAATTTATTTCATTTTGGCTTAATCTTGTTTTTGTTGATATATATATATAATTTATATAATGTAAAAATAAGCTTTAAATCTTTGCTTTGAACTTTGCCTTGGACTTTTAAAATAAATAAAATAAGAAAGGGGGTGTTTAGGATGAAAAAAGTAAAAAAAGTAGAAAGAGGAGATTTTATTACACGATGGCAACTACTGGAAGATGGGTGGAAAGAAAAAGGTTCCCTCCACCGGAGTGTGCCGTACCTGAAAGTTTTTGAAAAAAAGGGGGAAAGAATTATCTGGAATTCACACTTGAATTTTGTGGTTCAAGTGGAAACTAAGAAAGGGGGTTAATTCCCCCTTTTGCTTTTCTATTTTGAAAGGCAAGAATTTGTGATAAAATTGTGATAAAATTAAGAGGCCGCGTTGTCTCTAAGTCTTTCCAAAAAGTTATGAATTCCCAAGTGTTATACCGTAAATATCGTCCTAAGACCTTTAGCGAAGTAGTGGGGCAGGAACACATTATTAGAACCCTAAAAAACGAGCTGGAGGCGGAGAGTGTTTCGCATGCGTATCTTTTTTGCGGTCCGCGGGGCACAGGCAAAACAACGGTAGCCCGTTTGCTGGCAAAGGCGTTAAACTGTCGCAATCGCCGGCAGGGAGAGAGTGAGCCTTGTAATCAGTGTGATTTTTGTCTTGAAATTAATGAAGGCAGGGCGATTGATTTAATTGAAATTGACGCCGCTTCCAACCGCGGCATTGACGAGATAAGACAATTGAAAGAAGGGATTGGGTTTATCCCGGTAAAATCTAAATACAAAGTTTTTATTATTGACGAATCGCATCAATTAACAAAAGAGGCTTCAAACGCTCTTTTGAAAACACTGGAAGAACCGCCGGCACATGCTGTTTTTATATTAGCGACGACTGAAAGTCATAAGATGATACCGACCATTGTTTCAAGATGTCAACGTTTTGATTTCCGCAAGTTGCGGGTAGAAGAAATTACTAAGCGGCTGGCAAAAATTTTAGAAAGAGAAAAAATTTCTTTTGAGCCGGAAGCATTGGCATTGATTGCTTTTTCGGCCGGCGGCGCCCAGCGCGATGCCGAAAGTATGCTTGAACAAGTAATTAGTTTTTGCGGTTTTGATAAGAAAATTGAAAAAAAAGAAGTAGAAGAACTTTTAGGTTTGGTGGAAAGGGAAATTATTTTAAGATTTTTGGAATATCTTTCTCAAAAGAACGCAAAAGAAGCGGTTGAGCTTTTAAATAGCGCTCTTTTTTCGGGGGTAGACCCGGCAGAGTTTTCTAAATCTTTAATAAGGATGCTCCGCGAACTTTTGTTTTTCAAAATAAATCCCCAACCGTCCAATTCATTAATTTTGGAATTAACCGAAGAAGAGAGACGGGGGTTGGCTAATCTGGCTAACCGTTTTTCTGAAAGGGAATTAAAAGAAATTATTAATCAATTTGTTCTGGCTGACCAAAAAGTAAAATTTGCCTCAATTCCTCAATTACCTTTAGAATTAGCGGTTGTTGAGGTTTGTCAACAGAAAAAGAATGAGGAAGAGAAGAAGGAATTTAATTTTAAAAAATTAGAATTATTTTAAATTAGAATTATTGCGGGGTCGTCTAACGGTAGGACAGCGGCCTTTGGAGCCGTTAATCTTGGTTCGAATCCAAGCCCCGCAGCAATGTTGTTCGCGACAAACTGACTATTTTTAGAAGAAATTATATTTTTCTTATCGGCGCTTCGGCCCGATGCCCCGCCCCGCGTCAGCGAGGCGGGGCTATTTTGAGCCAAAAAATTTTTGAGATTTTCCGAATAAAATAAGGAAATATTGATATTTTCTTTTGAATGAATTATTTTCTCAATGAATCTTTTAGCCAAAAGATTTCTTTCTACTCCTTTCTTTTTGGCGAGAGTAGAAAGGAAAAATTTTAGGATAGAGGATACCCCTTCTGGCGAAAATTTGGAGCATAGCTTCGTTAGTTCGTATCCAGTCCGGTGGGGTATATTTTGACCATAATTTATCCGAAAAACTAAATTTTCAATGTAATCTTTATCTAAAGAAATCCGCTCTAAATTCTCTAAAATATAATTTTCTAATCTATCAGCTGAGATTTGTTTTATCGAGCAAGAGTGCCATTCTTTGTGTTGAGTAGAAGTACACCGATAATAGTAATATCTTTTTAATTTTCCCTTACTATATTTGTTGGTAAAACAAGGACTCATTTTGAAATTGCAATTTCCGCAATTCACTAATCCGCCAAAAAGAAAATCCCTGTAAACTCTAAGTTTTTTATTTTTCTTTCTATGAATTTTTTGAGCTATTTCAAAAACTTCTTCAGAAATTATAGGTTCGTGAATTCCTTGATAAATTTTGTCATTATGTTTAACTTTGCCAGCATAAACTGGATTGCGCAAAATAAAACTAAGAGCTGTTTTATAAAAAGGTTTTCCTTGTCGATTTCTGATATTTTTCTCTTTAAGAGAATCATAAACCTTGGCAACAGAGCCTGTCTTAATATAGGTTTCGAAAATCATTCTGACAATTTCTGCCTCTTTTTTGTTGATAAGAAGTTTTTTGTCTTCTCTTTTGTAGCCAAAAGGAGCATAGCCGCCATTATAAAATCCTCTTTTAGCTCGTTCTAACATTTTGTCTTTTGTTCTTTCTGAAGTTAGCTCTCTTTCAAATTGCGCAAAGGTAAGCATTATATTCCGGAGAAGCCGGCCAGCCGGAGTAGAAGTATCAAATCTTTCGGTGATAGAAATAAAACTGACATTATATTTTTCAAAAATTTCAATTAGCTGATAAAAATCTTTTGGAGAGCGGGTTAATCTATCAATTTTGTAAGCTAAAACAATGTCAATTTTCTTTTGCTTTATGTCTTCCAACAATTCTTGAAGCGCCGGCCGGTTGAGATTTACTCCAGAATATCCAGCATCAGAATAAACCCTAAAGATCTGCCAATTATTTTGGCTCTGGATAAAAGATTTGATTTTTTCTTCTTGAGATTCGCAAGAAGAAAAATCTTTTTCGGCTTGCAGGTCAGTTGAAACCCTTGTATAGATGGCGCATTGTTTAAATTTTGTGTTATTCATAGTTTTGTAAAATTTAATTATCAAAAAGCGGCAATCCTGCGGAGACAGCGCCTTTCGACACTGCAATAAGCAGAAATTGCCGCTTTCTAATGTCGAAAGTAAAAACGCTGTCTCCAATTCCATTATAACAAATTTTGCTGTCAAGCAAAATATATTTTATTCGGAAAATCTCAAAAATTTTTTGGCTCAAAATAGCCCCGCCTCGCTGACGCGGGGCGGGGCATCGGGCCGAAGCGCCGATAAGAAAAATATAATTTCTTCTAAAAATAGTCAGTTTGTCGCGAACAACATTGCTGCGGGAATTAAACCTACTCAAACTTTCACCATCATCTTACCAAATTTAATTCACAAATCAAAGAAAAGAAATCTGAAAAAGAGATGAGAGCCAGCAGGCGGGGCTTCGCCCCGCCTGCTGTAAAAATCGCCGCCTTCGGCGGAAAATAAAAAAGCCATCGGCGAAATTTCATTTCAGTTTTACCAAAAAAAATGTTATTATTTACTAATATGATTTCGCAAAAAATCAAAATTATTTTGTTTCTTCTGATTGTTAGTATCTTTGTTTTTCTATTTTTTATGCTGACTAAATACCAAACCGAAGAAAAAGAGCAAAAATCCCAAAAGGGAATTACACAAACAAATATAGCTGAATTACCGAAATTTATTTATGGTGCTAAGAAAATGGTTTTAATACCCGATGGTACTTTTTTAGTGGGTGATGAAAATAGTAATTTTCTTGACGAAAAACCAGCGCATCTTGTTCAAATAGATTCTTTTTATATGGATGAAACTCCAGTTACTTATGAAGATTTTAAAAAATATATTAAGGCTGGTGGGGAGAAACCAAAATACTGGGAATATGAGACCTATAACCAGGCAGATAATCCTGTTACAGGAATAAATTGGTATCATGCAATGGATTATTGTAATTGGAGGAGCGCGATTGAAGGACTCTCACCAGAATTTGGTTATAGATTGCCAACTGAAGCTGAATTTGAATACGCGGCACGTGGTGGTTTGGAGAGAAAAAAATTTCCTTGGGGCGATGAATTTGACTCCTCCTTAGCAAATTTTGATGATGAAAGAGGGGTGATGAAGGGCAATTGGTGGAGATTAGCAAAAGTAAAGGATATACCCCCAAACAATTATGGGCTTTATGGAATGAGCGGTAATGTTTGGCAATGGACTAACGATTGGTATGATGAAAATTATTATCAGAAAAGTCCAAAAGATAATCCACGTGGTCCAGAAACAGGAAGAACAAAGGTTCTGCGTGGTGGTTCGTGGGGTAGTATTAGTCCTGATTATCTTCGAGTTGCTAAAAGAAGTTATGCTCAGCCAGACCATTATAATTATGATATTGGTTTCAGGTGTGTGAGATCAGCTAAAGGAGAAATTTTAGAACATCCCCAAATTAATGAGAAGGCATTATATCAATTTTATCGATACCCAACTATTTCGGAAGATAAAAGTAAATTTATTGATGATGTCTATGGTGAAGAATTTGTAAATCGACTTTCTCAATACATAACTGAGAATTATTCAAACTCAATTTATTTTCAAACTAAAATTGATGGACAAGATATTATAACCCCAAAAGAAATGGCGAAACTTATTATTGAAACAACAAAAGATCATAATATCCATCCTCTTTTTCTCACAGCGGTAATGATTGCAGAAAGTGGTCTAGGAACAGTTTCATTCCCCAGGTGGTATAATAATCCCATGGCGTATCATTGGCAAAATGCATTAATGAAAAATGGTTCACCGACATATGAGGCTATCCCTTCTCGTAACCAAAAATTTAAAGATCTAAAAAGTGGGTTTATTGAATTTGCTAAAGGAATTAGGAGAAATATTTATATAAACGCTGCGAAAAAAGATTTAGACGCTTTTCATTTGTTGTATGTTGGTTATCGGGCAAATGAATGGATGTATACGATTGCCAAAGTTTATAATGAGATTTTAGGTATAAAATTGGAATCTTATTTCCCAAAAGAAAATGTAGGAAAATATATTTATACCGATTGGGAAGATTTGATTAAACCGAAAAAAAATGAATCGTCTACTCAGTTTCAAATAATTCCAAAGATTGTTGATAGATTGGTTAATTGGGGATACGAAATCCCATCCGCTCCTCGTTCAATAGACACAATTATTATTCATTCTTCTTACGATGCATTAGGAACTGATCCATATAGCGTTGAGGGAGTTATTTATGAATACAAAATTTATAGCGTCTCGCCCCACTACCTTATTGATCGTAATGGCACTATTTTTAGATTGGTAAAAGACGAATACATTGCTTATCATGCGGGAGGAGGGGAAATGCCAGATGGCAGAACTAACATAAACAGTTTTTCAATTGGTATAGAACTAATTAACACAAAAACCATTGGCCCAAACGAGGCCCAATATTCGTCACTTGTTGAGTTAGTTAAATTTTTGAAATCAAAATATCAAATAAAATATATTTTGGGGCACAACGAAATTTCGCCTGAACGAAAAACAGACCCTTGGAATTTTAACTGGCAAAAATTTAATGAGATGTTGAAAGACTAAACAATAAACTGAAATGAAATTTCGCCGATGGCTTTTTTATTTTCCGCCGAAGGCGGCGATTTTTACAGCAGGCGGGGCGAAGCCCCGCCTGCTGGCTCTCATCTCTTTTTCAGATTTCTTTTCTTTGATTTGTGAATTAAATTTGGTAAGATGATGGTGAAAGTTTGAGTAGGTTTAATTCCCGCAGCCTGAACAAAATCCGAACTTTTTTCAGGGGGGCGCTATAATTTAACAAATCCTTGATTTTATTAAAAAAAACGGTAAAATAAAAACAAAGTTATTTAATAACTTAACCAAAAGGAGGGCAAAATGGAGATAGAAATATTAGAAGTAGTAAGGGAAAAGGGGGAGGCGGTGGCTGTATATCAGCGCATCGGCGGCACTCTAGAAGTGTGCTGGGTGAGAAAAGGCGAGACGGTGGAAGCAATAAGCAGGGTTAAAGAATCTCAGATTCTTGACTCTGCCCAAATTTATCTCCCAAGACCTGTTTGGGAAAAGGCGTTCAAACAGGCCTGGGCGATTTTGCATCATCGTCAGCGTCAGCGGAGGAAGAATTCCTGGAGGGAGAATCCCTCCCAGTTGGAGCTTTTTTAGTACTTTAATAAAAAGCTCCTTTTTTTATTAAAAAATTTTGGAATCAGCAAATTTCCTGCTATAATTTAAAAAGCGTTTTTGTGGGGGGCAATAAATAGTGGAAGATAAATAGTGGAAGATAATAATTAAATATGATAGCGAGCATAGACCATTTCTTTTTTCATCAGATAAACAGTTTAGCAGGTCGTTCGCAGATTTTAGATTTTTTAAGCGTGTTTTTCGCCAAATATAGCCAATATCTAATCGGCGCTTTTTTGCTTGTTCTTGTATTTCTGCCTTCTAAAAACCGGTTTAAAAACAGACAAATGGTTATCCTCGCCTTGCTTTCTGCTTTTTTTGTCAGGTTGGTAGTAAAAAAGGCGATACTCTTTTTTTATGAGAGACCACGGCCCTTTGTTTTTTTGCCGGATACCCATCAGCTTTTTAAGGTCTCGGCTGCGGAAAATTTTCGCTCATTCCCTTCCGGACACGCCCTCTTTTTTTTCACGCTTAGCACCGTGGTTTATTGCTTTAATAAAAAATTAGGGGGTTTATTTTTTCTCTTTTCTTTTTTAATGAACATTGCCCGAATTTTGGGGGGCGTTCATTGGCCAAGCGATATTTTAGCCGGCGCTATTTTTGGCGCACTGGCAGGTTGGTTAATTTTTGAACTTTTTAAACGTTGCCAAAGAAAGAGCGAGAGTATTTGTTGAGTGGATTTTGGTTGATTGCTTATATAATATATAAAATTTATTTGACATTTTTAAAAAAAGTACTATTCTAATTTATATTAGATTAGAATATTTAATTTAATAAAAAAAGGAGGTAATTAATTATGGATGAGAAAAAGAGAATTCAGGAAAATGGGGAAATTATTTTAAGAGCAATAACTGAAAGATTTCGTCAAGAAAAGGAGAAAGCGGTAAAGGAATCTTTAAAAGAGAAGATTCAAGCTCTTAAAAAAATTATTCAGCAGGGAGGTGAGGGTAAGGAAGAGGAGTGGGAAAAGGTGGGGAGAATTTCGTTTATTCCTTATGTGGGGGTTCAAATTTTTCCCCCCACAAAAAAAATAAAATAAGAGGAATAAAACCAGAAAATAATTTATTTTCTGGTTTTTTATTTAGTTAGTTAATTTTCCACCCTTCTGACATATTCGCCCGTTTCGGTGTTTACTTCCAGCACGTCGCCTTCTTTGATGAAAAGGGGAGCATTAATTTTTGCGCCGCTTTCCAAGGTTACCTGTTTGGTACCGGCTTCGGCGCGACCAAATCTTATGCCCGGAGGTGCTTCGGTTACTCTGAGTAATACTTTAAGAGGCAAAGAAATATTTATTATCTTTCCTTTAAAAGAAAGTCCTTTGATAGTTTCGTTTGGTTTAAGAAAACGCCTTGAGGGTCCAATTTCTTTTTCTCCCAGTTCAATTCTTTGGGAGGGTTTGTCAGCCAAAGAAAAGACATATTTCCCTTGATGGGAATAGATAAATTTTAAATCAATTTCTTCAATTTCTGCTTCTTCACAAACATCAGCAGGCTGAAAGGTTTTGGAAATTATCTCGCCGGTGGCTAAATTTCTCAATTTTGTCTGTAAAACAGAATGGCCTCTTCCTTTAAAAAGAAGCGAAGATTCTATGACTTTATAGGGGTCGCCCTTAAAAATTATCATTACCCCTTTTTTGATTTCACTATAAGAAAGCATAGTTTTTTATTATTTTAGAATTTTCCATTCAATTTCTGATTCTTTTCCGGCAAATTCCAGCCACTCGCCGCTTTCGTCAATAACATACCATCGCCGTCTTGTTTCTGACCAAACCATTGGTTTACCCTGAAAAAAAGGTTTTTTGACCAATTCTTTAGGTTTAAGCCGGTTTAGTTCCAGCCATTTTTTGAAAACTGTTTCAATGGCGTAATCCAAACCTCGCGAATTTGCCCATTCAGCTACTTTGTCAATCGCTTTTTTTGCTTGTTCCAACGAGCCGGCTAATTCTAAAAGCTGTTTTGCCGGTCGCGTAAAGCGAGAATAAATGATTTTTTTCTTTTTAGCATTTTCTTTTAATTCGTCAAGAGTTAATCCTTTACTTTTAAAAAAATGGGTGACAATTTGACGAATAGCCGTTTCTTCTTTTAGTTCCTCATAGTATTTGATTTTGCCGCTTTTTAAAAATTCACCGATTTTTTCAGCAATACTTTTACCAACAGCGGACAGTTTTTCAATTCCTTTTAAACCGCTTTTTTTGTAGATTTCAGAAATGTCTTCGGGCATTTTTTCTATTACTTCCGCAGCCCGGCGGTAGGCGCGCGGCTTAAAGGCAACACTTTTTAATTCAAGCATTTCCGCGATTTCACGCAGCAGTTTGGCTATTTCTTTATTTTTTCCTCTGTTTTTATCTTCGCCGTTCATAATTCTTTTATTTTAATTATTTTAATTTAATTAATTATCTTTTCTTTTTATCGGCTTGTCTGTGAGAAAAAATCCTGAATTCTTTTTGCTTCAGCAGTAACTAATTCGCTTTCATATTCGCCGCTGTGGGCAGGAACACCTTTGTAGAGAGGTCTTTTTTGGTCAAGATGCAGTTTAAAATGAAGATGATTTTGCTTCTCTTTCTTTTTTAAATAGAGATGAAAGCGGGGATAAGCATTCTGGCTGAGCGGCCGCGAAAAAACCAATTCGGCTCTGTTAGTATCTTCCCGCTGGAACCGATAACCAAGTTTTCGCAGGAGATAAATTAAATTTTCTTTAGAATGATTGATGAAAGAAAACTCCATTTTTAATATCTTAATTTATTAAATTAGTCTATGTCTATTTTTAATTTTAAATTTTAAACATTGCCGATAAAAACATTTTTTAAGCCCGCTTTTTTACCAATAGCCGCTGCCATTTCTAATGTTTCCAAGGGAGTATCAGAGAGATGTTTTAACCGCCAAGAAATGGAGGCAAAAAAACGAGAAAGATGCCAAGGCGTGTGAGCGCCCAATTCTTTTTTTATAAAATTGGCTGCCATTGTCAAGTTTTGCGGAGAATCATTTAACTGCGGGATAACTAAAGTAGTAATTTCCAGCCAGATGTTTGCTTTTTTTATTCTTTTTAAGTTTTCTAAAACCGGTTTAAGTTCTCCTTGACAAATCTCGCGATAAAACCTTTCGTCAAAGCTTTTTAAATCCACATTAGCGGCATCAAGATAATTTTTAATCAGATTAAATGTTTCTTCAGAAAAGAAGGCATTGGTTATCCAAATGTTTTTCAGTCCGGCTTTTTTGGCTAATTTCATTGTGTCCAGAGCGTATTCAAGAAAAATAGTCGGTTCGGTATAAGTATAAGAAATACTGGGCAATTTATTTTTTAAAGCGATTTTAACAATTTCAAAGGGCGTTCTTTTCTTTTCTTGGAATTTTTCTTGAATTTTAAGCCCCATTTTAGGTAATTGGGAGATTGTCCAGTTTTGGCAATTAAGGCAGGAAAAATTACAACCGACGGTAGCAAGAGAAAGTGTCTTGCTGCCCGGTAAAAAAAGATAAAGCGGTTTTTTCTCAATGGGGTCAATTTCCAAAGCGCAGGGTTGGTTATAAACTAAAGAATAAAGTTTGCCGTTTCGGTTTTCGCGGACAGAACATTTTCCTTTTGCGCCATTTTTAATGAGACAATAATGACAACAGGCTCGGCATTGGACGGAACCGTTTTTTAATTGGCGATACAAATAGCATTCTTTCATAATTCTTATTTTATTTTAAAAAAGAGGCCGGCTCAAGCAAGAAAACTTTTATTTCTTTAAAGCAAAATTTTTCTTAATAATCTTAATAATTTAATAACTTAATAACTTAATAATTTAATAATTTAATAATTTAATAAAAAGAGTTATTTTATTTCTTGGAAAAAGAAAGTTTCCCGTGATAAGATTAAATTAAAGATAAAAGATACCTTCGTCAGTCATTAGATATTAGATAAATAATTTATGGACAAGGAAGCCAAGAAAAGAATTTTTATCGCGATTAATTTAGGAGAAAGAACGAAAAAGGCGCTTGTTGATTTAGAAAAAGAAATCCAGGACTCTCTGCCATTAGAAGCAGAGGGAATGATAAAATGGGTGAGTGGGAAGAACCTTCATCTTACCTTGGTTTTTCTGGGTGAGGTGGCGCAGGGGAAAATTAGTGAAATTATTCAGGCGGTAAAAGGAGCGTTGTCCGGAGAAAAAAATTTCTTTTTAAAATGTCGGAAGATATCTTATGGTCCGCCTCGGAAAATGCCGCCGCGTCTTATCTGGCTGGAGTTGGAAAAATCAAATGAACTTTGGCGGCTTGTGGAAAAGATAAAAACAAAATTAGCGGAAAGAGAAATAAGGGGTAAAGACGGCGGAGAGCATTCTTTTTTAGCCCATATCACTCTGGCGCGATTACGTTCATGGCAATGGAGAAAAATTAATCCGGAGGAAAGACCAGAAGTGGGGCGGGAGGTAAATTTAAGTTTTCCGGTTAAATCAGTTGAGATAATGGAGAGTCATTTGAAGCGGAGCGGGGCGGAATATTCTCTAGTAAGTTCAATTCCGTTAGAGGAAACATTAGAAGAAAAAGAAAAATAACAAAAAATAAAAATTAAATAAAAAATAGAAGATAAAAATTAAAAAAATATGAAAATCCACTTTATTGGCATTGGAGGAATTGGCGTTTCTGCTTTGGCGCAGTATTATTTAGCGCAGGGTCATTGGGTGAGCGGGTCAGATTTGGTTAAATCAGAAATTACTGACTTTTTGGCGGGAAAGGGTGTGAAAATAAAAATAGGAGAGCAGAGGAAAGAAAATTTGCCGCTTGATGCCGGGTTGGTTATTTTTAGTCCGGCGGTAAAAGAAAATAATCTGGAATTAAAGGCGGCGAGGGAGAAAGAAAAAAGAGGGGAGACGAGGGTGATGTCTTATCCGCAAGCGCTGGGTGAGTTAACCAAGAAGTATTTTACTATCGCTGTTTCCGGCACTCATGGTAAAAGCACGACGACAGCGATGGTTTCTCTTATCTTAGAAAAAGCGGGGCTTGACCCTACTGTTATAATTGGGACTAAATTAAAAGAATTCGGCGGGAGCAATTTTCGGCCGGGACGAAGCCAATATTTAGTGATAGAAGCCGATGAATGGCAGGCCTCTTTTTTAAATTACTGGCCCAAGATAATTATTTTGACGAATATTGAGAAAGAACATCTGGATTATTACCGGGATATAAGGCACATTTTGAAAACTTATCGCGAGTATCTTACTCATCTGCCGCCTGACGGAGTTTTAATCGTAAATGGCGGGGATGAGAACATCAGAAAAATAATTCTTGACCTTACCGGCAGGAAAAATAAAAAAAATAAACAATCTTTTTTAATTTGTGATTTTCAGGATTTAAAAAGGAAAGAATGGGGTCACTTAAAAAAAATTCTTAAAATCCCAGGCGAACATAATATTTTAAATGCTTCAGCCGCTTTAGCCGTTGCCAGATTTTTGAGAATACCGGTGCGTATTTCTTTCCGCGCTCTTGCTCTTTATTGTGGCGCTTGGCGACGTTTTGAAGAATTTGAGGCAGTTTGCGATGGTAAATTTTTTAAATTGGTGAACGATTATGGTCATCATCCAACAGAAATTTTAGCCACCGCCAAAGCCGCCAGAGAAAAATTTAAAAATAAAAAAATATGGCTTATTTTCCAGCCACACCAACATCAACGAACCTTTTTTCTTTTTGATGAGTTTGTCAAAACATTTAGGGAGATAAAAGAGAACTCTTTGGCGGACGAAATTATTATTACAGATATTTTTGATGTAGCGGGAAGGGAAGAGGCAGGGATTAGCAAAAGAATTAACTCTAAAAAACTCGTTAAGAAAATAAACCGCCGGGGAGTAATTTATTTGCCTTTGTCTAAAATTACGGCATATCTTAGACGTTTGGTGGGGAACGATGAGGTGGCTATTATCATGGGCGCCGGAGATATTTATAAACTGCAAAATTCTTTTAAGCGTTTTTCTCCGCAGAGTTAAGCAGAGTTAAGATAGTTTGAAACTTGTCTTTTTATCTTTATTATAATAAACTTAAATAAAAGGTTGATTTTTTAAAATAATAAACTTAAAAATATATGGTAATTTCTTATTGGTTAGCTTGGTTAATCATTGTAGTAGCGGCAGTTATTTTTGTTGTTTCTCTCTTGAAATCGCGGAAAAAAAGTTCTTTGCCGATGAAGAAAGAAGAAAATGCGATTTCAGCCGTTTCAGAAGAAAAGGAGAGTGATGATTTTTCGGAAGAGCCAAAAGTTTAAAAACTAAGACCAACAGTCAGAATAAATTGAAGGAAATAAAGAATTAGGATAAATTGAGGGGAATAAAGAAAATGAAGAAATAGAAATATCCCGCGAAAGCGGGATATTTTATTAAAAGATTGTTTTCTCCGGGGGTTTTTGATAAGATAAATTAAACATTTTGTATATGGTTCAGGTTGACTCTCAAAAAATCAGAGAGGTTTTGGAAAAAGGAGTGGAAGAGATAATTGAAAGAGAAAGTCTGGAAAGAAAAATGAAGTCCGGACAGAAATTAAGGATAAAGTTAGGGATTGACCCGACGGGTCCAAAAATTCATCTCGGCCGGGCTATTCAGTTTTGGAAACTCCGTCAATTTCAGGAATTAGGTCATCAGGCGGTTTTAATTATCGGTGATTTTACCGCTTTGATTGGCGATGCCTCGGATAAAACATCAATGAGAAGGTCTTTGACTGAAGAAGAGGTGAAGAAGAATATGAAAACTTATCTGAAGCAAATTGGGTTGATTTTAGATTTGAAGAAAACTGAGATTCACTATAATTCAGAGTGGCTTGGTAAATTAAAATTAAAAGATTATTTAAATTTAGCGATGAAATTTACAGCTCAGCAAATGATTCAAAGAAGAAACTTTAAAGAAAGGTGGGAGAAGGGGAATCCGATAGGCGTCCATGAATTGGCTTATCCGATTATGCAGGGCTATGATTCGGTGGCAGTAAAAGCCGATGTGGAAATAGGAGGTTCAGACCAGCTTTTTAATTTAAAAACAGGCAGAGAGATTCAAAAAATATTTGGCCAAGCACCTCAAGACGTAATGACATTGAAGATGCTCTACGGTTTAGATGGCAGAAAAATGTCTACGAGTTGGGGGAACACTGTCAATATTACTGATTCGCCGGCTGAAATGTACGGCAAGATAATGTCAATGAACGATGAATTAATAGGTCATTATTTTGAATTAGCCGCTCAGTGTTCTCCAAAAGAGGTGGAAGAAGTTAAAAAGGAATTAAAATCAAAGAAGGTGAATCCGCGTGAAATAAAAGCGAGGTTGGCGAAAGAAATTGTAAGGATGTATTATGGCGGGAAAAAAGCGGAGAAAGCAGAAGAAGAATTTAACAGGGTTTTTCGCAGAAAGGAATTGCCGGAGACAATGCCTTTTTTAAAGATGCAAGAAAAAGAGATTTTTTTGCCCAGATTGCTTTATTTGGCGGGAGTAGCTTCTTCTTTGAAGGAAGCAAAACGACTGGTAAAGGCAGGGGCGGTTGAAATAGATGGACAAAAGGAGGATGAGTGGAAAAAATCAATAAAGGTAAAAAATGGTATGGTCATTAAAGTGGGGAAAAGAAGGTTTGTCAGAATAAAAACAAATTAAAAATAATAAAAAATAAAAAATATAAAAATTATAAAAAAATAAATAAAAAATAAGAAAATTATAAAAAATAAGAAATAGAAACCCAGAAAACAGAATTTTTATCATGGCGGGAGCAGAATCAGCTAAAAAAGGCGAAAGCAATTTTCTGACGATGACGATAAATAAAAGATAAGAAAATAAGAAAAGAAATAAAAATAGGAAATAAGAAGCAGAAAACAGGGGATAGAAAATATAGAAAATAAAGAATTTAAAAACTTAGAAAAGAGAGTTCGTTTATCGCGGCGGGAGGAGAATCAGCCCGAAAGATGGAATAAATGATTTCTGACGATGAGGGTAAATAAAAGAAATAAAAGATAAGAAAATAAGAAAAAGAAAATAAGAAAATAAGAAATAAAATAAAAAATAATATTTTATATGGAGAGAATATTAACGATTGATGCCCTCCAGAATATTGGTAAAGAATGTCGCTTCTGCGGTTGGGTAAAAAATAGGCGAGACCATGGAAAAATTATTTTTATTGACCTGCGCGACCGTTGGGGTGTAATTCAGGTTGTTTTTACGCCGCAAATACCGCAAGTTTATGAATTGGCACAACAATTAAGAGGGGAGTGGGTGGTTGAAGTAATTGGTCTTGTCAAAGGAAGACCGCAAGGAATGGAGAACGAAAAAAGCGAGACAGGAAAGATAGAGGTGGAAGCAAAAGAGTTGAAAATCTATGCGTCCGCCAATACTTTACCTTTTTCTATTGAGACAAGCGGCTATGAAATTTCGGAAGAAAAAAGACTAAAATATCGTTATCTGGATTTAAGAAGAAAAAGATTACAACGTAATTTAGCCATACGGCAAAAGTTTTTGCATTTAGCCAGAGAGTTTTTAATCAGTAAAGGATTTATTGAAATTGAGACTCCTCTTTTGACAAAATCTACGCCGGAGGGGGCGAGAGACTTTATTGTCCCTTCGCGGTTAGAACCGGGTAAATTTTACGCCCTTCCCCAAAGTCCCCAGCAATTTAAGCAGCTTTTAATGGTTGCCGGTATTGAAAGATATTTTCAGATAGCCCGCTGTTTGCGCGATGAGGATGCGCGTGGCGATAGACAGGCCGAACACACCCAGCTTGATTTGGAGATGTCTTTTGTGGACCAGGAAGAAATATTGAAGATGATAGAAGAACTTTATATAAAAGCAGTGAAAACTTTGTTTCCGCAAAAAAGAATTCGCCAGATTCCTTTCCCGCGTTTAAAATACAGCGAAGCAATGGAAAAATACCATTCTGATAAGCCGGACTTACGTGAAAATAAAGCGGATTCTTCCGAACTGGCTTTTTGTTTTATTACCGATTTTCCTATGTTTGAATGGTCGCCGGAGCGTCAAAAATGGGGAGCAATGCATCATCCTTTTACCAAGCCCCAGACAGAAGATATCCAAGAAATTAAAAAATACCCTGAAAAAATTTTGGCTTTCCAGCACGATTTTGTTTTAAATGGTTTTGAAATCGGCGGAGGAAGCATTCGAACGACGAATCTGGAAGTACTCACCGCTGTTTTTGAAGTTTTGGGCCATTCACCTAAGGAAACGCGGGAAAAGTTTAGAAACTATTTTGACTCTTTCTCTTTTGGCGTTCCGCCGCACGGCGGCATTGCTTGCGGTGTAGACAGATTTCTTTCGTTGCTTTTGGATGAACCAAATATCAGAGAGGTCATTGCTTTTCCAAAAACAGGCGATAACCGCGATTTAATGATGGGAGCGCCAGCCGAAGTAGAAAAAGAGCAATTAGAAGAACTTCATTTAAAAATAGCCGTCGCCTCCGGAATAAAATCAAAAAAGAAAAAAGCAAAGGTTAAAAAACGGGGGCGAAATAAAAAAAATAAAAAATGAGAATCATAAATAATATAAAATTAGCGCCAGACAGAAAAAGATTAAAAAATTTATTAATCGTCGCTGTTTTCTTTTTAGCCGGTTTGTTTTGCGGCCGGGCGATATTTATTATCCAGAAGTATTTGGAAGATTTCCTCTGGGCAAAAAAATTAGAGGCGGCGCCTTTGCCCTTTTTCATTGCTGATATCCACCAGAATTATGCGGGATTAGTTGACTTGGGGATTATTGCGGAAAGCGGTCTTTTGGTTGAAATAAAGGGAGAAGAAGAACGGACTATTTTTAAGCGGGCGGAAAGACAAAAAATGGCTATAGCCAGTTTATCCAAATTAATGACAGCCGTTATTGCTTCTGAATTTTATCCTTTGGACCTCAAAACAAAAATATCAAAAAAAGCCGTTTTGCAAGACGAAGATAATGGCAATTTAAAAATAGGCGAAGAGTTAACAGTAGAAAATCTGCTTTATCTTTTGCTAATGGAATCTTCAAACGATGCGGCTATGGCTTTGGCTGAAATTACCAGTGAGCGGGCTTTTACGGCTTTGATGAATTTGAAAGCCAGAGAATTGGGGATGAAGGAAACCTATTTTTTTAATGTTTCCGGATTAGACGGAGACGCTAATAATGGGGACGATGCTGAAGAGGGGGAGACGGGATTTAATTTTTCCACAGCCAGCGATTTAATCAGGCTAGGGAAATATATCTTGGAGAAGCCGCTTATTTTGGAAATAATTTCCAAAAAAGAATATCCTCTCTATCTGGAGAATGGCTCTTTTCATCATCTTTTAAAGAATACCGATGAGCTTTTAGGACAATTGCCCGGTTTTATTGGCGGCAAAACCGGTTTTACAGAAAGAGCGGGCGGCTGTTTTCTTTTTATTTCCAAATGCGAAAAAGCGGGAAGTTTTTTTGTGGGTGTTGTTCTTAATTCAACCGACCGTTTTGGCGACGCTAAAAAATTATTAGAATATGGAAATAATAAACGTAAATGTAATTAAAATTTTGGTTCTTCTGGTTTTTTCTTCGGGATGTGCGATTCTTTGGTCGCCGCTTTTAATAAATTTTCTTTATAAGTATAAACTTTGGCGGAAAAGCGTGCGTCAGAAAACGATTGACGGAAAGCCATTACCCGTTTTTTATAAGCTTAATAAGAATCGGGAAGTCGGCGTGCCGCGCATGGGCGGAGTTTTAATTTGGGCAACAACTGTTTTTACCGCCTTTTTCTTTGCTTTTTTAGCCCGCCTTTTGGACAACTTCTGGTTTAAGAAGCTTGATTTTCTTTCCCGCGACCAGACCTGGTTGCCATTAGGAGTGTTGGTAGCTGGTTCTTTTTTGGGACTGGTTGATGATTTATTGCAAGTTTTTGAGAAAGGGAAATACAGCAGCGGCGGGATGAGATTTTCCAGAAGATTGCTTGTTATTTTGCTTATTGCGGCAGTAAGCGCCGCGTGGTTTTATTTTAAACTGGGCCGCAATATGATTCATCTGCCGGGCAATGGCGAGATAGAAATCGGTTTTTGGTATTTACCCTTGTTTATTGTTGTGATGCTGGCAACTTGGGCAGGGGGTGTCATTGACGGCATAGACGGTTTAGCCGGCGGCAGTTTTGCCATTATGTTTGGCGCTTTCACCGTGATTGCTTTTTCGCAAACCCAGTATAATTTAGCGGCTTTTTGCGCCGTTTTAACAGGAACAATTCTTTCTTTTCTTTGGTTCAATATACCGCCTGCCCGTTTTTATATGGGTGAGACAGGAATGATTGGTTTAACCGCTGTTTTGGCAGTGGTGGCTTTTTTGACTGATTCGGTTTTAGTCCTGCCGGTTATTGGTGGTTTGCTGGTGATAGAAGCCGGTTCGGTTATTCTTCAGCTTTTTGCTAAAAAGTTCTTCCATAAGAAAATTTTTATTTCAGCGCCTATTCATCATCATCTGGAAGCAAAAGGATGGTCGCCGGAAAAAATTACGATGAGATTTTGGGTAGTTGGTATGGCTTTGGCTGTTTTAGGGGTGGCGATAAGATTATTGGGTTAATAAATAACTAGGCCTTGAAAAAAAATGATTGATGTGCTAGCTATATATTATATATTAATTTTGTTCGTTAATAGTTCATAACAACTTAAAAAAGAGGAGGTTATATGAAGTACAGTAATGGTGGAGATTTTAAGATAATTATAATCTTGGGGAGGACAGCGGAAGGGAAAGGGGAGGGGGTAAAAAAAATTATAAAGACAATAAGGAGGAAGGGTTTTAAAGTGAGTCTTCTCCGAAAGGAGAAGGCTATAGAGAGGATGGCCTGGATAGCCAGCCAGTGTCCTCTCTTTGTATTGTTAGTAGGGAAGGAGGAGGAGGATTGGGGCGCTTTGAAAAAATTTAACCCCATTTTAGTTCCTCCGGAGAGGGGGGCGGTTATGATTAATAGATTATTATAGTCATTTTTTTGCCCGAGGAGAAAATCCGAGGGCATTTTATTTACTTCCTTTATTTTTGGGAATTTTAAAAACTTTATAATTTTTTAATAATTAAAATGATATTAAAGTAATTTAAGTTTGTTAGAAGTGCAAAAAAGAGCCTCTATTTAATACCGCAAAATTTCTGTGCTTCTGGATTTTCTGGCTTTAACGAGTTTTAGAATGAAATTGAATCCATTTTTTTAAGAATTTAACATTCTTTATCTTTATGTTATGCTAAAATATGCTATTAACTATTAAAATGTTATAAAAATGCTCTTAAAAGAGTTAAAAAACAAAAAAATTCTAATTCTTGGTTTTGGGGAAGAGGGGAGAGATACCTTTTTAGCTATTCGCCGATTATTTCCCCATGCAAAATTAGGAGTTGCTGATCAGCAGGAAAGGACGATTTTTTCTTCACGTCTTCCTCGTTTTTGGAAGGAGGTTTTTAAAAAAGACAAAAGAGTAGTTTGGTATTTAGGTAAAAATTATTTAGCCGGATTAAATGATTATGAGATAGTGATAAAAACACCGGGCATATCTTTGAGGTGGTTAAAACCTTGGTTAAACAAACGGCAAATAATTATTTCGCAAACCGACCTTTTTCTTCAAAATTGCCCGGGGACAGTTATTGGCGTAACCGGCACCAAGGGTAAGGGGACAACCACCTCTTTGATTTGTCAGATTTTAAAAAGAGGGGGGCGAAAAGTGCGGCAGATTGGCAATATCGGCACGCCGGTTTTAAATATTTTGCTCCGGGCAAAAGAAAAAGATATTTTTGTCTATGAACTTTCTGCCCAACAATTAGATGGTTTAAAGGTCTCGCCGTCCGTCGCTGTTTTTTTAAATCTTTTTCCGGCTCATTTGGATTTCTTTGGTTCTTTTAAGCGGTATAAGAAAGCAAAAGAAAATATCGCCCTTTATCAAAAAGAAGGGGATTATTTCATTTATAACCAAGCCGATAAAAATTTGCGGGAGCTCGCTAAAAAAACGAAAGCGAAAAAAATTACTTTGGCGTTAAATCACCCGCTTCTGACGAGCAACAAACTAAAAAAAATAAAATTAAAAGGCAAGTATAATCAAATAAATATAGCCGCAGCCATTAGGGTAGGAGAATTGTTCAAAATTCCCCAAAAGAAAATAGAGGAAGCCATAGTATCATTTAAGCCATTGCCTCATCGACTGGAGTTTGTTGGCGAATACCAAGGTATTGAATTTTATGACGATTCTATCGCGACGGTACCAGAAGCGACAATGGCAGGTATTGAAGCATTAGGCAGTCGGCTTAAGACACTCATTACCGGCGCCCAAAAAATAAAAGGAATAACTTTTTCAGAATTGGCAAAAAGAATCATAAAAAGCAGAATAGAAACACTTATTTTGATGCCGGACACCGGCAAAGAAATCTGGCGAGAGGTTATGAAGCAAGGAGAGAGGATAAAAAGAAAAGTAAAAATAAAGCCGGTTTTTGTTTCTTCAATGGAAGAAGCGGTGAGGGCGGCATATGAATTTACGCCGGCATCCGCTATTTGCCTGCTTTCTCCGACTGCTCCGAGTTTCAATCTCTTCCGTGATTATAAAGAAAGGGGAGAATTATTTAAAAAATTTGTTAGAAAATACGGCGGGGGAAAGATGAAAAAAGAAAAATAAGAAAAAAATAAACAAAATTAAATGTCTAAAAATCAACCCGATTATTTTCTTTTAGCCATCCTTGTTATTCTTTTCTTTTGGGGTGCTTTTACGCTAGCCACCGTTTCTTTCCCTTTTTCTCTTCAGAGGTATGGAGGAGGGTGGGTTTATTTTGCTCATCATTTTTTGAACGGCTTGCTGCCCGGTCTTTTTCTTGGGTTTATCTGTTTTAAGTTAAAATTAGAAACTTTAAAAAAATGGAGTGTTTGGCTTTTTGGTCTTAATTTATTACTGACTCTTTTGGTTTTTTTGCCAAAAATTGGTTTAGAAATTAACGGAGCGCGGCGTTGGTTAAAATGCGGCTTTTTTTCATGGCAGCCATCTGAATTTTTGAAAATTACTTTCTTGCTTTATTTTTCTGCTTGGCTTTCCAATAAAATAGAGTTAAAAAGGGCTGGGGGTAAAGCAATTTGGCAAGCGCCTTTTGTTTTTTTCACTGTTCTTTTTGTTTTGGGTATTATTTTAATCAAACAGCCTGACCTTAGCACTTTTGCTATTATTTTTGCCATCGGCTTTATGGCTTATTTTTCCAGTTCCACGCCGTTTTGGCATTCTCTGGTAATAATTTTATTAAGTTTAGTGGCTGGTTGGTTTTTGATTAAGCTTTCACCCTATCGTTGGGAACGCGTCTTAACTTTACTTAACCCTCAGGCTGATATTTTTGGCAAAGGTTACCAGTTAAATCAAGCCCTTATTGCTATTGGTTCGGGTAAATGGTTTGGGGTAGGTCATGGTTTTGAATTGGGTTTGAGTCGGCAGAAATTTGGATTTCTTTTGAAGCCAATGAGCGATTCTATTTTTGCGGTTATCGGAGAAGAACTGGGGTTTTTGGGTTCTCTGACGCTTATCTTTCTTTTCCTCGCTCTTTTTTGGCGGGGAACAAAAGCGGCTTTAGAGAGTAAAAACGAATTTACTAAAATTTTAGGCGTTGGTCTCAGCTTTTGGCTTGCTTTTCAGGCATTTTTTAACATCGCCAGCATTAGTGGCTTTCTGCCTTTGGCTGGTATTCCTTTACCTTTTTTCAGTTATGGAGGTTCTCATTTAATGGCTGAATTAATTGCGGCTGGTATTTTGCTGAATGTTTCTAGAAAATGATGCTACTTTACTTATTAATTGTCTGATTGGCTAATTGCGGATGGCGGATTAAGAATTACGGGATTACGGGATTACGGATTATAAAGCGGGGGGAGCCGTTTAATTTGGCTCATTTTTGAGTTATAATCTTATTAAGAATTAAGAAAACCAAGAGGAAAAATTGAAATGAAATATGAAAATTGTTTTTACCGGCGGGGGGACGGGGGGTCATATTTTTCCTATTGTGGCTATTTGCCGCGAGATAAGGAAAATTTATCCCGATAACCAAATTAAATTATTTTATCTGGGGCCAAAAGAAAAGTACGCAGCGGCATCTTTGACAAAAGAAGGAGTAAAAATAAAAAGAATTTGCGCCGGGAAAATGAGGCGTTATTTTTCTCTTTGGAATTTCCTGGATTTTCTAAAAATTCCGGTAGGTATTAGCCAGTCTTTCTTTTGGCTTTTTTTCCACGCGCCAGATATAGTTTTTAGCAAGGGTGGTTACGGTTCTTTGCCAGTGGTGCTGGCAGCAAGAATTTTAGGCATTCCTATTTTCCTGCATGAATCAGATAGTGTGCCTGGCGCGGCTTCTAAAATTACTGCCAGATGGGCGGTTGAGGTTTTTGTTTCCTTTTTAAACAAAGAACTCTTTCCGAATGAAAAAATTGTTTATTTAGGTAACCCGATACGCGAAGAAGTTTTAGCTGGCAAAAAAGAGGAAGCAAAGGAATTTTTTGGGCTGAAAGGAATCAAGCCAATAATTTTGGTTTTAGGAGGATCGCAGGGTGCGCAGAAAATAAATGAGACAATTTTAGAAATACTCCCTGAATTGCTGACTGATTTTGAGATAATTCACCAGACAGGCGAGAAAAATTTTAAGAGTGTCCAGATAGAAGCGGAAGCAATTTTAGAAAATGAAGATTTAAAAAAATTTTACCATCCGGTTGGTTTTTTAGAAGAAAAACAATATGCCGCCGCTTTGGCTACTGCGGATTTAGTTATTTCCCGAGCTGGCGCCGGCGCCATTTTTGAAATAGCCGGCGCCGGTAAACCAGCCATTCTGGTACCTTTAGACGGTTCTGCTCAGAATCACCAAATTAAAAACGCCTATGCTTTTAAAGAGATGGGCGCAGGAGAGGTTATTGAACAGAAAAATTTAACTTCCCATTTTCTTTTGGAAAAATTGAAGCATTTATTTTCGCGGCCGGATATTTTGGCGACAATGTCTAAGAATTCAAAACTATTTGCCAAACCCCGAGCAGCTTATATTATTGCCTCTTATTTGGTTGAATATCTGAAGGTAATGGTAAAATAAAGTAAGAAACACCAAGATTACCAGCATAAACTTGTCAAAAAACAAAGAAATGGTTTACTATAAGAGATAAGAGAAGGGATAAAAGGAGTTTTCTTTATGTTGGAAGATTTACAACTGATTAGGCCGGGAGAGGTGAGAGTAAGAATTGCGCCATCGCCGACTGGCCCGATGCATATTGGTTTGGCTAGAACCGCGCTTTTTAATTATCTTTTTGCCAAAAAATACCGCGGCACTTTTGTCTTGCGTATTGAAGATACTGATGAAGAAAGGTCGCGGAGAGAATACGAAGAAGAAATAAAAGATGGGCTAAAATGGTTAGGGTTAGAATATGATGAAGGGCCCGATATCGGCGGCGCTTTTGGACCTTACCGTCAATCAGAAAGAAAAGAGATTTATAAAAAATATATTGAAAGACTAATTAACGAAGAAAAGGTTTATTATTGTTTTTGTTCAATTGAAGAATTGGAAGCGCACCGTCAATATCTTTTAAGTATCGGTCAACCGCCGCGTTATTCCGAGAAATGTCGTCATTTGACCAAGAAAGAAGTTGAAGAAAAAATAAAAGAAGGCAAGCCGTATGTTTTACGTTTGAAAACGCCAGCCAAAAAGGTTGTTTTTGAGGATATGTTGAGAGGTAAAATTGAAAGCGATAGTCTGGTTTTTGGCGATATTGTCATTGCCAAAAATGAGGAAACGCCCCTTTATAATTTGGCAGTTGTTATTGACGATTATGAAATGAGAATAAGCCATATCATTAGAGGTGAAGACCATATTTCTAATACGCCAAAACAGATTTTATTGGCAGAAGCATTAAGGATAACACCGCCGAAATACCTTCATTTACCTCTTATTTTAGGACCAGATAAGGCAAAATTGAGTAAAAGACATCAGGCTGAATCGCTCTTAGCTTATAAGCAAAAAGGGTATTTACCGGAAGCCATTATCAATTTTTTGGCGTTTTTAGGCTGGAATCCACGTAGCAACAGGGAAATTTTTTCCCTCTCTTCTTTAATTCAGGAATTTTCATTAAATGGCTTGCAGAAAAGCGGAGCAGTTTTTAATGAGCAAAAATTAGAATGGCTCAATAGCTTTTACCTCAGGCAAAAATCTAAAGAAAAACTTGTTGAGCTTTGTTTGCCATATCTTATGGAGGCGGGTTTGATTGAGTCAATTTCTTCGGAAAAAAAGATTTCGGCTGTTTCTTCTTATCCTCCGGCGCTTTTGCCTCAGAATTTTAAAGTGAGAGAAAGCGGTGAAAATATTTCTTTAAACGAACTTTTAAAAATAGTCGCTCTTTATCAGGAAAGAATAAAAACATTGAGCGAGATAAGCGAGTTGACTGATTTTTTCTTTAAAAAAGAACTTGATTATCCGGCAGAATTATTGAAATGGAAAGAAATGGGAAACAAGGAGATTAAAGAAAATCTTGAGAAAGCAAAGAAATCTTTAGAAAAGATTAAGGAAGATGACTGGAAAAAAGAAAATATTGAGAAAAATCTTCTAAAAATAGCCGAAGAGGAGGGAAAAGGGGATAGGGGAAGAATTTTATGGCCGCTCAGGGCTGCTTTAAGCGGCAAGAAGGCGTCAGCCGGTCCTTTTGAAATAGCCGAAATTTTAGGGAAAGAAAAAACTCTGCAGAGGATAAAAGACGCTCTTAAAAAGCTCGCCACTTCCACTTTTTAATTTAATTCTGTCTGCAGAAAAGGAATAAAAAATAAATAATAAACAAAAAATAAATAAGAAATAAAAATTAAAAAATAGAAAAAATTATATGAAATTATTTTTTGTCGTGATAATATTTTCTTTCCTTTTTTTGGCAATTTTCGGGCCGAATCTTGCTTTAGCCGGTGAGCAGAGCGATTTTTCTTGGCTAAATGATTTAAAAGTGTTGGCGGGAAAAATTTTTAGTTTTCTCCGCAAAATTTGGCAAGAATTAAGTTATTTCTGGCAAAGCAGGCTTTTGCCGTGCTTAAAAAGATTGATGGGGTCTAAATGGTCTATTTTTGAACGGGAATTCAAAAAAGAAATTAAAGAAATGTGGCAAGACCTTAAAATAAATATTCTCAAACCTTTCTCGCCATGGAGAAAATAAATTAGGAGAAAATAAAAAATATTTTTTAAGAGAAAAGAAGCAGCCGCGAGAAAAAGGGGATTGACATTAGTCCTTTTTTGGCTATACTCAAAATTGAGTATAATATCCCTTACACTCATTTATATCTATGGAGAAAATTTCTTTGCCTTATTTTGATGATTTCCTTTTGAATCTGCGGTCTAATAATTATTCTGAAGAAACTCTTTATAATTACGAAAGAGATTTGATTGTTTTTGGAAAATTTTTAGAAGAATCACAACTGGATTTTGCAAAACTGGATAAGAGGGCTATTTTGAATTATAAGGCATATTTAATTTCTCAAGATAGAAAAACGCCGAAAGCTGAAAAAGGTCAGAAAAAATTAAGCAGTTTTTCTATTAATAGGATGCTTTCAGCTATCCGTTCCTATTTTAAATTTTTGACCGATATTGATTATCGAGTGCCTCTTCCTCCTGATGCAATTAAGCTGGTCAAAACCGAGAAAAGGCATCCACGGGTAGGTCAGTTTGAAGAAATCGTTAAGTTGATTGAGGCGCCGTCGCAATTTGAAAAAAATAAAAAAATAGCCGTTAGAAACAGAGCGATGCTTGAAACACTTTTTTCTACGGGTATGAGAATTTCTGAATTACTTAATTTGAAAAAAGAACAGATTGATAAAAGCGGCCGGATTTTTATCCGCGGGAAAGGAAAAAAGGAACGTTTTGTTTATCTTACACCGCGGGCTCAAAGATACTTAAAAGAATATTTGGAAACGCGCGAAAAAATCAAAGAGCTTGATTCTCCTTATTTATTTATCCCCTATCGTGGCAGAAATGCGCCACAGAATAATAAGAAAATTTCGCCTAATTATTTAGAGAGCAAAGTAAAAAAGTACCGGGAATTGCTGGGGCTAAATATCCCTTTGACAGTCCATGGCATTAGACACGCTTTTGCCACTTACTTAGCCGAAAACGGTGCCAATCCGGCGGCTATTCAAGTTCTTTTAGGCCACGAATCGCTTGATACCACGACGCGCTATGTCCATTCTTCAGACAGATATGCTGAAAGGGTCCAGCGGAAGTTCCATCCTTTAAAAGAATAGAGCTTAACCGTTTATTTTTTCTATGCGGAGAGGCGGTTTTTTTATTTCCCGTTCAAAAATAACGCCGGCGCCAAAAGACAATAAGCACAAAAGAAAAATCATCAGAAAAAGAATGATAGAATCCAGATTTTTTTTGACAAAATTAATGATGTTTGCTAAAATGGAAATCATAAGTAAGGTTATTATATTTCTCTTAATTTAAATTATGGCGCAATCAAAATCAAAAAGTGCTTCTGGTTTGGGTCGTGATTCCCGGCCAAAATATTTAGGGGTTAAAATTTCTGACGGCCAAAAAGTTAAAACAGGAATGATTATCGTTAGGCAGAGAGGAATGAAATTTTTTGCCGGGAAAAATGTTGGCCGGGGTCGCGATGACACTCTTTACGCCTTGAAAGAAGGCATGGTAAAATTTCAGACAAAAAGACGAAAAAGATTTGATGGCTCAAAACAAGAGGTGAAAATTGTTAATGTTGTCTAACGAAATTAGGTTTTAGGTGGACCTTTTTAAGTTTTATTTGATAGCGGCTTTTTGTTTGAGACAGGTTTGGATAAACTCTTTGAAAAGTGGATGCGGCTTTAAGGGTCGCGATTTAAACTCAGGATGGAATTGGACCCCGACAAAAAAGGGGTGTTTTTTTATTTCAATAATTTCTACCAAATTTTGTTCAGGATTAATGCCAGCAATGGTTAATCCTTTTTCCTCCAGAAATTCTTTATACTTATTATTAAACTCATAACGATGCCGATGGCGCTCAAAAACTATTTTAGCGCCATAGGCGCGTTGGCTTTTTGTACCTTCTTTAAGTTGGCAGGCATAAGCGCCTAAACGCATTGTCCCGCCATATTTGCTTTTTTTAATCTTTTGTTTCTGGTCGTTCATTAAATCAATAACTTTATCTTGACAATTTTTAGAAAATTCTGTAGAGTATGCATTTTTAAGTTTACCGACATTTCTGGCAAACTCAATCACTGCTAATTGCATTCCTAAGCATAGTCCAAAAAAAGGAATGTTATTTTGACGGCAGAATTGGATTGCTTTAATTTTCCCCTTTACTCCCCTTTCCCCAAAGCCGCCGGGGATAAGAACGCCGTCAAAATCTTTTATTTCCTTCAAAAGAGAAGGATTTTTTTCATAGTCCTCGGCGTTAAGCCAGCAAATTTTTATTTTAGCCCTTAGAGAGGAGGCAGCGTGCTTAAGCGCTTCTATTACTGAAATATATGAGTCCATAAGGGTAAAGGTTCCTGTTTTAAAATATTTCCCAATTATTCCAATCGTCACTTCCCTACCCGACCGAGGATTTTTGATGATGTGGACCAATTTTTGCCAATCTCTCAAATCATTTTTTCTGCTTTTCAAGCCGAATTTATTTAAAATGCGGTTGCCTAAATTCTCTTTTTCAAAATTAAGCGGTATTTCATAAATGGATTCAATATCGGGGGCTGAAATGACATCTTTTTCCAATAAATTGCAAAAAATAGAAATTTTCTTTTTACGAGGATAGTCCAAAGGAATGGTTGAACGAGCAATAATTATGTCCGGCTGGATACCAGCCGTATTTAAAGACCTGACAGCATGTTGAGTTGGTTTTGTTTTCATTTCTCCGATTTTTTCGGGGATAGGTAGATAGCTGACTAAAATAAAAACCACATTTTTTGGTTTTTGGAGTTTCAAAATTCTGGCTGTTTCTAAAAAAAGGAGATTTTCATACTCACCTACCGTCCCGCCGATTTCAATAAGGATAAAATCGGCTTTTGTTTTGCGTTCTACTTTTTTAATTCTTTGGATAACTTCTTCTGGGATATGGGGAACTACTTGGACACATTTGCCATGGTAGCCGAGCTTTCTTTCCCTCTCAATGACGGCTTGATAAATCCTGCCGGTAGTCATATAGTTGTCACGGCTCATTTCTTCATCAAGAAATCTTTCGTAATTGCCAATATCTTGGTCGCATTCGTCGCCGTCATCCGTGACAAAAACTTCGCCATGTTCAATCGGATTCATTGTCCCCGCATCAACATTAATATAAGGGTCAATTTTAATTGCTTGGACGCGGAAACCTTTGCTTTTTAAAATACGACCGATAGAGGCAACCGTCACCCCTTTACCGATGCCGGACATTACGCCGCCGGCCACAAAAATATATTTAGCCATATTAAAAAATTAATAAATTTTTATCCTTCCCCCAGCCTTTCTTCGTTTTCTTCATTTTTCATTTCTGTAACAATTAATTTTATTTCTGCTTCCAAATTGTGTTCGAATTTTATTTTAACCGGAAATTCGCCCAATTCTTCAATGGGTTTTTCCAGTTCAATCTGGACTTTTCCTAAAACCAAGTTTGCTTCTTTTAACTTTTTGGCAATATCTTTTTTGTCAATTTTTTCAAAGAGTTGTCCTTTCTCTCCTACTTTAACATTAATTTCTATTTCTTGTCCGTCAATTTTTGAGACGGTCTCCCCTATCTTTTTAAATTCTTCTTCGGCTATTTGTTCTGCCCGTTTTTTTTCTTTAGCCAACCATTCCAGATTTTCTTTGGTGGCTATTTTGGCTAATTTTTGCGGGATGAGATAATTTCTGGCATAACCATCAGCCACTTCTTTCACTTCGTATTTCTTCCCCAATTTTTTTATTTCTTTTAAAAGAATAACCTTCATAATTTTAAGATTAAGACGACGGCTCACCTTACTCATTTAAATTTTTAATTATCTCAATATTTTTAATTATTTCAATGGCTTTATCAAGTTGAGAATCTTTTCCTGTTTCCCAATCTTTTTCTGTCATTTTAACTTCAATATCCGGTTCAAGACCTTTCTCGTCGATTAAATCTCCTTTGGGTGTTAGCCATCTGGCGATAGTAATTTTTAAGGAAGAATTATCGCTTAAGAAAATCTGTTCCTGGACAGACCCTTTACCAAAAGATTTTTCGCCGATAAGTTTGACCCCTCGGTTATCGCGCAGGGCGCCCGCTAAAATTTCCGCACCCGAAGCAGTTCCGCCATTAATTAAGACAACGATAGGATATGAAAGAAAAGCGCCCGAGCCATGTGTTTTATAGCTTTTTTTCCCGCTATTTTCTTTTGTTTCTTCATTTTTTCCAGAATCTTGCCAAACAACAATGCTATTTTTCGGGAGAAACCAGCCGGCTGTCTCTTGGGCTACATCTAAATATCCGCCGGGGTTATTCCTCAAGTCCAAAATTATTTTCTTGGCAGAAGAATTTAAAATAGCCGGCGCGTTTTTATTTAACTCCGAAAGAAGAATGCGGTTAAATTGGTAGATTTTAAGATAAGCCACCTCTGGCGAGGATTCAATAATTTTCCAGCTAAAGGTAGGTATTTTAATCACTTCTCTTTTTAAGACAATAGATTTAGGCGCTTCCCAGTTTTTTCTTTCAATAAGAAGGGTGACTTCCGTGCCTTTTGGCCCTTTAATTAATTTAACTGCTTCTTCCAAAGAAAGTCCTTCTGTGGAGATATCATTTATTTTTAAAATTTTATCATTTGGCTTTATGCCGGCTTTTTGCGCCGGTGTGTTTTCCAATGGTGTAACCACAGTAATTTGATTTTCGCGAATAGCTACTTCCATACCTACCCCCTCATATTCGCCCGAAAGCTCTTCTTCAAAACTTTTTGTCTCGGTTGGGCTAAAAAAAGTGGTATAAGGGTCTTCTAGGCTTTGAACCATGCCGCGGATAGCGCCATAAACCATTTTTTGGTAATCAATCTTTTCCTTTTTGAGAAAATCTGTCTCTAATTTGCGCCAGGCTTCCCAAAAAATTGAAAAATCAACCTTTTTGGCTAAAGATGAATCGGGGGTAGTATTTTCCAAACCAAGCGGCGGGGTTTTCTTGAGAATATTTTTTTCTCCTTTCCAGATGCCGTACTGATAGGAAAAGAAAATGGCAATGATTAAGAAAGCGGCTAAAAGAAAATTTTTTACGGTTTTTTTCATAAATTTATTATTATTCTGTTTTTTCTGTTTTGATTTGGAATTCCCACAAAGGGTTTATCTTTACCGCTTTTTCGGCTATTTCTTTGGCTTTATCAATTCTTCCCATTATTTGGGTGATTTGGATGGCAAACTGGTAAGCCAAAAATAATTTTGGTTCAAGCTCAATTGCCTTTTCTGCCAGGGCGAGGGACTCATCAAGCTTGCCCATAACTGCTTTTGTCTGCGCCAGAACCCAATAGCCTTGTTGATTGTTAGGAGAAAGCTCAATGGCTAATTTGCCATATTTTTCTGCTAAAACTGTTTTACTGGGGTCCAGCAAGGTGTAAGTGTTATACAGATGAGCCAGCCGCAAAACATTTCTGAAATCAAGCGGCGATTTTTCCACTATTTTTTCAATTTCATTGATAAACATTGTTAATTCTTTTTCAGCTAATTCTTTTGCTTCTTTGTTCTGACGGATTTCATTTAATTGCTCTTTGATAATATCTTCGGCTTTCCCGGCTAAAAATTCAACTGACTGGTATTTACCCAAAGGAGAACCATTAAAAACTTTTTGGTATATCTCTATTTTTTTAGTGGCTGTTTGAGCTTTTAGCGCTTCAATAACGGCGAGGTCGGTTTGCCATGGTTGCAGGAAAAATTTAGTAAAGGTAAAACAAAAGACCAGCGCAAGAAAAATACCGGCCAATGTTGTTTTTGCTCCTGAAAGCGGTTGGGGGCTGGCAGAAATTTCTTTCCGTGATGAGATGGCGGCGGAAAAACTTATCACTAACCCCCAGAGCATTAAATTGGCTGGCATATCAAACACAGTCAGGTTCTGGACAAAATAAGCCGCTAAAGTACTAGGAATTAAAGCAAAAGTCAAGAAATCAATGGAATTTTTAAAGTATCCTTTGGCAAGTTCCCAAAAAATAGAAATAAATATCCCCAGATAAGCTAAAAAGCCCAAGAGCCCGGTGGTTACCAACGTGTCAAAGACAATATTATGAGAGCGGTCAAACCAGATTTCCGTGCCGCATTCTTCCAAAAAGAAACAAGGGTTGAAAAACCTATTAAAAGTTAAATCATAAGTTTCGGGCCCCCAGCCCAAAAGCGGTTTTTTTTGGAATGCTTTGCCGGCTATTTCCCAGTTAACAATACGCGCCCGGCCAGTCATTTCAACAAATTTTTTCTGGACGAAAGTATGGGGAACGAGCAAGAGTATTAGTCCGACTAAAACAATCAGAAGAGAGAAAACCAGGATTATTTTGCCGGCCATCCTTACTTTTTTATTGGCTGGACGAAAGCTTAACCAGAGCAAGAAAATTAAGACAAAACCGCCGCAGGTGGCGATGGTGGCTGCTTTTGCTTCAGAAATATAAATAGTTATGAGCATTAAAAAAAGGGCTGTCAGAGAGTATATTTTCCATCCTTTTCCCCTGTTTTCTCCGAAAAGCCAGAGCGCCAAAAAAGCATTGAATAAAAGATAAACGCCCAGAAAAGAAGTGTTGCCTAAAGTAGAACCGCCGCGGTCGGAAAATTTGAAAGAATTAACCCCCGCCCATTCCAGAATAGCCATCACAGAAATAATTAGAGCCACGGCTGTGGTGGCAAGAAAAAGTTTCTTCCAATCAGCGACTTTTTGGAAGGTTGCGGAAGTGGCTAAAATAAAGGCGAAAAGATGGAGCCACATTAATAAACCCGTCATTCTTTCAAATTTTGACCAAAATGATCTGCTGGGGTCAACGCTTAACAAGGTGCTTAAAGTTATTATCAATAAAAAAATTCCCACCGCAATAAGGATAGAATTCAGTTTCGGCCGGTACTGCCTATGCTTTAAAATAAGGAAAAGCCAAGCAAAAAAGATAATTTGGCAAATAGCCATAAATAAGAGGGCTTTGGGTCCGACAAAGGGAAAATAGAAATTCCGGCTGATAAAAAGAGGAGTTAAAAAAGCAAGGTAGGTAAAGAATAAAATAAATTTGACTAAAAATGGCCGCGACTCTTCTCTTTTTGCCAAGCAATTTTCTTTGTTTATTTGGGAGAAACTTCTTCTCTCCCTTTTTTCTTTGGCTTTTTTCCCCATATTGTTTTTATAGTTTTTTATTTTTTCTATTTTACTCTCTTTAAAAAAATTGTCCAGAAAATTTTTGGCGACTTGCGTTTTGCTCATTTGTGGTTAAAATAAAATAAGATATGTTGAAAACACGGCAATTTATTCTTTTGGCAGGTGATTTTGTCCTGGCGTGTTTCGCTCTCGTTCTTACGCTTTTTTTGGGCTTCGGAAAACATTTTTCCAAAGAAATCCTTTATCTCCATTCTTTGCCTTTTTCTATACTTTATCTCTTCTGGTTCGTTGTCTTTTATATTTTTGGTCTTTATGATTTGAATTCCATTAGGCCGCGCGTAGAGTTTTTGCTTCGTTTAGCCGAAGCTTTTTTTATTTGTTTATTAACCGGCGCCGCTTTTTTCTACCTTATTCCGCTTTTTAAGATTACGCCGAAACTCAATTTGTTTATTAATATTTTAATTTTTACTCTTTTCGTTTTTTTCTGGCGAAGAATTTTTTGTCTTTTATTTTCGTCCGTTTATCAACAAAAAATTGCTTTTTTGGGCAAAAACAAACTGGCCGAAGTTTTGGCAAAGGAATTTCAAGCCGCCCCTCATTTGGGGTATCGTTTTATAAGTTTTTTAAATACGCATCGGCCGCTTCTTCCCCAGTTAAAAAACAAAAAGATTGATAGTTTGGTTTTGGTGGGCGACATTACGCCGCGATTGGCTCAGGAACTTTATCATTCGCTTCCTTTAAAAATAAATCTTTTTGATTTTTCTGAACTTTACGAATCAATTTTTAAAAAAATTCCCATTGACTTTATTGACCAGCATTGGTTTTTAAAAAATCTTAAAGAAGGACAAAAAGTTTTTTACGATAAAATTAAGCGTTTGGAAGATATTATTGGCGCCTGTCTGATTATAATTTTAACCATTCCCTGTTGGGTGGTTATCCCGCTTTTAATTAAGCTTGATGATGGCGGGAGTGTTTTTTATCGGCAGGAGCGGGTAGGTAAAAATAAGAAAGTTTTTTGGCTTTGGAAATTCCGAACGATGAAACCAGATTCGGAAAAAAGAGGTATTCAATGGGCGCAAAAAGACGATAAACGGGTCACTCGTGTTGGTAAAATCCTGCGCCGGACCCATTTTGATGAACTGCCGCAAATGATTAATATTTTTAAAGGAGATATTTCGTTAGTGGGCCCGCGGCCGGAACGGCCATGGTTTATAAAAAAACTTGAGCGTCAGATTCCTCATTACCATTTGCGCCATATCATTAAGCCGGGTTTTACCGGTTGGGCGCAAATAAATTTTCGTTATGCCAGAACAGTAATGGATTCCCATGAAAAATTCCAATATGACCTTTACTACATTAAAAACAGGTCTTTTCTGCTGGACATAGGCATTCTCTTAAAAACATTTTATATCTTTTTTAAGAAAAATTATCTTTAAAGGACACTGACTTTCCTTTTGATTGTTTTGTTTAAATGGACGCTGAAGAGTCAGCGTTTTTTAAATACCATTCAATAGTTTTTTTGAGGCCATCTTCTAAGGTAGTCGTAGCGATAAAACCGAATTCCTTTTCTGCCCGTGATGTATCAAGTCGCCGGCGGGGCTGGCCGTCTGGTTGAGTGGTATCCCAACGGATTTCCCCTTTAAAATCCATAAGGCGGCAAATTAATTCAGCTAGTTCTTTAATAGAGATTTCTATATCTGTTCCCAGATTGACCGGTTCCGGCTTGTCATATCGTTCGGTTGCTAAAAGAATACCCTCAGCGGCATCTTCAACATAAAGAAATCCTCTGCTGGCTTTGCCGCTTCCCCAGACTTCAATAAAATTTTTATTTTCTCTTTTAGCGTCAGCAATTTTTTTGATTAAAGCAGGAATAACATGGGAAGAGGCGGGGTCAAAATTATCTCCCGGCCCATAGAGGTTGAGCGGCATCAGGAAAATAGCGTTGAACCCATATTGCTGGCGATAGGCCTGAGCTTGGACCAAAAGCATTTTTTTGGCTAAACCATAAGGCGCGTTGGTTTCTTCGGGATAGCCATTCCAAAGGTCTTCTTCTTTAAAAGGCACGGGTGTAAATTTTGGGTAAGAGCAGATAGTGCCGAGAGCAACAAATTTAGTTACGCCTGCTTGGCGAGCCGCTTCCATTAACTGAATGCCCATCACGGCATTATCATAAAAAATTTCTCCCGGCAGACGACGATTTAGGCCAATTCCGCCAACCTTAGCCGCTAAATGAATTACAATCTCTCTTCCCTCAACCGCTTTTTGGCAATTTTCCCATTTTCTTAAGTCCAATTCTTCAAATGTTGGCAAAAATAAATTACTTTGGGGAACTTTTCTTTTTCCAGACAAGTTTTTTACCAAATGCTTCCCTAAAAATCCATGCGCACCGGTAATAAGGATTTTTTCTTTTTTTAAATCAATCATTTAAATTTCGTAATTGGTTGTTCGTATTTGGAAACCGCCTTTTTGCAAATGGGCTTGTTGTTTCGCTTCTTCAAGGTCAGAATTGACCATTTCTTTCACCATTTCTTCAAAAGTGATTTCCGGTTTCCAACCCAATTTTTCCTGTGCTTTTCTGGCATTACCGCAGAGATGTTCTACTTGCAACGGCCTGAAATAAGCGGGGTCAATTTCAATGATAACTTTGCCCGTTTTTTTATCAATGCCCTTTTCATTGATACCGCTTCCTTGCCAGATAATTTCCATACCTATTTCCCGGAAAGCTAACTCGCAGAACTCTCTGACAGAATGGCTTTGGCCGGTTGCTATCACATAATCGTCCGGCTGAGGAGCTTGAAGCATCAACCACATCGCTCGCACATAATCTTTAGTGTGTCCCCAGTCGCGTCGGTGGTTAAGATTTCCCAAATAAAGTTTATCTTGCAGTCCCAAAAAAATTCTGGCGGCGGCCATAGTAATTTTCCGAGTCACAAATGTTTCTCCCCGGCGGGGCGATTCATGGTTAAAAAGAATGCCATTGACCGCAAAAATTCCATACGCTTGCCGATAAATTTTTGTTATCCAGTAAGCGTAAAGCTTAGCCGCGCCGTAGGGGCTTTGCGGGGCAAAAGGTGTTTTTTCATCTTGAGGCGCTTCGCCGGGTTTACCGGAAAACATCTCGCTGGTTGAGGCCTGGTAAAATTTGGTTTTTTTTAATCCCAAAAGCCGAATGGCTTCTAAGAGTCGGAGGGTTCCCAAGCCGTTGGTATCAGCCGTGTATTCCGGGATTCCAAAAGAAACTTGAACATGAGATTGGGCGGCTAAATTATAGATTTCATCCGGTTGAATTTTTTCAACAAGATGGATTAAATTGGTGGCATCCGACATATCACCGTAGTGCAGGATAAATCTTCTTTCCTTTTTATGCGGCTCTTCGTAAATATGGTCAATTCTCTGGGTATTAAAAGAAGATGAACGGCGTTTGATGCCATGGACAAAATAACCTTTTTCTAACAAAAATTCGGCTAAATAAGAACCGTCCTGCCCAGAAACGCCTGTCAAAAGAGCAACTTTCGGCTTATTTTGTTTATCTTCCATATTTGGTATTTGTTATCCAAGATATAGATTAGAATAACACAAGGAAAAAGTAAAATCAACTCTTGACACTGGGATGGGGAGTTATTACCGATGGTCGTTTGCTAAATCGGCCAGTTCGGCTTATCGGCAGGGAAGAAGATGGTATTTTTTGGTCTGGCCACAATATCTCTATTTCCCCAACTTTCCCAACGGCTTGTTCCCAACGCCTTGTTGCTGCTGTTGACTGTTTTCTCCGTCGCAAACTTATTTGAGTTCTCCAAGAGCCAATCTTTTTTGATTGGCTCTTTTAAATTCAAAACGAAAAACCAAGCCCTTCGTCTTTGATTAATCCCCTAACCACTTTTCCCGCCACATTTCAAACATTAAAATGAGCCAAAGATGGTCGGCATAATCAATATTCTTTTGTAAAAACTTTTCTTTTTCCTCCTCAATAATTTCCGGGTTAAAAATTCCTTCTCTTTCCAGTCGTTTTTTATCCAAATAATTGTCCAAGAGATACTTTAAATCGCCCCGCAGCCATTTTTCCAAAGGAATACTAAATCCTTGTTTTGGCCTTTCCCACAACTCCTGAGGAATGTATTTATAAAGAATGCGGCGCAAAATATATTTACTTTGGCCCGGCTGGTATTTATATCCAATGGGCAGTTGCGCGACATATTCAATAATTTTATGGTCCAAAAGTGGTTCGCGTCCTTCCAAAGAATTAGCCATCGTTGCCCTATCAACTTTTACCAGAATGTCGTCCGGCAAATAAGTTTTATAATCAAACAACTGCAAATTGCTTAAATTATCCAATGGCGGCTGTAAAGAATCAGTTGGGCCTGGCAAGGGTTGTTTTTCATAAAAAGCCGGGGACAAAAGCAACTTTGACAGCTCCGGTTCCTTCCAAAAGCCAAAACCAAGCAAAAGATAGAAAGAAATCAAATCGCCCGGTTTTTTGATAATTTCTTTAAGTTTGTTTATTTTTCTTCTAAATTTGTAAATTTTTTTCTTGGTGATAAGAGAACTTGGCAGGATTAAATCTAAAATTTTAGGTGGGAAAAGGTTAAAAACGGTTAAACCTGATTTTAGTAGAAATTGAGGCAGTTTCTGGAAATTTTTATAAATTTTATTTATCACCCAATAACGGTCATAACCACAAAATATTTCGTCGCCGCCGTCTGCTGATAAAGAAACCTTAACAAACTGTCGGGCAAATTTTGCCAATAGATAAGTCGGGATAGCCGAAGAATCGCCAAATGGCTCGTCATATATTCCCGGCAGTTTTGATAAAATTTCTTTTGCCTCTTTTTCTTCGCAATAAAGTTCGTGGTGTTCAGTTTCCAAATAATCGGCTATTTTTTTGGCAAAAGGCGCTTCATTAAGTTTTTCATCGTTAAAACCGATAGTAAAAGTTTTTAAATTATTAAAACCGAGTTTTTTAGTTAGAATGGCGGCAACCAGTGAAGAATCAAGTCCGCCGCTTAAAAAGTGCCCTACTTCTACATCGGCGACCAGACGCAATTTAAAGCTTTGCGCTAAAATTTCTTCCAGCTCGGTGGTTTCTTCTGAAATTTTCTTTTTCCCCAAGGAAGGGTAGTCAAGTTGTTTTAAATAAAATTTATCAACAGACCAATAAGGGGCTTTGGTCATTTTTTTATTTTGGTGCAAAATCAAAAAATGCCCTCCTTCCAGTTTTCGGATATTTTTAAAAATTGAAAAAGGAGCCGGAATATAGCCGAGTTCTAAAAATAAGCGAAGCGCCTTAAAATCAAGCTCTTTTTTGACTTGGGGGTGACAAAGGATTGCCTTTATTTCTGAGGCGAAAATGAACAAATCGCTGTTAGAATAATAATAAAGCGGTTTAACACCCGTCCTGTCTCTGATGAGGATTAACTCTTGTCTTCTTTTGTCCCAAAGAGCAAAAGCAAACATTCCCCTGAACTTATTGACGCACTCTCTCCCCCACTCTTGATACGATTTTAAAACGACTTCAGTGTCAGATTCGCTGGAAAATTTATATCCTTTTGCCAGCAAATCCTTTTTTATTTCGCGGAAATTATAAATTTCGCCATTAAAGACAATCACTAAATTTTTGTCGTCGTTTAACATCGGTTGCCGGCCTTTTTCTGACAAGTCAATAATAGAAAGCCGGCGATGGCCTAAACCAAGACCGGCGCTCTCGTCAATAAAAATGCCGGCATCATCCGGGCCGCGGTGGCTAAGACTCTCGCTCATTTTTATGATTAGTTCGCGCTCTATTTTATTCCTAAAATCGCGTACGCCCACAATTCCGCACATAATAAATAATATGATTTATTCTGATTGGTTAATCGCTTTTTTCAGGCTTTCCATCACTTTATCTGACAGAGATTGCCAATTCCATTCTTCAACTGCTTTTAGATAGCCATTCTCCCCCATTTGTTCTTTCCTGCGGTTATCTTTTAAAATTTCTAAACATGCTCCTGCCAATTTTGCCGGCTCGCCGGGTTTTACCAGCAAACCAGTCAATCCATGGACAACTTGTTCCTCCAGCCCGCCGACACGGGAAGCAACTACGGGCAGATGATGAAAATAAGCCAATGGAATGACTCCTGATTGGGAGGCATCAAGATAGGGACAGACCAAAAGGTCAGCACGAGAGAAATAATGGCTTACTTCTTCATCGTTTATCCATCTATTGACTATTTCCACGTCTCTGAGATGGCTCAGAAAGCGGCAATAACGGCGGAAATCGCCTTCTCCGACAATGAGCAGTTTTGTTTCGGGGAGTTGTTTTTTAATCAGAGGGAAAGCGCGAAGCAGCACTTCCAGACCTTTATATTCCAAAATCCGGCCGAAAAAGAGAATGGTAGGTTCTTTTTTTACCGTATGGGAAAGAGTTTCGCCTACTTTTTGATAGTAATCAAAAGGACCGTGGGGAATAATATCAATTTTATCTGTCGGCACACCCTTTTTAAAAACAGCTTCCTGAGAAGCTCTGCTTAAGACAATGACTCTGGCTGCTTTTTTAATAACCGCATCTTGGATTTTCTGGAGGATAAAATTTTTTTCTCCTTTATGCAGGAACGGGTCGTGGACAGTAAAAACCTTAGGGATTTTTTGAGAAAAAAGATTAATAATTAAAAACCACGGGTGGAAAAACGGATAATAAATAACATCAGGAGAAAATTTTTTAAGACGGCGTTTGAGGGCAAGAAATTTAGGCAGATTAAGAAAAGAGAAGAAAAAACAGCCAATGTTTTTATAGGTAGAAACCGCAAAAAGATGCAAACCAGATTCCTGCCAATTTTTAAAATTTGTTATCTCTTTTGAAATGAAAGCGAGCACTTCTGCTTTTTGGGAAAGCCGCTTGCCTATTTCTAAACTGTAAAGAGGTCCCCCACCCCGGCGACCAAAATAAATTAAAGCAATTTTCATCCTTTTTATTTTTTTATATTTTTATAATTTTTTTTAATTTATAATTTATTTTAATTATTTTGTAGTTATTTCTTGCTTTATTTTTTTATTCTTTACTTATTATAAAATAACATACCCAGAGAGCTATCGCAATGTTTTTACTTATTTAAAAACTGGCTTTTTTGTCGTTAAAAAATATTATAAAATGGCTTAAATGAATAAAAATTAAATGGTTAAGATTATCCATATTCTTCCCCATACTATTGAGGAGTTTATTGGCGACGGCGATTACAGCAATTTTGACCACCATAGTATCCGTTTTATGGAAAAAATTCGCCGGTTTTCACGGCGGGAAACGTTTGACCTGAAAGAAGAACTTTGGACCTTATCTAAAAAAGGGCTTTCTGCTACTCTCCGGCACAAAAAAGGTTTTACTGTCCGCCTTTTCCCTCTTTCTCTAAAACTTCCTCTTCCTCTGGAAATTTCTTTTCCCCTTTTGAAGGCAGTTTACCGGGAAGCAGTCAATTGCTTCCCTTCTCCGCAGCCAATGGTTAGCAGGAGTCAAAGAGTCAAAAGAGAAGAAGTCATTTGGCATTTGCATAGTTATTATCTCTTGATGAATGATTTTATTTCTTTTATTCTTTGGCTCAAAAAACAGAAATTTATTTTGCATTTTCACGGCGGTGGCCCCAGTTTTAAAAGTATCAAATCGGTCTTTTATACGATTTACCATTATTTAATAGGTTTAAAAATAAGTTTAAATTTGGCTAATGGCGTCATTGTGCTGAATCGCGACGAAGAAAAGCGGCTGATTAAATTTTTAAAAATAAAAAGAGAAAAAGTATTTTATTTCCCAAACACCGTTCCTGCGAATTTGCTTGCTCTCGGCCAAAAATTAAAAAAGTCGTCCCCCCAAGGATTTAGGCTGGTTATCGCAGGCCGCCAAGCTAAATTAATTCAGCCGAAATTTTTCTCACTTTTAAACAATGTTTTAAGTAAGAAGAAGTCCTGTTTTCTTTATCTCATCGGTCTAACCCGGCAAAACAAAGAAATAGCTTATCTAAAAAAGGAATTTCCCCGGCAAGTTGAATTAAACGGCTGGTTGAGCCAAAAAGCCCTTCTTAAGAAATTCCGCTCCGCCCATCTTTATCTTCATCTTTTTCAGAAAAATGAGGGCTTGCCGATTATTTTAGTTGAAGCGCTTTCACAAGGATTACCGGTTCTGGCTTTTGATGTAGAAGGCGTCAGGGATGTGGTTAAAAATAATGAGAATGGCTGGCTTGTTAGTTCGCCAAAAGAGTTTAGCGAAAAATTAGAAGAAATTATCGCCCAGCCGTTTAAAGTTGAGAGGATGAGGAAAAATTGCGTGGCATCTATCAAAAATAATTTTTTAGACGAACAATACTTTCCCCGGCTTATAAAAATTTACAAATCTTTACTTTAAATCTTTACTTTCTTTTTTCTAATTTCTAAGCTTCTTTTTTAAAAATCTTTTTGTTTTGTTAAATGTTTTCCCAGAAAATTTTTTAATTTGAGTTTCCCTATTTTAAGCCAGAAAATAACGTCTGCCACCAATGCCGGCAAACCATTTTTTATCGTCACTTGGCGAAACTCCCAAAATGTCTTTTTTTCATCGCGACTGCTTCTGCCACCAATGGTCATAACTGCCAGCGGCAGGTCAATAAAAACAGGGCGGTATTTCTTTGTTAAACGAAGGATAAAATCATGGTCAGCCGCTATTTTAAAATTTAAGTCATAAAGCCCTATTTCTTCATACTGTTTTTTATTTACCCAAAGGGCTAGATGGGGGATATAGGCTGACCAATAAAGCCGCCATTTATTCCAACAGTTTATCACCCGCTTGTATTTTTTTCTCCAGCCATTTGGGAATTCATGAAAAATAGTAAAATAGTAAAAGTTTTTATCCGTTTTATTCCTCTTTTTTATGCATTTTACCGCTTCTTCTATGGCTTTATTGTTTAGATAATAATCATCAGAGTTTAAAATCAAGACCCATTCCCCGCTTGCTTGCCTTATGCCTTTATTCATTGCGTCATAAAGTCCCTTGTCTTTTTCGCTTACCCAATAACTAATTTTCTTTTGGTATTTTTTGATAATTGCCACTGAACCGTCATCTGAACCGCCGTCAATAATCAGATATTCTATCTGGGGATAGGTCTGATTTAGCACGCTTTGAATTGTCCTTTCCAGCGTTTTTTCGCCGTTAAGCACTACCGTGATAATAGAAACTTTTGGTCTTTTATTTTCTTCCATATAAGATGCTTTTTAGTAAAGATTCATATTCTTTGGCTTCCCGCTCCGCAGTAAATTTTTCCAAGATTAAGCGCCGGCCATTTTCTCCCATTTCCCGGTAATTTTCTAAAACCTGTATAACGCCATTGGCAAAATCATTGAGGTCAAATGGTTTAGCCAAATAGCCGGTTTTAAGATGGTGGACTAAATCGCGGCAGCCGCCAACATCAAAACAGACGGCCGGCGTACCGCAAGAAAGAGCTTCTAAAAGAGTGTTGGGCAAATTATCAGCTAAAGTCGGCAAAAGATAAACATGGCAACGACTGTAATATTCAGGCAATTGTTCTCTATTGAGATACCCCAAAAAAATATTGTTGATATGGGACATTTTAATCTTCTGAAATATTGATATTCCGGAATCTACTTCTCCCGCCCAATAAAAATCAATGAAAATGTTTCTCTCTTTTAGTTTCTCGTTAATTCTTTTGAGGATTTCCGGCATTATTTTCCCGCCTTTTCGTTGGTCGGAAAGTTTTACTGAAACAGCCAGAACGCTTGGTCGTTCGTTTTTTGGAGAGGGCTTAAAAAGTTCGGTATTTACGCCGGTAGGGATATAAAAAATTTGCTGTTCACTGAAAAAACCGCTTTCTCTCACTCGTTGCTCCAGCCATTTTGAAGGACAGACAATAAAAACATTGGCGCGGGAGTAAAAAAATTTTTTAAGCCAAAAAAGAATTTTATCTGCCTTCAAAAAAACTTTTGGGTAGTCGTTCCTTTTGCCGTCCCGGGAATAAGGGCATCGCGGATTAATCGCCCACTCATCAGGGAAATGCCAGATAACTGGCGCGATTTTCCCTAAAAACCACGGCAGCCATAAAGGCAGATAACCGCCGTGGACCATTCTGATAATAAAAACGTCTGTCTGCCAGAATCTTTTAAAAAATAAAAGCCCCAGCCAGTTTAAATTAACCACATACTGAAGTCCGGTAAAATAATCAAAAAAAGAGATGATTTTTTGGCAGGCCCTGAGGAAAAAAGAGGAAAATTGAATGACCTCTTTGTCTTGGGAGAATTTTTTATGAACAAAGAGAACCGCATCAATCTCCGGGTTTTTTAAAAGTTCTTTGTGCAAATAATAGCCGACTAAAGATGCGCCGCCTTGAATATCAGTCGGGTTAATCTGGGTAATTCTAATTTTAGCCGTCTTATTTTTTTTATTTTTAGCCATTTTTTTGGAAAATTGCCAAAAGACTATGACCTCTTGCTTCTTTTTTAGTTCCTAAAAATAGAAAAGGAGAGATAATTTCTTCTTTTAGCAAAAGCATTTTCTGAAGAATAAATTTTTAATATCTCTGCCAAAATAACTGACGCTGTAAGGCGCCTGCCTTGACCACTTAAAATGAATATAAGAAAGCGGCTCTTCCAAGATATCAATTATTTTTAGGCGGAAAATTTCAGCTATCTTTTCCAAAGTTTTTCTTGACCAGCGCGTTAAATAAGGCGGCGGAAAATCAAGTGGTTTTCCGTGGCTCTCTAAGCCAAATTTTCTTCAATCCAGAAAAAGATAGTTCACCAAAAATTTTATTTTTTGGCTTTGACACAAAGGGCAAAACATTGTGATTATATTATGACGGATTTTATCATTTTTAAACCCTAAAAACAAATAAAGGAATCACAGATGTGTTAATTGTCCAAATTGTTAAAAAGATTTTATGATAAAACCAGCCGTATTGGGATAATCTTTGATTAAAAAAAGAATCCCCAAAATAAAGGCTGCAATAATAATAATCAGGTCAATAAAAATAAGAAATTTACTCATCTCTTTGTATTTTTATTTTATTTTATTAAATTTTAATTTCCACCACATCTCCGTCCTGCAAAACATAATCCTTGCCGACACTTTTTAAAAGACCCAGTTCGCGACATTTTTTCCAGCTTCCTACTTCAACAACTTTTTGCCAATTTAATACTTCCGCCCTGACAAATTTTTTCTGGAAATCTGAATGAATCAAGCCGGCGCCGTCAAAAACCGTTTTTCCTTTTTCCAAGGGCCAAGCGCGTGTTTCTTCTTGACCTTTAATAGTGAAAAAAGTAATCAAGTTTAAAACCTCATAACACTTTTTAATTAAGGCGGGGATTTTCGGCTCAGTTAAACCCATTTCCTCTCTTTCTTTTTCGCCGATTTCAATTTTGTCCAGTTCTTCCCGTAAATCTAAAAGAAACCAGATTTTTTTTCTTTCTTCCAAGTAATTTTTTAATTCATCGGGCACTTCTTCGGGTTGGCCGTTAAGAAGGTAAATTTGCGGTTTAGCGGTGAGGAGAAAGAGTTTTTCTATAAATTCATTTTTCTGGAAAAGAAAAGCCATTTCTCCCCGGCTTAGCTTTTCTTTTAGCGAAACAAGCGCTCCAAATTCAGCCACAGCTTCTTTTTTTCCTCGTTTTGCTTCGTCGGCAATTTTCTCAAAACGTTTTTCAACCGTTTCCAAATCTTTCAAAATAAGTTCGCTTTCAATTATTTCCATATCTTCCTGCGGATTAAGCCGACCATTGATATGACTGACATTATCCGCGCGGAAAACTCTGACAACGTGGAGAAGAACATGAGCGTCGCGCAGGTGCGCCAAAAATTGATTGCCCAAGCCGTCTCCTTTATGAGCGCCTCGTACCAAACCAGCCACATCAATAAATTTGATTGCCGCCGGCACTAATTTTTCCGGCTGTTGTATTTCGGCAAGTTTCCAAAGACGCTGGTCCGGCACTTCAACCAAGCCGACATTTGGTTCAATGGTACAAAAAGGATAAGCGGAAATATCAACCGGCTTTTTTGTTAATGCCCTAAAAAGGGTTGACTTGCCTACGTTGGGCAGGCCTAAAATGCCAATAGACAAATTCATATAGACAAATTCATAAGTCGCATAATTTAATTTATCATAACAAATAATTTAATTTATCATAACAAAAAAGCCCGGCGGCGTCGAGCCGCCGGGCGCGTCCGTTATTTTATCATCCGACCAGATAAGGTTGTTCCCCCACGAATTTCCTCTACAAAAGGTGTTGGGGGAGGAGATGTTGGGGAGGAAGAAGGACATCTTGGATTGATTTTTATGACAGGTCCCGGGAAAACCTGCCACTTCCCCGCTGTTTTTCCCAGCGGTGTCTTTTCCGCCTTTTGACTGTCCATTGTTTCTCCTTTCTTCAATTTAATTTTTAAAGTAAATTATCAAAAACTTTAATTTTTTAAAAATTAAAAAGTTTTTTTTGGGAAAGTAGTTTACTTGCCTCTCTGGCTATTTTTTCCCCTTTGGCTGTCAAGAAAAAACGCCACTTTATATCGTTTTTAATTAACCCTTTTCTCCGCAAGTCGCGTAGGGGCCTGTCAAGTTTGCGGGTATCAGGCCACACCGGGTATTTTTTTAAGCAAAAAACCTGCGGGAAATTTTTAAAACATTCGTTAGTTAAATCTTCAAAATCCAATCCTTGTTTTTTGTCTTTGCCGGAAAGATAGAGAGAAAAAACAATCAAATCTTCTACACCCCATTTTCCAGGGAAAGATGATTTAAACATATTTTTACTTTCCTTTCTCGGACGGGGGTACCAAGATTCGAACTTGGAAGTCAGCTTTTGGAGAGCTGCAGTTTGCCAATTAAGCTTATACCCCCTTTTTCTCTCGGGCCTATTTCTTTCCTTCCTTATGCAAAGTGTGTCTTTTGCATTTTTTGCAAAATTTCTTTAATTCCAGTTTCCCCTCTAATCCTTTTGACTTCTTCGTATAATAATTGATTTCTTTGCACTCAGAGCATTGAAGTTTAATAATAGGTTTCTTTTTTTTCGCCATAATTTATTGGTTAAAATTTAATAAGATTTTTCGTTAACCTTTTTAATGGAAAAATTAAAAATTAAAAAATAAAAAAATATATAATAATCAAGCCAATGGCCGGACTTGAACCGGCGACCTGCCCCCTACCATGGGGCTGCTCTACCGACTGAGCTACATTGGCGCCGTCTTTTTTCTACTTTTTTCTGCGGTAATTATTTCTGCGGTAATAACCCCAGTCGTAGTTGGTGGGTGCGGCAGGACTTGCACCTGCGAAGGTCAGTGACCGCGAGTTTTACAGACTCGTGTGTTAGCTGCTCCACCACGCACCCTTTTGCCTTTCAGTTTTATCTTATTATATCTTACCATAATTTTTTTTATTCTCCAATAATTTTAGACTGGGTTTTGCGCCACGCCGCTATTTTCTGGTGATTGCCGGATAAAAGAACTTTGGGCACGCGCAATTTCTTTTTACCTATAACAAAAACCTCCGGCCTTGTATATTGCGGGTATTCAATAAAACTTTTTTCCGGAGTTATCCTTTGTTTAAGTTCTTTTGGCTTGCCAATTGTGCCGGGTAAAAGTCGCGCTACCACCTCAATGGCGAACATCGCCGGCAATTCACCGCCCATCAGGACAAAATCACCGACAGAAACAACTTCATCGGCAAGATATTTTGCCACCCTTTCATCCACGCCTTCATATCTGCCGCAAATAAAGATTAATTGGTCTAACTTTGCCCACTTCATTGCCATTTTTTGGTTTAAAATTTTTCCGCGCGGCGAAAAAAGAATAATTCTGCTTTTTAAAGGTTGCTTTTTGCGCGAAACGGATTTTTTAATTTGGCGAAGCGCTTCATAAATTGGTTCTATTTTAAAGACCATCCCCCGACCTCCTCCAAACGGTTTATCATCAACTGTTTTATGTTTATCTTTGGTAAAATCTCTTAATTGGTGAATTTTTATTTTGAGAATACCTTTTTCCTGCGCTTTTTTCAAAAGCGATTCGCCTAAAAACGGTTTAAACAATTTGGGGAAAATAGTGATAACATCAATCCTCATTTTTTTATTTTATTATTCTATAAAAAATCGTTTTAACCAAAAACGGCGCTGCCTTGATGGTAGCACCGTTTTTGGTTAATTTCAATAAAAATTTAGAGATTCAAATTGTCTAAATCTCCTTTTTCGCCAGTGCTTTCTTTGCGACCGCTGGTTTTGCCGCCAGCCGGTTCTTCAATTTTAAGATTAACTCTGGCATGATTCTTGAGCCCTACTATCCTGACAAGATTGCGGATAGCGCGTGCTGTTGAACCCTCCTTGCCAATAATTTGACCCATATCTTCGGGATGAACTTTCAAAGAAAGTAACACTCCCATTTCATCAACTTTCCGGTCAATTTTAACATCATCAGGATGGTCAACTAATGCTTTAACAATGAACTCAAGAAAATCTTTATCGCTCGATTCTTTTGCCATATTTTCAAAAAGTCAAAATTCATTTCAGTAGCCCGACCTTTACCGCGCTGCAAGCGAAAAAGCTACTCTATGATGAATCATACGCCTAAAAACAGGTTTGTCAATAGGTTTGATTCAAGGACAAAAATCATCTTGGGGGTTTGTTTGCTCTAGTTGAGAGACGGCAAGTTATTTTAGTTCGACGCGGTTGTTTCACTGGCTGGCGCGGCCGCCGGCTTTTCAGGGTGCGTTTCTTCTTTCTTTTTCTTCCCCTTTTTATGGAGATTAATCTTTTTACCCTCAATTATTTTTTCTGAAACTAAAAGATTATAGACAGTTTCAGAGGGCTGAGCGCCATTTGCTAACCAATATTTTACCCGTTCCTTCTTCACGTTTTTTTCTTTGGTCAACGGATTTAAAAACCCGACAACCTCAACAAATCTGCCGCCGCGTGGCGGATTTTTTTTGTCAGTTACAACAATTTTGAAAAATGGCTGGTTCTTTTTGCCTTGTCTTAAAAGTCTGATGGTTAACATATTATTTTATTTATATTATTTATTGGATAATTTTTTAATTGGATAATTACCAATTTTTAACCTTTAAAGCATTTTTTGCCGCTTCTTCTTCTGCTTCTTGCTTAGAAGAACCTTCTCCCTGCGCTACCAATTCTTCTCCCAAAAAAACGCCGGAGATAAAATGTTTATTATGGTCAGGACCCCATTCTTTTATCACCTTATAAACCGGCGTTATTTTTATTTTTTCCTGGGCGGCTTCCTGAAAATGCGATTTGGCATCGCGCCAAATACCTTCCATAATAATTTTGGGCAGGCTGGCTAGCAAATTTTTCTCAACAAACTTTTTCGCTTTTCCATAACCTTGGTCAAGATAAAGAGCGCCCAAGAATGATTCAAAAACATTGGCTAAAATAATTTGACGCGCTTTGCCCGTATCTTTTTCCTCACCCTTGCTTAAAAGAAGATATTCTTCAAAACCGATTTTTTTTGCTGCCTCTGCTAATGCCGAGGCCTTAACTATCGCGGCGCGCCAACCGGTCATTTGCCCTTCGGGATTCTTAAAATTTTTATAAAGATATTCTGTCACAATTAATTCAAGCACTGCATCTCCCAGAAATTCCAGCCGTTCATTATTCCCCACCGGGAAGTCGGGTTTTTCATTAAGAAAAGAACGGTGGCAAAATGCCTGGATAAGCAAATTTCTGTTTTTAAATTTTATTCCCAATTTTTTTTCTAATTTTGAAAAATCTTTTGTTAATTCCATAAATTCAAGTTCCTATTTATTATTTATTTGCTCTCTTTATTTATTTACTCTCTTTTGGAGAATTTTCTTCAATCTGCCGATAAACCGTTCCCAGAACACCATTAATAAATTTACCCGAATTTTCTCCGCCGAAACCTTTGGCAAGTTCAATCGCTTCATTGATAGCCACTTTTGGTGGCACTTCGTTCTTTTTCCCAAAGATTAGTTCAAATAATCCAAGACGCAAAACATTGCGGTCAATGGCGCTTAATTGTTCCACCGGTCTTTCAGGGGCTGACTCGGCAATAATTTTGTCCAGTTTATCCACGTTTTTAACGATGCCTTCTCCTAAAAACTTAACGAATTCGTCTTCATCAAATTTGCCCCCGAACTTTTGGATATTCCTTTCTAAAATTTTTTGGAAATCCCGTTCTTGGTGGTAAAAATCCCACTCAAATAAAGATTGTAAAACTATTGAACGGGCAAGATGTCGAGAAGCCACAAGTGAAAGTAAATGAAATTAAAATTTTTTTCTGGAGAGCTCCTCCAGTGTCATTGATTTTTCTTTTTTTTCGGCTTTTTCCTTTTCATCAATTTCTTTTTCCCTTCTTTTTCTTTCTTTTTTCTCAAGTTTCGCTAAGACATTCAAAACCTCAACATCTTTATAAAAACCGCAGTTGGAACAAACCGTATGAGGCAATTTAGGTTGGCCGCAATGCGGACACAACGAACTTCCCTTTTCTTTCAAGAGGAGATGCGCCCGTCTTTGGTCGCGACTGGATTTAGTTGTATGTTTTTTAGGAACACCCATATTCCTTTTTCTCTTTTAGTTATTTGTTGCCCATCTTTTCGTTAAACGGAATAACTTGCCGCTTAAACAATAATAAAAATATCATATTTAAAAAAATTTTCAATAACTCAGTCTTTTGACCGGACTAAATGTTTTACGGTGAATCGCGCAAGGACCAAATTTTTTAAGCATTTCCAAATGAAGTTTGGTTGGATATCCTTTATGCTTATCAAAACCATATTGAGGATATTTTTTATGCCATTTAAGCATTATTTTATCCCTTTCTACCTTTGCCGCGATGGAAGCTAAAGCAATCAACTTATTCTTTTCATCACCTTTTATTATAGGCTTCTCCTGAAAAGCTGTCTCTATTTTGAAATTGCCATCAATCAATAAAAGAATTTCCGAATTTTTAAAATAAAATGGCGACTGACCGTTTTTTTTGTCGGCAACGGCCCAATTTTCCAGAAGATGATTCACCGCTTTTCTCATGGCTAATTTTGTCGCTTGAAAGATATTTATTTTATCAATTGTTTTTTCTGAAACAATACCTCTCCCCCATCTAAAGCAAGGACTATTTTTTAAAAGTTGATAAATTATTTCCCTCTGTTTTGCCGTCATTTTTTTAGAATCTCTTATTTTTATTTTTTTTATTTTTGTTTTTAGAAAAGAGGCAGGGAAAAAATCCTCAATGGCTACTGCCCAAGCGACCAGCGGACCGGCTAACGGCCCTCGACCCGCTTCGTCTATGCCGATAAGAATTTGTTTTTTTGCCACCGACATTTTGGTATAATAATTTTGGAATAATCTGCTCTTTTGTTATAATGAATAAATCTTTTAAGGCGAGAGGATTAAAACTGGATTGCGGAAAAGAGACGAAGTGTTAAAATAATATAATCTATTTTCTTCTTTATATTTCTTCTTTATATTTCTTAATTTTATATTTCTTAATTCTTATCTTACCAAAATTCAATGCCGGAAAAAAATATTTTAAGCCAGTCAGAAATTGAAGACGAAATAAAAAACGCTTCTCTGGAAGACCGGGAAATAAATTTCAGAGGCAAGGTTCTTTCTTTTCTTTCTTTAGAAGAAAAAGTGATTGAGCGAACGATTGATTTGGAAGCGGCAGTTATTTTAGGGCCGGTCTCTCTCCAGGGCACCCTTATTAAAGGAAATCTTAACTTAAACGAAGCAATTATCAGGGGCCCTTTTTATTTTGGCAGCGGCATTCTTAAAGGAGATTTAAATCTAGAAGAAGCGAAAGTCAATGGCGTGGTTAATCTGGTCGGCACCAAGATAGAAGGGTCGTTGAATTGCCGCGGTTTAAACATTGCCGGATTTTTAAGTTTGACAAAAAGCGAAATCAAAAGAAATGTCAATCTAAGCGAAATAAAAATTAGCGACGCTTATCATGCCGGACTAATTATCAAAGGAGATATTTATTTAAGCAATGGCGTAATTTGGGGAGATTTTTCTCTGGTTAATTCCCAGATTGAAGGGAATGTGGATATGAGAAACGGGTTTGTCGGCGGCAAAGCCGTTTTGGAAAACACAAAAATCACTGAAACGTTTATTTTAAGCGGTGTTAAAATGAAAGATAAATTTGTTTTGAAGAATGTGGAATACAAAGAACTGATAAAATAATAAAATAAATAATAAATAAAGAATGTTTAGGGTATGGCAAAATTTGTTCATTTGCATCTTCATAGCCATTATTCATTATTGGATGGACTGCCTAAAATTGACGAAATTCTGGACCACGCCAAAAGTTTAGAAATGCCGGCCTGCGCTTTAACCGACCACGGTGTTTTGTACGGAGCGGTAGAATTTTTCCAAAAAGCCAAAAACAAAGGAATCAAACCGATAATCGGTTCGGAAATTTATCTTGCCCGCCAGTCAATGTTTGAAAAAAGACCAAATATAGACGATAAACGGTACCATTTAGTGCTGCTGGTAAAAAATACGGATGGATATAAAAATTTAGTTAAACTCATTACAAAAGCGCATCTAGAAGGATTTTACTATAAACCACGGGTTGATGAAGACCTTTTAGCCCAACATAGCGCCGGCTTGATTGCCCTTTCTGCCTGTCTGCAGGGTAAAATACCCCAGCTCATTTTAGCAGGCAGAATTGAAGAAGCAAAAAAACAAGCTTTAAAATATCGGGAGATTTTCGGGCCCGATAATTTTTATCTGGAAATTCAATCGCATCCGCACCTTAAAGAACAGGGAAAAGTTAATAAGGTCCTCCTGGCTTTTTCAAAAGAACTCAATATTCCTTTGGTTGCAACCAATGATTGCCATTATTTGAAACCGGAAGACGCCGAAGCCCAAGATATTCTCATGCTTATTAATACCGGCGCGAAACCCGATGACCCGGAACGTTTAACAATGAAAGCCGATGATTTTTCTATGAAAAGCGCCGAAGAAATGGCTTTACTTTTTAAAGAAACTCCCCAAGCGATAGAAAATACCCTTAAAATAGCAGAGGCCTGCGATTTCCAATTCAACATGCTTGGCGAAACAAAACTTCCTTTCTTCCCTACTCCGGCGAACCAACCGCCAGCCGTCTATTTAAGAGAACTTTGCGAACAGGGTTTTAAGGAAAAAGAAAAAGAATTTGAAGATGTGGAAGCGGCAAAAAAACGTTTAGCTTACGAACTTTCGGTCATTGAAAAAACTGGTTTTGCTTCCTATATTTTAATCGTTCACGATGTTGTGAAATGGGCGAAAGAAAAACATATTGTCGTCGGCCCCGGCCGCGGCTCGGTAGGCGGTTCAATCATCGCTTACCTCTTAGGCATTACAGAAATTAATCCATTAAAACATAATCTTATTTTTGAAAGATTTCTTAATCCAGAAAGAATTTCTATGCCTGATATAGACCTTGATTTTGCCGACCGGAGGCGCGATGAAGCCATTGAATATGTGGCGGAGAAATACGGCCGAGATAAAGTTGCCCAAATTATTACTTTCGGGACAATGGCCAGCCGGGCGGTCGTGCGGGATGTTGGCCGGGCGATGGGTGTTTCTTACAGCTTTTGCGATAAAATTGCCAAAACCATCCCTTTTGGAATGAACCTTGCCGAAGCTTTGGAAAAAGTGGTGGAATTCCGCCAGTTTTACCAAACAGACGAAACAGCAAAAAAAATAATTGATTTTGCCAAAAAACTGGAGGGTTGCGCTCGGCATGCTTCCACCCATGCCTGCGGCGTGGTTATTTCCGCCGAACCGTTAAGCGAGATAGTGCCGCTTCAACATCCCACCCAGAACGACCAACATATTGTTACCCAATATGAAATGCATTCAATTGAAAGCCTGGGGCTGTTAAAAATGGATTTTTTGGCTTTAAAAAACCTGACTATCATTGAAGACACGCTCTCACGGATTTATGTGGTACGAGGGAAAAAAGTGGAAATTGACAAAATTCCTTTTGACGACAAGAAAACCTTTAAACTTTTGCAAGAAGGCAAAACAACAGGCGTTTTCCAGCTTGAAAGCGAGGGATTCAAAAGATATCTTAAAGAACTAAAACCAACAACCTTTGACGATATTGTGGCGATGGTGGCGCTTTACCGTCCCGGACCAATGCAATTTATTCCAGAGTATATCGCCCGCAAACACCGCAAAAAAGCCATTGAATATCTTCATCCCAAACTGAAACCCATTCTTGAAGAAACGCAGGGTATCTGTATTTTCCAAGAGCAACTGATGCGCATTGCCACCGATTTAGCCGGTTTTTCTATGTCAGAAGCCGATGTTTTGCGGAAAGCCATCGGCAAAAAAATAAAAGAGCTGCTTATTGTCCAGCAGGAAAAATTTATCCAAGGAATGATTAAAAATAATATTGATAAAAAAATAGCCGAAAAAATTTGGGATTGGGTCGTTCCCTTTGCCCAATACGGCTTTAATAAAAGCCATAGCGTCGCCTACGCCACCATTGCCTACCAAACCGCTTATCTTAAGGCGAATTTCAGCATAGAATTTATGGCCGCCCTGCTTACCTCCGAAAAAAACGACATTGAACGGATTGCTTTTTTGATTGATGAATGCAAAAAAATGGGCATAGAAGTCCTGCCGCCCGACATTAATGAAAGTTTTAGAAATTTTTCAGTCATCCCCGGGAAAAATAAAATTAGGTTTGGCTTGCTCGCTATCAAAAATGTGGGTTCTAATATTGTTGATGCGATTATCAAAGAAAGAACTGAAAACGGACCTTTCCAATCTTTTGCCGACTTTGCCTCCCGCATTGAAAGCAGAGACTTTAACAAAAAATCCTTGGAAAGCCTGATTAAAGCCGGCGTTTTTGACGCTTTTGAGAACAGAAATAAATTGCTTCAGAATATAGAAAAAATTTTGGCTTTCAACCGAAGCATCAGAAAAAATAAAATGAATGGCCAACAAAATCTTTTTGGGACACAAATGACAAACTATCTTCCCTTAGAAATGAACGAGACAGATTCCTCTTCGTTGCTGGGAGAAAATTTGTTCTGGGAAAAAGAATTGTTAGGGCTTTATATTTCAGCCCATCCCTTGGAAAATTTCAAAAAAGTGTTAGAACAAAAAACATTGCCCCTTACCGAACTAAAAGAAGGATTTTTCCCTCAAAAAATTAGAGTAGGCGGCATTATTTCTTCCATCAAAAAAATCCTTACCAAAAAAGGACAACCAATGCTTTTCCTGCAGTTGGAAGACCTTACCGACAAAGCCGAAGTGATTGTTTTTCCTTCTATTCTTGAAAAAAATATGGATATTTTACAGGAAAATAAAATTGTTTTTGTCAGCGGCCGGGTGTCTAAAGAACAAAATACTCCGAAAATTATTGCCGAGGAAATTGAAGAAATTTTAGAAAATTAGAAAAAATTTTAATAATCTTCAAATTTATGGATAATAACAACCGTCTAAAATTAGAAAAAATAAGACACTCCCTTTCCCATCTTTTGGCTTATGCTGTCCAAGAACTTTACCCCAATGTTCATTTTGGCATTGGACCGGCTATAGAAAACGGTTTTTATTATGACTTTGGCAACCTTAAAATATGCGAAGAAGACCTCCCCAAAATAGAAGCGAAAATGCGTGAATTGATAAAACAAAAAATAAAATTTGAGAAAAAAGAAATTTCGGCGGCACAAGCCAAAGAAATTTTCCAAAGCCAGCCTTATAAACTTGAACTTATTGATGAATTGGCTAAAGAAAACAACCTGATTTCTGTTTACCAAAGTGGAAATTTTATTGATTTATGTCGCGGTCCCCACATTAAATCAACGAAAGAAATCCCGCTTGACGCTTTCAAGCTGGAAAAAATAGCCGGCGCCTATTGGCGCGGAAATGAAAAAAAGCCAATGCTTCTTCGTATTTATGGTTTGGCTTTTGAAACAAAAAAATCTTTGCAGGATTTTCTTAAAAAACAAAGCGAGGCGATTAAGCGCGACCACCGGCTAATTGGACAAAAACTGGAGCTTTTTATGATAAACGAAGAAATTGGCATAGGACTGCCTATCTGGCTACCTAAGGGTGCGGTAGTCAGAAAAGTAATTGAAAACTACCTTTATGAAGAATTAAAAGAAGCGGGCTATCAATGGCTTTATACGCCCCATATTGCCTCCCGAAAACTTTGGGAAATTTCCGGTCATTGGAATTTTTATAATGAAAATATGTACCCTCCCCTTGAGGTCGGGCAAAGTTTGGAAGAAGTCCAAAAAGGGGCAAAGCCGGCTCTTAAAGAAGAATATCTGCTTAAGCCAATGAACTGCCCTTTTCATGTTTTTGTTTATAATTCTAAAATCAGGAGTTATCGTGATTTACCTATTAAATATGCCGAATTAGGCACCGTCTATCGCTACGAACGTTCGGGGACTCTTCATGGTTTAACGCGCGTGCGGGGTTTTACCCAAGATGATGCCCATCTTATCTGTACACCGGAACAAATGCCAAAAGAAATTTCAGCGCTGGTTAAACAAGGCGTTAAAATCCTAAAAAGATTTGGTTTTAAAGAATATAACATTTATCTTTCTACCCGACCGGAAAAATATGTCGGTTCTTTAGACAACTGGCAAAAAGCCACTGCCACTCTTGAAAATGTGCTTAAAAAACTAAAACTCAAATATCAGGTTGACGAAGGCGGCGGAGTTTTTTATGGGCCTAAAATAGACATTAAAATAAAAGATTCGCTTGGCCGCGAATGGCAGTGCACGACAATCCAGTTTGATTTTAACCTGCCCTTACGGTTTAAAATGAGTTATGTGGATAAGAATAATGAAAAAAAAGAACCGTTTATGATTCATCGCGCCCTGTTGGGTTCGTTGGAAAGATTTTTTGGCGTTCTTATTGAACACTATGGCGGCAATTTTCCTTTTTGGCTTGCCCCGGTCCAGATTTCAGTTATTCCTCTGGGAATCGATCATTTATCATACGCCAAAAAGGCAGCGGCCGAATTAAAATCGGCCGGCTGGCGGGTAGAATTGAAGAATGAAAGAGAGACCGCTTCCAAGAAAATTCGGGAGGCTGAAATAGAAAAAGTTCCTTACATTCTGGTCATAGGAGACAAAGAGGTTAAAAATAAAACGGTCAATGTGCGGGAGCGAGGCAAAGGCGAATGCGGTGAAATAAAACTGAGCAGATTTATCAAGAAACTCTTGACAGAGAGTTAAAGAATGAGAGAATAAAATAAAAATAAGAGAATAAATTTTCGTTTAATCTCCTCTTTCCTCTCTTTTTCTTTTTTTAAAACGAAAAATATCAAAAAAAGAAAAAAGAAGGTTAGAGAAAAAACTATGAAAAAAATATCAAAAAATTGTTTAAGCATTTTTTTCTCGGGTGGTTTAACAATTTTAGGGCTAATAATTGTCTTTTCACCTGTTTTTGCCCAAACCAGCACAGGAACCTCACCCGAAAACCCCACCGCCAGCTTATCCGCTGAAGCAGTTATTGATGAAACAGTAGAAATAAGTAATCTTGAAGTCAACGAACCCACTCTTTTACCAGATAATCCTCTTTATTTTCTTAAAAATATCAGCCGGAGCATCCAAAAAGCCTTTGTTTTCAACAGCGTTAAAAAATCTTCTTTAAGACTAAAATTTGCCTCGGAAAAATTATGGGAAGCCCAAAAATTAGCCGAAAAAACCAACGATGCGAAGGTTCTCGTCAAAGCGATTAAAAACTACGAAGAAGAGATAAATAAAATAAAGGAAGAAGCTGATAAGATAAAAGAGAAGGCAGAAGAGAATCCGGCTGTCCACAAGTTTTTGGATAAATTTATCCAGCAGCAGCTTCTTCACGAGAAAATCCTGGAAAAACTGGAGGAAAAAGTTTCTCCCGAAGTTCTGGAAAAAATAAAAGAAGCGCGGCAAAATCATTTAAGTAAATTTGGCGAAGTAATGCAAAAATTAGAAAATAAAGAACTTATCGCAAAGAGGTTGGAAAATGTCCTCAATCAGGCAAAGGGTAGCGATTTCAAGGATTTTAAAAACGCTGAATTACTGGAGAAATTGGCAGAAAACGCGCCAGAAGGAATTAAAGAAAAAATAGAAGAAGTGAAGGAGAATTTAATAGAAAGAATCGGTCTCAACTTAGAACAAAAACCGGCGGAATGGCAAGAAAGATTCAAAAACTATGTGGAAAATACCGCTGGCGAAGCCGAAAAGAAAGCGGAAATTCTCCAGAGGATTAGAACAAAGATACAACAAAGAGAGCAAAATCAGTCGGCGCTTCAAAAATTGCAAATATTAAATGAAATAAGATTAAGGCTGAATCCCTTACCCACTTCTACCACTTCTACATCTCCTCTGAGGACAAGAGAGAAATTCTGCGTTGCTCAATGGGACCCTGTCTGCGGGAAAAACGGCAAGACCTACAGCAATAGTTGTTTTGCCAAAGCAGCGGGCGTAGAAATCGCCCACCCGGGTATTTGTGAAAATAATACTACTACCAGCGACTTTCGGGAAGAAGAAAAAATTAAACCTCTTACCGAAGAAGAAGCCCGGGCAATTGCTTTGGAAAGCGAATGCGCGAAAATAGGAAAATTAAGCCAACAAGCGGCTTTTAACAAATTCAGTCAAACTTGGTGGATAGAAATGAAGGTTGATGAAAAAGTTATCAGGGAAAAAAATATTTCAGATAAAATGTGTAATCCTGCCTGCGTCGTTAACGCTATTACCAAAAAAGCAGAAATTAACTGGCGCTGCACCGGCTTAATTAAATAGTCATTTAGTCATTTCCGCGACTCGGGAAAACCGAAAAAAATTACTTAAACCCCCTTTTAATTTTAAAGGGGTTTTAAGATGGAAAAATATTTAAGTTTGGGTTAAGATTACTTTTAAGATTACTTTTAAAATAGCTTTATTTATTATATAAGATATAGCTTTAGGCTTTATATATGAAATATTTTCTTTTAACCTTCGGCTGCCAGATGAATAAAAGCGATGCGGAAAGAATAAGCGCTTTGGCGGAAAAAGCAGGTTACCTGAAAGCATTAGCGATGACAGAAGCGGATTTAATTATTGTCAATATGTGTTCTGTGCGTCAAACAGCTGTTGACAGGATTTACGGTTTAAAACCAAAATTTAAAAAAATACGCGCAAAAAATCCCCGCCTGCAAACTATTTTGACCGGCTGTTTTTTAAAAAAGGATACGCCAAAGTTCGCCGAATTTTTTAATTTTATTTTAAAAAGCAAAAATCTTGGCTCTTGGTTCAAAAAATTCTCACCTCATAAAAAAAATTTACCAAATTATCTTTTACGGCCAGACAATTATTTTAAAATCAAGCCGCATTATGCCAACTTCCCCCTTGCTTATCTGCCGATTTCCACTGGCTGCAATAATTTTTGTTCCTATTGCGTCGTGCCTTATACCCGCGGCAGAGAAATTTTCCGGCCGGCCGATGAAATAATCTCTGAAGTGAAAACGCTTATCAAAAAGGGATACCAAGAAATTTGGCTTTTAGGACAAAATGTTAATTCTTACCAGAGCAAATTCAAGGGGCAAACAATAGATTTCCCCCGTCTTTTGGAGATTTTAAGCGACCTTCCCGGCGATTTTAAAATATATTTTACCTCACCGCATCCACAAAACTTTCCTGATAAATTAATTGACATTATCGCCCGTAAAGAAAAACTGGCTAAATATCTTCATTTGCCCGTCCAGTCGGGAGATAACGAAATTCTGCGAAGAATGAATCGCCATTATACTATTGAAGATTATAAAAATTTAGTTAAAAAAATTAAAAAAAGAATTCCCGGAGTATTTCTTTCTACCGACATAATTGTTGGTTTTCCCGGCGAAACAAAAAAACAATTTGAGCATACCGCCAAACTCATTAAAGAACTGGGCTTTGAGAAGGCCTATGTGGCAATGTATTCTCCCCGTCCCGGCACAGCTGCCGCCAAACTAAAAGACAATGTTCCCCTCAAAGAAAAAAAAGAAAGATGGCTTAAGCTAAACGAAATTATTAAACAAAATAAAAATAAAAACAAAAAAGAAAAAACGCAAAAATTAGTGGTTATTTTAGGCCCAACCGCTTCCGGCAAAAGTATTTTGGCTGTAAAATTAGCCAAAAAATTCAATGGCGAAATTATTTCTGCCGATTCAAGACAAATCTACAAAGGAATGAATATCGGAACAGCCAAGCTTTCTCAACAAGAAATGGCAGGTATCCCCCATTATCTTTTAGATATTGCGGAACCGTCAAAACAATTAAGCGTTGCGGATTACCAGCAATTAGCCATTGAAAAAATTAAAGACATTCAAAAACGCGGGAAAATTCCTTTTCTCGTTGGCGGCTCTCCTTTTTATCTCTTTTCAGTGGCTGAAGGATGGTCTTTCCCCAAAATGAAAGCTGACCACCGCTTAAGAAAACAATTAGAGAAAAAAACAACAGAAGAGCTTTTGGCCATTTTAAAAAAATTAGATAAATGGCGGGCAGAAAATATTGACAAAAAAAACAAAAGACGACTGATTAGAGCGATTGAAATTGCCAAAACCCTTGGGGAAGTGCCTGCACTTAAAAAAGAAGCGCTGTTTGATTGTCTTTTCCTTGGTATTGCCTTGCCCAAAGAAAAATTGCGCCAAAGAATTTCAAGACGAGTTAAAAAAATGGTTAAAAGCGGCCTGGCGGAAGAAGCAAAAAATTTAATTAAAAAATTCCCCTCCCTCCTTCTTGAACAGACAATCGGTTATGCCGAATGGCTTCCCTATTTCCAGGGGAAAATAACCCAAAAAGAAGCGATAGAGAATATTAAAAAACATACTTGGCAGTTAGTAAAACACCAAATGACTTGGTTTAAAAAGAAAAAAATTAATTGGGTAAAAAATTATTCCCAAGCGGAAAAGTTAGTCAGGAAATTTTTGCGGGGATAAAATCTTTAAAATAGATTTTTTCAAGAAAAATGGTAGATTTCTTTTATTAAGCCAGCTGTCCGGGAAACATTTAGACTCTTAATAAAAAATGTAAATTTTTCTTCTAGCTCCTCACAAATTTTATTGACGTCTTCTAAAGGAATTTTATTTATTTTCTTTTTAAATCTGCCTAATGCTTTTTTTCTTAGACGATAAAGAAACTGTATTTCTTTTTCATCTTCTTTCATTTCATTTTTGTATTTTTGTTTTAACCATCGGTAAATTTTCTGTCTTAAATCATCCGGGAAATAAGGGCTGTCATAAACTATATTCTGGAAAATTGTTGCCAAATGAATTTCACAGGCACCGGTCTTTGCAAAACGATAAAAATAATCCTCCGGCAAAGTAGAAGCGCCATGCTGCACAGCGCCGGCTAATCCGTATTTTTTTGCTTCCAAAGAAATTTTTTCCAGTAATTTAAAATCTTCCTCTACTTTTTTAAGGACACCGCTGGGCAACATAATCCCGCCATGACTTGTGCCGGTTTGGACAGCAATTTTAATAAGAGAAGATTTACCCGCCAATGCTTCCAGTTTTTCCATAAACCGCCTAAATTCCTCAATTTTCGTTTTTTCCCCCCCAATAGCGCCTACCTCTCCTCCGATGGAAATAGTTATCTCTGGAGGTTGAATCTGCCGGATATATTTCACCAATTCAGCGGTTAAACGGGCATTTTCTTGCCAAGGTAAAGAAGAGCCGTCAATATCTATATTATAAAATCCTTCTTTAATAGATTTTTTTATTTTTCTTTTGGCTTTGTTTAAATCGTTCTCGCCGTTAAGGCGCAAATGGTCCACCTGTAAAAAAAGAATTCCCTCAAAATTTTCTTCTTGAGCGGCTTTCAAAATAGTTTTTTTGTATTCCCTTAACGACTGACGGGTATATTCTGATTCCGTTGGCGCTATTTCTATGATAAACGCTCCCGCTTCTTCTTTTTTGACGGCGCGGAAAAGCGCCCGCGCCGTAAAAAAAGTAAGCATCCGTAAGTTAAAGGCAGGCACAATAAATCCTTTAATTTCGCCGGCGGCTATTTTTTGATAAAGCTGGTATGTTGAGGAAAGCTTTAACATAAAAAATAAACTAAGAAGCAAGCGAATCCTTATTAAAAGAATCAAGCTCTTTTTTTAAAACCGAAATTAATTCAGCCGGGCTGGCTGTCCCTTTGGTTTTTCTCATAACTTCGCCAATTAAAAACTGAAAAGCATTCTTTTTCCCCTGATGATAATCTTTTACCGCTTTTGGGTTATTTCTTATAATTTCTTGGACAAGCGCTTTCAACTCATTTTTATCAACAATAGGCCTTAAATCTTCCTCCTCTAAAATCTGCGAAGGGTCTTTTCCTGTTTCCAGCATTGTTTTTAAAAGGGTTTTGGCAATCTTGCTTGAAATTTCTTTCCGATAAATCATACTGACAAATTCAGCAAAATTTTCCGCCGTAATAAGAAATTTTTTGTCTCTGACCGAAAGAGATTTTTCGCTTAACAATCCCTGTAAATCCGTAGCGAGATAATTTGAGGCAATTTTTACAATTTTTTTAAACTCTTCTTTGGTGAGTCGCTTTTTAAATTCTTTTTCTTTTACCCAATTAGTTAGTTCTGAGATAATTTCTTCAAAATAATCCCCTAATTCTTTTTGGACCACATAAATTTCTTGCTCTTTCCCGATTAAACCATATTCTTTCCGAAACCTTTCTCGGCGCGAAGATGGCAGTTCCGGCAGTTCTGCTTTTATTTTTTCAAGAAACTCTTCTTCAATTTCAAAAGGAGGCAAATCAGGTTCCGGAAAATAGCGATAATCGGGCGACCCCTCTTTCTCTCTTTGGGGAAAAGTTATCTCTTTGACATCATCCCATCCCCGGGTTTCTTGAATTATTGTTCCGCCCTTTTTTAAAATCTCCGTTTGCCTTTTTATTTCATACTCAATTGATTTTTCCACGGCTTTAATGGAATTCAGATTTTTTATTTCTACCTTTGTACCAAGCTTCTTATTTGATTTTGCCAAGGAAATATTTACCTCAACCCGCATTTCCCCTTTTTCCATATCAGCCCCCGAAATATGAAGATATCTCAAAATAAGCTGCAATTCTTTTGAAAAAAGAGCCGCCTCCTTACTGGAAGTAATTTCCGGCTCTGTGACTAACTCTAATAAAGGCACACCAGCCCGGTTAAAATCAATTAAAGAATAATCTGCTCCTGCCGGATGAATCAATTTCCCGGTGTCTTCTTCTAAATGTATTCTTCTGATTCTTATTTTTTTCCGGCCGAGAGAAAGAAATCCATTTTGGCAAAACGGTGTTGAAAACTGAGAAATCTGATATCCTTTTGGCAGGTCTGGATAAAAATAATTTTTTCTCTCAAAAAAACTTTTCCGGTTAATTTGACAATGCAACGCCAATCCCCCTTTTAAAACTTTTTTAACGGCTTCTTTATTAATAACCGGTAAGGTGCCGGGATGGCCAAGGCAAACAGGACAAATGTTTGTATTAGGAGGCAAATTAGGATTACTATCATTCCGGCAGGAACAAAACATTTTAGAAAAAGTGTTAAGCTCTGCATGAATTTCAAGCCCAATGGCTGGTTTAAACATATAATTTTAATTTATTAATTTTAATTTATTGGCTAATTATGAGCTAAAACAAATATCTTTTTAAGACACTTTCTTCTCTTTCTGGACAGTTCTTCTCTTTCGGTATGCTTTCATAATGTTAACGCTGAAACTTGAACCGATAATGTCGGCTCCCGCCCGCACCATTTTTTCAACATCTCTTAATGTTTTTATTTTGCCGGAGGCTTTAATTTTTAATCCCGGCGCCGCTTTTTTCATTATCTGCAGATGCCGCGCTTTTTCGTCAAGCTCAAGGTGCTCCAACGGGTCTTTTTCCGTGGCTGTTTTTACACAAAACGCTCCTGCTTCTTTGGCTAATTGAGACGCTTTTTCAATTTCTTTATCTGTTAAATAACCGGAACCAATGATTACTTTTGTTGGCAAAATCCGGCAAATCTCTCTTAAATCTTCCAAAACCTCGTCAAATCTTTCATATTTTATGTCAATCACATTAATAACCACATCAAGCTCATCTGCCCCGTCTTTTTTTGCCTGCTTACACCACTCAACTCGCTTTGAGTGTGGACTTAAACCCATCGGCGGGTCAATTAAAACAACTGTTTTAATTTTTGTCCCTTTTAGTTCATTTTTAACGAAACTTACCCATTCGGGATTTACGCAGACACCCCGAAAGCCATATTTTTTTGCTTCTTGGCAGGTTTTTTTAATATCGCGCGCTTGCGCTTTCGTCTCAATATTGGTATGGTCAATAATTTTAGCTAAATTTGGAATCTTCATATTTTTTTGTTATTTTAAACCTTGTTTTTTTTATTTTAACATATTTCCAAAAAATTTTCTTCGCTTCCCCCTTAATAAAATAAATTCCCCCCTTAATAAAATAAATTCAGCCAAAAATTATTTTGGCTGTTTATTTATTCCCCGAGAAATTTTCACGTTTAGGCTTTACATCCCATACCTTTCCTTATCATCAATAATATCTTTTACCTGCCAGTCCCTCCCCCATTTACCTGTTTTAAAAACCTTTAAACCGTTTTTTTGAGTAGAACAAATCACTCTTTTTATGCCGGCATTAATAATCATTTTCTTGCAAAGAAAACAAGGGAAGGCATTAACGGGATGACCATTCCTGTCTGACCCCCAAATAAACAAATCGCTGCCTAAAATTTGGGCTCCCGAACGCGCGGCATTAATAATGGCATTCATCTCGGCATGCACCGAACGGCAAAGTTCATAACGTTCGCCGTGCGGAATACCCAATTTTTCACGCAAACACTCCCCTCTTTCCAGACAATCTTTGGTTTTTCTGGGCGCGCCTACATAACCGGTAGCGACAATGACGTCATCTTTTACAATAAGTGCTCCAATTTTGCGGCGAAAACAAGTGCTTCGCTCAGCGATAACCTGAGCGATTGCCAAATAATATTTATCTTTAGATGGCCGCATCTTTTCTTTTTGAAAATTGGAGAAAAAGATTTCCCCTATTTAACCACTTCTATCCCCATATCCCGCGCCGTTCCTTCAACTATTTTCATCGCTTTTTCAATATCTTTAGTGTTTAAGTCAGGCAATTTTTTTTGAGCAATTTCTCTTAATTGCGCCTCTGTGATTTTCCCCACTTTTTTTCTGTTTGGTTCTCCCGAACCCCGTTCCACACCAGCCGCTTTCTTGATAAGCTCTGAAACCAAGGGTGTTCTCATTTTAAAGTCAAAACTTCTGTCTTCAAAAACAATAATTTCTACCGGAATGGTAAATCCTTCCTGATTTTTTGTCGCGTCGTTAAATTTCTGGCAAAAACTGCCAATATTTAGCCCGTGCTGGGCAAGAGCTGGACCAATCGGCGGCGCCGGCGTTGCCTTCCCTGCTGGAATATGTAATTTTATTTTGCCAATAATTTTAGGCATAAATATATTTCCTGTTTTTTTAAACTATATTTTTTTTACCTGTAATGAATCTACTTCTACCGGCGTATCGCGACCCAGCAAATTAATTAAAACCTTTAATTTACCTCGTTCGTTGTCTATCTCTGCTACTTTACCGTCAAAATCCTTAAACGGACCATCAGTAATTTTAACCAGTGTTCCCAAGCTTAAATCAATGTTAAATTGGGGTTTTTCTATGCCAATCCTTTGCTTTAATGCCTCTATTTCCTGCGGGGAAACCGGAATAGGCGTTGTCCCGGCGCCGATAAAACCGGTTACACGGGGTGTATTTCTGACTACATACCATGAATCATCGGTAACAATCATCTCGACAAAAACATAGCCGGAATAAATCTTTTCTTCCACCACCTTTCTTTTGCCGTTTTTAATTTTGATTTTTTTCTCTTTCGGGACAATCACATTAAAAATCTTGTCTTCCATTCCCAAACTTTCAATGCGATGCCTTAAATTTTGAGCCACCATCTCTTCTTCTCCCGGATAAGTATGGATGACATACCAATTCCTTCCCTGCTGTATTTTTTGTTTTGGCATATATTTGTTTATTAATCAAACTTAATTTAATTAAATTAATCAAAATTTAAACAATAGTTTGCCGACTATTCGCACAAAAACAAAATCTAAAAGACCTAAAAATAAGGCAGTCACAGCGCTAATGCCTAAAACTATCAAAGTATAATTCAACGTCTCCCAACGAGACGGCCAATTTACTTTTTTGTTTTCAGTTATTACTTCTTTAAAAAAATTTTTTATTTTTTCTAACATATTTCTCCAATTCGTGTCTGGTTCTTAAAAAGCCCTTTTCAATGGGCTTTTATCTTTCCTTGTTAACTAAGCTATCTCGTTTCCACTATAAGCCCCTCGCGGCGTTATTGTCAAGAGCGCCCCGCTCTCCTTATCTTTTTAAATGTCCAAATTCCTCACTTTCTTGGCATGAACTTGAATAAATTTTTTTCTCGGCAGAACCTCTTTCCCCATCAAAACATCAAAAATATGGTCGGCTTCTTTAGCATCTTCAATCTCTACTTTTAATAAAATACGGTTTTCCGGATTCATCGTCGTTTCCCAAAGCTCCTCCGGATTCATTTCGCCAAGGCCCTTATAACGCTGAACAGTTACCCCCGGAATTTTCCCTTCCCCCGCCGTGCTATTTTCTTCTCCCTGTTCCTCTTCGTTTTTTGGTTCTTTTTTAGGCGCCTCTCCTGTTGGTCGCGTTTTCCTCAAAGAAGAAATAATCTCTTCTTTATCTTCTTCAGTATAAGCATAATGGACAATTTTACCCGCTTGAATCTTATAAAGAGGAGGCTGGGCAATATAAAGATAACCCCTTTCAATAATTTCACGGAAATACCTGAAAAACAAAGTCAAAAGCAAGGTACGGATATGCGAGCCGTCAACATCAGCATCGGTCATAATAATAATCCGATGATAACGAATTTTTGAGATATCAAAATCCTGCGCTACTGCTGTGCCCAAGGCAATAATAAGAGATTTAATCTCCTGCGAAACCAAAATTTTATCAAGCCGCGCTTTTTCCACATTTAAAATTTTTCCTTTAAGCGGCAAAATTGCCTGGAATCTTCGGTCTCTTGCCATTTTACCGCTGCCGCCGGCGCTATCGCCCTCCACAATATAAAGTTCGGATTCCGCCGGGTCGCGCGAAGAACAATCGGCTAATTTGCCGGGTAGAGCTAATCCCTCTAAAATTCCTTTTCTTAAAACCGTTGTCCGCGCCACTTTAGCCGCTTGTCTTGCCCGCGCTGCCAACAGGCAATTTTCAATAATTGCTTTAGCATCTTGCGGGTTTTTTTCCAGAAAATCAGCCAAACTTTCGCTTAAGACGGCCTCTACGGCTGTTTTTGCCTCTGGATTGCCCAACCGCGCTTTGGTTTGTCCTTCAAACTGCGGCTCTTTTATCTTTACAGAGACAGCAGCCACCAATCCTTCTCGGACATCATTACCGCTTAAATTCTCTTCATTTTCCTTCAAAAAACCATTTTTTCTGGCGTAATCATTAAGAGTGCGCGTCAGCGCTGTCCGAAACCCTGTCAGATGCGTTCCTCCTTCTCCGGTAAAAATATTATTGGCAAAACTTTCTTCAAGGCACTCTATTTCTTTGGCATATTGGAAAGCGACTTCCACTAAAATTCCTTCTTCCTCTCCTTTGGCGTAAAAAATATTTTCATGCCTCGGTTCAGCATCGCCGACCAGATATCTCACATAAGAAATTAACCCGCCCTCAAAATAAAAAGTATAATTAAAAGGAATTTCCTGCCGTTTGTCGCTTACCGAAATTCGCACGCCGGAAGTCAAATATGCCTGCTGACGAAGATGATTCAATATCCTTTTAAAATCAAATTTTGTTTCTTTAAAAATCTCCGGGTCCGGCTCAAAAATAACGGTTGTCCCTCTTTTTGAGCATTTCCCTTCTTTAATCACCTTGGTTTTTACTTTGCCCCTTGAATATTCCTGAGAATATTTTATTCCCTGCCGGCACACTTCCACCCGCATATATTTGCTTAAAGCGCAGACAACCGAAACGCCGACGCCGTGTAAACCGCCCGCCACCTGATATGCTTTTCCGCCAAATTTAGCACCGGCATGCAAAGTGGTCATTACTGTCTCCAAAGCCGATTTGCCGGTTTGCTGATGTTTATCCACCGGAATACCCCGGCCATCATCGGTTGTTCTGATTTTACCGTCAGCCAAAATTTCCACTTCAATATTTTTGCAATAGCCCGCCATCGCTTCATCAAGGCTGTTATCTACGCATTCCCAAATTAAATGGTGCAAACCATCCGCTCCTGTTGACCCAATATACATCCCGGGCCTTTTCCTGACAGGATCAAGACCTTCCAGAACATAAATATCTTTAGCTGTATATTCTTCTTTTTTTGGCTTTTCTTCCGGCATAAATTTTTTATTTTAAAAATTATAAAAAAAGATTATTTGTTTTATTTGCTCTAAAATTTTATGGTTAAAATTGAAGGAAAAATTTAACGAAGGATAGCCCCCAAATCTTTTTCTGTGTGATAACGAATTTTCTCCTGAATCTCGTTTACTTCCTCATTGGTAAGAGTTTTTTCCGGCGAACGGTAAACAATGCGGAAAGTATAACTCTTTTTCCCTTTGCCAAACTTCTTTTCGTCTTCATAACTATCTATCAATTTGACCTCCTCAACCAGATTCTTCGCTAAATCTCTGACAATCTCGTAATAATTATTTAGACTGATATCTTTGTCAATGACAAAAGAAATGTCTCTTGAAATAGGCGGATATTTGCTTACCTCTTTATAACGGCTGTTAATATCTTTAAATTGACTGGTAATACGCGGGTCCTCTGACCAGAGAATTCTAATGTCGGGAATCCCCATTTTTATCATAGCCAAGCGGTCAAGCCCAAAGCCAAAAGCCCAGCCATTATAAACAGCCGGGTCTAAACCAAAATTTTTGAGAACTTGCGGATGAACCAGTCCTGACCCCACCACTTCTAACCAACTGCCATTAAACTCAACCTCCATTTGAACCGAAGGGTCGGTAAAGGGAAAAGAATCAACCAAAAACCGGTATTTCACATCTTCCCCGAAAATACTCTTGGCAATATCTCTCTCAACCTCTTCTAAATCCTTTTGGGTAATCAGCCGGCGAGAACGTTCGCAAATATAAAGACCATCTATCTGATGGAAAGCAGGAAAATGGTTTTTATCAATTTCATCCTTTCGGAAAACTATTCCCCGCGATAATGTCTGGATATGACCTTCTTCTTTTAAAGTTTTCAATATATCAGCATTTCTTAGATAAAAAGACCACATTGTTGTCGTATGGGTTCTTAAAACATAATTTTCCGCCACATAATAGGTGTCAGTCTGACGGCGGCTGGGATGGTCGGCTGGCGTATTTAAAAGGTCAAAATTTTCTTCAACACTCACTATTCTCGGGAACTCAATTAAGTCAAAATCAGTAAATCGTGGCAGGTTTAAAATTTGGTCCACCAAAATTTTTACCGGCGAGTTCTCTTTTTTGGTTAAGTCAGGAAGTTGTAAAAGCCTTTTAATTCTGGCGGACTGGACATCGTTCCTTTTTTGAAGCTCTTCAAACCAAAAGTTTTCCCGGCTAAGGTCTATTGAAAGATATTTCCGCATAAAAAATAATAAAAATAAATGAAATAAAAATAATAAAAATAAAAGGAAAAACGCCTTTGCGCCAAAAGAAAAAATCCTTTAATCGGGTTGTTATTTAATTTTAGCAAAAAAAGAAAAAGGAAGCAATCAGAAAAATTTAACGTGATTAAAATAAATAAAAATAAAAAGAGCCCTTGTAAATTATTCTGTCAAAACCTACTTTATGGATAACTTTTTAATTTTACCTAATTTTCTCCAAAAACCTGAGCGGTAAAAACATAAATCTCTGCCGCCTTATCTTGATAACAAGACGGTTCCAGCCCGGCTTTATTAACGCAGAGCTCTTCTAAAAATCTTTTTAAATCCCAATTATTTTCAACAGCCACCTGCGGCAGAAAAACTGCTTGCCGCAAGCCGTTTCTTAAAAAAACGCCGTGTTCGCCTATTTTTATTTCTTTCCAGTTATTTACTTTGACAAGCGGGCTTAAAATAGAAATTTCATATTTTAAATCAGGCAACTCGCTTTCCTGGACCGGCCAGAACCTCTCATCTTCCGTTGCCGCCGCTACCGCCATTTCCGGAATAACCTCAGAAAGCGGGAATTCGCTTGCACCAACCTGACCAATACAACCGCGCAGTTGCCCTTCTTTTCTAATTGTCACAAACACTCCCCTTCTTTGTTTAAGCGCTTCGCTTTTTGTCTGGAAAGACGGGATTTTCCCTGTGCGAACAAAACTTTCAACTGCTCTTCTCGCCATAGATAATAATTCTTTTTGCTCGGAAAGGCTCAATTTTAATTCAAAAGCATTCCCGGAGGTTTTTTCTTTAAAAAAGCCAATGGCAGCATAACCGACAACCTCTCTTTTGTTACCAAGAGCAACCTCGCCGGAATTAGCGTATTTCAAAAGTTCTATCTTAGCAGCACCTAATTTTTGGGCAAGGAACATTGCACTTTTAATCGCTTCTTCAGCGCAGGCAAAAGTAATGGCGTTTTTTATCCCCTTTTTCTCTAAATCCCTCAATGTTTTTTCTAGTTCTTCCGGCTTCCCTCCCAAAATTGCCTGAATTGTTTTCAAATCCGCTTCTTTGGCGTCTTCAAAAGAAGGATAATGGGAAAGGTCTGAGCTTGCCACCACCAGAATTTTTTTATTGCCGATATTTTTAGCAATCGCTTCTCCCAGAATTTTCCAGTCGTCGCGGCTGGTGTTGCCAAAAAGCGCCGCCACTATTTTGAAATTTCCCAAAACTTCCTGCAAAAAAGGCAGCTGAACTTCTAAACTATGCTCGTTTTGATGCGCTGACTGGCCAAAAAAGAATCTTTTATTTTCTTTGAGAAGACGAGCGGCTAATTCGGAATCAACCTCAACTTCGCCTAACGGTGTTTTGAATTTCCCCTCGGCAAAGATAGAAACGCCATCAAAATGTTCTTGGTGGCTATTACCTAAGAGAATCACTGTTTCAAAACCGGCTGATTTGTTTAAAGCGACTTCTTTAAACCCGAATGCCGCTACTTCTCCGGAGAATTGATAAGCAGCATGGGGCACGATTAAAACAGCCAGTTCACCATCGCCTTGAGGAGGATTGGCTTTCAATAGAAAAGACCTAATCATTTCTTTAAGCTCTCCTGCCTCAGCTGGATAAAACTGGCCCGCGGCGGCTGGCATTCTTATAATTTTTTCTTTTTTCTCCTTCTCCATTTTATCCAAAAAATTTAAAATATTTTCTTCTTTGTCAGCGTTGTTTTTTGCTACTATGATTATTATAACAGTAATTGCTAAAACGAGTATGACAATAATAAAAAGAGGTTTCATATTGAATCTTTTACTTTTACTTTTACTTTTACTTTTCCTCTCTTACTTCTTCTTATATTTCTTATCTTATATTTTATTTCTTATCTTATCTTAATGTCTTCTTATGTTTCTCTTATGTTTCTTATATATTTATTTATATTAATTAAATTATATTAAAACATCGCCAAGAGATTAACAATTAACAAATCGTCTGCGAATAACGAGGGCAAACTGTGATGAACAATAAAATTTGATATTTTCTTCCCTATATTGTATTATTAATTGTAATTCGCAATTCGCAATTAACCAATTCGCCAATTAAATTAATAAGTAGGAAAGATGGTCCAAATCAGCGATAAAGCTTTAATCAAAAAATACCTGCAGGGCGATGAAAAATCGTTAGAGATTCTTATCCGGCGTTACCTCAAACCAATTTATAATTTTGTTTATCGGTATGTCGGAAACGCGCCGGATGCCGAAGACCTTACCCAAGAAGTATTCATCAAGGTTTGGCGTAATCTTAAAAAGTTTGACCAGCGAAAGAATTTTAAGGTTTGGCTTTTCTCCATCGCCAAAAACGCTTCTCTTGATTTTCTTAAAAAGAAAAAAGTAATTCTCTTTTCTGAACTTGAAAAAGAAGGTAGAGAAAATATGGTTGCGGAAAGGTTTGCCAACCTCTCTTCCCTTTCTCCAATAGAACTTTTTGAAAAAACAAATTTGACAGAAATTCTCAGCGCCGCGCTCAAAAAATTACCTCTTTCGGCTCAAATGCTTTTATTTTTGCATTACCACCATCACTTTACCTTCCAAAAAATCGCTAAAACTTTTAGCGAACCGTTAAATACGGTTAAATCAAAACATCGCCGGGCAATTTTAAGATTAAGAAAAATATTAAAGGCCGAAAAAATTAATATCTAAACTAAACTAAACTAAACTAAATTAAATTAAATTAAAAACAATGAAAGGATATTTTACCAATATTGAAAAAAATACTCTGGAAAATAAAAATTTCCGCAAAGTGCTTTACACTTCCAAACACAGCCAATTGGTTTTAATGAGTTTAAAACCAAAAGAAGAAATCGGCGCAGAAGTACATCCGAATAATGACCAATTTTTTAGATTTGAAAAAGGAACGGGTAAAGTAGTTATTGACGGCAATGAATATAATGTTTCAGACGGCTCGGCGATTGTCGTGCCGGCCGGTGCCAAACACAATGTCATTAATACTTCGGAAACCGAAGAATTAAAGCTTTACACCATTTACTCGCCGGCCCATCATAAAGACGGCATTATCAGGGCAACAAAAGAAGAAGCCGAAGCCAATGAAGCGCCTTTTGATGGCATCACCACAGAGTAATTAAATAAAAATAAATTAAAATTATGAAAAAAAGTGAAATATTCATTCTTTTCATTGTTTTGTTTTCTTTTGTCCTTGGCATCTGGCTTTACCCTCAAATGCCGGAAAAAATGGCTTCTCATTGGAATAGCCGCGGCGAGGTTGACGGCTATTTCTCAAAATTTTGGGGGTTGTTTTTAATGCCGATTATTTCTTTCGTTTTATTTCTCCTCTTTATTTTAATCCCTCAGATAGACCCCCTCAAAGCCAACATTGAAAAATTCAGAAAATATTTTGATATTTTTATAATTTTAATTATTCTCTTTTTGTTTTATCTTTATCTTTTGACGATTTTCTGGAATTTTGGCAATAGGTTCAGTATGAACCAAGTTCTGCCGCCTGCTTTTGGTGTTTTATTTTTTTACTGCGGAATTTTAATAGAAAAAGCCAAAAGAAACTGGTCTATTGGCATTAAAACACCCTGGACGCTCAGCAGCGAAACGGTCTGGAATAAAACCCATCGGCTTGGCGGCAAATTGTTTAAAATAGCGGGAATAATCGCTTTTCTGGGAACAGTCTTCCCATCTGGCGCGTTCTTTTTTGTCCTCTCCCCTATCATTGCCTCATCAATCTATCTCATTTTTTATTCTTATCTTGAATACCAAAAAGAAAAAGGTTCTTAATAAGTAAATAAATTGTCTAATAAACTGAAAATGGCTAATTTTAGAAAAATCACATTTTTAATTGTTTTAATTTTGGTTTTGCTAATCGCCGGGATATTAACTGGGAAATTTTTTGTTTTGCCGGAAAAGAAAATTGTTTGCACCCAAGAAACTAAGCTTTGTCCGGACGGCTCTTATGTTTCAAGAGTTCCGCCAAAATGCGATTTTGCCCCTTGCCCGGGAGAAAAAGAAGGGATTTTAATATATCTGCCAAAAAAGAATGAAAAAATAAAAAGTCCATTAAAAATAGAAGGACAGGCAAGGGGCTTTTGGTTTTTTGAAGCCCAATTTACCGCCGAGCTTTATGATATGCAAAATAATTTTTTAGGGAGGGCAATTCTAACCGCCAAAGACAATTGGCTGACGGAAAATTTCGTTCCTTTTGAGGGCGAATTGACTTTTATTTCACCCTCAACTTCTTTGGGAACCCTTAAATTTTTAAGTGCTAACCCCTCTGGCTTGCCGGAAAATCAAAAAGTTTTTGAAGTGCCAGTTCAATTTGAGGAAATATCTTACAGAAAGATTCTTCTCTATTATTACAATCCGGAAAAAGATAAAGACGAAACAGGAAATACAAAATGTTCCAGAGATGGTTTAACTGCCATTGAAAGAAAAATTCCTGCTTCAAAAACTCCGATTCAAGACGCCATCAAGCTTTTATTAAAAGGAAAAGAAAATTTAACAGAAACCGAAAAAACCCAAGGAATTACCACCGAGTATCCTTTGGAAGGGTTTTCTCTAAAAGGCGCCTCTTTGAAAGACGGCATTTTAACGCTTGAATTTGACGATTCTCAAAATAAAACTGTTGGCGGTTCCTGTCGGGTAGGCATTCTCTGGTTTCAAATTGAAGCCACGGCAAAACAATTTCCGGAAGTAAAAGAAGTCCGTTTCTTGCCCGAAGAACTCTTCCAGCCGTAAAAAGGTCAATTAATAAAAATTAAAAAATAAAATATGGAAATCAGCATCTTCTTAGCCAGGTTTTGGGGCTGGTTTTTAATAATTGTTTGTCTGGTATTTTTACTGAGAAAGAAATCATTAGAAGAAACATTTGAATTGGTAAAAAACAGATCTTTGTTGATAGTTTTTGGTTATTTTAGTTTTATTTTAGGGTTGATTTCAATTCTCTTCCATAATTTTTGGCCAGCAGATTGGCGAGTGGTGATTACTATTTTTGGTTGGATTACTTTAATTAAGGGAATAGTTGGTATTGGTTTCCCAGAATTTACTCAAAAATGGGTAGAAAAATTTAGAGATAAAATACCTTTAATGAAGATTTGGTTAATAATAGGCATTCTTTTGGGCGCTTGGTTGCTTTGGTTGAGTTATTAATCAAAGAGATAAGTTATTTTTCTAAGAGCAAAAGGGATGCACCAAAAGCATCCCTTTTATCGTATTAATTAAGAGAGAAAGGTCAGTAATAAATTTTGAAGAAAAAATAAAAATATGCTCAGAAAGTTTTTAATCTTAAGTATTTTGCCAATACTGGTTTGTGGTTTATTAATAGCAAAACCGGTTCAGGCAAAAGGTTTTAGTTTAAATAGTTGGAATAGTCGGAATTTTGGCAAGACAGACTTGGAAAATTGGGCGCAAAAAATGGAAAAAATGTTTGAGAATTGGGCGAACTTTTTACAAATCAGTGTGGAAAAAGTAAAAAACTATTGGGCAGAAGGCAAAACACCAAAAGAAATGATGAAAGCGGAAAACATTAACCCAGAAGAGGTTCAGAAAAGAAGAGAAGAAAAGAAATTAGCAGAGTTGAAAAGCCGACTTCAAAAATTAGTGGAAAAAGGAATTATTACTCAAGAAGAGGCGGATAAAAGATTTGAAACAATGAAAAAGTGGTGGGAGAATCAAAAGGAAAAGAAAATATTATTAAGAAAGAATGGGAAGGGCTTTAAAAATTGTTGGTTTAGTTTCTAATTATCCAAAATAAAATAGCAATGAAAAAAGATGAGAAAAAACTCAGCCATTATCAAAAACTGGAGCCGTCTGCCGGACTTTTTGAGCGGATAATTTTAGCCATTAAAAAAGAGCAGGAACGGCAACAGATGAAAAAATTACTCTTTAGTTTTTTCTTCTTTTTGATTGTTTCAATAGTCGCCGCCCCTCTTTCTTGGACAATCTTTATTAATCAGCTAAAAAGTTCCGGGTTAGGCTATTTTATCTCTGCCGCCTTAAGCAATCTTGACGCTTTTTTTGCTTTTTGGCAGGATTTTATTTTAGCAATTGCTGAATCATTGCCAATAATGGGCATAGCTGTTTTTACCATAAATATCATTCTGGTTTTGTTTACACTCCGCTTATTTTTATCCAGAAAAGGATTACTGCCCCGACTTATCTTGCTCCTGCGCCAAAATTAACAATAAGTAAATCATAAAAGAACTAGAAAAATAAAAATTTAAATGTATGACGGAGCAAAATTCAAAATTTAAAAATCGTGATTTTCTTAAATGGATTATCATTGGGTTAAGCGGCTTCCTCGCTCTCCTTTTGGCTTTTGGTATAGGTATGAAAATTGGCACGCTCAAAGCGCGGTATTCTTACCGCTGGGCAGAAAATTATCACAGAAACTTTGCCGGGCCCAAGGGCGGATTTTTTGGCGATTGGCAAAAACCTTCTTTCCCGGCTGGTGATTTCATTGAAAGCCACGGTACCTTCGGAGAAATTATTCAAATCAATGATAATAACCTTATCGTCAAAGGAAGAAACGATGTTGAAAAGGTAATTATCCTGACTGATAAGACAATAATTCAAAAAGGGAGAAAAACCGCGGAAAAAGAAAGCCTAAAGGTCGGCGACCAAATTGTTGTCATCGGTTCGCCTAATGAAGAAGGTCAAATTGAAGCGAAATTAATCCGAGTTTTTGCCAGAGAATTAAAAAATATGCCTCTGCCATTCAAACCCTTCCCATCCCCTTTCTTTTAAATTCAATTTATCTTTTTCTTTTTTAGATGAGATATGTTAAAACAATTATCCAAAAAAAATATATTCAAAAATAAATTTATCGCAGTAATTGCCCTTTTGGTAGTTATTAGCGGCGGATATTTTGGCTATCAAGCCATCAGCGGCAGCAAAAAAGCCGTTCGTTATACTTTAGCGGCAGTTGAAAAAAGCACGCTGATTGTTTCCGTCTCCGGGTCAGGCCAAATTGTTTCTCTGGATGAAGTTGAAATTACGCCAAAGATTTCGGGAAAATTAGCCGCTCTTCACGTAGCCAAAGACCAAACGGTCAAAGCTGGTCAACTGGTGGCTACTCTTGATTCAAGTTCTGCCGAAAAAGCAGTCAGAGACGCGCGGATTTCCTTAGATGAGGCAAAGTATGCTTTGGAGCAAGCCAAGCAAGATTATCAAGACATAGAAACCGACGCTAATCGGACTTTAACCAAGGCCTATGAAGACGGCTACGACACCGTTTCCACGGTCTTTTTTAAGTTGTCTGATTATATGAAGGATTTAAAGGATGTCTTAGGCACTGAAAAAAACGCTCAGGAATATATTGCGGCTTACGAATTGGCTTTGGGAAAGAATTCTTTATTTATTCAAAAACTGCTTGAAGATTATGAAAGCGCCAACATTCTTTTCAATAAAAACTTTGCTTTTTTCAGAACTGTTTTCCGCGAAGACAATCACGACACCATTTATCAATTAATCAGCAGAACGCTGGAGACAACTAAAGCAATTTCCCAAGCACTGGACAGCGCCCGTCATATGTTTGATGCCATCTCTCTTTATGATTATCAGCATATCTGCAAGGTAGCTTCTCAAATGAGTACGATGCAGCCCAAAATCCAAAGCGATGTTTCGGCGGTTTACGGCAACATCAGTTCTCTGCAATCAATTAAAGATACCATTGACGATACCAACAAAAATACGCCCGGGAAAATTGAAAAAGCCAAAAGAGCTGTCCAAACAGCCCAGAATAACGTAATAAAAAAAGAAGAAGCGCTGGCCGACGCCGAAGAAGAATTAGAGAAGTGCTCAATTTATGCCCCCTTCAACGGTATCATTGCCTCTGTAGGCAATATTACGACGGCAGGAGAAACAGTTTCAACCAATACAGTTCTCTTTACCCTTATTACCCGCGAGAAAATAGCTAAAATTACCCTCAATGAAGTTGATGCGGCTAAAGTGAAAATTGGCCAAAAAGCAACTCTTACCTTTGATGCTCTCCCCGAAATAAGCATCGCCGGCAGGGTTGCCGATGTGGATACGGTGGGAACCGTTTCTCAAGGAGTGGTAAGTTACGGCGTCAAAATCACTTTTGATTCTGAGTTGAATTCAATCAAGCCGGGAATGAGCGTAACGGCCGAGATTATTACCGATGTCAAACAAGAAGCTTTAATTCTGCCGAACAGTGCGGTTAAATCCCAAGGAGATGCTTATTATGTTGAATTGGTGGAGGCGTCTTCGGAAGAAATGCGCCAGAATTTATTAAAGAATAAATCGGGATTAGTTTTGCCGCAAGCGCCCAAGTTGCAGGTCGTTCAAATCGGACTCTCAAATGATACTTCTACCGAGATTTTATCCGGTTTAAAAGAAGGTGATATTGTTGTTGTTTCAAAAAATACTTCAAATAATACCGCTAAAAGCTCCAATAAAAACTCCAACACATCCAGAAGACAAACTCCAGAATTACGAATGCGCGGAATGGGTTTTTAAGATTTCTAATTGTGTATGATAGAAGTTAAAAATATCACCAAAACATATAAAAGCGGAGAAACGGAAATTCAAGCGCTTAAGAATATTTCCTTTAAAATCAATGATGGCGAATTTGTGGCAATTATCGGTCCTTCTGGTTCCGGGAAATCAACTTTAATGCATATTTTGGGCTGTCTGGATACACCAACTTCCGGAGAGTATATCTTCCAAGGGAAAAATGTTTCAAATCTCCCCGACGATGAATTGGCAGAATTTAGAAGAAATAAAATCGGCTTTGTTTTCCAGATGTTTAATCTTCTGCCCCGAGCCACAGTTCTGCGAAATGTGATGCTACCTTTAATTTATGCAGGCATTGCTCCAGACGAAAGAGAAGAAAAAGCCAAAAAAGCTTTGACAGTTTCGGCTTTTCCCCAAGAATTTTGGCGTCATTTTCCCAACCAATTATCCGGCGGTATGCAACAAAGGGTGGCGATTGCCCGCGCTTTGGTCAATGACCCGCAGTTGATTTTAGCCGACGAACCAACCGGAAATTTGGATTCAAAAACCGGCGATATCGTTATTAATACCTTGGTTGGCCTCAATAAAAACGGCCATACCTTGGTAATTGTCACCCACGAGTTATATATTGCCAAATACGCCCAACGAATCATTGCCTTAAAAGACGGAGAAATTATTGAAGATGCGCCGGTAGAAAAATCAAAATCATTAAAAATTATCAAAGAATAGAAATCAGCGGCGGACGGCACCGCCGGGATTTTTCCCTGCTCGGGGAAAAATATATAAAAATACATAAATAATTATGCTTATCACCGATTTATTGCAAGAAACTTTTACGGCTCTTTTATCAAACAAAGTAAGGTCAGGCCTGACTATTTTGGGTATTGTCATTGGCATTGGTTCGGTGATTGCAATGGTTTCCCTCGGCCAGGGCTCCAGCAACTCAATTGAAGCAAGGATTCAGTCAATGGGAACAAATCTGCTCACGGTTAGTCCCGGAATCCAAAGAAGCTTCTCGCAGGTCCAAAGCCAAAGAGGTTCGGCGCAAACTTTAACTATGGAAGACGCCAAAGCTATAGCCGAAAAAATTCCATCGGTTCAGGCGGTGGCTCCGGAACTTTCTCGACGTTATCAAATTGTTTATAAAGGGAAAAATACCAATACCCAAATTGTCGGGACAACCCCTTCATATCCCAGCGTTAAAAATGTTGAAATAGACGAGGGCTCTTTTATTTCCGAGCAAAATATCAGTTCTCTTGCCAAAGTGGCGGTTTTGGGACCGACGGTCAGAGACGATTTATTCGGCGAAGAAGTAAATCCTCTCGGTAAGACAATCAGGATTAACGGCATCAACTTTAAGGTCATTGGCCTCACTAAAGCCAAAGGAGGTAGCGGCTTTGGCAGCCAAGACGATATGGTTTTTATTCCCATTACCACCTGCCAGAAAATTTTAGCCGGGACCGATTATGTTTCCACCATTAGCGTCCAAGCCGAAACCCCTGAATCAATGGCTCAAGTCAAAACAGATATCACCAATCTTCTTTTACAGAGGCATAATATCCCCACCGCCGAAGCGGCTGATTTCAACGTTTTATCGCAGGAAGATATACTTGAAGCCGCTTCTTCAATAACCAACACTATGACCATCTTATTGGCGTCAATTGCCGGTATTTCGCTGCTGGTGGGCGGCATTGGCATTATGAATATGATGCTGACGACCGTCACCGAAAGAACGCGCGAAATTGGACTTCGTAAAGCCATTGGCGCGAAGAAGAAAGATATCTCCTTGCAATTTTTTGCCGAAGCAGTTATGCTTACTTTTCTTGGCGGAATAGCGGGAATCGCGCTCGGCTGGATTTCGTCAATTCTTATTTCCAAATTCACCGGCATAACCACCGCTATTTCATTAATCACCATACTTTTAGCGTTCGGCATATCTGCCGCCATCGGAATTATTTTTGGCTATTATCCTGCCCGGCGAGCGGCTTCGCTTAACCCAATTGAAGCATTAAGGTATGAATAAGAGAAATTTAAATTCAAGATTAAAAAATTAAAAATGCCAAATTAAAAGTCGTTTATCAGAATTAATAATATAAATAATATAATAAGTACAAATAATATGAAAAAATTTTTACTTCTCATTTTAATCATCATTATTATAGGAGTGGGAGTCGGCGCATTTTATGGCGGAATGAAATATGGCCAAAGCAAAGTGAAGCAAAGCCGTTTTTCCCCAGCCGATTGGCAGGGCTGGCAAAATCTTTCTCCCGAGGAACGTCAGCAACGATTTGAGGAACTTGGTATAAACAACGGCGCTAAATTTCGCAGCAGGGCCGCTGGAAGCGGGGTTATTAGCGGAGAAATTATCGCCAAAGACGATAAAAGTATAACTGTCAAATTGCCAAACGGCGGGTCAAAAATTGTCTTTTTTTCCAATTCCACCGAAATCACAAAACCCACGCCGGGCACCTTGAATGACCTTGAAGTCGGCAAAAGCATTATAGCGGACGGCACCACCAATGGAGACGGCAGCATCACTGCCCAAACAATTCAATTGCGTCCTCAGCGGCAGTAATTTTTAATCACGATTGTGGCTATTTCCGGCTTCTTCAGACAGCCGGAATAAAACCGCGCCTGCAGCGCGGCAGTTAGTTCGTCTCCTGCTGAGAAAAAGGTTCGTGGGCGGCCTCGACGGGATTCGAACCCGTATGCCATGGTTGAGAACCATGTATCCTGAACCATTAGATGACAAGGCCTCTTTGAGATAATTGAGATAAAATGAAAAAGCTTAAACTCTGTTTTTTTATTTTAACATAAAGAATGGTCCAGCGCAAACCGGGAAAACGTCTGAAATTTTATTCTGCCATCGCCGCAGTGTTAGGAGGAATTTGCTTGACATCAGCAATATATTTTATTAGCTCGCCAGCCACAGCGGCAGCGCTGTAGCCAGACATTGAAATTCCTTTAGGGTTATCGAGTTTGACAAAAACCAGAAATTTCGGTTCTAAAGCAGGGAAAAATCCGACAAAACTGTGAATAGTTTCTGTTTCAGAATAACCGCCGCTTTTCAAAGGCACCTGAGCCGTGCCTGTTTTGCCGGCAATAAGATAGCCCGCCACTTTTGCCCGGCGCGCCGAACCGTTTTCAACCACGCTTATCAGCATTGAAGTAAGAGTCTCGCAGGTGCTTTTAGAAAGAACCTTGCGCTGGAAACGGCGCCCGTATTCTTTTATTTGACCATTGCTTTCCCTTATTTTTTCAACAACAAAGGGTTGAAGAAGGTCACCGCCATTGGCAATAGCGCCGAAAGCCCTAACTATCTGGATAGGCGTAACATTAATACCTTGTCCAAAACTAGCCACAGCCACATCGCGCGGCCGGCCGGTTCTTAATATTTCATTTGAAGAATAAATCTCGCCCTGTAAATCAATATTTGTCTTTTCAAAAAATCCCATTTTCTCCGTATATTTTAGAAAAAGGTCATTGCCCAGTTTTTGTTCCACAAAAACAGCGCCTGTGTTAATAGAGTTTTCCAACACCCCAGTCATAGTCCGTTTGCCCCAAACACGCTTGCCGTAATTATAAATCGGCGCACCGCCCAAATTTACCGACCCGGTGTCTTCATAAGCCATCTCCGGCGTAATCAAGCGTTCCTCTAAAGCGGCTGCAAAAGTTATTGGTTTAAAAATAGAACCCGGCTCAAAAAGCGCTTGCAAAACCGGGTTCATAAAAACACTCAAATCTTTTTCCTTGGCGTATTCATTGGGGTCAAAAGGAGGAAAAACAGCCATTACCAGAATGCGGCCAGTAAAAGGGTCGCTCACAATAATCTGACCGGAATCAATCTTCCAATCTTGGTAGGCTTTTGCTAAAAGTTTTTCTGAAAAATATTGCAAATCCCGCTCTAAAGTGAGAAAAATATCAGCGCCCTTCAACGGTTCATCGTTAGAAATGCCCCCCACTGTTTCCAGATAGTTAAAGAACGAATTGCTTTTTTTAGTTATTCCCACCACCCCTTGCAGTTCATTATTATAGAACTCTTCCACGCCGTATTGACCCAAACCATCTTGGTTTAAAAAACCGAGAACATGGGAAGCCAAAGTTTTTTCAGGATAAACCCGCCCCCACCCTTCTTCCAGATGAACACCTTCAATTTCTTGAGTTTTTAACTTTCCCAGAGCATCTTGAGAAACATTTTTTTTAAAAATTTCTCCTTTATTCAATGAAGATAAAATTTTTTCTTTTTTCTCCCCAATAATCTCGGCGAGATTTTCCGCCACTTTTCCAAATTTCTCTTGAGGTATTTGGTGAGGGAAAACATAAACTAAATTTTCCTTTTCGGTTTTAGCCAACGCTATCTTTCCTCCATTTAAAAAAATTTCTCCCCTTTTCCCTTTTATTTCTTCAAAAATCATCTGCTGTCCCAGTGCCATCGCCCGATAATAATCACCCTTGACTATCCCCAGATAAAAAAGGCGCCCCGCCAGCGCCAAAGAAAAAGCGGTAAGGAGATAAACTGCTATTTTGACTTTCATCTTAGCATTGGATAAAAACATAAGACTTTCCCTCTTTCCTTATACTCATCAATTTTAATTTTTTATTTCTTTAATTTTTATTTATATTATTTAATTTATAAATTTATAATTTTTATTTTTTTATTTTTTTATTTTTTTTATTTACTTATTTTTTATCTCTCCCCTTATTTCTTTCCCTTATTTATTTTTCTTTCCCTTATTTATTTTAAGGTCTGCTGAGCAAGATATTCTGAAGAAAGAGGAAGATATTTGATTTGGCGGGGCGTCGCCACAAAACCCAAGCCGGCTATTTCTTTCTCAAGATTCCCCAAAGAAAAAATTTGTCCGGACTTTTTGCTTAATTCTAAATTTTCTCGGGATAATACCCCTAACCTTTCCTGTATCTGATGAATGACCACTCCCTCTTCGGTTATTCTTTCTACCTGATATAGATAGAAAACCGCTAAAAACAAATTAGAGCCCCCAAGTAGGAAAAGCAGAAAATAAAATAATTTTTTGGTCATAGAATTAATTGGGTTTTTATTTTTAAAATTATTTTTTAATTTTCACGCCAGCGCGTAATTTTGCCGACCTTGACCTAAAATTTTGTTTTATCTCCTCCAATGAAGGAGAAACTGGTTTTTTAGTAATGATTTCCAAATACCCCTGATTTTTATTCTTTCTTAAAAAATTTTTAACCACCCTATCCTCCAAAGAATGAAAAGAAATTATAACCAATCGTCCTCCCTCTTCCAAAATCTGCATTGCTTCCGCTAAAGCCCTTTCTAAAATATCCAACTCATTATTGACTGCTATACGAAGCGCCTGAAAAGTTTTGGTCGCAAAATGAATTTTTCTCCACCGATACCACGGAGGCACGGCTCTTCTAATAACTTCTACCAGCTCAAAGGTTGTTTTTAGCGGCGCTTTTTGACGTTGTTTAACAATTTGGCGGGCAATCCTTTTGGCAAAAATTTCTTCCCCGTAATTTTTAAGGATTTTTTCAATCTCTTTCTCGGGCCACCGATTAACAATTTCTTCGGCGCGCCGGGGGTTTCGCACTATATCGTAACGCATATCAAGCGGTTCATCTCTTAAAAAACTAAATCCTCTACCCGAGCGCTCCAGATGCCAACTAGACATCCCTAAATCAAAAACAATGCCATTTACCGGACGAAAGTTGTATCTTTCCGTTATTTTCCTTAGATTGATGTATGAATCGTTAACCAAAATAAATCTTTCCATCATTCCCTCTATCTTTTCTTTCGCCTTAAGATATAAAACAGGGTCTATTTCAATCCCCAGCACTTTCCCATTAGGAATATTCATTTTAAGAATCTCCCAAGCATGCCCGCCTCCTCCAAAAGTCGCGTCAATAAAATTTTCATTCGGTTTCGGCGATAAATATTTAATTACTTCTTTTTGAAGAACAGGAATATGCACATTATTGGTTTTAATAATTTAAACTCCCAACTCTTTTAGTCGTTCAGCAATATCTCCGGCTTCCTTTTCGGTCCTTTCTTTATAAAGATTCCATCTTTTCTCATCCCAAATTTCAATCCGATTATACAAACCAGCCACCACCACCTTTTTCTCCAAAAAAGCATATTTTTTTAAATAATCAGGAATTAAAATTCTGCCCAAATTGTCAAAATTTACTTCCATCGCGCCAGCCAGCATTATCCTCACAAAACCCCTCGCATCTGCCTGCGACAAAGGAAGCCCGGCTAATCTTTTGGCTAATTTTTCCCACTCTTGGGCAGGATAAAGAAAAAGACAATTATCAAGTCCGCGCGTAATAACCGCTTTTTTACCCAATTGCTGTCTAAACTTTAAAGGAACAGCCAATCGCTTTTTCTCATCAATGGTATAGTTATATTCGCCAATAAACATAAATAGCGGAAAATAAAATTAACAATTACCTATTTATTTTTCAAAACTTCAGGAGTTATCCACAGAAAAGCGCATTTATCCCCATATTTATCCACACTTACCCACATATATCCTTTTTATCCCATTTCATTATTGAAGTCAACCACTCTTCTTTAGGGTCCTCCTAAAAATTTCCAAAAAGCGGTTTTTTATTGTTTTTTCAATAAAAAAACCAAAAACCTCGTTTTTATTCGCACAAATTTATCCACAAATTTTCCACATTTATTCTTTTTTTTCAAAACAAAACACCTCTGGTTAGACCAAAACCAGAGGTGTTTTGTTTTTTTTATTAGCCTTGTTTAGGCCCTAAATTCTTCCGGCTAACTTTTTAATTTTCTTTTTTAATTTTTTCTCAGCACGATAACTAGCCACCTTTAATCTTCTTTCTTCCAAAAATTGATCAAACCCAATAAGTTCTGACCTAAAAATCCAAACAACAAAAAGAGACAAAAGAAAAGGCAAAAGAAAAGAATTCAAAAGCAAATGGTCGGCTTTGCCGGTGGGAATAGACGAAGTAAAGGCGCCGGCTACTCCTGTTTTTCTCACAGCCAAACGGCAAGTGGCTGTTTGGGCAATTTCTGTGTTATAAACTAAAACGGTGTTAATAATCTCGTTTAAGCCATAATTAAAGTTTTCCCACGAACCGACTTTAGCCAAAAAAGTAATTGTTTTCGTTTGTCCCGGACTTAAACTGCCAATATTTATTTCTTGCACAGAAATATCTCTGGAATCGCTGATATCATCTATTTTCAGGTTGCCTTGATAAAGCATTTGAGGAGGCAAAGTGTCTTTAACCATCACATTCTGCAAGGTAACATTGCTTGTTGAAGTAATTCTAATTCTGAACAAAATTATCTCAGAAGAAGAAGCGGCAACGTAAGTTGACCAATTTTGGTCGCCCCGCGTCATATTGCGGGCAGTTTTCTCCACGGCTAAATAAATTTGCCTATTTGTTTCTTTTCTCTTCACCAAAATCGTTGTTTCATCTGAATCAGAAAGACCCTCCTTGTCTCTCACTGTCAGCCTGCAGGTATAATAAGTGTTTGCCTCAACAAAAGGAGCGGTATAAGTGCAATTTGCCGCATAAGCTGAAGAAACTGAACCGCCGGAACACTCCCAATAATAAGTAACAGCATAACCATCCGGGTCATAACCAGACCCATAAAGAGTGATTGACTCGCCTGCCCAAACTTCCCTGTCCGGACCGGCATTAGCCGTCGGCGCATGGCCGTAATTATCTCCCATCGTATAAAATCTCCTATCCTCACCATAAGCTATCTCTCCTTCACTATTTCTCGCTACCGCCCGGTAATGATATAAAGTGTTCGGAGTTAAATTATAAATAGTTTGAGAGAATGAACCTTCGCTATATCTTAAAGACGGTTCTGTTTCGTAACCGTATGAAGCTGAAGTTCCCCATTGAAAATAAACATAAACATAATCATCCCCTCTATTTTGAAGAGTACCGACTAAAGTAGCCTGATTTCTTTGGATATCAAGGGGAGAATTTGTTTCCACCCAAACGGTTTCATCTTCTTCGTTATTATTCCTCACCAAAATATTAAGCGAGTCAGAATCGCTTAAAGCGCCCTCATCGCTTACTCTTAAAGTGCAGAGATAGGTTCGGTCAGTAGAAACTTCTGGCGCGTAAAAGACAGGTTGCGCTACATTGGCATTTGATAAACTGCCGCCATTGCAAGACCAGAAATAGGTTAAAGAATCGCCATCAGGGTCTGACCCGGAACCTAATAAAACTACTGACTGGTTCTCAAAAACTTCCCTGTCCGGACCGGCATTAGCCGTCGGCGCATGGTTAAGCGGCGGGACATAAGTGTCTTTGACTAAAATATAGACAGAATCAGAAGCAGTGAGATTATGCGCATCGCTTACTCTTAAAGTGCAGAGATAGGTTCGGTCAGTAGAAACTTCTGGCGCGTAAAAGACAGGTTGCGCTACATTGGCATTTGATAAACTGCCGCCATTGCAAGACCAGAAATAGGTTAAAGAATCGCCATCAGGGTCTGACCCGGAACCTAATAAAACTACTGACTGGTTCTCAAAAACTTCCCTGTCCGGACCGGCATTAGCCGTCGGCGCATGGTTAAGCGGCGGGACAACTGCTAAAAATCTTGCTTCTTTTTGCACCCAATTAGAACAACCGCTTTCCCCGCCGCTTGCATTGCAGGCGCGCACGCGGAAAAGAGCCGCTGTGTCTGGCGTGCCACCGCTCATTGTCCAAGAACAAGTGGGGCAACCCACTGCTGGCAAGCCACTGGTAATATTTACCCATACGGCATTGGCATATTTCTGGTACTGCGCCTCGTAATGATGGGCACCGGAAACGCCGGTCCAATTCCAAACCATCGTTGTTTGAGTAATATTGGAAGCCCAAACCGAAGAAGGAGCCGCTGGAACAACATTTGTTTTTGAAACAAGCTTAAAAGAAACCTCTAACGGATAAACTCCCTGATAACCATAATCATTATAATTATAAGCATGCTCTATTTTAACCGAATGCACGCCTTTGCTAAAATCGCGCTTCCCTATTTTCTGGACCTCATAATCATCTCCCTGATTAGGGTCGGTTGTTTTGCCTACAATCTGCCCGTCCACGAAGATATTAAACTCCTCATACTTTTCGGCATTACCGCTATCTGCCCTAAAATAGGCGGTTATTTCATAAGTGCCGTCAAATCCGAAATTAACCGTTCCCTCTAAAAAACTGGGATAATGCAAAGGAAATGGATTATTCTTAGCATAAATATAACTGGTAAAATCAACAATGTAAACTTGCGCAGACGCCAAAGCCGGCCTCACTAATAAGGTTATCCCAAACAAAAATAAAAATAAAAAAATTCTAAACAAATTTTTGTTCATAGTTTTAAAATTTAAAATTTTTATTATTAATTTTTCTCTTTAATAAATATTATACTATTATCTTAATCTTGTCAATACTTTCACATTCCAATACCTTTACATTTTCCCCTTTCCCGCTTATTTCTAACATTTTTAAAATAAATTGTCAAAATTTTTAATATTTTTAATTATGTAATTACAATTTAATTACAAATAAAAGGCCTCTGCTTTTTTAAAAAACAGAGGCCTAAACTTTATGAAATCATTATTTATATTATTGAAATCCCACAAACTCTACCCAGAGCCCTCTTAAATAGAGAGCCCCAGCCCCTTTTTTAAAAAATTTAACTATGTTTTTCCCTTTGAGAAGCTGGAAAATCCCAGCTGCTCTTTCTACCGGCCCTTCATAAACTGAACTATCCGCGACGACGCGGTAGTTCCCAAAAGTCGGGTCAGTTGCGCCGCGTACTGACCCATCTGGCCGGTGGATTTCAATAAAAAAAGTTTCGTCTCCCGCCAAGGAATGATAATAACTTGTTACAAAAAAGCGGTAATAACCTTCTACCCCAACATTTATCTCAAGAGAAAGAGGAACTCCTTCTTCCAGTAATGTATCCAGAGGAATGGAAATCGGCTCTACATCCAGCGGTGAAGAAGTAGGAACAAAAACCGTATCGGGTGGTAAAGACGGGACAGGTTCTACTGGCGCTGGCGCCCGGCTACACGCCATTATAAAAAACACCAAAAAAAACACCAACGTTGACGTTACCAAAAACGTTCTCATAATAACACCTCCTTTCTTTAAAACGACAACGAAAAACTTGACCACCATCCACCCAACCAGTAGGAAGGGGAATTTGTTGTCCAAGCTTTCCCATAGGTCAATCCCAGGCTTGGACTTATTTTGATTTTGACCCCTTTTATCTTTATCTCCGCCTCCCCTCCTACTCCCAGCATTCCGCTTATTACTTTCTTTTCCCATCGCTCTTCCTCATCCAACCACCACAGAATGTTCATCCCGATTATCGGGATTCTCCAAAATGGAAGGTTCGGAGGAGAAATAGTTATAGTTATTAAAACCATCGTTCTTTGAGAGGGTAAATAGCCTACTTCTGTTTGCATTGTCCAGGTAGGCCTTAAAAAATCAATCCCTAAAGTAGGCGTTGAGAAACCGTACTCATTGGAAAACCAGTAAATTACGCCTCCTCTCAAATTCCATCCTTGCTCTTTAATCTGTTCCCTCCATTCTTCTTCTTTAATCTGTTTTGGAATCTGTTTTGGCTGCTCTTGGCTCTGTTTTTGCTGTTCCTCTTCGTTTGTTATTTCCTCCCTCTTTTTTACCCTGATTTTTACGCCACGAATAGGGGTCTTTATTTCGACCCCTACCACGACGGCATTCCACCCTTCCTCCCTCAATATCTTCGCCACAGCGCTGGCACGTAAAAGAGCCCGCGCTGCATCCTCCCTGTCCCAATTTTTTTTAGAAATTCCTTTCCACCCCCTCCCATCATCCAACCCGATAATTTCTATTTCTTCTATTTGGGACGGGGTCAAATACCTCAAATAGCAGTGAATGGAATCTATTATTTGAGATATTTGATGAGAAACATCCCCCCATTCGTCAGCTAAACTCAACCCCCCCATTGTTACCCAATCATCACTCGCCTCAACAACCCCAAATAACCCAAATAACCCAAATAACAACATTATCCCCCAAAAAACTACCCTCCTCTTTCTTGTGTTTCTCTTTTTTCTCATCTTTCTCTCCTTTCTTTAATTTTTAAATTTTTAATGTTCAAGTAATATTATTCAAGGGTTTAATTTTGTATTCTATACTTAAACAAATTTCTGTCAAGTTCTGAGAATTGAAGGTAAAGAGACCCTCTGCGCTTTTCTAGTAATCCTTTTCTAGTAATCTAAGAAATGAAAGTCCGACTGTGTCCAGACAAGGAGTCGGGTAAAGATTTTTTAATTAAATTATATAATAAAAAATTAAAAAATTGTTAAAAATAAAACCGCGTTTTTTAAAAACGCGGTTTTCGCTTTAAGAGGGCAGAATTGAAAATATTCCAAATACCCTCTGCCCCCCTTTTGTTTTCTGAATTATTGCACACCCCAGGCCCGCCCGCGCCTCTCTTTGGGCGACCTGGGCGAGCCCTGCCCCAACTAGTAAAACGGCCCTCTCTCCCCTCTGCACCCCACCTACCCCCAAATCAACTATAACGTCCCTTCCTCCCTGCTGATAGAATGAAAGTCCCACGCCATGGACGGCATCCCTCCCTGCCTTCTCCACCACCCCAATTCCTGTCAAACTAACAACATCCTCCCCCGCCTCCAGCCATCCTCCCCCTATTAAAGAGTAAACGGACTTACTCGCTCTCGCATAGGGAGAGAAAAGACAAACAATGTTCCCCTGGCTTTGGGCTGTGCCCAAAACCGTGAAAACGAGATTATCCCCTATATGAAAGGGGGCAACCAATAAGATAATAATTGCTATCCGCCTTATCACCTTTCCTGGCCTAATCGGCCTCATTGGTTTCAAGCGAAAACTTACCACCACCCAAACAAAAAGGGTGGCACCGAAGAGTACCAATTCTCTTATCATCTTTCTCTCCTTTCTTTAATTTTTAAAGTTCTTTAATAAAATATATAAGAGTTATATAATATTCGGAAGTTTTGTCAATAGTAAGCATCTTAAATAGAATTGTTTTAAAAGGTCTGGCGTCATTTTCCCCTTTATTTATTTTCTTTCCCTTCTTGCTTTAACTCGGCAAAAACTGCCAATCTTTGATAATCTTTACCCGGTGGCCAACAAGTAATCAGAATCAAAAAAGAGCCGCTCTCCCCTATTTTTAAAGCTTCGCTCTCGTCCTTGGGGAAAAAAATCTTTTTGCCAAAAACGCGATAAGCGTATTTTTTTTGATTAAAATAAACCAAAACTTCGTCACCCGGCTCAAGCTGGCTTAAATTATTGAAGACATTATCATAATGAATCTCGGGCCAGCCGGCCGGCGCGGAATGCCCCAAAATTACCACTGTCTTATCTTTTTCACCCGGCAACCCAGCGCCAAGATAAAGCAAAACTCCCCTGTCCAAAGCCTCTTTTGCCTTAAGAAAATCGTTTTCTTTACCCAGAACAAGAGGGGCGCTTACCTTAATTTTGGGAATTTCCAAAGCATTCGCTTTATTAGGGATCTCTTCTTTCTGCCCAACATCATTTTTGGTAAAAAGCAAAGAAAAATTATGCCAGAACACGCGGTAATTAGAAAGCAAAAGCAATTTATGCCAATTAAAAATTAGAAGAAAGAAGAAAAAAAAGATAATAAAAAATTTCCAAAGCTGTTTTATTTTCCCCCTCTTCACCGTCATAAAATTTTAAAATTAGGTTTCCATTAAATGCTTAATTGGTGCGGGATTATTCTCACCAAAAAATCCTTGTTGACCAAAACAAAAAGCAAAAGCAAAAGAGCAAAGGAAAAAGTTCTTAAAGCAATTTCCTGCGTGCCAATTTTAACACTTAAAGCAATGTTGATAAGCAAATAAGAAAACATCAAAATCAGCAGAAAAAAGAAAAATTTGTCCACGAAACGAATGTAATTTAAAGCCAGAAATTTGACTGCGGCAAAAAGAAAGCCATTTTTCTTTTCCTCTCCAGACGCTCTTTCTCCGGATTCGTTTTCAGGACCGGAAACAGCTCCGGAAGTCGCGCCAGCAAAACCTGTTTTTTCGCCCGCTACGCCGGCGGACGCCGGCGTAGCGGAAGCGGCTTCTGCCGGCTGGCTGGCTTCTTTATTCTCTTTAATCTGTTCCAGTGGCGCCACCTCTTCTAATTTTGATTTCCCAGCCTCCTTACCTTCCTCTCCGCTGCTCGTCCTTATTTCTCTTTTTTCCGTTGTTTTTTTCTGCGGCGAGCCGAATAACTGCACAACAACCACTGTTTCATTACCCTTAAAATTCCCCCGCACTACTGCCAAGCCAATTTCTTCGTAAGCCGGATTAAGAAGATTAGCATAATGAGACGGCGAATTTTGCCATGCCTGATAAATCTCTTCGGAGTCCAAAAAACCGATTCCTAAATTTTCTCCTGCAAAATTATATTTATAGCCAACCTTATTAAACCAATACCACGGCGTTAACCCTTGCGGGCTTTTGTGGCTGAAATAATCATAGGTTAACATATCCTGTGCTTTGAGCGCCGCCGCTTCATCAAGCTGGAAATTTTCCGTTAAAGGCGGCAATCCCCTCTTTATTCTCTCTTCATTTGTCAGTTTGATTAAAACAAACTTGCTGATTTCGGCGAAAAAATCCGTTTTAGGCAGGTAAAGAAGAACGGGCAAAATAATTATTTTTAAAACAATCAAAAAGACAGCGAGGTAAGCCAAAACCCGGCAACATAAAAAAGTAGGTTGATAATTGTTTTCGGCAACCGGAATGAAAAAGAGTTTTAATCGCTTTAAGAAATTTTTGAACGCTTCCTTCATACCCGTTTTAAATTATAATAAAATTTCGTCAAAAAGTCAAATAAAAGAAAACAGCAGATTTCTCTGCTGTTTTCCTAATGCCAAAACATTTTTATCTTTCTTTCTATCGGCCGGCTAAAACAAATTGTTCTTTATTGCGATTCGGTTGGCAAAAAATTCCCCAACACAGAAAGAATATCCTTCAGCGTTTTAAAGTTTTTGGGCGGCTCAATCGTCAGCTTTTCGTTAAATCCTGAGAAAAAGAGGTTAACCGCAATTTTTATTTTATTCATCTCGCCTTTCTTCTCTGTGGATTCGTAGACAAATTCCTTTTCAAATTTTAATTCTTTTAGATAACCATCAGCCAACCAAAAGTCAAAATTAAGCGGCTCTATTCTTGACCAAGCCTCTTCAAAATTCTTGGAAAAATTCTGCAGAAAAGTTTTTAGCTGCTGTTGATAATTTTCTTGCTGTTCAGCGGGGGTATACTTACCAGCCAAATCCAAGAAAGAAGGAATAAATTCTTTGACCGTTTTCTTTTTGAGACTTGTCCGATAATGCGTCGCCTTCTCCCCTTTTATTTCTTCCACTCCAAAATTCTTTTCAATTTTAAAAACTTCTTTGTCTTTGAGGAGATTCACTAATTCCTCGGCAAATTTTTTATAATCAAAGCTGCCTTCTCCAACATTGTTAATGGCTTTAAGTTCCTCGCTGCTTATTTTGTACCACTGGTTTTTAAACGCCGTCAAATCCAAGCCGCTCAACAAAGGAATCGCCGGCAGACTTGTCAGTCGAAAATAAACATCTTTATTGGTGCCGATTATCTCGCTCTTTACTTCAAGCGTCATTCCTTCAATTCCCAGCTTAATTTTAAATTCGCCGGCAGTTTTCGGGTTTTCCGCCTCTTTTTTATCCACGTCCTCCGAAAAAACAATTCCTACAGTTAAGAACTTTCCCTCTGTTTCAGCCTCTGCGTTTATCTCGCCTTCCATTTTAAACGATTTTGCGCCGTTTGTTTTGGCAAAAGCATCTTCAATTACTTTAGTGGCGCCACCTCCAAAGGGATTCCAAGAAGGATTCCAAACTTTTGTCGCCAGCAATCCGCCGCCTATAAGCAAAAGAGCAACCAAAACAAGAGCGAAAGGAAGATAAAACCGTTTCTTTCCAAGGATATTATCCATTTTTTTAAGCTATAAGCGAAAAAATTTTCATTATTTTTTCGACCTTTAAGGAATTAAGAATTACCGATAATTAATTCAAAATGGCTGGGGTCAATTCTTACCGTGTTGCCTCTTTTTACTCTACCATCTAAAATCGCTTTTGCCAAGACATTTTCTATCTTATCCTGAATCACCCGCTGCATTTCTCTTGCCCCAAACTGCGGCGAATAACCCAATTCCACTATTTTTTCTTTTAATTCACGAGTTATTTCAAAGTTAATCCCTTTATCCTTTAGAATATTAGCCACTTTCTGCAACAATAGTTTTGATATTCCCAAAAGATTTTCTTTTGTTAAAGGTTTAAAAACCACCACCGCGTCAAAACGATTAATAAATTCGGGCCTAAAAACCCTCGCCCTGAAAAGATAATCAAGCAAGTTCTCTTTGATAATATCCATTTTTTTATCCTGTTGAATATCTTCCCTGATAATTTCGGCCCCCGCATTGCTTGTCGCAATAATCAATGTATTCTTAAAATCAACCTTGCGGCCAAAGCCGTCTGTCAACCACCCCTCATCTAAAACCTGAAGGAAAAGATTTAAAATGTTCGGATGCGCTTTTTCCAATTCATCAAGCAGAACTAATGAAAAAGGATTTTCTCTTACGGCTGTGATTAAAATCCCTTTTTCTTCCTCCCCGCCAATCAGCCTCTTGATATCCTTTGTTGTTTGGAATTCGGACATATCAATTCTAATCATTTTCTTCTCGGAACCAAAATAGACCGCCGCTATTGCTTTGGAGGTTTCGGTCTTCCCTACCCCGGTTGGCCCCAAAAAAAGGAAACTTCCCAAGGGGCCGTTTCTTATTTGGATTTCCGCCCGGGCGCGCCGCAAGGCAGAACTTATTTCGTTGACTGCCTCTTCCTGATTAATAATCCGCTCGTGAAGAAGATTTTCTAAATTCAAAAGGATTTCTTTTTCTTTTTCTCCCATTAAATCAAGCGGGATTTCTACTTTTTCCGAAACCACTTTTCTAATATGTTCGGGCAAAAGAACTTTTTCTTTGCTAAACTTAACCAGCCAACTCATTGACTCATCAAGCAAACGGATGGCTTTTTCCGGAAAAGGCAGGTCTTGCAAATAACGGGAAGAAAGCCGCAAAATCTCCCTTAACGCTTTATAGTTGACAAAACATTTATACTTTTTTTCAAAAAACGGCAGGAAATTTTCCAGTAGCTCAAGTGTCTCATTTTCGGAAATTTCCGTTACCTCTACTTTCTCAAAAAGATTTAAAATAGCCGGCCGCCTTTCTAAAATCAAATGAAGTCCTTCATAGGAAGTAGTCGCTATAATTTGAAAAGAAGAAAGCGGCAAGAACCGGGAAAGAACACCGGAAATATCCATTGTGCCCGGCCTAATTACCGGAGAAAGAAAATTATGGATTTCTTTAATCACCAAAATAATATTGCCAGCCTGCGCCACCTGAGAAAAACAATCCTCCAACTCTTTCTCCAATTCCTCAAAAGAAGAAGTGCTTGCCGCCAATTGGCCCAAATCAAATTCTAAAACCCTTTTATGGTTAATAGTCGGTGAACTTTTACCGCAAAAGGCGCGCTGGGCTATTGCCAAAACAATGCTTTCTCTCCCCGTACCGGGCTCGCCCACCAAAAGAACATTATTTATTTCCTGTTTTTCCAAGATTTGTTCGCAGCGGCCAATTTCCCGCTGATGCCCAACAATCTCCCTCAATCCTGTTTTGCGAACAAATTCCCTTAAATCAAGAGCATAGCGGTCTAAAGTAATGCTATAGCCCGCCGCCCAATCACGAGCCAAAGAGCCCCTTTTCAGTAAATTTTCATATTCCCAGAATCGCCGGGATTCCCAAAACTTTTTTTCTACCCGTTCATACCAAAAAACCAAATGCTTAAAATCATCTTTGCTTAAGTTATTTAAATTTAAAAATTTTTGGAAAAAATCGTCAAAAAAAGCAAAAGCTACCAAAATATCGCCAATTCCTATCTGCTCCTTCCCTCTTTCTTCGGCTATTTTTGCCGCCTCCAATATAATCCGTTCAAACCCAAAAACGCTCTCCGGCTCAGGCGTCCGGTTCAACATTTCCTTTAAAGCGGTTTTTATTTCACTACGGAGCAAACCGGCTCTCCCGAAAACAAAATTTATTTCTTTATTTTTTGACTTTAGAAGAAAAAATAAAAGCAATTCCTGAGAAATTTCCTTAAACCGCCTTGACTTAGCCGCCCGAACCGCCTGCCAGCAAATTTTAGCGGCTTCAAAATCCAAAAACGAAGCAAGATTAAAATCTTCCGGCTGATGAAGCGCTTCGGCTAACGGATATCTTGTTTTCGGCAACTTGATTTTAGATTTATAAAAAAGAGAGACCTCCAGAAAAAAAAGGCTGATGACCAAAGAAATTATTGCCGCGCCCATCGCCTTTTTCAGCAGTCCCTCGGATAATTCCGCCGTCATTATCCCAAAGAAAAAAACCAAGGCAAAAATAACGCTAAGCCAAAAAAAGAAATTTTTAAGAAAAGCCGCCCCGCTGAAAAATGGGTTTTTTTCTTGCCTGACCGCCTGATAAATAGCCGTAGTTTTAAGATTAAACATTTTTATAATTTTTATTTATTCGCCTTTCTCTCAGAAACCTTCTTCCTTCAGCCGGCTAAAAGTTCCAAGCCGGAAATAAAAGAAAGGACTAAAAATAAAGGAAAAAAAAGCCAAATCACAAATGAAATGACGCCGCTTAAAAAAATAAAAAGTCCGCTGATTAACCCTACTCCAATAGTGACTATCCTGACAAAAAAACCAAGAAACCGTGAAATAGAGTTAGTGATGAAGGCTTCAGTATAAGCCCTGAGATTAAAACCGCGGCCATAGGACTGGTGAATTCTCCGCCAAGGAGAAAAAAGAGTGCGACAAAGCAAACTAAGAGGAAAAAAATGGAAATTAAAAACCAAAAAATTCCGGAAAGCAAAAATTATTTTTTTAGACGCTTCACCATAATGCCATTGAACCCATTGGGAAAAAATATTTTTTTTGGGCGAAGATTCTATCATAATGCTATAAAAGTTTAGTCCCGATTAAAGCAAGTTTAGCGGCGGCTAAAACCAAAATCGCCATAAAAATAGACCAGGCGGTTAAATTAAAGATTTTTATAGAAAACTCCGCCGGCAAAATCGTCTCCAGCTGTTCCTTGATAATTTCTTCCGGCCGCATTTCCCGGCTGGTTTGACTCACCGCTTCTTTCTTACCCACTTCGCTCAATTTAAATAATTCCGGCGCCGCTTTTTTGGCGGTAAAAATTCGGTAAGAATCCCCCACCCCCCACAAAATAAGGAAAACGCCCAAAATCAAGAGGAACAAACCAATTATTTTTTTTAACATAAGCAAATTTTTATAAGCAAATTTATTTTAGGATTCTTTAGCGCTCGCCAATAATTCTTTCTTTATATTATCATAACAAAATTTTAGAAAGAGCCAAAAGGTCAAGTTGTGGAAAGCGTCGGGCTTAAAAATAAGAAACAAATTCAAAATTAAAGCGCCCCCGCAAACTTTCTCTAAAAAATAAATAAAACGCCTCTTTAATCAAAGACAAATTTAACAAGCAAGAAAACAAAAAGGGAAAGATTAGAATCTTTCCCATATTCTTTCCCATATTTCCTCTGCTTTTTCCCTCCCAACGAGGGAAAAAACAAAAGAAACTATTTCCGCCAACGTACGAGGGTCCCCCTCCCCCTTCCGTTGGCACTCTCGCGCAATAGCCATCAAGGCTATTGCGGATTTTTTTTCAATATCTTCATTAATATTATTAATATTTCTCATTTTTCCCCCATTTTTTTTATTTCCCATTTTCTTTTCATTTGGTTTTGCCTATATAATAACATATTTACATTATTTTGTCAATGATTATTTTAATTGTGTTATTATCCTTACCACAACCAAAATTAGCCGTCTCCGGAAGACGGCCGCTCTTAAAAACTTTAAGTTAAGTTAACGCTTTAAGTTTAGAAAGTGTATTTAGACAACTCCGCTAGAATCTTTTTCCAGCAGGAGACGAACTAACTGCCGTGTATCCTTTTTGCTTTTGATTACCTAAACATAGAACATAGATTTGGTGTGGAGGCGTGCGCGGGCAAGTTGGAGGAACTCCCTGATTGAAATACTATAAGCAAAGATTTGAAATTTATTCCAGAAAACAAAAACTTCCGCTCAATCGAGCGGAAGTTTTTGTGTAATCACCAAGAGGCGGCGAGCCAGCTTACCTGGAATTATACAGACCGAAGAACGGTGTTTAGAGGAGAGAGATTTGACCCCTGCTCCGATAAACGGATCGGGAATCTAACTCACACTGCTGCTCCGATCCGATCCCGTTAGACTGGTTCATCCGCCTCTTGGTGGCTATCTGTTTCGTCCTTTCGGACTCATCAGCAGAGATACACATCTCTGAACAGAGAGAGATTTTTATTATGGAGAACCTCTCGAAAACTCCTTAAGTGTGAAGCATTCGCCGAGTGACTGGCGATTCGGCGGATTTTCCGCCCGGCCGTGCTCCCCGGCCGAAAGAACTATCATCCGCCCCACTCTTGGCAGGCGGTCAGGTAGATACGTGCGCACTCGCGCAGCATCTCCTGAATCGCTGCTTCAAGTGAGGCCTCGTCCGCGTAGTTGGAAGCGTCCAAGTACCGCTTCACAACTACCGGACTGCCTTTAGCCGGCGTCCAATACTCAAACCCAGGTTTAGACCCGAGCTCGGACTGGTCACCGACCAAGGGGGTCAGTTTTTGGGAGAAATACACCCGAAGACTTCTCCCACCCCAATGATCTAAATAGAGATACATTGGGTGGATGATCTTAGGAGTGTATCTCCCTTTTTCAATTTTCTGGAATTTGGGTACTGACCCCTCTATCACAAACCCAAATCCAGTTTGACTACTCATGGAGGCGAGGTCTGAATCGACCTCAAACATCTCCACGAGTTTTTTAATTTTTTCAGCCGTTATCATCTGACCCCACCCCCTTTCATACGGCCTCGAAGACCTCGCCAGCCTTGCCTGCTGTCAACTGATCTACCATCATCAATTGATCAGCAAACTCGACCAGCGACGCCTCAGAACAGGAGCCACCGTAGTTGACAAGAACACCAACTACCTGAAACTCCTTCTCGCGTTTGGCTTTCCGGAAATCCTCCAAGAAAGAATCAGAAACTGCACATTCACCGTCTGTGATAAAAACGATGTCTGCGCGTCGGAACTCTTGTTCCTCGATAATCTCTTGTGCCTTCCGGAGCGGAGTTTCAAAGTCTGTGCCCGAAGCATCCAGGAATGTCTCGGCGATTTGGAACATGAACTCCGGAGTTACCTTGCCTGCCGGTGCCTGCTCCACCGAGAGCGGAGAATACGCGGCTCCAAAATGGATCCAGGCAAAACTCCTTTTTTGGAAGCGAGCTACCTCGGCTAAAGCAAGGGAAACCGCCTTTGCCCATAATTCCTTATCGCCGGACATACTGCCAGAGCCGTCTTCGCAAACCACAATTGGCCCCCGACCCTGGGTTTCCTTGTCGCGCTTCACGAACACCAACAACTGTGAGTTCGCATAGTCACGCAGGAAACCCCGTTGGGTCAGGGGATGTGCCAATCGCCGTCGCTCTGACGGCAGCAAATTCTGAAGATCCCGGCCATGGCTAACATCCACGACCTCGGCTCTCGCTTCAGCCTTACTCTTGGCTTTATTGAGAGCGAGACGTTTCAGTCGGCCAACCAGCTTGGCGAGTTCACGGAGTTTCTGGGAATTCCTAATCCGCTCAGCATACTCCCGCGCCTTGGCCGGGTCACCACGCCGTAACTCACCCGCTTCATCACCCCAGACTTCAAGAAGTTCGGAAGTCTCCTCAACTTCCTCTTTGGCGCTTTGGGCGATTTTGCGGGCTGCCTGCCGGACTTCGTCAGAGTGTTGGTTAAACCACTCCTCCATCTCGGCAGACATTTCTTCCAGACGTTTTTTCGCCTCTTCCAGACTCATCTGGGCACTTTGAGCTTGCTGACTCAAAGCATCCGCTTGAGATTGGAATTGGTTAGCTTTGGCAGAAAGTTGCTTTGCAGTTTGGCTATCGCCAATCTGCTCTGCTTCTTCTGCCTCGGCCTGCGCCTGTGTTGCAGCGTCTTGAACTGCCTGAACCGCCGCTTGCAAACCCTCCAATTGCTCTTGAAGCGATTCAAATTTCTCCTCCTCGCTCTGCATTTCTCGAATTTGCTCTTTCTGCTCTTCCGAGAAAAACTGGAGAGCTCGCTGGCCAACAACCTCCGAAGCCATTGCTGCCTCAAACTCCTGAAGCGTGGTGTAGGCCCGGAGTTCTTGATAGTCCTCCGTAGCCATCACCTGCTCCAAAAGCCGGCGGTGTGGTCGGTGCGAGGGTAAAATTTCTTGCGAAGACCGCAATTCCGGCTCCAATTTATAAAGAGCGGAAAAGCAGTCCTGAAGGAGGCCGGGGAAGGTTGGGAGTTCCTCCACTCCCCGAACCTCCAAGTCCTTGAGCCGAGGCGAACGGTCCTTGATACGACCAAAGACATAGCGATCGTATTGATCGCACGCAACTGCCGTATCATGAAGGCCGGAGATGGATTTCATTTTTCTCTTTTCCATAATTCCACCTCCTAACCTTCGATCCCGAAGCAGACCTTCAAAATTTCCTTCTGATTTTCACGGAGCTTTTCAATAAGCTCCTCAATCTTTTCAGTGGGAAGTTGCTGATTCTCTGCTTCGGTCTTCAGCCGACCCAATTCTGCCAGTGCGGATTTCAGCTTAGCTGTTGCTTCGGTTCCCAGCTTTTGCTGATCAGTTCCCGAAGCAGCCAAGGCATTCCGCACCGCGTCCCCTACGGCATCCGCTACCCGCAATGCTTCGTTCTCCAGCGGGTTCGCAAACTCTAAGATAACTTTTCGGACCGTTTGCTGGTCTTTCGGGTCATCCCAGAGCACATACTGTAAGTTAGTAAAATCCACCAAGCTCACAGTATCGCGGCCCGCCAAGAGAGCGGATGCTTGCAGAACTAACGGCAGCCGGCCATAGCGCCGGTCGCTGATTACGATTCCTTCCTCGCTCAATCTCACAAAAAGCTCAAAGAGCTTTTCGTGGATGAGGTCAGGAACCGCAATCATTGCCACCTCATCTTGAAGAAGCCGAAGCTCTCCCAAAGTGATAGTAGCTCCGACCGGGTAGGTCGGCTCGCCAACCGCTACCCGCTCGCGCTTTTCGACCTGGGCTCGAGTAAAAGCGATCCTATTCGCTTTTTCAGCGATTGGATGCGCTTCTACCCGAAACAGCAAGCGGTCATAAAGCGCGGCCAGGCCTTCCTCCGGATCCGGCAACTCATTACTCGCTGCAAAGAGCGAGATGAGCGGACAGCGGACCAGCTGCGCTCCGTTGTGGTAAATCCGCTCATTCAAGAGCGAAAGGAGCGCATTAAGCAAAGTGGCATTTCCCTTAAACATTTCATCCAGAAACACCACTTCGCTGTCCGCCGCCTTGCCGGTCAAGTCATTTTCAAACCTGACCGACTTGCTTCCGGGCCCAAGCTCCTTCTCCACGAAGTGAGTTTCGCTGACGAACAACTCATCAGTAGTCACCTCGCGAGAAAGGAGGTGCTCAAAATACCTCGTCCCTGTGATCCGTTTGCAAAGCTCGCGGATTAAGAGAGACTTGGCTAGACCGGGCACTCCAACGATAAAGCAGTGCTGGCGGGTTAGGAGTGCCAAAATCCCCGCCAGAATCTCGGCCTGGCGTTCAAACGCCAAAGCCTCGATCCTCTTTTTAACCGCCTGAAGTTTATCTAAGGCGGTTTGAACTTTTAAGTCCATTATCCTTCCTCCTTTCCTAGGCCTTGGGGTTTGGATTTGTCCCTAACAGGACAGCCCCTTGGCCGTGGTTTGGGTGAGCGTCCCCACCACTTTTTCAAATTTTCCCCCTCCGTAATCCCGTCGGATTACGGCCAGCCAGCGTGTGGCTTTGGCGATACCCAGTGCCTCAATCTGGCTCATTCCATCCAGAATTGCAGCCCGGGCAGCCAAATCAAAGGCGGCGCTCGGCGACTTCTGCCGAGCAATCTCTACGCACTTTTCCCGCAACTCTTGCGAGATGCGAAAAAGCGCCAGAGTCGCCCGCACCTCGAGCTCGCTCAAAGGTCTGCTCATGGTCCTCACCTCCTTCATGATTTATTTTAACATTAAATTCTCAAAGAACTTTTCCTTCTTCTGAACCCACATATTCGCATGTGCGCTTTCGCATTGCCGAAGATTTGCGGAGGCGCGCTGTTCGCATACATGGGCTCGGATAAAGGGGGAGAGATGCTTTCGCAGAGCTCTCCCAGATTTTTGCCTGCCCGAGTGCAGGGCTTTGGTCCGAGAACGACTTCGGACCGAGGCGCGGTCGACGCCTCCAAAGAACTACACCGGGAGCCGGAACGGGAACACCGTCCCGACGGGAACCGCAGCATCGCGCGAGGCGACAACCACGGCGGGAGCGAGCCCCGGATTTTTCTCGCTCCACTTTTTCCCTTTGGAGTCATGGCGGGATGACTCCTGAGGGGCGAACACTGCCACCCACGCGCAGCCGGCGCGGTGGTACGCCCGACAAATGGTCCCGGTAAGCCACCAGGGACCCTTGCCGGACAGCACCACGCCTTTGCCCTGGGCAACAGCGGGCGGAATGACCAACGGCAAATTCCCAACCGGGAAAATTTGCCGCGGAATGACAAACTCCACGAAGGAGTAGTCATCCCGGTCCTCCAGCCGCCACTGGAGAACTTGGCTGCCCTCGCCATGCGGCTCCATCTCGGGGAGCGCTACGTAACCCCCAACCTTGGGGTCAAAGTAGCGCACCCGCTGCGGCAAGCTGCAGGCCAAGGCATGATACGGGAACCCGGCCGAGCAATTCCCCCACAAATTGACCGCTTCGCGACCAGCCGTAGCGGCTGCCACGAAAGCGACCAACTGCGGGGTAATGCCCGGGAACCAATCCCGATCCGGTCCGCCATTCCGGACAGGAAGGTTCAAGGCCTCGGCGAGCCGCGGAAAATTCACATCCGCGGCCTCGGAGCCGTCGGCCCCGGTCCCCTCACCCGCGAGCTGAAGGAGGAGGTCAGCGAGCGCTCTCGCGGTGGCGCTGCCGACTGGCGGGTTTTCCCGCTCAAGACGCGTGATCCGCGCCCGGAGCGGAGGCCCCGCCTCGAAAATCTCGTCTTCGGCGCCCGAAAGGACCGACTCAAGGACTGCCAAGGGCTTGGCACCCAGGCGAATCCCTTCGTCAACCCAAGTCCGGGCCGCCTCGGCATAGTTCGGGTTAGCGATGACGATCAAGCCATCACATTCCCGGACTATCCGCTCGTTTTGAGGCGTCAGTCCCTGCCCGGTTGGGCTGAAGCTGCCGTCCTCGGCCACGAGCATCCCGCCGAGGTCAACGAGCGTCAGGGGCATCTGGGAACTGCGAACTGAGTCGCAGACCCAGCTGACGAATTCTTCCAAGAACTTGCCCTTGCGCCTAACGGCGCAGACAAGCTCTGGATCGCTTTCGTGCGCCCAACCGGTGATGCCCTCACCGTCGGGCTCACCCTCCACAACCACGAACTTGTTCCGCGGCAGAAGGTGCCGCAGAACAGCCAGCAGGACGGACTTCCCCGAGTGAGGAGGCCCGCCGACTGCGATTTTGACCATTGCGGCCTCCTTTCTCGGGGCTCCGCCCCGTTTTTTTTGGCCGTGAACTTCACGGCCTTAAACAAAGCGGCTAGATACAATTCAACAACCACCTTATTTAAGACCGCGAAGCCACAGCCAAATATTAAGTTTTAAAAATACTCCCTCCTCTGAACCTGCAAACCCAATGCTTGCGGGCTCGGATAAGGGTGGGAGAGATGCTTTCGCAGAGCTCTCCCAGAATTTTTGCCTGCCAGAGTGCTGAGCTTTGGTCCGAGAGTGACTTCGGACCGAGGCGCGGTCGACGCCTCACGGCTCTGCTTCCGCTGGCTCACGTGTGTGGTTTTTATTTTTCGTCAGAACCTGCCCGTGATACCAAACTGACAACCTATGCTTTTACGCGGATGGATTTTACCGCAACTTCCAGTCAGCTGGTACTGGAAGATTTTTTCGTCTCCCCGCCAGCTCGGGTGTCCACCGTCCTAGACGATGGCGAACTTGCGGCACCCCACGATCTTGCCAGTCGCGTCGCGGACCGGGTCGGAGGTGACGAGCAGGTCGCTCGTGCTCCGCCCGACCGCCTTCGCAGCTTGGGCCGTCAGGATGGACACCACGTAGTAGGTGCCTTCCTCGGGCGCCGGCAGGTCGGTCGGGTCGCCGTACTTGCTGGTGACCAGCGGCACGGCGTGTCCGTTGACCTTCACCTCACCGACGTTCTCGTCGGTCTGGCGGGCGCGGGCGACGGGGCCGGCGGGGGCGATGGTCTCGACCACGGAGTACTTGATTTCCTTCGTGGCGGGACCCACACCGACAAAGCCGGTGTTGGCACCCTCGGGGTCGTCGCGGACGATGATCACGGGGTGGGGAGTCAGGTTCACGATCTTCATGGTATTCTCCTTGCCCTGCCTGCCCTTGCGGGTTCAGGACTTACAGGCAGTGAGCCAGCTCCACCGTCAGCTGGCATCGTTCCAGTATTCTGCAAGAGGTGGCCTCGCAGCGCTCCCGACTCGTTTTCTTCGCGGGAAGCAAGCTGGTCGCCACAGCACTAATTTTTTCAAAATTAGTGCTGGATAAACCAATCTCGTGATGACCAATTTGCTTCCCGCAAAATTAATCTCTCTTTCCCTAGGTCTCCGACTCTCCTCTTTCCTAGCTTACCGGCCTAGGTCCCGTCGGCGGATTGCACCAATTAGAAAATAAAGAATGAAGACCAATAAAGAATTATCAAAGAGCTATTAGAGCTATTGAGATTCACTTATCCCAGTAGTAGAAACTTTCAGTTTCACTACGGGCTACGGGACTTCGCCCGGAATCCCTGAGGCCTGCCCCGTACCAACGCGAAGCGTTTGATGCGGGGCCTCTCTCCTCTATCGTAATCTGGAGAGAGAGGTGAAGAAGAATTTTTCTTCTCCATCCCTCTCGCCGGACCTTTTAACCAAAAAAGCGGCTGAGAGATTTCTTCTACCAGGTACTATTGCTTTATTACCTTAGAGAAGAGATTTCTCAACCGCCTTCCTGCATATCCTAAGCAATGCCTTTTGGCGATACTAAATTTCCGTCTGGTGCGGACTCTTTCCTCTAAAAAAAGTCACTAATCGTATGTCTATAATATAGCATATCATACAAATTTTGTCAAGTGTTTGGGCAGGTTTTAAGCCAGAATAGCCAAAAACCCTTATTTTAAGCCATTTTGGAGATATACAGATTTTGGATTCCCGCCTTTTTTCTCCTTTCTCCCGCAGACCCCGCACGAATCCCTGCGGAATTATGCGGGGTAAACTCCGCGGAAAGATTGGCTCCGTCGCCAGGCGGGATTAGGGTGGGAACGCCGGAGGAGTTGCCTACGGCAATCCTACGGGGCAGGGTGGCTCGTTCTTGGCGTAAAGCCCCGCCGCAGAGCGTAGTTCGCTACGGGACAGGCAAAGAACCCAAAGCCAGCAAAATTTCCAGTCCTTAATTGAAAAAATCACGCCTCCCCAGACCCCAAAAAATGAAGGAAATTTTGCTGGCTTTGGAGCGACGCCGACCTGCTCGCCGAAGCCTCGGCGCAGGCGGGAGAGGCGGCGCAAAGCGCCGCCCACGAAATGGCTTCCAAAAAATCGGAAAGTATGATTCTAGTGGGCAATAATTGATAATAGTCGAACCTTTTTTGAAAGTTCTTAGTTGCGGCGGGCAAGCCCGAAAAGGAAGGGGTTGAAGGGGAAGGAATTTTCGGGCTTGCCCGTCTAACGCTAGAATTTTTTGGCAAGCCGCCGCGAAAAAATTTAAAATATAGAGTTCACAAAAAAGCTCTTTAACAACTAAAAATATGTATTTCTAGCTCTAAAGAATTAATCAATAAAGCGAAAAGTAGAAAACACCTGATCAAAGATTACGGATTCTGCCGTCTTATCAAAATCCATTAATTCCCATGCGTCTTTAAATTCAGGTGAATTATGCTTGGTATAGTGTAAAACAAAGGATAAACCAAAACATTTGTTTCCCTTTGTTATATGATAATTCTCATAACCATAACATGTACCCATTCCACAATCCCCAGCAACTTCTTTGAGAAAATTCATTCCATTGATAGAAACCTCTGTTGAAGTTCCAAGATAGAAACCTCTTTCGAGACAGTTGCCCTCATTGACCGTTACTAAGAGATATTTTTCAGATAGCTTGGTTCCAGATGTAAATGGCAATCCCATCTGTAAAATTTTCTTACCTTCCCATGTGTCAGTTATTTCTTCTTTAATTTCTGAACCCTTCGGATATTTTAGTTCAAAGCCATATTGTTCATTCCGGTAAATTTTCCACTCTTCTATCGGTTCGGGTTGATAAGGTTTGTACTGTTTATTTAATTCTTCTCTTGTTGCATAGAATCTTACTTTTTCATTACATCCTTCTTTAGTTATTCCGGGACCCGATTCGGTTTCTATTTGATTGCACAAGCTCGAATTGTTTTTGATAACCGCCAATTCCTCATAGCAAAAATCTTTAGCAAGTTGAGTTTCTATCTTATTGCAGGTATCCGGATTTTTTTCCTCCATGGCTAATTTCCAATAACAAACATCTTTCTTTGTGGCAGGGACAGCTCCTATATTGGTTCTTTCTATACTTACATCTTTACAAGGGTTTTCTTCGGTTAAAGATATATAATCATTCTGCTTAAAAGAAGAGACAAAAGATTCTCCGCGAATTTTTTCGATTGTAATTTTCTCGTCGTAGTATCCCAAGTCTTTCTCTTTTCCTAAATAGGTTTTTATTGCAAATTGAACCTTTCCCGGCCCAATTTCTTTTCCCTCAACCACTTCGTATCTATTTAGATCTGGTGTAGTCAATAAAATTCTTGAATAAGTAGTCAAGACTTTTCCGAAAGTAAGATCTATAACATTGGCATTCCCGGGGAAATAAGAAAAAAGTTCAGACTCTCCTTTTAGTCGAAGGTTCATAAATTTGTCGATTGCTTCTGTGGATATTTCTTTTGGAGGATTTGTCTCTTTTGGTAATTTTATCTCTGTTTCTGGTACCTTTGTAGGTTTTCCTAAATACTGCCAAGCGAAAATTCCTCCTCCAATAACGATGACTAAAACAGCAATAATTCCTATTGCTATGGGCGTGGATATACCACGATTGAAGTTTCTGAACATAAATTTAAAAATTTTAAAGTTAATAATTTTGACCTTTGATAAAAATAAATAATAAATTTTTTCGCGGCGGCTCGCCAAAAAATTCTGGCGTTAGACGGGCAAGCCCGAAAATTCCTTCCCCTCGCAACCCTTTCCTTTTCGGGCTTGCCCGCTGGCGGGGCGAGCCTAACGAATTTTCTCGTATGGAAAACTTGACATTTCCTGTTTGGTGGGTGCGAGAGGATTCGAACCTCTGACCTTTGCAATGTGAGTGCAACGCTCTGCCAACTGAGCTACGCACCCGGTTTTAACCAATAAAATAAATAAGAGACAGGATAAAAAGAGGCGGAATAAAAGCAGCTCTTCTGAATTTTTAACCGGTAAAATAGGCTTTGGGGGAAAATTTATTCAAAACAGATTTTTTATTTTACCATTTTTTAAACTCCTTCAAAAGGGGCCACGGTGAGAAAAAAGAAAACAAATGAAAAATAAAATGGAAAATAAATGAAAAAAGGAGGTGATGAAATGTTGGGAATATGATAAAATAACAGTAAAGATGAAAATCCTGCAGTTTTATTTTAATCCGCCCTCGCCTCTTTTCCAACCCCTCGGCTGGTTAAAAAAAACGGCTTTTTTTGAGATTTTTTGTTATGCGCCGACTGACCACGCCGAAGAAAAATTTGGACATCTTTTTTTGCTGGGCGAAATAAAAAACCCGAAAAGAAAAGACAAAAAAATCCTGTCAGAATTAGCCGAAATTATTAAAGACGAATACTATAGCAGCGAAGAAAAAAAATCAGCGGCAGAAGCATTTAGAAATGCTTTAGACACCGCTAACTCGTGGCTGCAAGCCCATCCAGTCGCTTCTGACCAAGCAATTATTTCTTTTTCCTGCCTTGCCCTTTTAGACGACCTTTCCCTTATTTTTTCAAAAATCGGCGATTTAAAATTTTTCCTTTGGCGGGAAAACCAGATGTTTAATTTGGGCGATAATCCCAGTTTTAATTCATCTGGCGAAAGAGCCTTTTCCACTATAATGGAAGGAACCCTTGAAGAAGATGACAAAATTCTTCTTTTAAATAAAAATTTATTTGACCAATTTTGGGAAGAAAAAATTTTTAAAGAAATTAAAGAACTAAAAAAAACAAAAGAAATAAAACGCTTCTTTAAACAGAAAAAAGAAACGTTAAAATATTTCTCCGGCGCTTTTCTGGTGATTTTGACGGGAAAAAGAAAAAAGGAAAAGAAAAGAGTTCCGGGGCTAAAAGAAATACCATCGGCTTTTAAAATCCTCTCCCCTAAAAATTATTTTTCCAAATTTTCTTTGCCGAAAATATCTTTAAAAATAAAGATTTTTAAACCGCTCAAAAAAATAAGCCCAAGAAAAGTAAATCCAAAAATAGTCTTTTTACCCGAATCCCCTTTTCTTCGCCAAAAAATAAAAAGAGGGCTGCTTTTTCTGGGCGCTCTCAGCGGCCTTCTTTTGCTTGGTTTTCTTCTTTTCCATTAACCATTTCTTCTCCTCTGGCAAACCCTTCTCTCCCCTCTTGCCCCAAACCGTTCCCTCGGACAGGCTGAAAAGCGTCTTCTTCAAAAAGCGCCGCCCCCTCTTGAGGGGGCGGCGCTTCCAACCGTTTACCTGCTGCTCATTTGTTGCCGAAATTATTTTAATTCTACCTTTGCTCCGGCTGCCTCAAATTTTTTCTTAATCTCTTCGGCTTCCTCTTTCTTCGCGTTTTCTTTCAGCACCTGCGGCTCTTTTTCAGCTGCCTCCACCAAATCTTTTGATTCCTTCAATCCTTTTTGTGTCAAATCCCTTACCAATTTAATAACTTCTATCTTTTTGGCGCCAACCGAAACCAATTCAACCCTAAATGAACTTTTTTCTTCGCCAGCCGCTGTGCCACCAACTGAAGCAGCCGCGGTAGCGGCCGGCGCGGCTATTGCTTGAGGTAAAGCAGAGACGCCGAATTTTTTTTCTAAAACTTTAACCAATTCGGCTAATTCAACCACTTTCATCTTCTCAATTTCCTCCACAATTTTCTTGAATTTTTCCGGCACCTCTACTTCTTCTTTACCCGAAGCCGCTGTTTCCGGAGAAAGAACTGACGCGGAAGCTGATAAATTTTCTTTTGTCATATCTTTAGAAATAGTTTAAAATTGATTACGGCGAAATATCCGCTTTAACGGACGGAATTTCGCTTTGTTCTCTGACCTTTATCGCTCCATATAAAAAATAAATTAGCTTTTCTCTGATTTTTCAGACCTGCTTTTTAAAACGAAGGCGAAACGCGTCAAAGGCGAGATTAAAACATACGCCAATCTTGAAAGAAGCTCTTCCCGCGAAGGTAAATCAGCCAATTCAATCATTTTTTCCTTTTCCAAAAATTCATTCCCGACAACACCTCCTAAGATTTTTAAATTAACGTTTTCTTTTGAAAACTGACGGCAAATTCTACCTGCCGTTGTCTCATCGTCAAAACTAAAAGCAATCGCCAACTGATTTTTTATTTCTCCCAACTTAGCCATCAACCCCTTCTCCCATCTTTTTTCTAAACTTTTCTGAAAAAGCGTTTTCTTAACCACTTTTAAAAGACAGCCCGCTTCACGCAGTTTATTGCGCAAAGCAAAAAGGATATCAGACTTAACGCCGCCAAAATCCACCAAAACCATTGCTTTTTGCTTCTCAATGCTCTCGCTTAATTCTTTTATCATTTGTTCTTTCTGATGCTTTGTTTTTGCCATACTCTTAAACTAAAACTAAATAGAATTTAAAATAAAATAAAAAATGTCTGGAGCCGCAGACATCTCAAAATTTAAAAATTTTTAACCTCGATAGGATTTACGCGCCAGCGCCACCTATTGTCTGCGGTTATCTATTTATTTATAATTTGATGATTATTTATAATCTAATCTATCCCCAACCCTCTGTCAAGACCTTTTGGTTTAGGAATAACAAAATAATGCTTGTCCCTCTTTAGGACTCCCAAGAAATTGCGCCGTTTTAAATTATCCCAGAAAATATCGCGGCTGTTTAAAAAGGGCGTTATTTTAATAAAAACGAAATTCCGCCAATAAGTCCTCACGAAGGAAATTTAAATCAAGCGATAAGATAATAACAGGACTATTAATATTTTATAAAAATTTTAAACCAGCAGCTTTACTATTTCTTCCCCAAATTTACGGCTTACCAAAGGCCCATTGGCGGTAACAATTTTGCCATCAACCACCACTGCTTTTTCCTCATAAAGTACGCCTTCTTCTTTTAAAATTTTAACCATTGACTTATCTAACGGGCTTGTCCAGACAGTCGCCTTTCTTCCTTTGAGCACGCCGCTTCTGGCTAAAATTGCCGGCGCAATACAAATAGCACCCAGGACTTTGCCGGCTGAGAAAGCCTCCCGAGCAATAGTATGGCACCTTTTATCTTCAAAATACTCCGCCGCGCCCGTGCCGCCGACAAAAATAATGGCGTCAAAATCGGAAACTCTAATTTTCGCCAATTCTAAATCTATCTCAACCACTCCGCCATAAGCGCCAACTGCTTGTCCCTTTTGTGAGCTTGCTATTTTTACTTCAGCCCCTTGTGAGAAAAAAATACTCCGCGGAATAAAAAGCTCTTCGTCGCGAAAATCACGAAAAGCCACTATCATCGCTATTTTCTTGTTTTCTAATAAACGAGCCATATAAAATAAAATTCAAAAGGCGCGGCGGTGTAAATCTTTCCAAAGACATTTTGGCGCGGGTTCAACGCAAATACTTTTTCACTTTAGCATTATGTTCCTCTAATGTCTTACTGAAAAATGTTTCACCTTTATCATTAGTAAGATAAAACCAATAATCGCTATTTTTATAATACACCGCCGCCCTGATGCTTTCTAGTCCCGGATTGGCAATGGGAGCCGGCGGCAACCCCAAGTGCTTATAAGTATTATAAGGAGAATCTATTTTCAGGTCTTCTTTGGTTAACTCCCGACTCAATCTGCCGGTGAGATAGGTTAAAGTAGAATCTACTTGCAGCGGCCAATTATTTTTTAATCTTTTCCATAAAATACCAGCGACCAGTTGTTTGTCTTCGTAACTACGAACCTCTTTCTCAAGCAACGAAGCCATTGTCACAATTTCGTTTAAACTCCAACCCTGCGTTTTTACTTTCTCTGCCAATTCCTTGTTTAAAATTACTTTTCCTTCAAAATTTTTTACCATTTTTTTTATTATCTCTTTGGGGTCTTCATCTTTTTTTATTTCATAAGTGTCGGGGAAAAGATATCCCTCCAAACTTGCCGTCGGCGGCAAGCTAGCAAGAAAAGAAAACTCTGCCGCTAATTCTTTCCCGGCTTCTTTCGCCAGAGAAACAAACTTATCGGCTTGACAAATTCCTCTTTCTTCAAAGTACTCACCAATATCTTTTATGCTCCAACCCTCAATGATGGTAATCTTTTCTTTCAAAATATCGCCTCTGCTTATTCTTTTAAGAATCTCATTAACGCTCATCGCCGGCGAAAGATAATAAACGCCTGCCTGCAGTTTGCCGTAAACGCCGAAAAGAAAAGCCGACCATTTGAAAACAAAAGGCGATCTGATAATTCCTTCTTTTTTTAAACGAGCCGCAATCTCATCAACCTCCTGCCCTTTCTCAATCTGAAAAATAATTCTTTTTTCTGAAGAAGAATCAAGCGGCAAATAAATCTGCCGCAGAAAAAAGACAAGAGCAATAAGTATTAATAAAATAATGGAAAGAAAAAGATACCTTTTTTTCTGTTTTTTGTTTGATGGCAATAAAGGTAATGTTTCCATAGTTTTCATAATTATTAAATATAAATAAATTAAATATTAAAAGATTAAAAGGCGCTCTCCCCCCGCACCAATGGCACAAAAACAAAGCCGGGAAATTCTTTAGTTTCAAAGCCCCTTTCTCTTTTAATAAAAAGCCAAAGAGAAGAACCTATCGGCAAAACAATCCTCCCGCCTTCTTTTAGCTGCCTCCCCCATTCTTCGGGCAATTTTTCAGCGCAAGCAGAACAAAGAATCTTATCATATGGCGCTTCTCTCTCCCACCCCTTAGAACCATCGGCAGAAATAAATTGGACAATGCCTTTTTTAATAAAATTATATTTCGCTACATTATTTCTGCCAAACTGACAAAGCTGAGGAACTATTTCTAAAGCAATCACTCTCCCCTGCTGAATAGATTTTTTCTTTTGGTCCCTCCTCTCTTCTCTTTCATCACTGACAATATGAGCCAGAAGAGCGCTCGTCCAGCCGCTGCCTGCGCCAATGTCAAGAATTTTTTCACCAAATGCCGGCTGAAGCAGTTCTAACATAAAAGCTACCACCAACGGTTGAGAAATTGTCTGACCATAACCAATGGAGAGAGCTTCATCAAGTTCAGCCAAACTTTTTTCGGCTGGCGGCAAAAAATCTTCTCTTTTTATTTGGCGAAACGCTTCAATTATCGCCGGCGTTCTCAACCATCCTTCTTTAATTAACCTATCAACAAGCATTATCTATTTTTATTTTCTTCTTCTCCAAAAATTTTTCTCTTTTTAAATATTTTAAATATTTAATCTATACCCCTTGAAGGATATATCCCTAAGGGATAAACAAACCATTTATCAAAAATTTCTCTTGCCTTCCGAACAAATCTTTCCAAAAAAATCATTGGACCAGCAAAAAGACCTAATATCTTTATTTTCCTCTTGAATTTTTTCAAATCATCATTAAAACCTTTGCCATACTTTTCTATTTCTTGATCAAGCAAATAATTAGCATATGACCAAAGTTCTTTATCTTTTTTATTAGCCTCTGAAACTTTTTGATAAATCTCCGGAGACAAAATTTCTTTAGCCAATTTACGCTTCTCACTTGCATTATGCTTAAAATAACCGATTTTAAAATTGATTCCTCTCTCAGCAAATTTCTTCTTTAAAATTAAAAGCGATTCATCAAATCTTTCAACCGTACCTACAAAGAAAAATTCCTCTCTCATTCTCCTTTTTGCAGCTTCTACATCGTAATTCCTGTCCAGAATATAAGTTTGGATATTTATATGGGGAGACCATTTACCCCCCGAAAGCTTATAGCCAACTTCTTTTAATTTTTCAAAATATTCTTCATAAGGCAAATCAGCAAACGCTTTCTTAATACCCAATTTACTCCGTCCCCTTTGGAAAAAGTAATCGGATAATGATCTTTCTACCGGATCGCGCAAAAAAACTATGGGTTCAAAAACAACTTTCGTTTCTTTATCCGGCTGAGGAAGAGGACAGCTAAAATCATGGGAAGAAACACATTGGGCAAAAGGAAAAAAAGTTGCCAGAGATTTTATTTCCTCTTCATTAAAAAAATCAAATTTTTTTGATTCATAAAGACGTAAATATTTCTCCTTGAAGTTTTTTCTTAAAATATTGCTAAACGTCGTTCCTGCTGTACGGGCAATATGGATAAAAAGATACATATATTTTTCTTTATATAAAAAGGATAACAATTCATCAAATTAATTTTGTTCATCGTAAAGATTTGCCCAACGTTCAAAAATAACTCCCGCCTCAAAAACTTTTTTAATCCCCTCCCTCAAAGAAACTTCGGGTTTCCAACCAAGCAATTTTTCGGCTTTTTCGCTGGAACAAAATCTTTTCACAATCTCCCTTTCTTTTCTTCTATCAGAATTCTCAAAGCTTCTAAATTCCGGTTTAAGCCCTTTTTCTTTAGCTAAAATTTCAATCACCAAACTTGCCAAATCTTTTAAACTAATCGGCTCCCGACCGTTGCCGATATTTAAAATTTGACCGTCTGCTTTGTCGCTTAAAGCGGCTAAAACCGTAGCTTTAGCCGTGTCAGAAACATAGGTATATGACCTTATTTGCTCACCATCGCCAAAAATGACCGGCGGTTTGTTTTCCATAACATTTTTGATAAATTTGGGCAAAACAAACTGAGCTGTCTGGAAAGGGCCATAACAGTTAAAATAGCGCAGAATAGTGTACTTAAGAGGATATTCCTGACTATAACCCTTACAAAGCTCTTCGCCCGCCAATTTAGTGATGGCGTAAACAGTTTTGCCCTGAGTTATCGCTTCTTCACTAACCGGATTACTTAATGGTTCGCCATAAACCTCTGATGAAGAAGAAAAAACAATTTTTCTGACTTTTTGCTGGACAGCGCAATCCAAAACATTTTTTGTTCCGATAATATTAATTTCCAGACAGGAAAGTTTTTCTTCTTCAGAACGTTTTACGCCAAGCAAAGCCGCCAGATGGATAACAATTTCGCAATCCTTCATCGCTAACCGCAAACTGGATAAATCAAAAATAGAACCGCAAAAAAGCTTCAAATTTTGGCTGGCAGGCAGATGTTTTTTTATTCGCAAAATCTGCTCACCCAAATCAAAAAGATGAACCTCATGGCCGGCCCCTAACAATTGCTTGCAAACCTCAAATCCTATTAATCCGGCGCCTCCGGTAACTATAATTTTCATAATTTTATTTTTAATTTTTTAATAAGTTATTTTTTTATCCAAGAGCTTTTTGTCTATTTTAATGTTTTCCAAAATTTTAACTATTCTTTCGGAGCTATGACCATCACCATATGGATTAACACATTTTCTCAAGCGAGTTTTGAAATTTTTATCGGTCAGAGCTTTTTTAATTGCCCGGAAAATCTCTTCTTTTGAATAGCCAACATTAATGACATTATCCGCCTGCAATCTGCCTCGTTGACGGTCACCTACATTCACCGCTGCCAATTTTAAACTCGGCGCTTCTAAAATGCCAGCCGATGAATTACCCACTAAAACGGCCGCATTTGCCATCAAGCTGATAAAAACCTGACGATTAATATTACGGAAGATTTTAATAAAAGGAGTGGTGGCATATTTTTCCGCCACCTCAATTATTTTATAATTGCCGGCATCAATGTTCGGGAAAATAACTATTGTTTGTTCGCCTGTTTTTTTTACTGCCCCCATTATTTCCTCCATTTGTCTCCCCGACTCTTCGTATTCAGTCAAAACCGGATGAAAAAGAACTAAAATAACCGGCTTATTAAAATCAAAACCAAAAATATTTTGCAACTCCTCTTTGGACATTCTTTCTCCCTGAACAATATCATCTAACTGGGGCGCGCCAACGGTAAATATCCGCCATTCCTCTTCCCCTAATTTTTTAACCCGCTCGGCTGAATCCCGACAGGCCGGGAAATGAAGATGAGCCAATTTTGTAATAGCGTGTCTTACTACGCCGTCAATATGCCCGGAAACATCTCCCGCTTGAATATGAGCAACCGCTATGTTCATATAAGCAGCGGTGGCAGCGGCAATAAACATTTCCGCCCGGTCGCCAGTGACCAAAACTATATCTGGTTTTAATCTTTCAAAAACTTTTGACAAATTACTCATTTGATTACCCAATGCTTCTGCCCAAGCTGGCGGTGTATCGCTTTCCACCGCCATCGCCAATCGCACGCTTATGGGAAAACCGTCCGCTTCAATATCCCTAACAGAATAACCGTATTCTTTGAGCAAATGCATTCCGGTGACTATAAGCTGTAATTCAAGCTTGTCTGACTTCCTGATTAAGTCAATTATCCTTCTTTTATAGCCGTAAGTGGCCCGCGAAGAACAAATGACCGCGATTTTCTTTTTTACCTGCTCCAGCATAATGTTTTATTTAAACATAAAACCGACTTTTTTTCAATAAAAAAATCGCTTACCTTACCCCTCAAAAAACTACTCATCAACATTTCATAAAAACATATTTCCGCACAAATGCTCTCGTTATAAATATTTATTCCCTTCTTTTTACCCTTCTTTTTACCCTTCTTTTTACCTTAGGCCGGAGGGGATAAAATACCTTCCCGCTCATTTGCTTCATTTAAAAAATAGGCGCTAAATATCTAAATTAAAATAAAAGCGCAAAAATTTAAAACGAGAACAATCGCCGACCCAAGAGGAACCATATTCCAAAAAGAGAAAACAAAAAGAACCAAATAAGCAAACTCTTGAACGGGCAGAAAACCAATAGCTGTCCGATAGAAATTTACCTAAATGGCTATTTTAAATCCGCCCATTTTAATTTAGTGTTTTTGGGAATATTGGTTTTAGCTTTTTTACCAATAACTTTTTTCAAATCCTTGGCTGGAATTTCGCCTGCCTGCGGACTTGGTCTTTTCACCCAAACCATTTCCGAGGTTATGGTAGCGCCTGCCGGAATATCGCATTCGCTTACCACGCTTTCCCGTGCCCAAGCGACTATCGGTTTTTCTCTTTCCTGAATTTTTCTTTCCGGCTTGCCGAGGGCTTTATAAATTGCGTGGCATCCCTTTACCAGCTCTGCTAATTCCTGCGGTTCAATTGAAGAAGCATGGTCAATACCAATTGCTTTTTTATTATAAGTAAAATGCTTTTCAATCAAGCAAGCGCCCAAAGCCACGCCACCCATCGCTGTGTAAATAGTGGCGCTATGGTCGGACAAACCAACCGGCACTTTGAATTTTTCCATATATTCCGGAATCAGTCGCAAGTTAACAATTTCGTAGGGACAAGGATAAGCCGAAGTGCAATGCGTCAACATAAACGGCGTACCGATTTTTTTGACTAATTTTACAGTTTCCTCTACCTCTTTTAATTCGGTCATACCAGTAGAAATTATCATCGGTTTGCCTTTGCGCGCTATATGTTCAATCAAAGGCAGATTGGTTATTTCGCCGGAACCAATTTTATAAAAATCAACCTTGATTTCTTTTTCCAAAATATCAGCACCATCGCGGGAGAATGGCGTACAAAGATACCAAATCCCTAAATCTTCGCAAAACTTTTTTATTTCCTTATGCTCTTCAATTGATAAATTAGTTTCTTCTAAAATTTCCCAAAGCCCTTTGCCTTCCGGCATATTATCAGAACGCGGCACACCGTTACGGAGCATTTCATTCTCCAAACAATGAATCTGGAATTTAACGCAATCAGCGCCGGCCTCTTTCGCTTTACGGACTAAATCTTTGGCAATCTCAATCTTGCCTTCGTGGTTAACGGCTGCTTCTGCCACAATAAACGGCGGATAATCCGGCCCAATTTTTCTCTCGCCTAATTTAGGATTTTTAATAATCAATGGCTTTATCATACTAAATTTTTTTATTCTTTATTTGCATTATCATTTCAGCGATTTGGAAATCCAAAATATCATTAATATCAACTGCTTCATTTTTTGGCAAGACATAACCGTATAAATTATCACCCAAAACTTTTCTTTTTTCGCGCAAAACTTTTACCTCAGTCAGATAAGTACCGCCGTTTTCTTTATAAAGCGGTTTTCTATCCTGACGCCGGCGCGGCTGATTTTTAACCAAAAAATCAATTTTGCCGTCAACCAAATTCAGATGGCATTCATCTTCCGCCTCAACAGTCATTACCGAATCCGCCTCGGTTGTTTTATACAATTCAACCACACCCTTAATTGTTTCCGCGCTACGTAGCGGCGCGGTCGGTTCTAAAGTCAAAACAATGGTTGGTTCAAAGCCGTCTTTCTCTTTTAAGTAATCCAAACAATGGATTAAAGCGTCTTCCGTCGGCGAGGTGTCTTGGGCTAATTCAACCGGACGCATCACCACCTCAACATCAAAACTTCTGGAAATATCGGCTATTTCCCTGTCGTCAGTGGAAACAACAAGGCGGTCTAAAACGCCTGACGCCTGCGCCGCCTTGATTGTCCAATAAATCAGCGGTTTGCCTGCTAATTCCCTGATATTTTTCCGCGGGATTGATTTTGAACCGCCGCGTGCCGGAATCACGGCTAATGATTTTAGTTCTTGGTAATTGAGCATACCCAGTAGAGGAATTTCAAAAAATTTAAAGTGAATTTAAAAATTTGCGAATCCTCAATTTTAAAAACCTTCGACCTTGTGTTGTTTTAAAATAATTCTCTCTTCGTTTAGCATCTTCTTCATTTAAACATGCCCCAGCATAAACCAATTTTAATGGCAATCTTGATATAGACATAATGCCAATTCGAAATTCTCCTACTGGGCATATTATTTTTCAAAAAATTGAATTATTTCTTCTACTCTTATTAATCTTACATCATCGGCTATTTTTGACAAACCAAAAGATTGGCCTTTGGGAATGCCAATATATTGGACTGTTTTGCCAATTGCCTGCACCTCTTCCACTGCCGGAACCAAATCGGTGTCAGAACTTAATAAGTAAGCAATATCGTATTTATTCTGTCTGGCAAATCTAATCATCTCCACCGCGATTTTCACATCAACGCCCTTTTCGTGATAGGTTTTATCGGGGTGGCGGATTACTTGTCCCGAACTAATGTTTATGTTTTGCTGTTGCAATTTCCCAATAAGTCGCTGCTGGTCGGCATAAAGCAATTCGCTTTTTGGATTATTTTTTTCTCGTTTTATCGCTCCAAGATAATATCTTATCTCGGTTAATTCGTTGGGTTTGACTAACCATTCAGAAAATTTCCTAAATTTAAAATTAAGCAAACTATGTTTATCGTCCAGTTTTAAGATTAATTCCTTAAGTTTGAAATAAAAATTACTTCCGTCTATAAAAACAAACGCTTTCTTCATAAATTAAAAACCGCCGTCCCGGGGAACCGAGAAGACGGTGAGATTAATGATTTAATTATACCAAAACCAAAAATGCTGTCAAGACCCCTTGAGCCGCCTCGCACCGGAATCACGGCGATAATTTTTAAATCTTGGCGATTCAACATATATTTTCCAATTTACCTTTTCGGCCAGAGAAATCAAGTTCCGGGAAACGAATAAAATTTTAAAAAAGAATAATGATTACGGCGCCGATCAACATTAAAAACGCTCCCAAAAATCTATTGGGAATGTTTTTTTCCTTAAAAATCAAAGCGCCTAAAATAACGGTGAACAAAACGCTGAATCTTTTCAAGGAAATCACATAAGGAACAATTTGCATCGTGTAAGCGATATTGACGGCGACGACGCTCAAAGCCGTGACTGCGCCGACTAAAAATGATTTAAGCGCAAAATTTTTAAAGGAAACGGCCGTCTGTCTTTTTTTTATAATTGAGAAAACAAGAAACGGAAAAGAAATAAACAAAAAGGTTGCGGCGGCGCCGAAAAATTGGTCGGAGTTCTTGACAAGCACCTTGTCAAAATTAGCGGAAACGCTGAATAAAAAAGCGGTGATGAGCATAAAAACCATTCCCTTTTTTTGAAAAAACGCCCGGAAGGGAACAAAAAATCCTTGTCTCGCTTTTTCAATATTAAGAACATAGGAGCCAATCGTTATAAAGACGATTCCCAAGATGCCCAAGAAACTTGGCAATTCCCGCAAAACAACAAAAGAAGTCAAGATAAGAAAAACCGGGGAAAAAGAAAGCACCGGCACCGCCAAAGAAAGCTCAGTGATTCTTAAAGATTTAAAATAAAGAACATTGCCGATAATATTCAAAACGGCTGTGGCAAGCAAAGCCGGAATAAAAGACGGTCCAATTTCCGGAATTCCTTTGATTAACGAAGCCGTTAAAAGACAAATAAAAGTAGCAAAAAACACGCCGCCAATAAGCAGATATTCGTCTATGTCTTTAAGAAATTTCTTGATGAAAGCGAAATGAAAAGCGTGAAATATGGCCCCAAAAATCGCGAAAACAAACCAAAGCATAGATTATTGATTATTTAAAAAATCTTCGGCGGCGCTGTTAATCGCCCAATCAACGAATTTCATAAAATCAGTCCCCTGCTCCGGCTTGTTAATTAAGATGTCCAAATCCATTTCATTCCCGCTAAATTTTTCTTTGAAACTGGAGAAAAACAACGGCCGCAGTTTAAAAAGAAGATAGGCGTGGATAAGAGCTTTTCTCCTTTGTTCTTCAGAAAGCGGAGGAATTTTTTCAATCCGCCTTAATTTTTCAAGGTAATCTTCCTTAGAGTCAGAATCAATGGTAAATCCCCGACCGGCATAGCTGCCGCTTCCGGCAGTCAGAGCCGCTACCCCAAAACAGGGATATTCCATACCCACTGTGCCGCGCACCGTAATAGCGTAATCAATTATCTTAAATAAACAATAGGGATTCAAATTGTCTTCCGGATAAATCACCTTAATGTTTTCAGGAATGCCGTTGAAATATTTCTTTATAGTCAAAATATCGCGATATTCCCCTTTAATACCTTCGGTTTTATGCTTAAAGCGGTTAGCCGGATGCACTTTAATCAACCAGTTGACATTATGATTTCCCATCATCACCTTCACGCTTTCCACCAGCCATTCGCCAAACCCCGCTTCAAATAAATCCCGGCCGTAAAAGATATTAGCGTCCCAAAGAACGTGAGCAAACAAAACCGCGATTTTCTTGGCGGGGTCAAGATGATATTTTTTGATAAATTCTTCTTTATTTAAAATTTCAACGCTTCCCAAAAGCTGATGATAACTAAACCATTCTCTTTTCAAATAGCCCTGTCTGAAAACTTCTTCAACCTCCTCCCGATATTTTTCTTCCCAGGGTTTTTGGGAAAATTTCTGCCAAGTGGCAGCCGCCACCGAAACAGCCGGGTCCCTTAAGTTATTTTGGTGGTAGCGTTTGAACATGAGAGCATTTGGTTTATGGCAACCCACCCATTGGATAAAATCAATCCCCTCTTTCATTGCTAACTGCCAAATTTCGCTGTGCCCCACATAACCCTTCTCTAAAGAGATAATTAAATTCGGCTTTATCTGCCGGAAAATATCTTTGGCTGTTTCTAAATAAACCAAAGAACGCCAAAGATATTTTCTAACCGTTTTCCTGACTTCCTCCCGAGAAAAATCCAAAAAGCCAACTTTTAACTTGCGACAAACCGTACTATAAACCCCCCTGCCCACATTTATGCCTTGATAATGGTAATCTTTTAATTCTTCATTATTTTTTACACACGGCAAAGGCCTAAACAAAAATTTCAAGCCATTTTTAAAATACCAAAAATGATAAAACAAAATTTTACCATTGATGCTTTGAAAAGTCCGCCACGCCCTTTTCTCTCTAAAATTTGTCAGGAAATAAATATGATAACCCCTGAGATTAAAATACTTGCCAAAAAGAGCCTCAATATTGAGAGTGTAATTATTATTAGTCAAACTAACAATCAATAAATTCTTAAGTTGTTTCTTTCTGTCTAATTTAAAAAGCTTGGCTTTATTCTGATTTTCCAAACGAAAAGATTTAAAAAAACCAATAATTTCGCTCGCTAAAACTTTTTTTAGGTCAAAAATAAAAATTATTTTATCAACAATTTTTCTAAACATTTTATTTCTAATTATTCTAAATTCAATAATTTTATTATCTCCCTGACATTTTTCCCGGGATGATAAAGTTTTTCCCAGACCAATCGCCCATTCTCCCCTATTTCAGCCAACCACTTTGGATTATTATATGCTCTTTCTAAAACAACCCTTGTCTCTTTCCCATTAGAAGTATAAATAATATCACGACCATCAACCAACTCTGGCGCTCCCAGAGAAACTGTCTTATCAGCTACTACCGGCAAACCATAAGACAAAGCGGTAACAACTCTAGTTCGTACACCTACTGGATATCTTATGGGAGAAAAAAAGAAATCAGCTTTACTTATTTCTTCCTCTAAAGATTTTACAAAGCCTATAAAGCTAAGTTCAATATTTCTCCAATTTTTAGCACTAAGTTTTTCTTTATCCGCTTGTCTCCATCTACCAATAAATCTTATTTCAATTTTAAAAGGTAATTGAGTCAGTTCAGGTAATAAATCTTTGGTCAAATAATCAATCATTTTCATACTACCGGTTGATTCCAAAGTACCAATATGTAAAGCAATTAACTTACCTGACTGACAAACAGACCTCTCTATTTTTTTTACCTCCGGAGTAAATATCCGGAAATATCGGCAATCAATATTATGTCGTCGGTATAATTCAGCGTCAGATGGAGAGAAAATAAATAAAAGATGCTTCTCTCCCCATTTCTTTTTTAACCACCGGAAAAATCTTTTTGAATTTATTGACCAAAATTGAATTTTTCTTTTCCAAAAAACCGGGCTAAAAAATAAAGGATTTTTACCATATTTCATCCTAAGCTGGATAGGATCTTCTATTACCCGGAAAAGCGGTTTTTCAACATCAGCTAAAGCCATAGCCCACCCCGACCCAAAAGAAATAATTGCATCAAAATTATTTATTTCCTCCCCTGCCTTTTTTATAAATTCAGCACAACCTTCATATTGATTAAGCTGACAAAAAAGTTTTTTGCCGAAAACAAAACTCCCCGTAGACATTCCCGTTTTTATTATTTCATATTCCAACCCCCTATTTTCTAGTTCTTTAAGATAATCCGAAACATAGTGACGGTTTAGAAAATCTTGATTTGCCAGAAAAAAAATCTTTATTCTTAAGCCATTTTTCATTAACTCATCGCACAGCAAATAATTAATTACGCCAGAACCGCCCTGCGTCGGGTCAGCCATACCGATTGTAAAAATTCCAATTTTTTTCATATACATATATTTATTTTAAATTTCTCTAAAACATCTCCGCCCAAAGCTGAAAACCCTCAACAATTCTATCAAAAATACAAGAATCAATTTTTTCTCTCCGACAAATTTCTTTTATTTTCTTAGGAAATTGTTGGCTAATTTCTTTAAAGCAATTTTGATAATCAAAACTATTAAGCTCGCACAAAGACAGCGCCTCTAAAAAAATATCATTGTATTCTAAAGTAAATCTTTCGGACTCAAAATCACGAAAAAAATTATGGGAATTGCGTTCTTGCCTGATTAAAGGAGAACCATAGGTCACTAAATGCCCTAAGTGGTCACTAATCCGCCGAATAAGATAACTTGCCCAAATATCGTGATTGCGACCCATCTCATAAGGACACAGGAAATAAGCAGGCAAAACTTCTTTAGCCACGGCCGTATTCTGGGTATTAAAGGGAGCCCATGTATTAATAGCGCAAGCGATTTTTTCCTGAAAATATTTACTTGGCCCTTTTGTTTTGATGGGAAAACTAAGCCTCGCAAAAGCGTCAATATCAGGATCTCCTAACCATAGTCCCGCGTTGACTACCACTTTACCTTTTATTTTTTCAATCGTTTTTTCTTCCTCCTGCCAACGTTTGGATAAAGGAAATCCTCGAGGAAAGAAAGGAATTCCTTTTATTTCTTCCAGCATTTCGCAGACATTCCACCAACCATTTGAAGTCCTAATAGTTAGCAAATCCTGAGTTTCCCCAAGATGAGAATGGTAACCAAAATAATCCGGTTGTTCAATAAAATTATCGTCATCAATACTAACAATGATATCAGCTTCTCCGAAAAAAGCTAAATGAAAACCAATATTTCGTCTGGTTACGCAATTCCATGGTAAAAAATCTCTAAATCGGGGAAATTTCCTCAAATATTTAAATTGTTCTTCGGGAGAAAAATAAAAACAAGTTATGCCATATTGCCTTTGTAATTTTTGGCAAAAATCAGCTGTCCCGGAAGGCGATTTTTTATCGCCAACTACAATAAATTTTTCTATCTTTCTGTTAAAACGCAAAGCATCTTTGGCATAATCTTCTAATGATTTAGGAATATTTATAGTAGTGATAACAACTGCATAAGTCTTCTCTTTCATAATTTTTATAATTTTTATATTTATTTATTTCTTAGTATTTTTATAATTTTATAATTATTTATCTATTTTAAATTATCTCTTCTTAAAAAGACATCTTCTACGGATTTCAAAGTCAACGAAAACGAACAAAAGGAAAGAAAAGAAATAAACAAAAATGCTCATTAAAATCAAAAAAGGGAGAGATACTTTTGTTAAAAAACTTTGGGAAATAAAAAGAGACATTAAAATAGTCGCAAACCCACTTGCCAAAAATCCTTTAAAGACCCTTCTACTAATAATCTTAAAATAACCAAGATGATAAGCAAATCTTATAAAAAGAAATAAAGTTAACACAGAAATAATTAAATTAGTCAAAGCTGCCCCATACAAAGAAAGATGCGGCAGCAGACAAAGATTAAGAATAATGGCAAAAATGACGCCACAAAATGTCACCCAAAAAATTTTTTGCTGTTGATTTACCACAATTAAAGTGTATTTAAAAGGCGTTGCCAAAGCGCTTAGTGCCGCTGAAAAAAACAGAATTTGCATAGCAAAAACAGCCGGGTAATAAGTTGGATTATAAACAAAATTTATTATCCGGCCTGAAAGTAAAATACTGCCGCAGATGATAGGTAAAATGGTGCAAATAATAAAAAGCAAAAAATAATCAAAAGCTTTTTGGAAATCTTCGTTTGGCTTACCTTTAAAAAATTTGCTTAAAACCGGGAAAAAGCTTACTGTCCCCCAGCTAATAAAAATAAAAGCAGTTTGGACTATCTTTTGGGCGGCATTATACCAACCAACCTGAGTAATTTGTTTCAAATACCCCATCATAGTAGAGTCAACATTCGCCTGTAAAGTTCCTACTACCGCTGACAAAGCTAAAGGATAAGAAAGTAAGATATAGTCTTTCCATATTTTGGGCTGATAAATAAAATTAAGTCGCTGAAAACGCTGGTGAAAAAAGAATAAGGCGAAAATTAGCAAAATGACAGTTCCGCCTAAATAAGCCAAGGCTAAATTTTTAACCGAAGGATAGACAAAAAGAATAAACAAACTAAAAACAGTTATTAAAATCGTCTGGATAATCTGACCAAAAGCTTCGTACTCCATTTTTTGCCGAGCGCGTAAAAAGGAATAAAGCATCACAAGAAAACCATCTAACAACACCTCAGTCCCTAAAATATAAATAATATATCTAATTTCCTTATCTGAAGTGATAAAAAAAGAACCGATAAAAATGGCAAAAAAAGTTAAAATGGTTAAAAGAATTTTCAAACTAAAAAGAGAGGAAAAATCATTTTCTTTCAGCCGATCGCGAGCAAATTCTCTGGTAATAATATTAAAAATGCCTAAACTAGAAAAAACAACGAAGAGATTAACAAAAGATAAACTAAAACTAAACTTACCGTATTCAGTGGCACCCAAAATCCGCGCAATATAAATAAAGAGAATAAATTTTAAAACGCCGCTTATTACATCGGCAAAACCAAGCCAAAAAGTATTTTTGATTAACGTCTGCTTTAACCCTAAATTTTGCAAAAAAAACTTACGGGGGTGAAGCAAAATTTTCCAATTATACTCTTTTAAATTAAATAAGTTCATTGTCATTAAGAAAATTAATAACCTGATTAACGCATCTTTTTATATTTTCTTCGCCATTTTCGCTGGTATCTAATCTTATCTCTGGATTTTCCGGTTTTTCATAAGGGTCAGAAATACCTGTAAAATTTTTAATTTCTCCCCTTCTCGCTTTAGCATATAAACCTTTAGCATCTCTTGCCTCACAAACTTCTAATGGACAATCACAAAAAACCTCAATAAATCTCCCTCCAACTGATTCAATTTGTTTTCTGACTTCTCGTCTTTCGTTTTGATAAGGAGAAATAAAAGATGCAATAACGGCAACACCTTTCTTACTCATAGATTTAATAACAAAACTAATTCTTCTGATATTTTCATCTCTATCCTTTTTAGAAAACCCTAAATCATAACTTAAATATTGTCTTATAATATCGCCATCTAATCTTTCGGAAATAATTCCTTTTTCCTGCAATTTCCGGAAAACAGCATCAGCAACAGTGGTTTTCCCCGAACCAGAGAGCCCGGTAAACCAAAGAACAAAAGATTTCTGCCTATTCTCCACGCAGTTTTTATACATTTTATCAACTAAAGCATTAGCACTTTGAGAGAGAAAGAAATAAACCTCCGACCTAAGTAAGTAAGCGGGGGGTTGCTCCTTGTTTTTAATAAACTCTCTTAATGCTGTTCCACTAAAAGAAATTTTTTCTGAATGGCAACAATCGGTTATAAACATATGCCTGTTTTCCACCGGACAAAAAATAACTTCTGGAAATTTTATAATCTCAATACCAATTTCTTCTTTCCCAAACTTTTCAAAAATTTCCTGAGCCGCAAAAGGCGGATAATAATTACCTACCCCAGCATGGTCTCTCCCTACAATAAAATGAGTACAGCCAAAATTTTTTCTGATGATAGCGTGAAAAATTGCTTCCCTTGGCCCGGCGTATCTCATTTTTAAAGGCAAAACTGCTAAAATTGTCCTATCTTTTGGATAATATCTATCAATCAAAACTTCATAAGCCGCTAAGATATACTCGTCTTTAAAATCTGCCTCCTTTTTTTCACCAACTACCGGTTGAATAAATAAACCATCAACCCTTTTTAAAGCCTCCAGCTGCAAAAATTCGTGACCGCGATGCGGCACATTTCTTGTTTGAAAAGCAACTATTTTCTCCCACCCTTTTTCTTCAAATATTTTTCTTGTCTCAGCCGGAGAAAAATTATATTCCGGGAACGGCTCTTTGGAATTATCAATTAGCCAGATTTCTCCACTAACTAAATAATCGCCCATTTCATAAACCGCACTGACGCCAGGATGATTTTGGTTTTTCGTGCCAAAAACGTTTTCTGCCAAAAAATCTTTGTCATAAGAATAAATTTCACTGCCGATTAACAGAGCTATTGGCTTTCCGGTGCCATCCTTCAAAAGGATATCTTTTTCTTCAGCAATTGTTTGGTATTGTTTTTCATTGATATCCAAAACAACCGGAATAGAAAAAACCGTCCCGTCATTTAAACGCATTTCCGTTACCACTCTTTGAAAATCTATTTCTTTTAAAAATCCTTTCAGAGGAGAATAAACCCCGCGGGCAATATTCTTCACATCTTTCACCTGTTCCTGATTAAGAATTAAGCTTTTATAATCGTTTATTTTATTTAAAATTTCCTCCCTTTTTTGGGGAGAAAAAATTCTATTAACTAATTGTCCGCCATGCGGCTTAATCAAATTCCCCATATCTTCTTAATTCTTAGTTGTCTCACTATTTTATGAACAAGGAGCATTTAGCCGCTCCTTCATTTTAGCTTAAATAATTTTTTCTTGTGTTTTTTTTATTAGCGACTAAAACACCATTTTGTTTTTTTAATTCTTTCCTCTTATAAACAAATCTCTTCCCCCTTAATCGGCTATTTCACCTCCTTCTTTTCTTAAAATAATTCCCGTCTGATACTTAAATGAAAATTACTCACGGCAAATTTTGAGTCTTTAGGCCTTGTTCTTTCTGAAACTTTTATTCTCTTTGCTTTTTGACCCTCTCTTCCAAAGAAACATCTTTGCTCTTTCCAGCAAAATACAATCTTCCTCTTATCGGCTCATAAACAACTTTTAAAACCGGCTTTTCCCCCAACCAAACTAATTATAAGGGAGAATTGTCTTTTTTTTAACAAAATTAGGGTCCCACCTCAGGAGTCAACAACCCAAAAGTTTATTAGTATTAAGACGGGGAAAATTACCTTTTGCTTCCTCGGATAAAGTTGGGTATTGGATTTTTCAAATGAAAAATAATGGTTTTTCTGAAATCAAAGCTGCCTCCACAACAAAAAAGCCGCTTTTCCCCCAAACTCTAAAATCATTTTGATAGATTTTTAAAACTTCTTGCCTGGCTTTCTCCGCTGTCTTAATAACTATTTTTTACTTCTAAAATCCTTTTTTTACTTCTAAAATCCTTTTTATTTTAGCAAAGATACCAATAAAATCAATAATAAAGAAATTTGACAAAAATAATTTTTTAATATATAAAAAGCGCAAAACCCATTAAAAACTTAACCAAAAAGAAAGAAGTTTTATTATGAGCAAGGAAAAGAGGCGATTGCAATAATAATTGAATTTCTCGGGGTTAAATCCTACGACGATAAATGGCGGATGACCTCAAACGGGTCTAGACTAATGACCAGACCAACATTCCCTCTTCCAGAGCATCTACCCCGGAGAATAAGGACAAATATCGCAACTCACTTGGGATGGGAGAGCACGGTTAAACAAACTAAAAAATATCTTTAAAGAACCCGACTCTATTTTGTTAAAGTGAAAATATAAATAATAAATAAAAACATATTGAACCATCTACCATCTACCATCTACCATCTACCATCTATCCCAAACCAATATCTCTAAAAACGCCTCATAATTAAATTTTTTAAAAAAGACAATCCTAAAGAAGCAAGGACCGCCAAAAACGGCAGCAAAGGCAGTTTATAACGGGCATCCGGCGAAAATGGCAAAAGGATAAGCAAAAAATAAACGATAATGCTCAAAATCAAAATAGCCATTCTTCTGTTTTTCTGCAAAGAAACAAAAGCGCCAAGAGCCGCCAAACCAACAAGCAAAACATTAATCGCCAGCAAAACCGCTCTTATCAATACCGGATTTAATTTTCCTTTAGCCGTTAAATGGGCAAATGAATTTTCCCGTTGAAGCACTGAATTAAACTCCGGTTTAAAGAGCAAGCGGGCCGGTTTTTTCAGCCAAATCAGCAAAACACCCAACGAATTCTTTTTTATATTTTCAAAGGCTAATTTAGCCAATTTCGCATCCGCCTCCCACACATCAAGCCCTTTTACCAAATCAGGCAAGGGATAAGCATTGTTGCCGCGAAATTCGCCGTCCCAAGGCAAATAACTACCTGCCCAAAGATTTAAGCCGCCGTCGTCGCGAAGATAAAAAAATCTGCCAAAAGTTAAATAGTTTGCGGCAAAATAAGGAACAACGGTTAAAAGAAAACCAGAGTAAAGCAGTATAACAGCCCTTATCGTTTCCTTCCAATTTTTACTCAAGGACAAGTAAAGAAAAGGTAGAAGAAAGAAGGGTAAAAAGGTAGCGCTTGATTTAGTCAGAGTGGCAGCGCCGAAAAAAACGCCTGCCGCAAAAATCCTCTTTTTTGATTTTTTTTCAACGGCTTGAATGAGAATAAAAACAGAACAGACAACCAAAAAGGCAAAAGGAAGGTCAGCCAAAAGCTCCCCTCCAAAAGCAATCAAGGGCGGATATAAGGCAAGGAAAAATCCCGCCCATAACCCCGTTTCCGTGGAAAAATAATTTTTACCGAACCAAAAAACAAAACAGATAATAAGCAGAGTCAAAAGAAGATTAAGAATTAAAGCGGCAAAAATGTGAGGGCCAAAAACAGCGTAAAACGGCGCCAAAAAGAAAAGAGAATAACCCGGTTCCCGCGCCGTATACGGCTTAATGCCGTCAAGCGAATAACCCTTGCCTGAAAGAATATTTTTGGCGGCAAGATGGAAAGTAACTCCGTAATCCCAATTTAACGGCGGACGAAAAACAAAAAAATATGCCGAACGGAGAATGACCGCCAGAACCAAAATAAGAATAAATGCCAAAAATTTCTGTTTTTCGCTAAAAACCATATTTTAATTCAGTTTCAGTGGCAATGACTAAAACTTAAAAATAAGAAAAACTCCCATTATCACCACGGCTATGCCGGCTATCTGCCAGAAAGAAAGGTACTCTTTAAAAACCAGAGAAGAAATCAATGTTAAAAAAACCACCTGCAAGCCAATATTAATGGGATAAACCATATTCAACTGGACGCGCGAAATAAGAAAAAGCCAAGAAAGAAAACTCAAGCCAAAAAGAAAAATGCCGCCCAAAAGCCAAGGACTCGTTACCACCTGAACTACCAAATTAAATAAATTTGCCAGCGAAAAATTTAAAGCGCCAATCTTTAAAATCCCCTCTTTAAAGCAGAGATGCGCGCCAACCGTGGCAAAAACCGAAAAAAGAAGAAAAAGAAAATTTTGTTGAATCATAAAACTAATAATGATTTTATTTTCCCAACGCCCACTTAATCATCTGCCAAAGTATTTTAAAGCCGTCTTTAAAAGCATTTACCTTTGACTTGCCGGCAAACCGTCGCCTTTCCCGGCAAGGAACATCGCAAATTTTAAAACCAGCCCGCCGCGCCTTGACAATCAATTCAATGCAAAGAGCAAAATCATCGGACCGCAAATCAAGAGATAAAAGCTTATCGCGCCGGCCGGCAATAAAGAAATAAAGCGAATCGGAAAAATGCGCCCGGAAAAGCAAATTAGTCAAAAAGGTGAAAATTTTATTGCCAATAAATCTGATAATGGTATCGTCCTCACTGGAACCGCCCGGCAGATAGCGCGAACCCAAAACCAAATCATAACCCTCTTCAATTTTCTTAACTAAAGAAGGAATCTCTGCCGGATTCATTGAGCCGTCGGCGTTAATAATGACAATAACCTCGCCGCGAGCGTTTTTAAAACCAAACTTATGAGCATCGCCAAAACCCTTTTTTTTGGGCTGAAGCAAAACCCGCGCCCCCATTGCTTCAGCCACCTCTCGCGTCCGGTCGGTAGAGTGGCCGTCAATTACCAAAACTTCATCAATTATGCCGACCGGCATTTCTTTAAAAACCAAAGGCAATGATTCTTCTTCATTTAAAGCGGCAATTTGAGCAGTTATTTTCATAAAGCAATTTTCCTCTATATTTTTTATTTTTTTTATTTCCTCTTTTTATTTTTTTATTTTTTAATTTTATTACTTTTCTCTATCTAATAGTATATCTTCGCCTAATTTTTCGTATAATTCATTATTTTTGAGGGCAATATGAGTTAATGACCATTCTTCGTTCACCAAAGCCATTCCCTTTTTCCCCATTTCTTTGGCTTTCGGCAAATCTGCCAGCAAAAGATTAATTTTTTCAGCCATTGCTTCTTTATCCCTGTCCGGGATAATAAAGCCGTTTTCTTTTATCATTTCCCGGGCGCCCAAAACATCAAAACAAACCAACGGTTTTCCCATCACTGCTCCCTGAACAAGAATTTGGGAAAGACCCTCTTTCGGAGAAGTCAGCATTAAAATATCAAAAACAGCCATTATTTTTTCCACCTCATTCCTAAATCCCGGCAAGAAAACCGAATTCTCCAAGCCGGCTTTCCTGATTTTCTCTTTTAATTTGGGCAGAAAACTACCCTTGCCAACAAACAAAAATTTTGCCTGAGGATGCCGGGCAATGACTTTTGCCGCCACCGCCAACGCCTCCTCCCAGCCCTTACTCTTTTCCAGACGGCCAACCATTCCTATCAGCGGCGTCCTGCTCTCCAAACCCATTTCTTCTTTTAACAAATTTATTTTGTTTTCATCATAATCAGCCGCTCTTTTAAATTTCTCCAAATCAATCCAACTTCTTATTACCGTAGACCTCGCCGGCTCCCCTACTCCATATTTTAAATAATAATCCTTTAAGTCATTGCCAACAAAAACAAACCAATCAGTAAATAAAGCGGCTATTTTCTCCAGAAAAAGATAAAACCATTTCAGCAACAGATTTTGATTCTCATGAAAAAGGGGGCCGTGAACCGTATGGATGACTACCGGCACACCACCAATTTTTGCCGCCAACCGCCCCAAAAAACCGGCTTTTGACTGGTGGGTGTGGACGATTTCAAATTTTTCTTTCCGGATTAAAAGGAGAATCTTGACGAATGCCCTTATCTCGCTTAATGGAGCAATATTTCTTTTTAAACTGTTTATTTTAAAAATTTTTACGCCGGGTATTAACGGTTCAGTTTCCGAATCACCGCCAATTGCCAGCGCTATTTCATATTTATCGCGGCTCAGGCTTTCTATCGTCATTAAGGTATTTTTTTCCGCTCCGCCGCTCTCCAGCCATCTGGTGATAAGATGCAAAACTTTTATTTTCATAAAATAACATTTTCATCTTTTGCCGGCGCGGCAAATAACCCCCCGGAAATTTTATTCTCTTCTGGAAAAACTTTCCGGGTCATCAATCCCCTGCTCTTCCATTAATTTGTTATTTATTTCTTCGGCAACCTTATGAAGTTTCAAATCAACACCGATTTTATCGCCAAATTGAATCATCGCCCGGATATCTTTTGGCAAACATTTCCCGCCATAGCCGCGGTACCCCTTATGCATTACCTCCAAATGACTCGGCCCGATTCTTTTATCGGCGCTTGCCGCTTCTTTGACACGGTCGTAATCAAGCCCCAATTTCTGGCAGACATCATAAATTAAATTGGCATAAATAACTTTAAGACAAAACCAGTTATTGCCAAAATATTTAACCAATTCAGCTTCGGCGGCTGGCATTATTTTCTCGTAAGGCGCCAAAGGTAAAAGCAAAAGAATATCTTTAGCCACTTCAAAACTTTTTTCAGTATAGCCAATAATCTGACGGTCAGGATAATTCATATCCTGGTCAGCGGTCAATTCGGTTAAAAATTCCGGATTAAACAAAAACTTGTTTTGAGGATATTTTTTCTGGAAATAATCGGTTGTCCCGGGCAATACCGTTGATTTAATCACCACAATTTTGCCTTCTTTAATGCCGGCGCAGACTTCTTCGTTATAAGACAAATCAAAAACTTTACCTTCTTTCAAAAAGGGCGTAGGCACACAAATAAAAATAACATCCGCCTCATTCACTTCATCCATTGAGCCGAGCGCTTTGTTCTTGTCATACAAAAAAAGGTTTTTTCCTCTCTGATAACCCTTTTTTTCAAAATACCGCTGGAGAGCGCCGCCCACCATTCCCACACCAGCGATACCAACTTTTAAATCCTTTAAATTTTTGTTAAGCATATATATTTATTTAATTTATATATTTAATTTATATTTATTTAATTAATTTATTTAATTTATTTAATTTATTTAATTTTATTATTTTTATTATTTTTTTACTGAATTAAAAAATTTAAACTTATTTGTTTTATTATTCTCTAATTTTCTCCTTTTTTTCCTGCTTTCTTTAATTGCTCCTCAAACCATTCTTTTGTCCTTTGCAAGCCATCTTCAAAAGAAACTTTTGGCCGCCAACCCAAGAGTTTTTTCGCCAAACTGATATCCGCCCGGGTATGCAAAACATCGCCGGGTCGCGGCGGCAAATATTCCCTTTCCCCGCCAATGAAATCGGCTAATTGGTTTATGGAGTATGACTCTTCGTTGCCGATATTAATCACTTCGCCGCCTGCCAATTTTCCACTTTCCAACGCCAAAATGTTTGCTTCTACCACATCATCAACAAAACAGAACCCTCTGGTCTGCCGGCCGTCACCAAAAATAGTCAGGGGTTTCCCCTCAGCCCGCTGTTTCAGAAATTTGCCGATTACCAAACTGTAATCCGAATCAAAATCAAGGCGAGGACCAAAAACATTAAAATAACGCAAAGAAATAATGGGCACGCCATAAATTTTAGTAAAAAGTTTGGCAAACTCTTCCCCGACTAATTTTTGCAAGCCGTACGGACTAATCGGCAGCGGCCTCATTTTTTCCTTGAGCGGCGTCTTCTTCTGGTTGCCGTAAACCGAAGAAGAAGAGGCAAAAATAACCCTTTTTGCTCTTGCCTCAACCGCTGCTTTGAAAACATTAACCGTCCCCAAAATATTGGTATGAGTAGTCCCCACCGGGTCTTCAAGAGAAAGAGGCACCCGCGGGATAGCGGCTAAATGAAAAACATAATCAACCCCTTCAAAAAGCGGTCGCAAAGCCGAAAAATCGCAGATATCCTGATTAAAAAAAAGAATCCGTGGATTTAGGTTCTCTTCTTTGCCCGTGGAAAGATTATCAATAACGACCACCTCTCCGCCCCTTTCCAAAAGTTTATCAGCTAAATGACTGCCAATAAAGCCGGCTCCGCCGGTAATAATTACCCTCTGTTTGAAGCCAAAAGTTAAGTCTTTCATTATTTTTAAATAGTTTTAACCCCAAACTTAAAAAATTTGCCAATTTCTCAGATATTTAAATTAAAATTTTCTTTCACTAATTTATCAATCAGATAATCGGCTTACCTCTAAATTCCCAAAATTTATTTTGGGCCCGCGGGAACCATCTCATCCCTCACCTTGCTGCTACCAATTTTTAATCGCTTTTTCGTAACGTTCCCACGTGCCGCAATCCGTCCATCTGCCCTTAAAGGAAAAAGCGGCTAATTTCCCTTCTTTGGCTAAACGGGGAAAAATATCTTTTTCAATCATACAAAAAGTCGGACCCGAATGGTAATTAAAAATCTCTTTACTCAATAAATAAAGCCCGGAATTAATATAGTTTGAAGGAGGATTTGCCGGTTTCTCTAAAAATTCCGCCACCCGGCCGCTCTCGCATAAAACCACGCCGTAATCCTGTGGATTAGGTACTTCTATTAAAGCAATTGTCGCAATTTCCGGCCGCTGTTGATGAAAAGCAACCATTTCTTTAAGGTCAATTTCTTTTAACTCATCGCCATTTGTCAGAAAAAAATCGCTTCCTCCTAATTTTTCTTTCAAAAAGATAAGCCCGCCAAATGTTCCCAGCGGTTGCGGCTCCTCCACTAACTCAATTTTTCCGTCGGGATAATATCTTTTTTTCCACCAGACAAATTCTTCTTTGAAATCACTGCTGACCAAGACAGAAATATCTTCCACCCCATTTTTGCGGAACAAATCCACCAGATAATTTATAATCGGCCGACGTTTTACCGGCAAAAGCGGTTTGGGGATTTCATAAGTAACCGGATAAAGCCGCGTCCCTTTGCCGCCGGCCAAAATAACTGCCTTAATCTCTTTCCCCATATAACCATTTTACTAATTTATTTTATTTACTTTATTTTATTTACTAATTTATTTTATAAGTTATATTTTACTAAAAAGTCCTTTAAAAAACAAGGTTTTTGGATATAATGAAAAGAAGCGCGTTTTTAGTTTTGCCGCCTATTATATTTTTATTATAAAGAAATTTTTTTAATTTTAAAAAATATGGCCTATTTCGTTCATCCCCAGATAAAATCCAACTTGAAAAATCTTTTTGGCTTGCTTTTGTGTTTTCTCAAAAAACCATCCGAAAAAAGGCTGGAACAAATCGGACAAATGTTCCCTGACAAAAAAGTTTATTTTACCGATATGGGCCGCTCGGCCTTCCGTCTTATTATTGAAGAATTGGCTTTGGAAAATTCACAAATGATTGTTCCTGCTTACCTCTGCGATATCTTTTACCCTATTTTCAAAAAATACCATATTGAACCGATTTTTCTGGACATTGAAAAAACAACCTTTAATCTTGAGTTGCGCCAGTTGTCCCAGAAAATAACGCCCCGCACAAAAGCCATTCTCATTCCCCATCTCTATGGTTTAGCCAACGATGTAGTAAAAATAAAAGAAATTATCTCCCAACAGCCGGCAGGAGCAAAAATCGTTCTTATTGAGGATTGCGCTCATTGTTTTGGCGGCAAAATTAACGGCAAATGGCTGGGGAATTTCGGAGAAGCGGCTTTCTTCAGTTTGCCAAAAATTTTCCCTGTTCTGCGCGGCGGACTGGCTGTTTTGCCCAAACCAGCGTCCAAGATTCCTCTTGAAACAAAATTTTCTTGCCGCGATTTTTTCTCTCTTTTAAACTCTTTCCCCTTTTTTGCCTATCTTTTTAAAAATTATGCGGGAAAAATTGCGTCAAAATATCTTAAAAAAGAGAAATTAGCGGATATCGGCGGCCTTAATTGTTTTTCTCTAAATTTATTTTTATGGTATGCCAAAAATTTTGAAGCGACGCTCCAAAGAAGAAAAGAACTTGCTCTTCTGCTGAGAAAAGAATTAGAAAAATTAGGTTTTGGGCTCCAACCAGCCGAAAACAACAGCTTCATTTTTCTAAGCGCTCTTGTCCCTGCCGGCACCAACCGCGACCAGTTTGTCTTATCTCTACGCCGTAAAGGTGTATTTGCTACCCGCATCTGGCATCAGCCGATTATCCTGAACCCGTTAGCCCAAAAAGATTATAAAATTAACCCCGCCGCTTTCCCCTCCACCAACGAAGCGGCTCAAAAAATTGTTAATTTCCCCTTGCAAAATTTTTACACTGAGAAAGATATAAAAAGAATTATCAGTTTGACCAAAATCTGCCTCTCTGCCGCGAGAAAAAATTAGCTCTGGACCGGCAATGCCAAACTAACCGGCCGGCACGCCCAATATCTGGTTAATTTTTTTTCTGGTAGCCGGACCAACAAAACCTGTTCCTTTTTGATAGCCGAAAGGCGTTAAAATTTCACTGGCGTATTTTTCCTGAAAACGGATAACCGCTTTTCTGGTTAGCGCGCCAAAAAAACCGCTGACAATTCCTTCCGGATAAATCCCGGCACCTTGCGCTTTTAAAAATTCCTGCAAACAAGTCACTTCAAAAGATTTCTGGCCCAGTGAAAGATTTTCACGGAAAGGACCGCAAACGGCTCGGTAGCCCAAAAGAGCAGCTAGTTTTGCCTGAAGCAAAGCAATCTGCGCTTTAAGTTCCTCTGCCTGCGCCAAAAGACGGGCTATTTCCTCTTCTTCGTTTTCCTTTTCAAAAGAAACGGTTAACGAAAAATCCAACAGCGGTTCGTTTTGGCTCAAGTCGGTTAACTTGGACGCGGCAAAAGGAATCAGCGTCAAAGAGTTCCAGTCCCTGCCAAAATTATTCACCGTAATCTCGCCCTGTTCATTTTTCAAACCGAAAAACTTTACCTGACACGCAGAACTGTCTTGGCAAAGAACAAAGGGTATTTTAAAATTACTGCCCGGACGGCCGCTAAACTTTATTTTTAAACTGCTCTGACCGCTCCCCTGACCGCCCACGATACGATACCAATTTGCCGCCCATGGCTTGACTGCATAATTTAAAGAAATGCTTGTCCTCTGCGCCGAAGGCAAAAAAAGCAAAGAAGGCACTATTTTTAGCTGGCTCAAATTTTTATTTTTATAGCAATAGAATTCTCCAAAACGGCAATCATTAACCAAAACAGCCACTGCCCAATCGGCAAAAATATCTTCAATGGCTTTATTGACGCCGGCCGCTCTTAAAAATTCGTTTAAAGAAAGAAGTCCCGTCTTTGATGATTTCAGGGAAACGCTTAAAATCTCTTTACCGTAGTAATCAACAAGATATTGGATAAAAATATTCAGCACGCCATAATCTTTTTTCTGCCCCTGCCATTCAAAAACAGAATCAGCCGGGCTTTCGGCAAAAATCTTTATCCGCTGCCTCAAATTGGTGTCTTCATATTCTTTATCGTCATATCCCAGCAAAGTAGGAGCAAATTCAGCCCTGCCTTCATTCAACCAAACTTCTTCTTTTACTCCCCGCAGACGTTCTTTTTGATTAAAAACAATCAAATGGGTAAATTCGTGGGCAAGATAACTTTTAACAATTTCGTAAGGAATATTTTCCGCGTTCAAATAAATCATCTCCCGTTCATTGGAATTGGGATTTTGGATTTTCTCGTACTCATCGCCATTATTAAAATAGCCAGCCGCACTCTCTTTCATCTGGTGAAAAAGAATAGTGATTCTTTCATCATTATCAATACCAGACGACCATTCTGAACCATAGAACGCCGTAAGTTGGGGATAAATAACCCTGTCAAATTCGTCAGCGATTATTTTCAAACTTTCCAGCACTTCTTTTTTCTTCGCCGGCGCCAGCTCTTCATACCAGGTTTTTTCCACATAAAAATAGCCCTTGGCAGAAACTTTTTGCAGAGTTGCCTGAATTTGCGTCCGGGAAGCGGCATCGTATAAAGGGTCAACAAAAAATATTTTTTGCTGACCTTCGCTGTCAGCCAAGACAAAAAACGGCCATAGAAAAACTACTGCGCCTATTAAACAAAAAAATATTCTGTGAGTTTTTTCTGCCATAACCAAAAAAAACCTTGTTTATTCTTTTTTCCTCTCTTCTTCTTTATTTTTCTTTATTTATTTTTCTTTAATTACTTTTTTATTTTATCATAAAAAATTTTATCACAAAATTCTGTTAAGCAAAATGCGCCTCAACGAGAGACGGCAGATTCAAACTAAAACAATAAAAATTGAATAATTGAATATAAAATACAAAGAATAATCAAAATATAATCAAAATATAAATAAAATATAAAATAATAAAATATAAAAAAATAAAATATTAAAAATAAATATCTAAATTAAATAAAGAAAATTTAAAAATATTTTTAACCCTCGCGGCAAGCGGCCTATCCAAAAAGCCCCCGTGCGGGGGCTTTTTGGATAGGCCGCGCTGTCTTCCGCAAGAAAAGACCGCGGCTCAAACAGAAAACCCGGAAAAACTATTTGGTCAAAACAGCCGGACCAGCTGGTAACGTCTTGACATACTGTGCTGAAATAGGTGCGGTATAACCATCACCCCAGACCACAGCCGTAGAAGTCGCCACGCCAGTGATGTAAGTCCAGTCGGTCAGTTCTACCTGAACCTCGTCTTCGTTAATAGCGCCAATGCTATTAACAGTGCCTTTCAAAACATAGGTTACTTCATCGCCAGCCCCAATTTCATCCATCACCGCGTCATCGGTCTTGTAGACGCCGACTTCAGCTGTTAAAGAGTTAGATTCGTCGTAGCGACCAATAGTCGCGTTCGCCCTCGTTCCTGTCTGGTAATCGCCTGAACTTGTGGAAGAAGCGACGCGGTCATTCAGCACCGTAGACAAATCTGACTTATCATAAAGGGAAATGTTGCTTAAATACAAGTCAGTAGTAGTCGCGCCATCAGTCAAAGAGAACTTGAAGTTAAAGCGGTAAATGCTCAACGCCGCATGTTCAGCCGCCTTGACCTTAAATTCAATCAAGGTCTGCGTGCCGCCTACCAGCGAACCGCTGGTGGGACCCACAAAGGTAACTAGCGGCTTGCTATTGTAGATATTCATCAGGTTAGCGGCGCGCGCTGTCGTATCAACCGTTTCTTCGCCGCTGGCCGCTCCTTTGTAGGTGACATTCCGAATGGTCATCGTCGTTGAAGAATTGCTGATAGCATTCGGATATTCGCTAACATCCGCTTTCATCGTCAAAATCTTCTCAGACCTCATCGGAATAACCCAAGGATTGCTGGAGAGGTCAAAAGTGACGGAAGCGTCAACAGCCAAACTTGCAACAGTGTTGCCAATCTGGGTAGCGCCATCGTAAAGCTTGAGATTAACCAAGCTACTGGTGGGAGCTCCCCCGCCCAAAGTGGTTGTGGTGACAATCTTAGTCACTTTTATGTCTTCGGCTGAAGTGGAAGCAGAAAATTTCCACTTGCCCAAGACTACTTCCTTGTCATTCATAACCAAAATAGTCGGGTTCGGATTAGAAGCCGTGTCCACATTAATACCCAATGTCCCGGAATTAACCAGCCAAATGGTTTGGCCGATAACATCCGACGTGTAGTTGACCGAGCTGTTCGTCACCTTGCCCGTGCCATCCACTTCGCTCACGGTAATATAACCTTGACTGTTGGTAGGCGCGCTAGTGAGCAGGTCAGCGTAAACATTCATAATAAACTGTTCGTTCTTCTCCAAGCTGATGTACGGCGAAGGATAAAAGGTGTAGTCAGTGCTCGCCGTCACCGTTGACTGGGTATTGCCAATCTGGGTGCCTGAAGCAAGCGTTCCTTTGTAAACCCTCAAATTCTGCAGTTGGTTATTGGTGGTCGTGGTGTATTGCAATCTGACAGCCGTGATATTAGCGCCTTCTGAAGCGCCGGCTGAAACCACAAATGAACCAACCAGCACATTGGTCTGGCCGGCTATACCAGTGGGATAAGTGGCTGACCAATCAGTCTGCGAGTAATTTCTGGAAACAGACAAAGTTCCGCTGGTAATAGTCAGAGGATAGCCAGTGGCTGAAGACACACTGACCGTCTGGGACGAACTCCTCCCCGTGGCAGTGACTGAATGGATTTTCACCGTAAGGGTCTCACCGCCAGAGTAAGAAGTGCCATCCGTCTTTTTGACATCTCCCTTAATCTCCAAGCTGTGGGTTTTGCCATCAGCCGGCACAATAAAGGTGTTGCCAAAGCTGAAAGTGGTCGCAGCCGCCTCGCTGTCTGAACTCGCTGTTCCCATACCGCTGGTCGCTGTCCCTTGCTGGGAGCCGTCCAGCGCGACATAGCCCTGATAAATGCCGTTCGAGCCAACTGTACCGTAAATCCTTACCACCAAACTGCTGATTTTCACGTCTTCGCCGTACGCTTTCAGGTCAAATTTCGCCAAGGTAACATTGGTAGCGTCCAAGGCAATATTGCCTGAAGGAGAATCGCTCGCCCTTGAAAGGGTCATCTTGCCGGTATTAATGGTCGTGTAATTCGTGCTCCCAACATAATAGGCATAAAGAATAGTCCATGAATCACTCTGGTTGGGCTTAATATAAACGCCATACTGCTTGTCATAGGCAACCACATCGGTCATCTTCTGGATAGTGAAAGAAAAGGTCCGATTGGCGCCGCCGACAATATCTGCCCTCAAATGCATTGTCTTGGTCACACCCTTGTTAATCACCAGCGGGCTGTCTGACAGATTAAAGACCACGCTTTTGTCTGCATCCATTGAAGCCACTGTATTGCCCACCTGCGTCCCGCCATCATATAACTTAAAGTTCTTGATGTCAGAAACATCAGTTGAGCCAATATTAGTGAACTTCAGATATCTCACTTCAATATTCTGGGACGAAGCCGCCAGAGTAAAGTTCATCACTTCAGCGCCCTCCTGCGGGTCAATCGTCGCTACCGGGCCGGTAGTAGTGGCAACGGTTAACTTACCCAAATCGCTGGCAGTAGCTGTAGTCATATAGTTGCCTGCCAAAGGATAAGTCCCATTGACGCTGGAAGCGTCGGAAGCAATAGCGCTGGCTGAAGCAATGCTGAATTTGATGGTTTTACCCGACCCAGTCCCGTTCGCCAAATCACACTTCAAGGTAATGGTTTTGGAAGAACCAGCCGGCACTTTGAAAAGCCCAGCTGCGTTATTGAAAGTCAAAACGCTGTCCCTGAAAGAACTATATTCGGCGATTTGGGTATCTCCATCATAGAGATAGGCCTGCGAAATATCACTGTCCGCTGAAATGCCACTTCGGGTAAATTCAATCTTAGTTACTTTGACTTCCGCACTGTCGCTATTGGCAAAAACCACTTTCAGGAAAGGAATAAGCGCCTGCGCGCCATCTCCTGAAGATGAATCAGCCACGATATTGGTCGCCGCCGAATTGTCAGCGGCCAAAGAGACGGTTAAACCCTGTCCGGTCACCGGCACTGTTGGGCCGCCCGGTGTGCCCGGCGTGCCGCCTGCGCTGACCAATTCATTGTATTTTGCCCGCGAAGCAGGTCCAAAATAACCTGCCCACTGACCGGCTGTTATCCCGTTAGCCGCCTGCCAGCTCGCTACCGCCTTCTTGGTCAATGTCCCATAATATTCGGTTTCATGACCAGGAGAACCGGCGCCGGCAGAAGCGACTTTATAGGCGGTGGAGTTCAAATACTGCTGAAGACATTTGACATCCGCGCCCTTCACCCCGGGATAAAGATTGCGGGTAAAATTGCAATTCCCGGCAGTGGTCCCGGATGTTCCGCCAACGCTGGCTAACTGTGCCTGCAATTGGGCTAATTGCGCCTGCAAAGCCGCAATCTGCTGTTGAATTTCCTCAGCAGTGAGGGCTTGCGCCGGAACAGCCGGAGCGAGCATCGCCACGACGGTTAAAGAAGTGGCTACCGCAATAACTTTCTTAATCAATTTTTTACTCATTTTTTCTCTGCTTTTCTCGGCTTGGCATTTCTTTAATAAAGAAAAGAAATTTCCAAGCCTTGATTATATTTTCAATTTTTAAACAAGACCTTTTTATTTTTGACCTTTAATGAGGCCTTGCTTTCGACCTTTGACTGCCGCCTACTTCATTCGGCGGTCTTTGGGTTGCCGTTTTCCCGTCCTTTATTTGAAAACGGCCCTCTTCCTTCATTCCGTTATCTTAATAATTAAAACCAGAGCGGTGCTTAAATCACCCCGGCTAAAACTTTCTTTGGCTTTTGCTAACCGCTCTTTGTTTTCTTCGCTCAGCGTCCGCTGACTCAAATCTTCTAAAGACGCCTCAATCATTTCTTTCTGCAGATTGCCGCTTTCTTCTTTCAAAGCCTTAAAATTATCTTCTATCTTTTGTAAGCTCGCCAAAACTTGTTTGGAAGGCGCGTTCTTCTTTTTCAAGTTTTTAATCGCTTCTTCGCCGCGGCTGGCTGTCCCCTTAATCACTTCAGTCATCGTCAACGCTTCTTTCCGGTCGGCTAAATTCTTCAGGTTGGCCAAAGAAAGATTAATTTCCTCCAAACTTTTTTGAACTTCTTCCAAAGAATTTGACACTAACCTGCTCTTCTCGTCTTCTTGGAACAGCGAAGAAATATCCGAAAGAAAATTTTGGGCTGTCCGCGAACTTAAGGAGTACATATATAAAAGCGAACCGGCTAGCAAAACCATTGCCGCCATTGCCATACGGAAGCCCCAAACCAAAACCGGTCTTTTTATGGGAGCAAAAAGCCATTTAAAACCAAAACCCTTTTCTTCGCCGTCCCCCATAATCTGCTTTTTTGTCAAAACAACCCATTCTTGGCTGGGTTTTATCATTTTGAGCTGTTTTATTTTCTTAACGATTTGCTTGTCCTCCATAATTCGTTTTCTTTTTCTTTTCTTGTCTCTCGTTAATCCTGCCTTTTTCTTTGTTCATCTGCGCTTTATTTTTATGACGTTTTTTTCTTCTTTTTGTTACAATTTGTTAGAGTGATGACTCTCCGCAAAATCTCTGCCGGAGCGTCTTTTTCAATTCTGGTCAAGTTTCTCTTTAAGTTCTTTCAGCGCCCGATGCACCATTACCCTTACTGTGCTTTCCGGCTTTTCCATAATTTCAGCCATTTGCGCATAAGATAAGCCATCAAGATAACGCCAGATAAGTACGTTTTGGGCATCTTCATCAAGTTCTCCCAAAGATGTCTTTAGCGCCTTTAAGTCGGCTTGAATTTGATAACTATCCTCCGGGCTAACCTGGCCATCGGGAATCTGCTCAAAAATTTGAGCGCTCTCCGTAGAAATAATTTTGTATTTAGCGTTCTTACGGTAATAATCAGCTACCTCTGCCCGCGCCAATTGATAAATATAGGCAGGCAAATTTTTAACTTTGGCTTGCCTTTTCACTGTCCGGTCAAACGCCTTGGCAAAAACCTGACTGGTTAAATCTTCAGCTGTTTCAGGGCTGTCTACTTTCAGAAAAATAAAACGAAAAACCTTAGCTACCAATTTATCGTATATTTTAGCAAATTTTTTTTGTTCTTTTTTCATGGAACAGATTGATGTCCCTTTTCAAAAAATAGTGGAAGAAATGTGTCCTATTAATCCCTTGTCCTATTGCTCTTGTCCTATTGCTCTTGTCCTATTGCTTTTATTTTTATTATTTTATTTTTTTTATCATTTTATTTTTTTTATCATTTTTCTTTTTTTTATCATTTTTCTTTTTCTGAAACGAAATCTGGAACAAAAAGAAATTCTTATGTCCTATTGTCCTATTTGTCCTATTCTCTGTCCTATTTTGTCCTATTTTATTAAATTAGGACATTTAAAATGTCTTATTGTCCTATTAAACTTTGTCCTATTAAATTAAATATTGTCCAACGTCAAAAGACTTCTTTCTTTTTCCTCTATCTTTATTATATCATTTTTCCCTTTGGTCTCATCATTCTTTTCTTTTTTAATCCTATAAAAAGTAAATTTACCCTCGCCTACTCTTTCTACTAAACCTAAATTTAAAAGTTCGTCAAAATCCCGACGTAAAGTCCTTTTACTTAAACCGGGGAAAAGCCGCATCAATTCCCAAACCTGTGTTTTTTCTTTTTGCTCCAAGATTTCAATTATTTTCCGGCATCTTTCGGATAATTCCTTCCTCCTCCCTGACTGGCTTTCTTCTCTTACACTTTCTTCTTTTTTGCTTACCCCCGGCCCCTTCTTTTCAACCGAATCGGCTTCTTCGGTTAAAAAAGACATCTTTTCCAGCACTTTGTTTTTTAGATTATCATATTCTGTTCTTAAAACAATAAAATTCCTTTCATCTACCCATTGCTGGGGCGCGGCTATCTCAAAATAACCCTCAATAATTTCAATGTTTTTTAAAAGTCTGTTTGAAATTATGGTTTTGTCATCGTCAATCAGGTCTACGGCATTATCGGAAAAGAATAAGATTGAGTCAGCAAAAATCTCGTTGGCTTTTTCGCGAAGGGAAAATTTCATCGGTTCTTTAGGAGGAAAAAGATTCGTCACCTTGTAAAGCCCAAGTGTAAGTTTAATCAGATAAATTCTTTCCATCTTTTTTTAGCTTTTTGCTTATTGTTTTACTGTTAGATAACTCTAACAAAATTTTAAAAAATATCAATGGGGAAAGACTAAAAAGGAACAAAAAAGAAATTTGGCTGTTTTGAGAAGATTCTGGTTTTTAAAAAGTTATCCACAAAAGAATCGGATACTTTGTTGAAAGGAAAAATAATTTTAGAGATAATTAAAAAATAAATAATATTAAAAATTATGAAAAAAAGCGTCCTCATCTCTCTCAGCGCGATAATAATTTTAGCGGCTGTTGCCGCTTATGGCTGGTTTGTTTGGTTGCCTCGGGAAATAACAAAAGAAAGAATTACTAAAAAAGCAAACCCACCCGTTCTTTTTGGAAAAAATGATTACCAAATAGTCCAAAAAAACGGCGAAACATTTATTCAAATAAAAAAAGCCGGTTTAAGAGCAAAAGTGCCGACTGGTTGGCACGTAGAAATAAAAGGAGACGAGGTAAGCAAAGAATATTGGGTGAATCTTTTATCTCCGGATGCTGAAATGTTTGATGTTCTGACAAAAGGTTGCGGAATAAGCATAATGGCAGGCGAAAATGAAGAAGGTGTAGAGGAAGTTGAAAAAGAAATGACATTCATTCGGAATAAAATTAATCCAGAGGAAAAAAACAATAACAGCATTAACAAAAAATACGAGTTTGAGTTGATATCTATTAATAATCGAGAAGGAATAAAATGGCTTTCTCAAGAACGACCTAATTTTGGTCAAGCGGCAGGGATAAATTTTATTATAGACAAAAAAAATAATAAATTGATAAACATAAGTACCGTCTTCCCTCCGGGCTTTAAAGAAAAATGTACGCCGATTTGGGATGATTTTATCAAAAATATAAATATAAGCAAAATAAATTAATTAATTTTAATTTATGGGAAGTAAAAGTCTTCCCCTATTTTCTATTTTTCTTCTCATTTTTATCACTTTTTTTAGTTCTTTTAACATCGCTCTTGCTGCTTCAGAAGTAAGTTGGCCCTTAAAACAAAATGAAATAGAAAATCTGATTGATATCATCAGAAAAGAACCTTTGACAGAGGCGAACCGAGAACTTTTTTTTGATTCCCTATCTAAAATATATGCTGACATCCATAGACAAATTGGAGCCATTGTGCTTGTGAAGCAGGCAATTTTAAAACAACAATTAGTTTATTGGCTAGTGAAAACACCCAAAGAACTATCAAAGAGTTTTATTAAAACAACTTTAAAAGTTGCAGGGCTGATTCTAACTCAAGATATAAGCGGCCTTCTGGAAACCATTGAAAAATTCACAGCACAAAAAGCCACCGAATATGCGGTTGACTGGTTTTTGGCAAATGAAATTAAAATCGGCACAGGCAAAGCAGATTACACATTTCTCTCCTATCAGAGAAATCCCCAAAAGTTTGAAACGCAATACCTGATAGTGTTAAGACCCCTTCAGTCAAATTCTAAGCAATTTCCCCCAAAATTTAAAATAATCAGTGAATTCTATTCAAGAAACAATATTGAACCGCCGGAAAGCAAAGGCTCTCTAGGATCGCCTGAAAATAATATTGATTGGCTAAACTCCTCTTGTTGGACAAGAGATCGCTGGCTAGAAAATGAGAAAAAGGGCAATAATGACGGCAAACTTGAACCGTTTATTCTCAGAATCAAAGGCATTGTTTCTAAAACTGATGACGGATTCCAATGGGATGAAAGCGAAGGGAAACCAACGGTAGAAATAGAATTTAATAAGCCGGTGCCTGAAATAGCCCAGAGCGACATAATTCTGCAGCAAACAGAAAATGAAATGCGGGCGCAATTCATCAAAGAAAAACTCTTGAAGCCGCTTCTCAAAAACTTATCATCAGCCAAAGATTTTGCTCTTGAAAAAATAAACGCCATTAAAGAAGAAAGTCATAAAATAATAGAAAAAATTAAATCATACCTTTCTCCAAAATTATTTGGAGCGCATCTGACAGGCGAGGGCTTAATTAACGAATCGCTAAACGAAATACAAGAAGAATTATTAGTTAAGCAAAGCCAGAACGAAAATAACGAGAACCCTTCTCCCCTTCTTAACCTCAACGACTTTACCAACTATCTTGACGATATCTCTGAAGAATTAGATTTTCTTATGGCTGAATACCAAAAAAAGATGACTCTGCCAACGTCGCTTGACCAAACAGAGGAAATCGGCCAACCGGAAGAAAAAGAAGCAGAAAAAACAAAAGAAAAAATCAGCGATGAAGAAAATGATGCTGAAAACATCGCCGAAACACCCCGTAATCAACCGCCGGCAGAAATTATTTTTTGCCCGGCGGCTTTTAGCGGAGAAGAACCGTTAAGAAACAAAATCATCTTTAATGAAATTGCCTGGATGGGCAATACAGATTCAGCCAATGGCGAATGGATAGAGTTAAAAAACATAGCCGCTTCCCCTCAAAATCTGGCTAATTGGCAAATTGTAGACAAAGACGGCCAAATAAAAATAAATTTTGAGCCGTTTGTTTTGGCTCCCGGCCATTTCTTCCTCTTGGAGCGGACAAACGAAAATTCAGCGCCCGGCGTTGCTGCGGACTTAATTTATAATGGCAGTTTAAACAACGAGAATGAAGGACTTTATCTTTTTAGCCCCGGTTGCCAACTGGAAGACAGTGTTGAAGCGTTTCCTTCTTGGCCAGCCGGTTCAAATTCATCTAAAAAAACAATGGAAAGAAAAACTGATTTAAATTGGCAAACAAGTTCAGCGCCCAACGGCACTCCAAAAGCAAAGAATAGCGCCGGCGAAGCCGCCACTGCTTCCGCCAGCGGCGGAAGCAGTGGCGGAAGCAGTGGCGGAAGCAGTGGCGGAAGCAGCGGTACAACAACTGGCAGCAACTCGCCGGCTACGCCAAGCCCAAAAATTCTTATTTCGGAAATCCAACTCAAAAACGTTGATTCGCCTCATCACGATTTTGTAGAACTTTATAATCCGAACTCGTTTGAAGTTGACCTTTCCGGTTTTCAATTGAAAAAAAGAAATTTGAACGGCACCGAAGAATCAATCAAAAAATTTCCTGCCGGTTTGCACCTTGCTAGTCAAAGTTATTTTCTCTGGGCAAATTCTGATTACGCCTCTTCAAGCGAATTAGCCGCTGATATTACCAGCACCCAAACGCTGGCTGATAATAACAGCCTCGCTCTTTTTGACGCAAACGGCTTTATTCTTGACCAAGTTGCCTGGGGTTCCAGCACAAACCCTTTTGTGGAAAAAAATCCTTTTAATTATCTTTCCACTACTACCCAGACATTCGGCCGGAAATTTTCTGCCGAGAGCGGCTATAGCGACACCGATGACAACTCCCAAGACTTTGAATTTCAAATCCCGACACCTAAAAAGCAAAATAAAGCTGTGCAAAATTTAAGCCCAACTTCGCCAACCTCAACCTCCCCTGCCCCGACTTCCCCTCCTCTTCTTGCCCAAAATGTGGTTATTTCTGAAATCCAAACCGACGGAAGCGAATTTGTAGAACTGTATAATCCCACAAATTCTGACATTGATATTTCTCACTGGTATCTTTCTTATTTCCCGGCTAACTATGATTGGAATAACCCTTGGCGCAACTGGCCACTGCCTACCTCCACCATTGCGGCAAAATCATATTTCCTTATTGATGTTTTTAACTTTGGACAAAGACAACACAGTCCTGCTGCTGATTGGCAAATAAAAACACAAACAGGAGAACCTTACTCAAACGGCCAATTAACAAACGAAAGCGGTTCGCTGGGAATTTTTTTCAGAGACCCTTCACTCGCCAGCACCAGCGCAGAAGCGCAGCTCTCCAAAATTGACGCGGTGGGCTGGGGAAACACCCTTGTTAGAGAACAAACTACTACCACCGCTCCCCGGCAAAACCAATCGCTTCAGCGACGTCAAGATTCTGCTGGGAATTTTATTGACGAAAATAATAATTTTTTAGATTTTGAAAGCAAGCCGCCCACTCCCACCAATTCTCGCTCAGAATCAACCAATAATGAACCGCCGGCTCGCCCCCAAAATTTTGAAGCAAACTTTCAACCGGCTGAAAATGCGATAAAACTTTTATGGTCAACTACTACTGACCCGGACACGGCCTCGGAAAATCTTTCTTACTTTATTTACTGGTCGACTAACCAAGAAATTGATTTAAACAATCTTTCTTCGGCTTATTCCACTTCGGTCAGCGCCACCACAGTTTCTTTTTCGCTAGAAAACCCTTTCGCCGATACTCTTTATTATTTCGGCATCCGCGCTTTTGACGGTCTCTTTTATTCTGATTTAGCCACTTCCAGCTGCGCCACTCCTCTTGCGCCGATTGAAGACCTTAATGCCGGCCCTTCAGCCACCCGCCAAGCTATTGAGCTTTTCTGGTCATCGCCGGGTCCCCACGCCACTTATCTTATCAAATATGCTGAAAAAGAAATTGTAGAAACAAACGCTGGCCAGAATCAAGTTGACTGGGAAACAGCCACCACTATCCCCTATTCTTCCCCCTCAGAACCCTTTGGCAAAACAGAAAGACTCTTTTTGCCAGACCTTAATGCGGCAAAAAATTATTTCTTTGCCGTAAAATCAATCAGCGCCAGAAATGCCACTTCGGCGCTTTCCAATATCTCAAAGGCCAAGCCTCTTCCCGGCTTTATTGATAACCATAATGGCACTATTACCGACCTTTACACCAACTTAATTTGGGTAAAAGATGGCTCAAGCCCCGCCGCTTTTAACGGAACGGCCGTAGATTGGTTCGGAGCCAAAGATTTCGCCGAAAATCTTGAGTTTGCCGGTTTTTCTGATTGGCGAATCCCCAACTTTAAAGAACTTCAAAGCATTGTGGATTATTCCAAAAATAATCCTGCCATTGATACGACATATTTTAAAAATATCTCCAGCGGAAATTACTGGACGACCTCTTACCGCCTTATCCCGGGAGTTCCTTGGGTCTCCGACGAAAAACAAGAAATCAGGATTGTTGATTTGACAAACGGCAGCGTTAAAACAACCTTTGATAAAAGCAGCTCCTTTTTTCTCCTACCCGTGCGCGGTCCGCTCGGCAACAATCATCACCTCGCAACCACTACTTTGGAAGGCGACACGAGCGGCTGCGTTTTGGGAATAGAAGACAACGGCGACGGCACTGTCAAAGACAACTGCACCGGTCTTGAATGGACCGCTGCCAATCTTTCCGGCATTGGTTATCTGGACCCAGTTTCCGGTATGGAAAGTGGTGTTTCTTGGCAGGACGCTTTAAGGATTGCGGCTCATTCTGATTTTGCCGGCCGCACTGACTGGCGTTTGCCGAATATTCTGGAACTAACCAACATCGCGGGAATCGCGGCGCCGGGAAACCCTTTCCAATGGTCATCAACCATAGACAGCTCCGATTCTGCCAAGGTTTGGTTTGTTGACCTTAAAAACAACCTCGGCGTTTCCGAAACAGCAAATAAGACAACGTTATATTATCTCCGCTTAGTCAGGAATAATGAATAAAATAAAACCCTGCAAAGTAAAACTTTGCAGGGCCAAAACCGAGATATTCCATCAGCGAGAGATATTTAGGGTCATTAGCCGCGATATTTTTTAACGTTTGGCTTAATTCTCACCCCCCAAGAGGTTTGTTGCCGCTTTGGCAAAAATTCTCCGGACTGGCGATAAAAATCCTTTTTACTGCCTTTACTGCCTCAGATTCTCTTAGGATTGCCTCTTTGCCAATCTCTTCTTTAACCCGAATAAAAGCCTGCGGCGCGAAGCGCCGCAGGCTTTTAATTTCTCATCAGGTAGGCTTCTATAAAAAGCCTACCTAATCCCACCGTAATAAACAAGATTTTCGCCCACCCCCCCCCGACAACAAAAACAGTGGCTAATCCGGCCTCCCTGATGCCCGGCAAGGGAAAATAAGGTAGACCGGCGCAAACAACAATCCCCAGATAACCCAATCCTTTTAGAGACGAAAGAAAAAGGTGATTCTGTTTTTTTAACCAATTTTTTACGCCCCTAAAAAGATTAAACAGTGCCGGAATTAGATACCCCCACCACAGTCCTCCTCCACTTAGCCGCTTGCCATTTTTGCTCTGATTCTCCCTCAACTTAATCTCTTTATTGATTTCTCTGCCTATTTTTTTGGTTCTTTCCCTAAAAAAAGAAAGCACTTGCCTTTCAATTCTTTCTTTTTCAATGGGAAACACCCTCGCCACCTGCTTGGGCCAAAATATCAAAAAAATCAAGATATTCCCCAGCCCTGCTACCAGCAAGAATGATAACCACCATTTTAAACCAATTACGTGAATCCAGACAGGCAAACTGGTTTCCGGCAGAATAATCGCATGAAAAACTTCAACAATAATTAAGGCCGCCTTCTTGACTATCACCAATATCTCCATACACTCTCTCCTTTCTCGTGCTTTATTTTAATTTTCAATGTTCCAAAACTTAAAATTAATTTTAAAATAACTTTCTAAAAGTTTCAAGCCGAATACTTCTTCGGCGAATCTCCTCTATTAAGAAAAATTCTTGATAGAACTTTTAATAAAATATGGTTTTATCCTCTTAGGGCGCTCAGCCATTTCTGGTTGACTTTTTATTAATTTATGCCTAAATAAAACATTGCCAAAGATAAATAGTTTGGCAATCTCTCCTACGAGAGGGTCGTGGGAAAATAGAACATTAAAATCTTAAAAGGAGGAGTTATGTTTGGTTTTATCAAAAAACTCTTTCCGTACAACAAACCATACAAAGTGAAATCAAAAGAGAATTTCATGGACCGGATAATGGCGGCAAAAGGCGAGAAAAGAATATTGAGAATATTGATTCAGCCCCAAATAGTTGAGGATTATCTTTTTTCTCTAATAGTTGAGAGGAATATCATGAGAAGACCCCATTGGGTGATCGTCATCGTCCTATATTTTATACTAAAGTTCACGGCGATATCTCGTGGCGACCGAAAAATTACCTACCGAGAAGTTGTTTTCAAACGTTTCAGCAATAAGTGGGAGTTTCTTGATTCTGAAGAAAAAGACAAGGTCGTTGTGGAACTCTTCAAAATAGCTCAGCAAAGAGCCGAAGAACTAAAGATTCTAAGCGGAGGAACAGTTGTAGTAGAAATCGTCGGTCCAGATGGCCGCAATAATCTTAAAGATTCAGATATAAACGGCAGCATTTTCAGCTAATTAAAGAGGGGTCGCTAAGCGCGCCCCCTCTTTTTTATTTCTGTTATTTTATTTCTGTTATTTCTGTGTCTCAGAGAAAACACAGACACCCTTATGAGACACCTGATTTTTCGCAGTACTCTATTCTGAAAATAGTCCGAACGCATTTCGCCGCAGGCGGCCCATAAAACGTTGACTTTCACTGAATTGTGCCCCCGCCGAGACTCGAACTCGGAACTTTTTCCTTAAAAGGGAACTACTCTACCAATTGAGTTACGGGGGCCTTCTCCTGAAAAATTAAAATGTAAAATAAAATTATTTTTTAAGACCCTTCTTTGAAGTTATCATAATCAAATCAAAAAATTTTTGCAAGTTTTGGGCTTCCCAAGAACCTCCGCTTTTTGCCAAAAATAACTTTAACCCTCAGACTATTTGCCATCCCTTGCCATTTTAATTAATTACCTTATAAGCCCTCTTTCTTCAGATTTTCCAAAAGTTCTTTTTGTTTTTTAGTCAACTTTTTCGGAATTTTTACGACCAATTTAATATATAAATCTCCCCTTCCCCATCCTGAAAAATGAGGAATACCCCTGCCGCCTACCCGCAAAACCCTGCCTGATTCCGAACCTGCCGGAATCTTCAATATCACTGACTTCTCATCAAGAGTAGGAACTTCAATCTCCGCGCCCAAAACAGCCTCCGAAAAAGAAATCTCTCTTACTAAATGCAAATCATCTCCCTTGCGCTGAAAAAGAGGGTGTGCTTTGACAAAAATTTTAAGATATAAATCACCTGCCTTTCCTCCCCTTCTCCCGGCATCTCCCTTCCCAACAATCCTCAGAGCCTGACCGCTATCTACTCCTGCCGGAATAAAAACCTCAAGTTCTTCTTTGCCCCTGATTCTTCCTTCACCATGACAAACATTGCAGGGCTTTTCCGGTATCTTCCCTTCTCCATGGCACTCCGGACAAACCACAGAACGGGTAAGGGAACCGAAAATCGTTTTTTTAATCTGTTGAACTTCGCCAGTGCCGCGGCAGGAAAAACATTCTTTAACTTTTGTCCCCGGCTCGCCGCCTGTCCCCTGACAACGATTGCAAACTATTTCTTTTTCTAAAATAATTTTCTTTTTCAAACCGGTCAGGGTATCTTTTAAATCTATCTCAACGCTGACTTCAAGGTCGTCGCCGCGATTCAGATTTCTCTGACGCGTTTTTCTCCTGCTACCAAAACCAAAAAAGTCGCTGAATAAATCGTCAATTTCAAAATCAAAGCCGGCGCCCGGCTCACCAAAGCCAAAATCAAAACCCTCAAAACCAGACTGGTTGAATCCTGTCCCGCTAAAACCTTCCCCGCTACCCTCAAAAACTCGGCCAAAACGGTCGTATTGCGCTCTTTTTTCCTTATCGCTTAAAACCTGATAGGCCTCGTTGATTTCTTTAAATTTTTTTTCATCTCCTCCTTTGTGCGGATGATACTTATGTGCCAATCTGTCAAACGCTTTCTTAATTTCTTCCGGCGAGGCATTGCGGGGAACCCCTAAAATTTCATAATAATCCATAAATTTATTTAATTAAGAATAACCTCAAATCGTATTCGTCTTAATTTTCTTTTTTCTCTTCTCCGCTCTTTTTATACATTTCAGCGCCAATCTGCTGAATAGCCCGTGAAAGTTCCTCGGTTTTTGCCCTGATTTCTTCTGGGCTGTCGCCTTCCTTAGCTTTCTTCAGTTCATTAATTTTTTCTTCAATTTCTTTCTTTGCTGTTTCAGAAATCTTGTCGCCCGCTTCTTTCAGCGCTTTTTCTGCCGTATAAACCAAATTTTCAGCCAGATTTTTCGCCTCTGCCAAATCTTTTTTCTTTTGGTCTTCGGCGGCATAAATTTCAGCCTCCCTCTTCATTCTTTCTACTTCTTCCTTGGAAATACCGCTCGCCCCTTCAATGCGGATTGACTGCAATTTGCCCGTCGCCTTGTCTTTTGCCGAAACATTAATAATGCCATTAGCATCAATATCAAAAGTAACCTCAATCTGCGGCACGCCACGCGGCGCTGGCGGAATATCGGTCAGAAAAAACCTGCCCAGCGATTTATTGTCCCGCGCCATAGGGCGCTCCCCCTGCAAAACATTTATTTCCACTGATGTTTGGTTATCAGCCGCCGTTGAAAAAATCTGGCTTTTAGAAGTTGGATAAGTTGTATTTTTGGGAATCAAAATAGTATTCACGCCGCCCAATGTTTCAATCCCCAAGGAAAGCGGTGTTGCATCAAGCAAAAGCACTTCTTTTGCTTCGCCGCTCATTATCCCTCCCTGCACCGCTGCGCCAATCGCCACCACTTCATCGGGGTTAATAGATTTATTCGGCTCTTTCCCGAACAAATCTCTGATAGCCGCTTGGATAGCCGGCATTCTTGTCTGCCCGCCAACCAAAACAATCTCTTCAATATCTTTTATCTCCAGTTTCGCTTCTTTAAGCGTTTGTTTAACTAATTCTATTGACCGCTCAATATAATCGTTCACCAACTTTTCCAGCTGACTGCGGGTTATTTTCATTAAAAGGTGCTTTGGTCCGTTAGCGTCAGAAGTGATAAACGGCAGATTTATTTCCGTTTCCAATGTTGTTGATAATTCAATTTTGGCTTTTTCCGCTGCTTCTTTTATCCGTTGCAGGGCTAGGGTGTCTTTAGACAAATCAATCCCCTGCTCTTTTTTGAAATTGTCTATTATCCAGTTCATTATCCGTTGGTCAAAGTCATCACCGCCCAAATGAGTATCGCCACCTACGCCAATTACCTCCACCGTATCCGGGTCTTTGCGGATATCAAGAATAGAAATATCAAAAGTGCCGCCGCCAAAATCATAAACCAGTATCTGCTGATTTCCCTTTCTGGTTAGGTTATAAGCCAAAGCAGCCGCTGTCGGTTCATTCAAAATCATTCTTACATTAAAACCGGCAATTTCACCGGCAATTTTTGTCGCTTTACGTTGCGAGTCATCAAAATAAGCCGGACAAGTAATAACCGCATCTGTAATTTTTTCACCTAACCTTTCTTCGGCATCTTGTTTCAATTTCTGAAGAATCATCGCTGAAATCTCGGCTGGCCGGTACCATTTTTCCCCCATTTTAACTTCACACTCGCCATCCTTTGATTCTCTAATTTCGTAAGGAAGCAATTTCTTGTCTCTCTGGACTTCCGGGTCAGAAAAACGACGACCAATCAGCCTTTTTACAGAGAAAATTGTATTTTTAGGATTGGTAATTTGCTGACGCTTCGCCAAAATACCAATCAATCTTTCCTGATTTTTGCTTAAAGCCACCATTGAAGGCGTTGTCCTTGCCCCTTCTCTGTTTTCTATAATTTTGGGCTCGCCGCCTTCCATCACGGCCATCGCTGAAAAAGTTGTGCCTAAATCAATGCCTAATATCTTCATAAATAAGGTACCGATTTATCTCAGATTTACATTGAAGAAATTTTTGTTCCACATTGTTGCGACACCCTTCCTCTTTTCTCTTTCTCTGCCTAAAAAGAATAACTGCCTAAAAGAATAAGGTTTGTCTCAATATAAACCTGAAGGATAAATCGGGAAGGTTAAATTTTTCTTTTACTCTCTTGTTTATTTAGCAATTTTTACTTTAGCCGGCCTGATAAGTTTACCATGAAGCCGGTAGCCATTCTGAACAACCTCAACTACACTGCCCTTGTTTTTCTCTTCTACCGCCACTTCTTCGGTCGCCTCCATCAGGTGCGGGTCAAATTTTTCACCCAATACTTTTATCTCCTCCACCCCTTGCTGCTTTAAAAACCCTAAAATCTGTTCTTTTATCCGCCAAACCCCTTCTACCCACTGATGCCCTTTTAATTCTTCCGGCAATTCTTTTTCAGCCAGATAAATGTTGTCTAAAATCGGCAGTATTTTCAGGATTAATTCCTCATTGGCATATTTAAGCAGCGCCTCAATTCTTTCTATCTCCTCTTTCTTATAATTCAAAAATTCCGCCCGTTCCCTTTGCCATCCTCTTAAATATTCATCGCGCTGCCTTTCGCATTCTGTCAATCTTTTTGCCAAATCAACTGCTTCTTTTTCCTTTTCCGTTTCATTTTCTCTTTTTTCTTTTGTCTCGTTTTCTTTGTCTAAATTTTGTTTTTCTGCTTTATTTTCCATCATATCACATATTATAATATAACCAGCGCGCTAAATCAGTCAAGCGAAAAAAACACACCAAAAAACGGCTTTTTAATTTAAGCGCAAGATAATAAAAGTAAAATTTTGTAGATTTTTCTTCCCCGTTTTAGTATAATATAAATAATAAAATAAATAAAAAATAAAAATAAAAAATGCAACTCTCCATAAAAGAAGGGAAAATCACTTGGGTAGAGATTAAAAATCCAGTAGAAGAAGATATTGATTGGCTCAAGAAAAAATTTAATCTTCACCCTTTGGTTTTAAAAGAACTTTTACCCCGGCTTGATTACCCAAAAATAGAAATTTTCGGCGATTATATTTTTCTCGTCCTCTTTTATCCTTTTTTTAATAAAGAAACTTGTCAAACAATACCTTTTGAACTTGATCTTATCGTCGCGAAAGATTACCTTATCACTTCCCACTATAAAGACATCGTCCCCTTAAAAGCAATTTTTGATAAATGCAATCTTTACGAAGATTTCCGCAAAGAGGTCTTTTCGCAAGGGACAGCCTATATTCTTTACCTGCTCCTTCAAGAAATTTTAAACGCCTCTTTCCCCAAACTCAGCCATATCAAATGGAACATTGAAAAAATTGAGAAAGAAATTTACCAACGGCAAAATAAAGATACAGTCGCCGGCATTTCCCTGATTACGCGGGACATTATCGGTTTCCAGAGAGTTTTAGAGCCACAAAAATTAATTCTGGAACGGTTAAAAAAAGCGGCGGAGAAAATTTTTGGAGAAAAATTTCTACCCTATTTTAGTGAATTAATCAATCTCCACGAAGAAATTAACGGACTTTTAAAAACCCTCAAGAACACTCTCTCAGCCCTAGATTCAACTAATTCATCGCTTTTAAACACCAAGACAAATGAAATTATTAAAATCCTGACCATTTTTTCGGTGATTCTTCTGCCTCTCACCCTAATTACCTCTCTTTTCAACATAAATACCCAATTTCTACCCCTCGTTAACAATCCCGCTGTTTTTTGGATAATTCTCGGGGCAATGGCTTTTTTAGCTACAGCTATGTCTATTTTTTTCAAAATAAAAAAATGGATTTAACACTTATTTATAATCCGCCAGCCGTAATCTGTAATTCGCAATTAACCAATTCGCCAATTATTAGATAAAAACTACTCTCTCTCCCTCAATTTGTAATACGCTTTAGAAAATCTCAAATCAATATATTCAAGATTCACTCTCTTTTCAGGCGTAATTTCTTTCCCCAAAAGAAGTTTCAGTTTAGTTAAAGAAATTTTGCTATCTACTGATAAATCAAAATAAATCTTCCAACCTTCCTCTGTTTCTAGATCTACTCTCTCGCCTTCGCCCAAAAAAACTTTGAGACAAGAATTAGTCTTTAAAACTTTTTTAACTCCCTCGCTAATTTCCACAATCTGTTTAATTTTTTCTTGAGATAAAACCATTTCCCCGGGCGCAATTTCTTCAATCTTCCCATTATTACTGCCACTAAAAATTTTGAGCAAATCACCTTCTTGGTCGTTTTTGCCTTTTTCAAAAACAATACCCTCTTCATCAATAAAAAAGAGACAATTGTCCGGTTCGGAAGGCAAACAAAAAAGGGCGATTGGTTGTCTTTTTTCAAGCGTTAAGACTAAACCGGCCGGCCATTTCCGATGAAGTTCGGCTTTTTTTAGATTGGGGCAATTCTTCAAAATCTCTTTTTCTATTTTTGAAACAGAAAAAAGAAAAATATTTTTGCCCATCTTTTCTATCAAGAGACGGGTGGAAAAAGAAGCGCTTTTTATATCGCCACCAGAAATTTTCATTTCTTTTATCTTAAAAAAAGGAGAAAAAAACAAAAAATAAAAAAGCGACAAAAAGAGGATTAAAAATAAAATTAAATCCCCTAAAATTCTTTTTTTTAAACAAGGAATTTTTACTTTTCTCCGTTTTTTTCTGGAATAATAACTTTGCCTGATGGTTATCCTCTTCATACTCGCTTATAATCTTCTCTTTATCTTCCTTATTTTTTCAAAAAAGAAAGTAAACCAATAGAAAAAAGAAAGGGGCAGGTCCTGTGTTTTTAAGTATTCTTTCTGATAACCGCCAAAACCCGTTTTAAATAAAGTTAACCCCGCCCACGGATGCTTAAAACGTTTAAAGAGAAAGCGATTCTCCAAGGGAGAAATACCCCAAAAATTATAAAGAGAACAGCCTCTTCTTTTCGCTTCTTTAATGGCTGTCCACTGCAAAAGATAAGAAGCGGGAATTTTTGGTTCTTCCTGAGAAGAAGCGCCCTGGTGATAAAAAGCAAGTTCCTGCCAAAAAATTATCATTGCGGAAGCCAAGATTTTTCCCTTGTATTTGGCAAGAAAAACCAAAATTTGGTCATCTGGCTGAAAGGCTAAAAATTCTTTTTCTAAATAATCAAAAGAAAATGGCGCAAAATGATGACGTGCCGCTGTCTTTTGATAAACTTCATTAAAAACAGCCACATCTTTGACATTTCTTGACATTTCTATAACCAAATCCTTGTTCTTTTCAGCCTGCTTAATAAGATAACGGGTGGTTTTACGCATTTTCTTTAAAATATCCTCTTCTTTCTGGTCAATTTCAAGCAACCAAGTCACTTCCGGATGAATATGGAGAGGCGCCTCTCTTAATCCTAATTTTTTAAAGAATTTTTTATTTTCTTCTGTTCTTTCTTCTAAGGTAGCGATTCTCACAAACAAACACTTTTCTCTTTTGGCAATTTGCCTTAATCTTTCTAACAAAACCAACCACGCTTTTCCACGCAAATCTTTTTCCCTCTCTTCATTTTCTTGGATGAAAAAAGAAGATTTTTTAAAAATAGGCCCATGGGGAATAAGCAAAAATTTTCCCCGCCGCGCTGAAATTTTTACCACCAAAGCGATGGCTATTAACTTTTTTTCTCTTTCACTCTTTTCCTCCCCCTCTTTCAATGGTTCATCATAAATTCCCCACCGCCAAATTTTTCCCCCCAAACTCTTTTGAAATTCTCCCCATGCCCAAGAATGAAGAAAGGTTTTCTCTGTTAATCCTATCTCTGCAAGAAAATTTTCCCAAACCCCTTTTTCGTTTATTTCTTCTATTTTTAACGCCATAAATTTCCCTAATTTTTGGCGAATAATTTTTCTGCCAAAATCAAAATATTTATCCCTTGCTAACTATTAAGCAGGCTGTCTTTCAACCCTTTCGGCAAACGGCCCTCTAAAAGAATAAGGTCGCCCTCTCGCGCAAATTTTGTTGCTTCCGCCACCATCTCAGCCAGTTTTTCTCTAAGCAAAATCTGTTCTGCTTTTAACCCCATCGCCATCGCCCCGCCGCGTATTTCTTTAAAATAATCACCAGTGGTAATAATAGCCAAATCGCAATTAACGGCTATCCAGCCCCCTATTTTTAAATGAATCCTTTTTGCCTCGCGACCCAATTCAATCAAGCAGGGCATAATTATAATTTTTCTGCCGGGCCATTTGCCCAAATAATTCAAATGAGAAAAAACTGCCGTCGGATTGGAAGAATAAGTGCTTTCTATGACAAAAAAACCACTTTTGCTTTTTTCGGTCTTTAACCGACTTTCAAGTTGACTTACTGCCTTTTTTATTTCTTTTTTCCCCAAGCCAAGTTTCTCAGCGACCGCCGCGGCTAAAAGAAAGTTTTCCAAATCAACTTCTTTTAAGTTTTTAGGCAGATGTTTCAATTTTTTCTCGTCAGGAGAAACGATTATTTTAGCAACATTTGTTGTTTTTTCAAAAAGTTCCCGGCACATTTTATTGCCGCCATTAAAAACCGCTAAGCCATTGGGGGGCAAACTTTCAATAAGTTCATACTTAGCCTGACGAATATTTTCTAACGACCCAAAAGTGGAAAGATGCTGCTCGTTAATCCCTGTTAAAATGCCAATTTGAGGCCTAACCATTTGGCAAACCTCTTTTATTTGACCCTTTTCATAAGCCCCCATTTCAACTACAAAAATCTGCTGTTCTTTATTCAATTTCTTCAGAATTGTTTGGGCAATGCCTATCTTTGAATTAATGTGTCCTTCTGTCTTTAAAACGCTATATTTTTCCGCCAACATAGTTGCCAAAAATTCTTTTGTTGATGTTTTCCCATAACTTCCCGTAATGCCAATAACCAAAAGCTCTTTTTGTTCTTCTCTTTTCCGAGCGGCTTTCTTAAGAATAATCTTCTCAAAAATTTCCGTCGGCACCTGAAAAAGCAAAATTAAAATGGAAGAAATGAAAGGTGAAAAAACAAAAAATACTAAAAGAGAAAAATAAAATTTAAACCCTCCGCCGGTATTAACCCATTTTAAAAAGAAAACGGGAAGAAAAAATTGAAGAATGAGCAAAATAAGCACCTTGGAAGTAATTTTAGGGAGTTTAAAACGCCAAAAAGCAGAAAAATATTTTTTGTATTTGCCGGTCTCAAAATGCGCCCGGAAACGACCCCAATGATATTCTTTCAATTGCCATAACCAAGTCCAAAAAAGAAAATTCTTGATTACTGCCAAAAACCAAAAAAGCACGATTAAGTTTTTTATTTCTGGAATCATAACGTTTATTTTCTTAATAACCAGCTAAGTCCTTTGGGTTAAAACTCCCCTCATCTTCTTGGTCCTTGAAAAAATAAAAATTCCTTAATCAGTTTAACTAACCCTTCCGGCTCCTCTAAATGTGGCGTATGCCCTACTTTCTTCATTATTTTAAGCTGCGAGAGTTTTATCTTTTTTTTCATTAAATAAGCATCTTCAAGCGGTGTAATCTTGTCTTCCTCTCCCCAAATAAGACAAGTAGGAACCTCTATCTTTTCTAAAATAGATGATAAATCTTCCTTTAAAATATTTTTAATCGTTTTTTTCAAAAAACCGGAAGCCATCAGGTAATCTGTTTTGCCTAAAATAAATTGGTAAAAAAATTTTTTAAAAACTCCCCAGATATTTTTTAAAATTGGTGTTTCTTCAAATTTCATTTTTCTAACCAGCATAGACCCTTTCTCCATTAATTTTCTTATTAAGGTCGGTTCTTTCTTAATGCCGGCAGCGGAAACCAAAATCAACCCGCTAAGCCGATAAGAATGTTTAACAGCGAATTTTATGGCTACCCGGCCGCCAAAAGAATGCCCCAAAAGAAAAAATTTTTCTCTGCCCGCGACAAATTGCTCCAACCAAACCACATAATCATCTAAATCCCACGCCCTCTCTAAGGTTGTCTCGGCTTTAAAACCGGGCAGGTCTGGCGCAATCACCTCAATCTCTTTTGAACCTCCTTCCTCTTTTTCCAGCAATTCTTTTACTTTCCCCCATTTTTCTTTGGAACTTTGCCAGCCATGCAAAATAATTAATGTTTTCATAAATATCAGCCGTCTTTCTTTGGGAAACCGAAAAAACCGCCCAAAGTATGCCGGCAATTAGTTTTAACTTATGACTAATATTTAATGGTTTTAAATTTAAGATATTTCCGAAGAACTTTTGGCACAGTTACCGAACCGTCTTTTTCCTGATAATTCTCTAAAATGGCAATAATCGTCCGGCCAATGGCGAAAACTGTTGCATCGTTCATATGGACAAATTCGGTTTTTCCTTTTCTTCTTACTTTAGTCCCTAACCGTCTTGACTGATAATCGGTCGTTAAATCAGCCGTATGGGTTTCCCGATATCTGCCTTCTCCCGGTAACCAACATTCAATATCAATTTGACGCGCATCCGGCATCCCCATATCTCCGGTACAAATATAAACAACCTGATAAGGAATACCCAGCGATTGAACCAAATACTCCTGAATGGCTACCAAAAAATCCTGCTCTTTTCTGGAATTTTCAGGCAAAGAAAAAGATTCCATCTCTATCTTATCAAACTGATGAACCCTTAAAATGCCCCTTGTATCTTTCCCGTAAGAACCAGCTTCCCGCCGAAAACAAGTGGAAAAGCCAACATATCTTAAAGGGAGGTCTTTTTCCTCAAGCACCTCTTCCAAATGTAAAGGACCGAGGGTATGCTCGGCACTGCCGGTCAAATAAAGGTTGTCTTTCGGCAGATAATATCTTTCATCTTTGTCCTTTTCCGAAAGGCGCGCCATTTTTTCGTAAATTTCAGGCCTAATCATTACCGGCGGGATAACCGGCATAAAAGGTTTGTTGGCATAACCCTTTTCTACTGAGTCAGCAATTTTTTTAATAATTTTAGGCGAAGTTAAAACATCAAAAGCATACCGGATTAAAGCCAATTCAAGCAAAGCGGCTTGATTTTTGAGGTAGCCAAATCTTGTCCCTGCTACTTTCCCGGCCGTCTTGGTATCAATAATACCCAAATGCTCGCCTATTTCTAAATGGTCTCGCGGCTTAAAATCAAATTTTCTCGGCTTACCCCATTTTCTTATAACCACATTCTCCGCCTCATCCTTGCCTCTCGGCACATCATCAAAAGGAATATTGGGAATTTGATAAAGCAACCTCTTTAATTCTGTCTCTTTTTCAACCAATTCGCTCTCTAATTTTTTGAACTCAGCTTTTATTTTTTTGGCTTCTTCTAAATTTTCTCTCCCCAATCTTTTCTGGGAGGCGCGCAAGGCTTCGCTTTTCCGAATCAATTCCCGCCGCTGCTTATCTATTTCCAAAACCTTTTCTAAGTCAACCTCTACCCCTCTCTCTTCGCATGCTTTTTTTACTTTTTCAATGTTTTGGCGAATAAAATTTATTTCTAACATAAAATTAGGATTTAGTTTTCATTGCCGGAAACAAAATAACTTCCCGCAGGCTGTGTGAATCGGTAAGAAGAGCTGTCAGACGGTCTATCCCCATCCCCAAACCGGCTGTGGGCGGCATTCCCTGTTTAAGCGCTTCCAAAAAATCTTTATCCATCATCTGCGCCTCCGGCAGCCCTTTTTCCCGCAATTTTTCCTGTTCTTTAAATCGCCGCTCCTGCTCCAAAGGGTCATTCAGTTCAGCAAAAGCATTGATGATTTCCATACCAGCCACCACCAATTGTAAGGTCAAAAGTTTATTGGGGTCTTTCTCATACTGTTTAGCAAGCGTCTGGAAGCCGAGCGGATGATGAATTACAAAAGTTGGCTGAACTATTTTCAAACGGCAGTACTTTTTATAAATTTCATCGCTGATTTCCGCTTTAGGCATTTCCGGGGGAACCTTTAAACCCAACGCCAAAGCCTTTTTATACAAACCCTCCTGCTTGATTTCCTCAAGCTTGAGATGGGTGTATTTCTCAAACAGATTATTAAACTCAATTCTTGGCCAAGGTGTTTTAAAATCAAGCGTCTGCCCCTCATAACTAATAGTTGTTTTCTTGAAAATTTTGGTAAGAAGATAAACAAACAATTCTTCCACCAGCTTCATTAAATCTTTATCATCGGCATAAGCCCAATAAAACTCAAGCATAGTAAAATCAGGATTATGCTGCCTATCTATTCCTTCGTTGCGAAAACACTTTCCTATCTCATAAACTTTTTCCAAACCGCCGACAATTAACCGTTTGAGATAAAGCTCTGGCGAAATTCTTAAATATAAATCCATCTTCAACGCATTAAGATGGGTTTTGAACGGCTTGGCGCGCGCCCCGCCATAAACCGGCTGAAGAATAGGCGTTTCCACTTCTAAGAAACCTTTTTTGTCCAAAAAATCTCTTATCAGACCAATAATTTTTGCTCTTGTTCCAAATTTTTTCTTAACCTCTTTATTGAAAATTAAGTCCAAATGCCGCTTTCTAAACCTCTCTTCAACATCTTTTAAGCCATGCCATTTTTCCGGCAGAGGCAAAAGCGATTTTGAAAGCATTCTCAAGTCAGAAACTTCTAAGGTTTTTTCGCCGGCTTTCGTTTTCATCAAAAAACCTTTTATTTCAATAAAATCACCGATATCAAAAACCTCTTTAAAAAACTCAAATTTTTTTTCTCCTACACCGTCTTTCCTAAGAAGAAATTGCATTTTAGCGCTTCCGTCTTCCAAATCGCCAAAAATTACTCCGCCATGTATTCTTAACGCCATCAGCCGACCAGCCAAAATTATTTCTTTTTTGCCCTTTTTTAATTTTGAAAAATCTTTCAAGACTTCAGCCACCTGATGTGTCCGCCAACTTTTTGCCGGATAAGCCTGGTAGCCGGCGGCAATAATTCTCTTAAGTTTTTTTAAACGAATAGCTTCTAATTCTTCAAGGTTAGCCATAAATTAAATAAAGAAGAAAAAATAAAATAAAAAATAATAAATCCTCCTTTCTATAAATCATTATAGTGTTTAGAGCCCTTATTGTAAATAAATTTAATTAGAATAAATTTAATTAAAATTAAAAACAATAAAAACTAATGGGGTGAAAAATACCAATTAAGAATTTCATAAGCGGCACGCTGAGCAACAACGCGCGTCCCTTTGACGTCTTCAACAATAATCACCATTAAAAAACGCGGATTTTCATAGGGAGCAAAAAGAGTAATCCAGTTATGAAAAAATTTTTCCCGACCCGTCTGGGCTGTACCAGTTTTTGCCGCCACCGTCACTGGTAAAGAAGCCAATTTTGCTGAAGAACCTTCCGGCGAAACAACCGCCTCTCGCATCCCCTCCCTAATTATTTCTAAAGTGGCTGGTTTCACCGCTATTGTTCTTATTATTTGCGGCGATTTTTCTTCTTTTTCGCCAGAAGGCGACAAAATTTCTTTAACCAGCCTCGGTTTAAAAATTTTGCCGTCGTTGACTATTGCTTCATAAGCGGCGGCTACCTGAATTGGGGTAATCAAAAGAGAACCCTGCCCAATGGAAAGGTTATAAGTATCGCCTATATGCCACCCTGCATTGTTTTTAAAATTATCTTCCTCTCCCGATAACGGCAACCGACCAACTGTCTCTCCCGGCAAATCAATACCCGTCTTTTCACCCCAACCAAATTTTTTAAGCCAAGCCACAATTCTCTGAGGACCCAATCCTTCAAAGTGTTTCACCAAACGGGAATCAGCGCCTGCTGGCCGTTCATACCCCCCGCCAATAATATAAAAAAACGGATTAACTGATTCAGCTAGCGCCTTTTTGAGAGAAGTAAAACCGTGAAATTTCCAATCAGAAAAACATTCCAGCTTTTGAGTGTATTTATTTTCTAAACAAAGGTCTAAGGGACAGAAAAAGGTTGTCTCTTCATTGATAATCCCTTCTTCTAAAGCGGCAATACCCATCAATGGCTTGATAGTGGAACCGACGGGATAAGTCCCGCTGACAACCCTATTCATTTGAGGATGACGAGGATGATTATTAAGCTTTTCCAATTCCTTCGGTTTAATCCCTCTGGCAAAAAGATTATTATCAAAAGACGGCAGAGAAACCGAAGCCAAGACATCGCCGTTAGAGGGGTCTAAAACAACCGCCGCGGCGGCATAACCGTAACCTTCAGCCAAAATATCTGCCAAAACCTGTCTTATCTTCTGCTGCAACCCCAAATCCAAACTTAAAACTAAACTTTTGCCGGACGAAGGATTTTCTTTAATTTTCCTTGAAATTTCATTGCCTTTTGCGTCTCTCTCTATCTCTATTATTCCTTTTTTCTCCACTAAAAAATCTTCGTATTCCTTTTCCAACCCCTCTTTGCCAATATAATCATTAAGATTATAGCCGCGCGTTTTTAACTCTTCAAACTCACCGTCAGAAATCTTCCCTAAATAACCTAAAAGATGGCTTAAACTTTCCTCTGGAAAATAATTCCTTTGAATTTCTTTTTTAATGCTAAAGCCCGGAAACTGGTTTATTTTAGTCTCAAAAAAAACAAGTTCTTCGTGAGAAAGGTTTTCTTTTATCAAAACTTCGCTTTCTTCGCCGCTTTCCGTTATTTTTTTCTTTATCTCAGCCAAAGGCAAATTAATTGCTTGGGCGATTTCTTTCCAGTCATCTTCGGCATTTTCTTTCATTTCTTTCAGCGCGCTATTTCTTCCCCAATAAAGGTCAAAGCGGACATTATTAGAAACCAGCTGCTTCATATTCCTATCATAGATTACCCCCCTCTCTGCCTTAACTTTAAGATTAAGAAATTTATTCGCCAACGCCATTGCTTTGTATTTCCCGAAATTAATAACTTGAAGGTCAAAAGACGAGACAAGAAGAAAAGAAAGAAAAAAGATGGCGCAAACAAAAAAAACGGTAAAAATTTTTTTGTCTAAAGGCGATTCAATCTTCCGCTCTTTTAATTCAAGCTCCCCTCTTTTTTTCAAAAGGTCGTCAAGAAAAATTTCTTCTAACTCTAAAGGATTGGCATTTATTCTTTTAGGCATAGTTTATACTTTATTTCCAGCCAAAAATTTTCCCAAAAATAAAAATTAACCCCAACGAAACTGCTTTGGAAAAAAGAAGAAAAATCCCCAAAAGCACCAGAAAAGAAAAAAAACTATAGTTTTTAAAAAAATGGGAAAGTCTTTTTACCAAAAGAGACCCCAGAAAAAAAACGAAAGCAAAAAGTCCGAAAAAGCGAAAAGAAAAAATATCTAAAATCAAGCCAGCGCAAAAAGCCGTTTTTTTTGCCGCCTTTTCTTCCAAGAAAAAAACGGGGAGAAAAACTGCTATAAAATAAATCTGGAAGAAATTAAAACCTTCTGTTTTTGAAAAAAACGCCTCTCCCCCAAAAACCAAAAAAAAGAAAATCAATAAAAGCAGGAAAAATTTTTTAGCAGAAAATTCTTTCATTTTTTATTACCGGCGATTAAAAAAAGATTTTCAAGTTTAAGTTCTTTAAAAAATAATTCCAATTCGGCGCTCTGAAACGGCTCCACATCCGTTTTCCTGATATTTTTAATTTTGCCCACCAAAAGCCCTTTCGGGAAAATACCGCCCAAAAGAGACGTGCTTACTAATCCTCCCTCTTTAAGAGAAACTTCTTTTGGCAAAAGCTCCACTCTTGCCTTAAAATCACCTTCTCCCTTAGCCGCTCCGATAACCATTTGCCAACCCTCGGCTGATTCTGCCTCAACCTCCACAGAAAAACTAAAATCCTTTTGAGAAATAAGCTCAACTTCGGCAAAATCTTTAAAAACACGACTTACCCTGCCGATTAAAATCTTCTCTTTGCTTATCGCCGTCATCCCTTCAACAATGCCGTCCTCATATCCGCGATTAACCAAAATTGAATCCTCCCCCACTTTCTTAGAAATAACTTCGGCTAATATCAATTTAAACTCTTTCCCCGGACCGGCCGAAAAAACTTCTCTCAACTTTTCATTTTCTTTTTCTGCTTCTTTTAAACGCAGGACTTCACTTTTCAAAAAAAGATTTTCCTTTTTTAACTCTATATTCTCCACTTCCCTTTTCTTCGCCCGAAAAAAAGCATCGATGTTTTCCAGTAAAATATTGTTTTCTCCCCAAAAAAACTTCTGGAGAGGAGAAAAAATTGAGAAAAGACTGTTTTTCAGTTGAGAATAAAAAAACTTATTTACTGCCACTATTGCCAGAAAAACTAAAATAAAGATAAGTATAGTTTTAATTTTTTTAGCCATTTCAAAAATTTATTTTAAGCAATTCTTTTCCTTTATTTTACCATAGTTATTTATAGCCGAGAACCAAAAAACTGCCAATTCTTAAGGCAGTTTTTATCTGGCCGCAAAGAAAATTGTGCCCAGTTAAAGGGGGCTACCTACCTTCGCCCAAAAGGACTATTATCGGCCTTGGCATATTTCACTTCTGTGTTCGAAATGGGAACAGGTGGAACAATGCCAGCATAGCCCCCCTTAGCTGGACGCAATTATCCGCAACGGAAAAATCTGGTTGTCATTAATTGCCGGCCGCAAACTTTCTTTAAAAAGCAGCTGGGAGTTCTTTGCCTTTTAAAACAGGTTTGCCATGATCGATTAGTACTCCTCGGCTCAACGCGTTACCGCGCTTACACCTGGAGCCTATCAAGGTTGTCGTCTTCAACCGATCAAGGAGTCCTCATCTTGGGATGGGCTTCACGCTTAGATGCTTTCAGCGTTTATCCCGAACCAACTTAGCTACCCAGCGGTGCCCTTGGCAGGACAACTGGTACACCAGCGGTTGGCTCGTGCGGGTCCTCTCGTACTACGCACAACCTCCCTCAAGACTCGGCGCCTGCGGTAGATAGGGTCCGTACTGTCTCACGACGTACTGAACCCAGCTCACGTATCACTTTAATTGACGAACAGTCAAACCCTTGGGAGCTTCTCCACCCCCAGGATGTGATGAGCCGACATCGAGGTGCCGAACAGAGCCGTCGATATGGACTCTCGGGCTCTACTAGCCTGTTATCCCCGGGGTAACTTTTAGCCGATTATCTTCTCCGGTTCTGCTAACCAGAGTCGGTTCACTAAGTTCTGCTTTCGCAACTGCGCGACATGTCCGTCTTGCAGTAAAGCCGGCATTTCCCTTTGCAGGACAAGAACGATTTCCATCCGTTCTTAGCCGACCTTTAAACTTCTCCGTTACTTTTTAGGAGAAAAGCGCCCCACTTAAACTGCCTGACTCTCACTGTCTCCCCGCCCTGGGGCAGAGGTTAGAATTATCAGTCAAGAAGATGGGTGTTTCATTGTCGGCTCCATCTCGCCCGAAAGCGAGACTTCAACGCCTCCCCACTACGCTACGCATCTTAACTAATAATCCAATAAGAGCCTGCAGTAAACCTCCCGGGGTCTTTCCGTCTAGCCGCAGGTAACCCGCATCTTCACGGGTATTGCATTTTCACCGGGCAACTGGTTGAGACAGTCTCTCAGTCGTGAAGCCTTTCATGCGGGCCGTAACTTACACGGCAAGGGATTACGCTACCTTTGGACGATCAGAGTTATCGCCGACGTTTACTGGAGGCTTAATTCAGTCAGCTGCTCCGCTTGCGCAAAGCAACCGCCAACTTTGACACTCCAGCACTGGTCAGGCCTCAGCCCCTATACATCCTCTTACGAGTTAAGCAGGGACCTGTGTGTTTGGTAAACAGTCGCCAAGAGATCGTTTGTTGCACCCTTTCCTGAAGAAAGGGAGTTCTTCTCGCGAACTTACGAACACTTTTTTGCCTAGTTCCTTAACCAGTTTTCGCCCGTTCGCCTGAGCACACTTATGCCCGCCCACCTGTGTCGGTTTTCGGTACGGATCCTTTACCCATTAATTTCTAAAAAACTTTTCCCGGAAGCTTGCTTATCCGAGTTCGCCGGGCCGAAACCCGACTTCCCTCCCGCCCTTGCTTGCGCTCAAGCGAGAGACAGGAATCCAATAACCTGCCCGGACTACTAAACTTCGTCGTTTTTTAGAATAGGAATAAAGGAGGGCCGGAATATTAACCGGCTGTCCATCTCCTTAACCCTTTCGGGTTAAAGATTAGGGCCGCCTCACCCTTGGCTGATTGTCATTGCCAAGGAAACCTTAGGCTTTCGGCGTCCCGAACTTTCATCGGGATTGTGGTTACTCATACCAACATTCTCACTCCCTATTGCTCCATTCCGATTTGCATCGAAACTTCAGCGCAATAGAGACGCTCTCCTACCACTGCCGCCGTTAAGCGGCAATCCACATCTTCGGTATTGGACTTGAGCCCCCTAAATCTTCGGTGCGCTCTGGCAAAGTAGGGCAGTGAGTTATTACACACTCTTTAAAAGATAGCTACCTCTAAGCTAACTTCCTGCCTGTCAAAGCCAAAACACTTCCTTACTACACTTAGTCCAAATTTAGGGACCTTAGATGGTGGTCTGGGCTGTTCCCCTTTTGACTATGGAGCTTATCCCCCACAGTCTTACTCTCCCGCTGATTCTTTTGGTATTCGGAGTTTAATTGGAATGTCCGGAAAATCCAAGACATTCCATTTAGTGCTCTACCCCCAAAAGAATTTTTTCACGGAAGGCTAGCCCTAGAGCTATTTCGGAGAGAACCAGCTATTACCAAGCTCGTTTAGCTTTTCACTTCTTACCGCAACTCGTCCCAGAGTATTGCACGGCTCACGGGTTCGGGCCTCCTCTCGCCTTTCGGCGGGATTCACCCTGGTCACGGCAAGCTCGCTTGGCTTCGGGTCCCGCGTAAACGACCCCCCACTGAGTGGAGTTAACGCGCTTTCACACTCGCTTTCGCTTTGTCTTCGGGGCATAACCCCTTAAACAAGCCGAATACGCGGACTCGTTGGTCCGTTCTGCAAAAAGTACGCCATCACTCACCGCACATCGCTGTGCTCCGCGCGCTAAATGTTAGAGTTGGAATTTAGAAGTTAAATGATTTTGCCATCAAACTTCGAAATCCAAATCCGAATATCGCCCGAAACGCAGTGATGTGCGGTGAGCTCTGACTCTTTGTAAGCAAATGGTTTCAGGTACTATTTCACCGGGGTCACCCCCCTGCTTTTCACCTTTCCCTCACGGTACTAGTTCGCTATCGGTGAGTGGTTAGTATTTAGCCTTGGCTGACAGTTCAGCCTGCTTCCCTCAAGGCTGCCATTTCTTGAGGTACTTAGGATTACCCCTGTTAAACAGCTGTCTTGAGCAAAATGCCCCAAACAGCATTTAACAGGCAGACAACCAGGAAGAATCATTAGATTTCGCCTAAGGGACTATCACCCTCTTTGGTCACCCCTTCCAGAGATGTTCGGCTATCTAACGATTTTTTTTACTTCCCGGACTAAAGTCCCGTTGTCGTCCATCTACCCCCTGCTGTAAAAACAGCAAGGTTTAGGCTCTTCCTTTTTCGCTCGCCGCTACTAAAGGAATGTACTCCGCAAAATTGCTGAAACTTTGAGACAAAACATCTCAAAATCTCAAAAAAATTTGCGCAGCTTTTTTTCTTTTCCTCCGGGTACTGAGATGTTTCACTTCCCCGGGTCTCGCCTCTCAGCTGGCGCTGAGATGATGGAGTTTTTCTCCACCCCGTTACCGGATTCGGAAATCCCCGGATCAAAGGTTGCTAGACACCTCCCCGAGGCTTATCGCAGTCACGCCACGTCCTTCATCGCCTTCCACTCCCAAGGCATCCACCATTTGCCCATAAATTAACCTGTTTTAAATGCCTGTTTCAAAAAGAAACAAAAACCTGTGGCTTAAAAACGCCCAACCACTTTTTTAAAAAAGTGGCGGCCGGTAATTAATAACAACCAAATATGCGCCGTCCTTCTTTTATCTTTTTTGGTCAAGCGGAATTGTCTTTGATAAAAAACTTTTATACGGACAAAACAGGTAAAAGAGGCGACGATTTGTAAAAGAACTTCATTCAAACAAAAAACCGCTTCTTAGAAGCGGTCCCTCTTTGATAAAAAAAGGAGGTGATTAACCGCTTCTTTTTCTCAAAAATTGTCTTATCGTCTTCATAACCTTATCTAACAATAATTTAGTTTAGCAAAATAAAAAGACTTGTCAACACCCTTAATCCACTTCTGATTTTTCACCTTCTCATTTCTGCCGTCATCTCTTTTCGTTTTCCCCGGCACGATTTCTACAACGCGCTAACGACAACCGTAACTATTCTTTTTTAATCTCCTTTCCTCTCTTTGCTTTCCTCAGTCTCGATTTTTAAAGAGGAGAATAACGTTGTTTGTCAGGAAAATAAGGAAAATAAGATAATCATTTTGATGGCCATCTTTTTCTCATTACATATGTAATTTAACAGCCAGCCCATTCCGAACGGAATGGGCTGGCTGTTTTCATCTCGTTTTTAAGAAAATTTTATTTCCTGTTTTTCAGCTTGTTTTTTAATCCCTCCAAAATTTCTTTGGCAACATCCTTGCCGCCCAAACCAAACGCCAATCCCGTGCTAATCACAAACAAAGCCACGCATCCCTGCACAAGCGTTTCAATAATTTCGCTCGCCACGCCCAGCTGAGAAAGAATCGCCAAAAAAGCAAACAGCCAAATAGCCCATTTAACAATGCTTCCTAAAAACCGGTGAGAACTGACATCCATTTTTCCTACTACTACTTCCACCAACTTTTCAGAAAAATCAGCCATCACCGCCGCTACGATAAAAATAGCGGCAGCCACCAATAAATTCGGCAACCAAATAACAATTGCCCTGAGGAAATCAGCGAACTGACTTAAATTGAGAATCTCCGCGCTGACCAGCAAAAAAACAATGACCAAAACCCATTTTATGACCGCCCCGATAAAATCGGATATAGTCATCCCAAAATCCGCTTTTTCCAAGGCATTCTCCCATTTTGTGTGCTTAAAAATACTATCAAACCTCAGTTTTTTAAGAATCGCTGCTATAATTTTACCCACCCAAGAAGAAATAAGCCAGCCCAAGATAAAAACCAATAAAGCGCCGACAATTTGAGGAATAAATGCCAGAAATGAGCGCCAAAGATTTTGGAATGCCTCAATGGTAATTGAAGACCAATCTTGAACCATAATTTTTAAAAATTAATTTTTATTTTAAACCGACCTTTGGATTAGAAAAATTCGCCTTGTTTCCCGTTTTTTTAATTATTTTGTTTATCTCCTATTATATCAAATTATATCAAAAGAAAGGACTAAAGAAAAACTTTTTTCTCTCCGTTGTGGAAAACTTTTCTCCTTTATTTATTTAACTTTAACTAAATTTTTAGCACCGATTGCTTCTTTCTTTAACCACCAATTTATTCTGCCGCCGGTAATCAACGTGATAAATTTTCTTAATTAATCTTGGAGAAATAAAATCTCTTTGAACCTTTTTGACAATCCTGTTATCTTCTGCCCGATAAATTTGCCTCTTTTCGCTAATTTTGTAAAGCTCTTTTGCCCGTTGCTCTCTTATCCTCTTTGAAAGCGGCAAAAGCTGGCCACCTCCGCCCAAACAGCCGTGAGGACAAGCCATCACCTCCAGATAATCATAAGCCCCCGGCTCTTTCTCTACTTTTTTTAAAAGTTCAACAGCGCCGGTTAAATTATCCACTGCCGCCATTTTTAATTCCCTCTCCCCTATTTCAACAAACGCTTCCCTCATTTCGCCTTCTTTGAATTCTCTCATCCCCCAACCGGTTAAATCCCAATCGGTTAAATGATAATAAATCATTCTTGCAATTGATTCTATCTCCCCGCCGCTTACTTCGTAAATTAGGCCGGCGCCGCTTGAAATGTCAAACGGCTTGTCTGGTTCTTGCGGCTCAACAGTCGCCGGATTAATTTTATGTCTAGACAAAAGACGGACTAATTCGCGCGCGCTTAAAACATAATCAACCGGCTTTAAACCGTTAATTTTCAACCCTTTTCTTCTTATTTCATCTTTGGCGGCAACACAGGGATTTACCGAGATAACTTTAATTTTTTTAGGGTTAATTTTTTCTTTCTTTGCCCAAAAAGTTTTTATCAAACCACCCAAAACAAGATGAGGCGAACGGAAAGGACTTAAATAGGGAATAAATGCAGGGAAATAAACCTCTATGAATTTAACCCAAGACGGACAAAACGAAGAAAAAATTGGTAAAATGCCGCCTCCCCGCCGCCATCTTTTTTCCAACTCTTTTGCTTCCTCAACAGCAACAAAATCGGCGCCCACTGAAATATCAAAAACTTTCTTTGCCCCTAACCTCTTCAACGCTCCTACCAATTTGCCAGCCGCCGTCAGCCAATCGTTCAAACCAAATTCTCCGCCAATAGCGGCCACTATTGAGGGAGCAAACTGGATAATAATTGCCTTGTCTTTCTCCCGAAGCAGATTATCTATCTTCTTAAGCTCCTCAAATTCGCCCACTTCTTCAAAAGCGCCTGCCGGACAAGCCAAAAGACATTGGCCGCACAAAACACAGCTTTTCTTTTTTGAGGGAAGCACCTGAAAAAAATTATTTCTCTTTTTTATTTCCAAAAAACCGATTCCCTCTTTCTCGCATACCTCTACGCAATTACGGCAATCAAGACATTTTGAAGTATCAAAAATAAGCGCGGCACCGAATTGGTAAAACGGGAAAGATTTTTTTCTGTCAGAAAAACGGGTCATTTCCCCGCCAATTTTCTCTTTTAATTCCAAAAGGCGACAATCATGCCGCCAAACGCAATCATCGCACTCTTCGCGGTGTTGAGAAAAAATCAGTTCTAAATTGGTTTTTCTTAACTGGTTAAGTTGGGGAGAATTAATTATCACTCTCATCCCATTTTCGGCTAAAGTGGAACATGCCGGATAAAAACCCTCTTTGCCTTCAATTTCCACAATGCACAAACGGCAGTTTTCTTTCACTTTCAGGTCCGGATGATAACAAAGCGAAGGAATATCTATTTTGTTTTCCCAAGCCGCTGCTAAAATAGTTTGCCCCTGTCGGCAAAAAATTTTTTTATTGTCTATAAAAATTTCTATTTCCTTCTTTTCTTCTTTATTTTTTTCTTTTTCAGCCATAAAAGTCATAAATAAGAATAATTAGTTAAACTAAAAAATAATCATTATAATCATTGTTCCAAAAAATCAAATTTCTCCAAGAACCCTCGCAAAGACAGCCCAGCGCTTTTCCCCAAATTGCAAAAACTTGTTTTTTGCAGCGCCAAAAAAATTTCTTCAAAAAGCGCGCGGTCAATTTTTTTGTGATTAATCGCTTCGGCTAAGCGAAAAATACCTTCTCGGCACGGCACACATTTATCACAATTATTTCTGATAAAAAAATCCAGCCATCGCTTCATTAAAACAAAAAGGTCGGTTTTCTTCCGTTTAAAAATAATCACTGCCCCGCTGCCGCCGGGCTCCTCCTCAAGCTCGTCGGGCAATAAAATTTTCCCTGCCGCACCGCCGCCCGCCTGAACAAAAAAATCAAAATCAGGTAGATTATTTGTTTCTTCCAAAATTTGCCGGACCGAATAATGCGCCGGCAACTCAAAAACACCTTTATTTTTCACCTTGCCACTAATGGAATAAAATCTGGTTTCTTTATATTTCCCTTCCGCCACTCTGGAAACATAATAAAAAGTTTCTACATTATTAATTAAGGTTGGACAACTAAAAAGCCCGCGCTCGGTCGGATAAGGTGGTTTTTTCCGCGGCAGAGGCATTCTTCCTTCTATGGCTTCCAGTAAAGCGGTTTCTTCGCCAGCAAGATAGCCAGATGGTTTTTTAAAAAGGCGAATGGGTAAATCACCAATAAATTTTTTGAGTTTTCCCCCAAACTTTTTATAATAATCTTCCCGAAGATATAAATAAGCCAAAACCGCACCCGTTGTTTCAAGGCCTAATTTAATTCCTTTCACCACTTCCGCGGGATAATTTAAAAGGAGGAATCCATCTTTAAAAACGCCGGGCTCGCTCTCAGCCGCATTGCAAATAACATATTTCTTTTGTCCCTCTTTTCTTCTCACTGCTTCCCATTTCAAACCAACCGGAAATGCCGCCCCTCCTCTTCCCTCCAGCCCGCTTTCCTTTAATTTTTCAATTATTTTTCCGTCGTTCATCTTCACTAATTCTATTGTAGCAGAATTTTTAAATGTTTTAAGAAAAAGAAAAAATCCCGACACACTTTAAAAAACCAATCCTAAAATTATATTTTAATAAAAATAAAACAACGACAAAAAATTTTGTCAAAAATAGCCATGTCCCGCATATGGCAGGACCCAAAAAGCCCGGCTTTACCGGGCTTTTTGGGTCGCCTTCTGTCGCCCTGCTCTTTGTGTCCCCTGCTTCTCTCTTAATCCTTCACCTTCAATCTGGAATCCAAAACCTCTTTCCCCAAATAAACTTCTAAGACACTGAATTATTTTTTTATTTCTTCCGGTTTCCCTTCAGCGGTTATTTTACCTCTTTCCATAGCAATAACCCAATCAGCAATTTTTAAACTAAAATTCAGATTATGCTCAATTAAGAAAATTGTTTCTTTTTGCTTTTTTAATTTGAGGACTGCTTGCCAAAGCAAAGAATGAAATCCCAAAGAAAACAAAATAGCTAATTCAATATGGTGGACCCAAGGAGATTTGAACTCCTGACCTTCCGGATGCAAACCGGATGCTCTACCAGCTGAGCTATGGGCCCTTTTTAAAATTTTAAATTAATCTCATCTTTATAAAGATTAAAAGATATCCGCGACACAACTTTATTCTTCTCTAATTTTTTAAATTTAAAACGGCCAGAAATAAAAATAAATTAAAGCAAAAAATAAATAGAGTGCTCAAACTAAACGAGTTCAAACTTTCTCTATCATCTTACCAAATTTAATTCCTAAATCAAGGAGAAAAAATCTCAAACGCTAAAATTTAGCAGGCGGGACTTCGCCCCGCCTGCTTTTAAAAATTTCTCACTTGATTCTTTCGCTCGCCGGCCTTCGGGGCGGGCGGGGCGGAAATTCCTCTGAGAGCGAAGAAAATTTAATTTTCTCTAATAAAGAATAAAACAGTTCGTATCTGAAACTACGAGTGGGCGACGAAGGAATCGAACCTTCCACTTCTGTCTTATCAGGACAGCGTTCTACCACTGAACTAGTCGCCCTTTTCTTTTTAGTCCCGCGCGCAAATAACCGACACTTTCTTTAATTTAATTTTATTATTTCTAAGAATCTAAGTCAACAAAAAACTCTTTCAAACCAAAAAGAGTTTTTAACAAGAGTTCCGCTGAATTAATTTTTGTTTCTTTGAGTTGCCCTGAACGGAGCCGATTATTTAAGGATTTTCGGCTAACACCCTAAAGGTTGAAAACAGAATTCTCAATTTTCAACCTTTGACGACCTTCTTTTAAAAGTAAGAAATGATCTATCGACAGCTTCCGCTACCGATGCCTTGTTACGACTTCATCTTGGTCATTAGATTTACCTTGGGCCCCGTAAACGAGGACTTCAGGTACCCCTAACTTCCCTGATGTGACGGGCGGTGAGTACAAGAGTCAGTGACATATTCATCGCGGCGTGGCTGATCCGCGATTACTAGCGATTCCGGCTTCACGGGGTCGAATTGCAGACCCCGATCCGAACTGAGACCAGTTTTAAGGGATTGGCTCCACCTTGCGGTTTGGCAACCCATTATACTGGCCATTGTATCACGTGTGCAGCCCAGGACATAAAGGCCATGCTGATTTGGCATAGTCCCCACCTTCCTCCGCGTTGTCCGCGGCAGTCCCTTATGACACTTAAAACATAAGGCAGGGGTTTCGCAGGTTTCCCCATTTAAGGGAGCATCTCACGACACCTGCTGATGACAACCATGCAGCACCTGTGTTAAGTGCCTTGCGGGGCCCCGACTTTCGTCAGGGTTTCACTTAACATGTCAAGCCCTGGTAAGGTTCTTCGCTTATCGTCGAATTAAGCCACGTGATCCACCGCTTGTGTGACTCCCCGTCTATTCCTTTGAGTTTTAACGTTGCCGCCGTACTTCCCAGGCGGGACGCTTAACGCGTTAGCTTCACCAGTGAAAGGGTCGACACTTCCACCAGTTAGCGTCCATCATTTAGGGCGTGGACTACAAGGGTCAATTTATAATTTGCTTATTGCAAATTTTTCTCCAATTACTTGAAGGATCGGACTATATCATTTTCTGAAGTATTGCCATTTGGATTTTTTCTCAATTACATATTTTCTAATAATTGTCTGAGAAAAACCCGTTAATTGACTGACTTCAGAAATCCAGCGTTGTTGTAATTGGGAATCTGTGTAAAGAAGAATTACTTTGGGCAACATTTCTTTCACTTTCACAAACGGCAAAATAATTCTTAAAAACTTCTTTAATTCTTCGCTTGCTCGCAGCCATAAACGATAATACTCTACTTCCTTTCCGTCTCTCCTTCTTTTAATTTTCCCAAGATGTACATTTATCCTCCAAACAACTTTTAAATACCTCGCTAAAATCTCTTGCTCTTTATAAGAAAACCGGTCAGTGCAAAAAACTCCTTTGCGTCCATTGTTAATAATTGAACCGCTATCTAACCACCAAACCGCTAATGACAAAAGAGACATTTGATTCAGCCATTTGCGTCTAATTGCCAATTTGTTTTTCTTATGCGTCAACTTATAAATTTCTGTCAAAGCGGGTAGAGCTAAACTTTGGTATCTTAACATTTCTCCTTCTAAACCATTCTTTTTCTGTTCCCACCAACAAGATTCAGAAGAAATTTCTTTTAATTGCTCAACCTTCCAGAAAAAATATTCTTTTTGGCGAATCAAATGACGGAAAGAAAATTGAGCATTCTTCTCTGGTTTTCTAATCTTTAGCGAACCGTTGCCTAAAAGTGAGCCCAAAATAATTTCTTTACATTGATCCGACAAAAATGATTTTTTAATCATTTTCTATCTTTCCCACTCAAAAGAAATTAAATTCGCTTTTGAGTTTAATTACATAGTCTCTACGGGGTCAATTCGCTTAAGGCGAATGACTTCCCTCGGGATTACCCACCAACAAATGGGCTCCCCCGATATAGCCGGATGCCGCAAACCAAATTAAATTTGGTTCACGGCTCCATACTGAAATAATTTCAGCACGGAGCGCATCCCGATGTCACCATCGGGAGGGACACCCTTCGTTCCGTTTATTTGGAGCCGGAACAGGATTTATCTAATCCTTTTTGCTCCCCACGCTTTCGCCAATCAGCGTCAGGAACGCCCCAGATAGCTGCCTTCGCTTTCGGTGTTCCGCACGAGATCAACGGATTTCACCCCTCCACCGTGCGTTCCGCTATCCTCTGACGCCCTCAATTCCGCCGGTTTTCCTTGCGTTTCCAACGTTAAGCGCTGGAAATTTGACAAAGAACCTAACGGAACGCCTTAAGGCTCTTTACGCCCAGTAAATCCGGATAACGTTCGGGGCTCACGTCTTACCGATGCTTCTGGCACGTGATTAGCAGCCCCTTATTCCTGCCATACCGTCACCCGAAGGTTCTTCTGGCAGAAAAGCTCTTTAAACTCCTAAGAGTTTCTTCGAGCACGCGACGTCGCTGGATCAGGCTTTCGCCCATTGTCCAAGATTCTCGACTGCAGCCACCCGTAGGTGTATGGGCCGTGTCTCAGTCCCATTGTTGGGGAACGCGCTCTCACGCCCCCTACCCGTCATCGCCTTGGTGAGCCATTACCTCACCAACAAGCTGATAGGACGCGGGCCTATCCCATTCCGGCTTGCGCCTTTACCCATTCTGCTTTTCAACAGAACGGGACCATCGGGAATTAGCTCCGCTTTCGCGGAGTTATGCCCGTGAATGGGGTTAGTTCCCACGTGTTACTAACCCGTTCGCCGCTACTTGCCCTTTTGACTTGCGTCAAAAGGGCAAGACGCTCGACTTGCATGCCTTATCCACGTCGCCAACGTTCATCCTGAGCTAGGATCAAACTCTCAAAAGAAGTTCCCTTTCTCCGTTTAAATAAACGGAAAAAAGGAAAATGACTTTCTGCTTTTTGGCAGAAAATCACCGTTCAAGGCAACTCAAAAAAACAAACAAATTGAATCTTCTATTAAATTGGAAAGGAACAAAACTATTTTAATTCTACTTATCCAAATTCTTCTGTCAAGTGCCTTTATTCCCACTTTAAAATTGAATTTCTGCTCTTATATTTATCCCTACCTTCCTTTCTATCCTAAGCCGAGACCGGGGCTCGAACCCGGAACCTTTTGTTTACAAAACAAATGCTCTACCATTGAGCTATCTCGGCGGATTTTTTATTTCTTTTCCTTTATCTTTCTCCAATAATCTTCTGAAAAATCAGCTTTCTTCTCCACCTTTTCCTTTAATAAATGGCGCGCCGCTAATTCTTTTAGCCCGCTAATTTTTTCGGAGAATATCTGCCGGGTTGTCTTCTGGAGAAAAAACCAAAAACGTCCCATTTCTTTTTTCGCTTCCTTTTTAAAAAAACAAAAGAATTTTGAAAAAGAAAATATTTCTCCTCCTTCCTTAAAATGAGAAACATCTAAAGCCCTGAGAGCAGACGTTTTTTTTAAAACTATTACCGCCATTCCTGCTAAACTCCCCGTAAAAATTATTTTGGCAAAAAGAAGGATAATCATTATTGTTTAAATTTCAAACCGAACAAACTTCCCTATTTCAATTTTCTCGCCTAATTTAACGGTGTATTCATCAAGCAAATCCTTAATTGTCTTCGTTGAATCTTTTATCCAAACCTGTGAAATCAAAGAAATTTCTTTTTTATATTTATCCAACTTCCCCTCAATAATACTGGCTATTATTTTCTCCGGCTTACCGGAATTCTCAAATTGTTTCTCGTAAATTTTTCTTTCACCATCCAAAAATTCTGCCGGAATTTCTTCCGGCCGGACGAAAAGCGGCTTAGCCGCAGCAATCTGCAGACAAAGCTCATGCGCCAATTTTTTAAAATCAGTTGATTTTGCCACAAAATCCGTTTCACAAAATAATTCAAGAAGAACTCCTAATTTATCTCCGGGATGAACATACGCCGCCACTAATCCTTGCGCTGCTGACCTTCCTTCTTTGCCTTTAATCATCTCTTTCCCTTTTTCCCGTAAAATCTTTTTTGCTTTTTCAAGGTCGCCTCCCCCTTCTTCCAATGCCTTTTTACATTCCAACATTGAAATACCGCTTTGTTCACGAAGCTGTTTAAGTTGTTCTAAACTAATCTTGGACATATTATATTACTTATATTACATTACCTTACCTCTATTATTTATTTATATTTATTTAATTATTTTTATTTAATTATTTTTATTTAATTTTATTTAATTATTTTTATTTTTTATGATGAAATTATTCTTGCGACGATTGCGCTATTTATTTCTACTATTACTATTATCTATTATTTACGTTCCTGCCCTGATGAACGAACAGCCTGAATCGTTTCTTTTATTTTTTCTAAAACATATCTAACCGAACTTATCGCATCATCATTTGCCGGGATAGGATAATCCACCATTTCGGGGTCTACATTGGTATGAACAAGAGCAACCGTCTTTACCCCCTTTCTTTTTGCTTCTTTAAGACAGGAATGGTCTTTTTTTAAATCGCAGATAAAAACCACTTCTGGAATTTTCCCCAAATTTTTAATGCCCCCGAATTTTTTTTCTAAAGCAGCCAATTCTTTTTCCTTTCTGGCTTTTCCCTTTTTGGACAACTGGTCAAAGAAACCTTCTGCTTTTTTTCTTTCAAGTTCTTTAAGATGCTCTAACCTCTTAGCAATAACATTAAAATTAGTAAAAACTCCGCCTACCCAACGCTCAACAATATAAGGAGCGCCGCAAGCCTCGGCTATTTCTTTTACCACGCCTCTTAATGGCGGCTTTGTCCCTACAAACATAATCTCCTTCCCTTCCCTAACCAGCGTTTCAATAAAATTAAGCGCTTCTTGTAATCGTTCTCTGGTTTTCTCAAGGTTAATGATATGAACGGTATTTTTTATTCCAATCACATACTTCTCCATCTTCGGATGAAGACGCGAGACCCGATGACCCAAATGAATTCCAGCCGCCGCCATCTCTTCAATTGTTTTATCAATGGCCGCACTGCCTGCCTCTTCTTTTTTTACGCTAATTTTCTTGACCATAAATAATAAATTAATTTTGCTGGAATAAATTTTAAACTAATTAAAACAAATAAAACAAACCTTTAAAGTTTATTTATTGCTTCGCCCCTTTTTCTGCTCTAAACGCTTTTTAAATTTTTCTACGCGGCCCGCCACATCAACAATTTTCTCCTTGCCTGTATAAAAGGGGTGGCAATTCGCGCAAATCTCTGTTTCAATAAATTCTTTGGTAGAGCCAATTTCAAAACTTGCTCCACAAGCGCAATGGACCTTGGCTTTTTTAAAATATTGGGGATGACTATCTTTTTTCATAGATTGTTTGATTAAAAAGGCGGCGGGGACAGCGCTTTAAAACATTCAAAAAATTAACTTCCCTTTAAGACGCTTCTCTCCCCTTTCCGCTTTTGCCCATTATATATTTTTACTCTTGAAAAATCAAGAAGAATTAATTAAATTATTATTTAAGCATTATTTTAAACAAAATAAAGCAAAAAGTATGCCATCTGTCCATTCTATAATTTTAGAAATTCGCGCCGGCGCCGGCGGTGAGGAGGCCTCTCTTTTCGCCAAAGACCTTTGCCGGATGTATTCGCGGTATGCTGATGCGCAGGGTTGGCAAAAAGAAATTTTAGACGAAAATTTTTCGGAAATCGGCGGACTAAAACAAATTGTCTTAAAAATAACAGGAGAAAACGTGCTCCAAAAATTGAAAAATGAGGCAGGGGTACATCGTGTCCAACGGATTCCCGCTACTGAAAAAGCGGGCAGAATCCACACCTCTACTGCCTCAGTGGCTGTTTTAACAATCCCTTCGGAAACAGAAATAAAAATCAACCCTTCTGAAATAAAAATGGATTTTTACAAATCTTCCGGCAAAGGCGGCCAAAATGTTAACAAAAGACAAACTGCCATCAGAATTACCCATTTACCCACAGGAATAGTTGTTACTTCTCAAACCCAAAGAAATCTTGAGCAAAACAGGCAGAATGCCCTCAATATTCTCCGCGCCAAACTTTTTGAGAAAGAACAAATAGCCAGACAAAATGAATTAAGCGAAGAAAGAAGAAACCAAATAGGTATGGCACAAAGGGCAGAAAAAATAAGAACCTATAATTTTCTCCAAGACCGCGTGACCGACCACCGCATAAAAAAATCTTTTCACAACATTGAAAAAATTATGGATGGCGATTTGGAGAAAATAATCCAAGCGCTTGAGGCAATAAAATAATTTTTAAACCTGTCCTCTCTTAATGCCAAACCATCTCTTTTCTGTGAAATCTATTTTAAAATATCGTTTTGCTCAGCTGCGGGAAAGTAATTTAAGAGAATCAATTTTAAAATCGCCACCAAGATTATTTCAAAATCCCCCTGTCCACATAATCCTGAAATTGGTTCGCGTATTTCATTATATTAGAGACATAACTGACCCCGCCGCTTATCTGACAAGTCAAAGTAAGCTTATCTGTGCCGCAAAGATAAGCGCGCGCCGCGCCAATTTCTTTCGCCTCAATCTGGGAACCAGCACCCCAATCAGATAAATAAAGCCCGGCGGCCAAAAAAGCATCTTTTACCCGCCAGGGACTAGCCGGTTTCTTAGCCGTTATTTTCTCTACCCTTTCTTTATAACCCGTCTTAAGCCAGGTCTCCGGCATAAACTGTGCCGGCCCCATTGCTCCGCCCCACTGAATCTTTCCGTTGCCTACCGCACAAGAAACAGGTGTTGTTTGCGGATTCAATCCTAACTCTTCGGTAATTTCCAGAAAGAATGGCCAATGCCTCGATGGCATTACATCTTTCCAGCCTATCTCGGGATGACGACAAAAAGCGGCGCCGGCGCAGTTGCATTGCCCTACATTATTACCAATATCTGATTCCACTTTCAAAAGCCCTAACAAAAAAGCGGGTCTTACTCCTGTGATTTTTTCCACTTCTACTGCCAAAGAATACGCTTGTTCCAAAGTTAACGCTTCTGCCTCTGAGACCTGGGCTAATTCAAAAATTTTCTTTCTGATTTCCTGAGCTTTTGCTTCGGTTTCCTTAAGATATTTCTGGTAAAGCGCTTCCTGCCCTTTGGTTTGTTTTAAAAGAGCATCTTTTTGTCTTTTCAGATTTTCATTTTCTTCCTTCTGCAAATTCACCATAATTTGGGTATTTTCCAAATCAGTTTTTTCCGCTATCATCAAATCTCTTTGTTCCTCTAAAGAGCTTTTTAACCCTTTAATATCGGCTATTACCTTTTGCATTTCTAAATTAAGTGAATCCAAAGCCACAAGGTCACCAAAAAAATCGCTGAACTTTTCGCCACCTAAAAATGTTTCTATCAAAGATTCCTTATCCTCTTCATATCTCAACTGCAACAAAGAAGAAAGCTTGCTTTTTAAATCGTTTATTTTAGCGGAAGTATTATCTATTGATTTCTCTGTATCGCTAATCTGAAAATTAAGATTTTTAATAATCAAATTGTTCCTATAAATATTGTTTTCAAGGCTTTTTATTTTAGTGGTCAATCTTGCTATCTCGTTTTCTAATGTTTTCTTCTTGTTTTTTATTTCAGAAATCTCGGCTTGATATTCTTCCGATTTCTGTTGATAATATTTTTCGCAATTTTCCAAAATCTGGCGGCACTGGAAGAGGCCGACTTTTTCGCATTCTTTATCAAGATTCTTCATAAAAGAAGAACAAACCTGAGAAATATCCTCGGCAAAAGAAAGTAAAGGCAGAAGAAAAATAGAAACCGCCAAAACCAAAAATAACAGCTGGGAGTTTCTCATAAATTGCCTTAACTAATTAAAAAAGATGTTTTTCAAGCTCTTTTTGCGCTCCAAAGAATTAAGCTGTGGCAAACGAAAACTATTTTTTCTCTTTACCGTCTGAAGTTTTTGTCTCCGCCGCTTTCTCTCCTTCCTTCACCGCTTCTTCGCCCGCTAATTCTTTCTCCTCTTTCGCTGGCGGCACAACTAAGGCGATAATATCGTCTTTGTCCTTTAAAATGGTAATCCCTTTTGGTACAACCAAATCTTTGACAAAAATCTTATCTTCAAATGTTTTAAGTTTGCCCAAGTCCACCTTAATCTCATGGGGCAAATGGCGCGCCAAACCTTTAACCTGAACTGACTGAGTTTCCTTAAGCAAATTACCGCCTCCTTTCACAGCCGGCGCCTCTCCTTCAAAAACTAAAGCGACTTCCGCCACCACCTCTTTACTCACAGAGGGTTTAAAAAATTCCACATGAGAAATTTTGTCTGTGAGCGGATTTTTGGCTATTTGGTGGATAAGCACTTCAAATTCTTTTCCTTCTATCTTTAAACGAATCAAAGAACTTTCGCCCGCTTTCTGGAAAACCTCCTCAAATTCTTTTTCTTTCACCTCCAGAGGTATTCCTTCTTCAATCCCCTCTCCATATAAAACAGCAGGTAAAAGACTCTTTTGTCTTAATTCTTTTACTTTCTTACCTCTTTTTTCTCTTTTGACGGCTGTTAAAGAAAGCATATTTTTTATTTAAATTTAAATTTAAATTTAAATTTAATTTTAATTTTTATTTACCTACCTAATTTTATTTATATTTTATTTATTGTCATTATTAGGAATCATTTATGCCGCCTTTCCGGCAATTCTGTTCTCGTCGTAATAAGTAAATTCTGTTTGGGCTCTATTTTTTATTTTTTTATTTTATTTTTATTTTTTTATTTCTTATTTTTTATCCGCTTAATCTAAAATGTGAATGCATTGCATCGGACAAACTTCTGCGGCTTCTCTGGCACAACCGGCTTTCGTTATTTCCAACTCCTCAATCTCTTTTTTAGCATTGAACCGAGATTTTTTCAAATGAGATTTACCATCAGCGGCTCTTTCAAAAAAATCGGGACAAACCGACTGACAGGAACCGCAACCGATACATTTTGTTTTTTCCAAAATTATTTTCATTTAATTATCTTTTTAATAAATTTAATTTAATAAAATTTATAAATTTGTCTGTTTCGTTCTTTTCCTCACTTCTATACTATCCTATTTCCAGGCAGAAGTCCAATTAAAACGCCCCATACCTAACGCTTCTCACAGCCCTCTTTATAGCTTAATATAAGCATTTTCTTAAAACACTCCAAGAAGTAAGAAAAAATAAAAAGAGCAAAAAATACACCTCTTTTCTGATGATTTCTAAGAGAAGCGATTTAGTTTCTCAACGACAAGAGGAGCCAGAAGAAACCTTTGTTTTTACTACTTCCACCTTCAAGAAATCAGAAATTTCTCCCTTTTCCAATAAACCTCTTTTAGCCCCCATCTGCATCAGACAGGAAGAAGCATTAGCTGTACCAAGCTGTATGCCATACGCTATATCTTTTTTCCGAAAAATCCCGCAGACAAAACCGCTCGCAAAAGCATCTCCTGCTCCTGTTTTTTCAACAACTGCTGTCTGGGGAATGCCTGCCTCATAAAAATATTCGCCGTCAAAAACCAAAGAACCATTCTTTCCTTTGGTAACTACGGCTATTTTAGAACCTAAACCGATGATTTTTTCCGCTATCTCAAACGGTTTATCTGCCCCTATCCCCGTTAACCAAGCCGCTTCTTCAAGATTTAAAATTAAAATCTCTATTTTTTTTAAAATCTCCTCTTGTCCTGTTCTTATTAATTCTAATTGGTCTTCCCCCGGATTTGCCGCCACTTTAATTTTATGAGCATAAGCAAATTCCACCAAAGGATGGAAAAGACGAGCCGCCTCGCCATTCAAGGGAGCAAGGTAAAACCATTTGGCTTTTTTTATTTTGTTCCAAGGAATATCTTTTTCCTCCCAAAAGTGGCAAGCGCCTGTCTTAATAAAAATTGTCCTTTCTTTTTCCGGAAAAGAAAGAACAAAGGAAGAGGCGGTCAGCTGTTTTCTCTCTCTCTTGATTAAAGTTGTGTCTACCTTAAATTTCTTCAGTTCTCTGGTTATTTCCTCGCCATTTTTATCTTTACCCACCTTCCCGCAGTACGCCGCCTTCAAACCCTGCTTAGCAAAAGTGCAAGCCGCATTGGTCCCGCCGCCACCGCTTGCTGATTCCAGCCGCTCAATAAAAATTTTTGAGCCAAAAGGAAAACAAATCTTTTTCTGCCAAGAAGACGCTCCGTTCTTTATTTCATAACTGCCCTTTTCTAAAAAAAGAAAAATATCTTTTGTTGCCGACCCAAAAGTTATAATGTCATACTTCATAGGTTTTATAATCAACAGTCAACTCCTCGCCTTTTTTAATTTCTCTTAAAGCAATAAATACAGAACCGCCATCAATTGTCTTCAAGTTGGGAGAAGATGAACTGTTGAGAAAAAAAGAAATATCAATCCCATTCAAACCGCATTCGGGCAGGAAAACAGTCCCGTCTTTTTCAAAGCCAAAAAAATCGTCAATCATTTTCAAAACAGCGCCGTCCAGATGCTTTAATTCTTCCATTTTAAATTTATACCAACGGCGCCTCTCTAACCCCTTAAAAGGATTGGTCCCTGCCGGGATATTCCTTACGGCGAAGACGCCTACGCCGTGAATTTTAGAGGGACCTAACCGGCAATAAGTATTCTTTAACTTTGCCAGAATTTTCTTTTTTGCCTCTCTCATAAATCTTTTATTTTTCCTTTATTCTATTGCTTTATTCTATTTTATTCTATTTATTCAGATTATTTTAGATTTTAGATTATTTAAGATATCCCCATGTTTGTAACTTATCAGAGTCCTGGAACCATTTTAGCCCAATATCAGTGCGATAATACATATTTTGGAGAACAATATTCTTAATCCTGTTATACGCCTGCTTTCTCGCTTCTTCTACCGTATTGCCCGAACCGGTCACCACCAAAACATACCCTGACTCTCCTGCCACGCACCAGACATTGTTTATCATCTTCACATCTCCCAAATGAATGCCTTCCAAATTCGGTTTTTTAAAAAGGATAGATAAATCACGATAAATAAAGATTTCGTTCTTATCCTCATAGGGGAAAGGAGGAACTACCACGACTACACCGACCTGAAAACCCCTTTTTGTTTTTAATTCAAACTTTTCATGTTTAGCCAGGCTATAGAGGAAAGCGCCCATCTCAGAAGAAATCCCTTCCATTTGAATGCTAATAGTGGGATAGCCAAATCTGGCTGTAAATTCAAGCGGATAAATCCCTTTAGAGTTAGCGATACAATTTAAATCAATATATCCCACATAACCGCTCTTTTTAAGCTCTTCTTTCATCTTAAAAAGGGTGGTGTTAAAAATTACATTTGGTTCAGACCAATACATTAATGTGCCCATTTCGCCGGTATAAGGCCCAATATCTCCCGGAAATAATTTTTTATGTTCAAAATTAACATTAATGGGATAAATAAAATCTTCCCCGTTAAAAAAAGCACCAACCGCCACTTCCACGCCAACCGCTCTTTTCTGCAGTTGGAATTTTTTTATTTTTTTTGCCCACGCCTTTTTATTTTGCTCCAAAATCTCAATCAGGTCTTTTCCGTCTTCTTCTTGTCCCAAAAAAAGAATCCCTTTTTGCTCCGAAGAAATTGTCCCGGACGGTTTAAAAACATAGCGTTCCGGATTCGCTTTAATAAAATCTATCGCTGAATCAAAATCTTCAAAATCCCAATGGGGCAAGACAACCATACCTGCTTTTTTCATTTCGTTTTGCCCAAACTCCCTATCTTCTTCAAGTTTATCTGTATACTTACTCCCGCCCACCACCATTTTATTTTCGCTCCGCAAAGCATCAGCAATTTCTCCAAAACCGACGTCGTCAAAAACAATCACATCAGCCCAATCTTTATAATCCTCCCACCGCTCTACTTTTTCCAAAAAGCCATCGTAAACATCCTTATCGCTTTCTTCTTTTATAAATACCTTCACCTCATGCCCCTCCTTTTTTATTTGCCAAGCCAAATCGCCGCTTAAACTTTCAAAAGAAACAAACAAAAATTTCTTTGGAGAAAATTCTTTGGTTAACTTATTATTGTTATTATTGTTATTATTGACGTTATTGGGTTTTCCCTCGTTCTCCAAATCAAATTTTTTCTTGGTCTCCATTTTAAATTTATTTTAAATTTTTTATTTTATTAGCTTATAATTTTTTTATTTTACTCCGTTCTTTTTTTAGAGACAAGAAGCCGCAAACCAACTCTTTTAATAAATTTAAATAAAAAAAATTTTGCCGGCAAACGACACCCTCTTAAAATAAATCAAAACGATGTTCTCCAAAAAAGAGGCATCTCCTGCCTTTTTACCGCATCTTGATAAATTTTTTAAAATCCGCCTGACGACGTCCGGCGACGACCACTATCCCTATTAAAACACTTTTTCTTTCCACCCCCCAAAAACCATGCCATCTTTTTTGAAATTCAGCATAGCTTAAATAAACCCTAAAAAGAGAAAAAGGGTCTTCAAAATAAATTTTCTTTTTGTCATAACCGATAACTACTGCATAATGTCCGTCTGCCCAATTATTCTCCCAATCCACCTTTTCTCTTGAAGACCACGCTTGAAGCAAAACAACCACCGGTCGCCCTTTATCTATTTCTTTCTTTATCTGGAGAAGAGAAAGTTTTTTTATTGCCCCTTCCAAACCATACTTCTGCCATATCTTAATTATTCCTGCCGGCGAAGTGCCGCTTTTCTTTCTTGTGCCGGCTATTTTCATTATTTTGTCCTCTCCTACATCTATCCCAAAATAACCTAAAACTGCTTGCGCCGCAGCGGCGCCGCAATCATAATCATAAACCTGACGCACCTGGGGAAAAGATAATATTCTCATCGGTTTTATAAAAAATAAAAATTATCTAAACAATCACAAGACAAACAGCGGTAATTTCTTTTAAGAAGACTTGTTTTGCAGATGAAATTGACTTAATCTCAGCAACGTTTTTACCACACTATCAGGATTAAGAGAAATGGAGTCAATTCCTTCCTCTACCAAAAATTCGGCGAATTCCGGAAAATCCGAAGGTGCCTGCCCACAAATGCCGCAGTATTTTCCTTTTTGGCGGCAAAGTTGAATAATCTGAGAAACCATCTTTTTTACCGCCAAATTTCTTTCATCACCAATCTTCTGGCCCACCGCGCTATCGCGGTCAATCCCTAAAACAAGTTGACTTAAGTCATTAGAGCCAATAGAAAACCCGTCAAAAATCTCTAAAAATTCTTCTGCCAAAACCACATTTGAAGGAATTTCCGCCATAACCAAAACCTCCAATCCATCCTTCCCCCGCTCCAAGCCGGCTGAGCGCATTATTTCCAAAACTTTTCTCCCTTCTTCGGGAGTGCGGCAAAAAGGAATCATTAATTTAACATTTTTAAAACCAAAAACACTTCTCACTCTTTTAATCGCTTCACATTCCATTAAGAAACATGGTTTAAACCTTTCATCATAATATCTGGAAGCGCCGCGCCAGCCCAACATAGGATTCTGCTCAATTGGCTCAAACAATTCGCCGCCAATAAGTTGACGATATTCATTGGTTTTAAAGTCAGAAAACCTGACTATGACCGGTTTTGGCCAAAAAGCGGCTGCAATTTGGGCAATACCTTCGGAAAGTTCTTTAACAAAATATTCCCTTTTGTCTTTATGCTCAAGAGTAATTTCCCTAATCTCTTTTTTAAGCCGTTTGTCTTTAATTTTATTAAAATGTAAAAGCGCTAACGGATGAATCTTTATTTTCTCAGCAACGATAAATTCTTCCCGGGCTAAACCAACACCTTCTTGGGGCAAAAAAGATGCTTTAAAAGCAGATTCCGGCACACCAAGATTAACCATAATTTTTGTCTTTGAGAGAGGCAGCTCCTCCAAGTTATATTTCTTAATAGTATAATTGATTTTGCCCCGGAAAATTTTGCCTACCGCACCACTGGAACAGTCAACGGTAATTTCTTGGCCGTCTTTTAAAATTTTGGTCGCCCGCGCCGTCCCTACCACCGCCGGAATACCCAATTCCCGAGCCACAATGGCGGCATGACAGGTTTTTCCTCCTTCATCGGTAATAATAGCCGCCGCCATTCTCATCAAAGGTAGCCAATCAGGGTCAGTCATTTTTGTAACTAAAATATCTCCTTTTTTAAAGCGGCCGAATTCTGACGCAGCAAAAATTTTTTTTACCCTTCCTACGCCAATTTTTTCTCCTACGGCTATCCCTTCTAAAAGAGGAGGTTTTGTTGTCTCCAATTGGTATTCCTCCAAAACATGAGAAGGTTTAACACTATGAATAGTTTCAGGACGGGCTTGGACAATAAATAATTCTTTTGTCTGGCCGTCTTTCGCCCATTCAATATCCTGCGGCACACCGTAATGCTCTTCAATCTGGCAAGCCCATTGGGCTAAAGTTAAAACTTCGTCATCGGACAAAGAAAACTCTCCTGCTTTTCTTTCTCCTATCGCCACCTCTTTTAAACCGCCTCCTTTTTGATAAATATATTTTTTACTTTTTCTCCCCAAAGTTTTAACAATAAGCGGTTGGCACCCTCCCTTGCCTAAAAATGGCTTGAAAACATAAAATTCATCAGGCGTAATTCTTCCTTTAACAATCATTTCACCTACTCCAAAAATTGAACTGACTAAAACTAAATTAGAAAAGCCGCTTTCAGTATCTAAGGTAAAAATAACGCCGGAAGAAGCCAAATCACTTCTCACCATTTTTTGGATACCAACCGACAAAGCAATTTTTAAATGGTCAAAACCCTTTTCCTCGCGATAAACAATGGCTCGCTCGTTAAACAAAGAAGCAAAACATTTTTTCACCGCCTTGAGCAAATTGGTTTCACCCTTAACATTCAAAAATGTTTCATGCTGCCCGGCAAAACTCGCCGACGGCAAATCCTCCGCTGTCGCAGAACTTCTTACTGCCACATCTGCTTCTGCCATCTGATACTTTTGGCAAAGTCGCCGGTAATTTTCCAAAATTTCTTCTTTCAAATCAACGGGAAATTCTCCTTTTAAAATTAATTCCTTGAGATACTGACTGGTTTTTTTTAATTTTTTTAGATTTTTGGAATTAAAATTTTTAAAAATTTCCTTAAGACGCTGGTTAATGCCGTTTTTCTCCAAGAAATAACGATAAGCCGTCGCTGTCACACAAAAACCATCAGGAAAACGAATACCCTTTGGCGATAAATGTGAAATCATTTCGCCCAAAGAAGCATTCTTGCCGCCCACCAAACCAACATCCGCTTTATTAATCTCGTTAAACCAAAGAATATTTTTTTGCGATTTCTCTGTAATCTCCATAAATAAGTTGTTTCTACATTTTCTATTTTTTAATTTTTTAATTTTTTAATTTTTAATTTTTAATTTTTATTTCTTATTTAATTTTTATTTACTTATCTCTTTATTTTTTATTTTCATTTAACATTATAGCATTATTATTCTTGTTTAAAAAAATTTATTTATCACTTTATAAATATCCCCGACTGACTAAAAATGGGCTGATTCCACAATTCTTTTGATTTCTGGAACAATGTCGGGATTAGCTAAAGTAGAAAGGTCGCCCAATGGCTCACCGCTAAAAATTTTTTTAAGAACTCTTCTCATAATCTTCCCGCTCCGCGTTTTAGGCAGGTCAGGCACAAGATAAATTTCTTTCAATAAAGCAATTGGCCCGATTGTTTTTTTTATCTGCGCTTCTACTTTCTTTCTTATTTCCTCCGCCAAAATCGTTTTCTTCCCTTTTTTAACTACGACAAAAGCAACCGGCACCTCCCCTTTGATTTCATCTTTCTTTCCTACCACCGCGCATTCAGTAATTTCAGGCAAAGCGGCAAGACTGTTTTCCATTTCGCCGGTAGTCAACCGATGACCAGCTACCTTAATCACATCATCAACCCGGCCAACTACCCTGATTAAACCGTCTTTGTCACGATAAGCGGCATCAGCGGTTAAATAGGCTTTCCCTTTGTAGAGCTCCCAATATGTTTCAAAATACTTTTTTGGCCGGCGATAAATCCCTCGCAAAATTGCCGGGACAAAAGGAGGCAAAAGAACCAAATTCCCCTCCTTTCCTTCCGGACAGGACTTACCCTTTTCATCCCAAACATCCATTTTTACGCCCGGAAAGGGTTTTCCGGCAAAAGCCGGCTTAAATGGCCCTATCCCCGGCAGAGAACTTATTAAAATTCCACCGGTTTCGGTCTGCCACCAAGTATCTACCAAAGGACATTTGCCGCGTCCCACTTTTTTAAAATACCACTGCCACGCTCCTTCATCCATCGGTTCGCCTACTGAACCCAACAGCCGCAAATTCTTAAATTTATAGTGAGATAAATCTAAGCCATATCTCTCAAAAACTCTTATCACTGTCGGCGCTGTATAAAAAGAAGTAACTTTGTGCTTCTCAATTATCTTCGCCCAACGGTCCGGAGTGGGAAAATCGGGAACGCCCTCAAAAAGAAGAGTAGTGATGCCGTTTAAAAGTGGCGAATAAACGGCATAGGTATGACCGGTCACCCAACCGATATCAGCCGTACACCAAAAAACATCGCCCTCGCGCCAATCAAAAATCCATTTTCCCGTCCATTTTGCCTGAACGGCATAACCGCCGCAAGTATGGCAGCACCCTTTTGGTTTACCCGTACTGCCGCTGGTGTACAAAATAAAAAGCAAATCTTCTGAAGATAAAGAACGGGCCGGGCAGGACGGCTCTTCCTTTTTAACCAAATCTTCATACCAAAAATCTCTTCCCTTTTCCATCTTGACCCGCCTCCCCATCCTTTTTACCACTATCACTTTATTTATTTTAGTTCCTTTAATGGCTTCATCAGCCGCTTCTTTGAGACGAACCGACCGGCCGCGGCGCCAATATCCGTCAGCAGTAATCAAAATTTTAGCGCCGGTATCTTGCAATCGCGTTTTTAACGCCGCCGGAGAAAAAGCGGAAAAAACAACCGAATGGACAGCGCCGATTCTTGCCGCCGCCAGCATACTTATTATTATTTCAGGAATCATTGGCAAATAAATCGCCACGCGGTCTCCCTTTTTTACCCCCAACTTCTTAAAAGCGTTAGCCAATTTATTCGTTTCCTCAAAAAGTTCCTTATAAGTTAAAATCCGCGGCTTTTCATCCAACGGCTCCGCTTCCCAAATTACGGCTGGCCGCCCGCCCCTCTCAGCCAGATTTCTGTCTAAGCAGTTTTCGGAAAGATTAAGCCGACCTCCCACAAACCATTTAATCTTCGGTAAAAATTCATTTTTCCCCTTTTCCCCTCTCAACGGTTGCGGCTGATTTTCAAAAATTTTCTGCCATTTCTTTCTCCAATAAATTCCTTCGGCTAAACTCCCCCAGAATTTTAAAGGGTCTTTTCCCGCCTTTCCATAAATCTCCTCTACAGCCATCTGCGCCGTCCTTTTCATTTCCGGGCTGGGCCAATAAAGTTCTCCTTTTTTAATAATAAATTTTGGCATAAAATCCGGATTAAATTTCCAAAAGCATAACGATTTCGCCCACTAATCTGCCTTTAAACTGGCATTGTTTTTTAACTCTCCCCACTTCTTTAAATCCGAATTTCCGATAAAGATGAAAAGCCGGCTTATTGGTTTCAAACAAAGAAAGCCGGGCAAATTTCGGTTTCGGCTTTAATTTTTTGGCTGAAGCTAAAATTTTTTTCATCAAAAAACTACCCAATCCTATTCCCCGATAGCCATTTCTAATGGCTAACCTTATCTCAGCCAAGTGGTCAAGACAGCCCTTCAGCGAATAAATTTCTGCCCGCCCCACAATTTTCCCGTCATCTTCTGCCAAAAGAAAAACGTCTTTCCCCTTTTTTATTTCTTGAAGTTTTTTCCGCAATTCCTCTCTTGCCTCTGCTAAAGATTGCTTTTTATTTTCAAGCACTTGCGCTTTTTCTTCAACCAAAGAATTGATAAAATCGCACCATTTCTCCGCCCGCACAAGGTCTTGGGAAGATAACGACCTTATCATAATTTTTTTTCCATTGAAAATTTTTGTTTCCATAATTTTTTTTAAAAAATTTATTTATTTTTATAATTATAACCCAAAAAAAAATTAAAAAAACCCAAACATTTTGGGTTTCTGCTGAAATTTTTTGCCGAGAAATCAGTTTGCTTACTTCCCTGCCAGATAAACTGTTAATTCAGCCAAACGACAGGCATAGCCCCATTCATTATCATACCACGCCAAAACCTTAACCAAACTCCCTTTTACCTGGGTAGAAAGAGCATCAATAACGGCGGAATAACTTTCGCCTTTATAGTCCGTGGAAACAAGGGGCGCTTCTTCTACCCGCAAAATTCCTTTCAAATCGCTTTTCTCTGCTCTTTGTCTTAAAACATTATTCACTTCATCAGCTGTTGTCTTTTTCTTAAGCAAAGCCACAAAATCGGTTATTGAAACAGTGGCGGTGGGCACCCGCAACGCTAACCCATCAAGTTTTCCTTTTAACTGCGGCAAACATTTCTCTACTGTTTTCGCCGCCCCGGTCGTGGTGGGAATAATGTTTAAACCAGCCGCCCGCGCCCGCCGTAAATCTTTATGCTCTAAATCCAAAATCCGCTGGTCATTAGTATAGCTATGGACAGTAGTCATAAATCCCCACTCAATCCCAAATGCCTCATCAAGAACCTTGGCCAACGGCGCCAAACAGTTCGTCGTGCAAGAACCCATTGAAATAAGATAATCTTTTTCGGGACAATAATCTTTTTCATTCACCCCTAACAAATAAGTAGGAACTTCCGCTGATTTAGAGGGGGCTGAAATAATTACCCGTTTGGCGCCTGCCTGCAAGTGTTTGCCCGCACCTGCCGCTTCGGTAAAAACACCGGTGCATTCCAAAACAATTTCCACGCCCAAATCCAGCCAAGGCAATTTAGATGGTTCTTTCTCACAAAAAACCCTTATCTCCCTTTCCCCATTGTTATTCTTAATCACCAACTTATCGCCAACGATTTTTACCTCACCCTCCAAAGCCCCATAACTGGAATCATACTTTAAAAGATGCGCCAGGACTTCCGCCGGCCCTAAATCATTAATCGCCACCACTTCAATTTGAGGATGCTTTTCCAAAATTCGCCGCAAAGCCAACCGCCCAATCCGGCCGAAACCATTAATGGCAACTTTTATTGGTCTTGGCATAAATATTATTTTTGAATTTCCTCAGGAATCTTAATAAGAATAAATGCCTCCTTATTTTGGCAATGATAACTTTTCCCCCTAATCTTCAAGGTTTAAAAGTTCCTTTAATCTCTGCCGGTCAAACCCCACTATTATTTCTTTGTCTATCTCTATTACCGGCACACCCATTTGGCCACTTTTGCGAATAAGTTCTTCCGCCGCCTTCCTGTCCTGCGAAACATCAATTTCTTCAAATGCTATTTTTTTCTCTTTCAAAAAATTTTTGAGCGCCACGCAATAAGGACAGAGAGGTGTAGAAAAAACTTTTATTTTTTTCTCCATATTAATATTTTTCTAACAATTTCTAAAAACTTTTATTTCATTTTTAAATTCTATTGATTAATCTGGTTAACCAGCCCTTCCACTTCTTGACAAACTTCCGCCGGCTGATTCCCGGTTAAACTGCAAATCAAAGCAGTCAGATTCTGTAATTCTTTTTCTTCACCGGAGTTTTCACCCGAACCAACACGAAAATATTTACAGCCCAGCACTAAGGTAGGCACGCCGCCCGTGCTGTATTTTTGGAAAACGGCACTGTCGGCTTCTTTGTCCATATTATCGTGAAAAGAAATCTGCTTTTTAAATTTGTCAGCCACTTTTTGGATAAGCGGATGCTCCCAGCGGCAATGAGGACAGGATTGGGAACCAAAAAAGTAAATTATCGGCTTACCTTCCTCCCGACAAATTTCATCGCTGCTTACCGAAAAAAACCCGAGCGTACTCCCGCTCTCTTTAGCGGTTCCCTTTTTCATTTCCTCCTCAATATTAATTACCTGCGGGAAAAAAAGTTTACCATCTTTGGTTAGATAAGAATCATATTTATTGCCGGCAACTTCCACTTGAAAAGCATAAAGACAGCCCATTTTCTTCACTTCGCCGCTAAGCTTTGCCTCAGCCACTCCCTGTAAAACCTTTTTATTGATAAACTCAAGAAGACGCGCCGATGCCTCTTTAGCCGGCATGCCGCCGAAAACACCGCACGGTTGGAAAAGCCAAAAATAAAAAGCGGCTCCGCCAAAAACCAAACAAATGACCGTTAATAAAACAAACGCCAAATTTTTCCCTTTGATTATCTTTATCATATTTTTTATCATATTTTTTATGTATTTTATGATTAAAATTATTAAATCAAACCTTTCTTAATCTTAACAAAATTTTAGGCATTAAATCAACACCTTTAATCTTCCCCAATCTTCCTTCCTGGCAAGCTCGCTCTGAAAAACGTTCAACTCCGTCTTTGCCATTGCCAAAAATCAACAGCGGCACAGGCAGTAAACAATGCTTTTTGGCTTTTGAAGAAGTAGCGTGGTCAGCCGTGACCACGACTAATGTTTCTTTAAGCGACAAAAGCGGCTTCAAACTTTTGTCTATTTTTTCAATAAATCTTTTCTTCCCCAAAAAATCGCCGTCCTCAGCCAAAGTATCTGCCGCTTTAATATGGACAAAAACAAAATCAAATTTTTTTAAAGCTGCTTTTGCCCCCTTTATTTTCCCTTCCAAATTCGTCTGGGGAAAACCATTCGCGCCCTTCACTTTCCTTACGGTCATCCCCAAAATCCGGGCTATTCCTTGATAAAGCTTCCCGCCGGCAAAACAAACCGCTTTCAATCCATATTTCTTCTTGAAACTCGGCACTTTTTTCAACTGACCAGCGCCGCGCGTCAAAAGGAAATTGGCTGGCTGTTTCCCTTCTTTTCTTCTCTTTTCATTCAAAGGATGATTTTCCAGTTTCTGATGCGCTTGATTTAAAAATTTATTTAAAACTTCGGCTGTAAATTTTGCTTCCGGAGATTTTTCCAGCGGGACAATCCTTAAAATATGGACACCAACCCGACGCGGGTCGCTGTCTGAAATGCGGGCCGAAAGACCTTTTCCTTTTAGCACTATGACGACGCGATGCCCATAAGATTTTTTTACCAAAAACTTCACACCATCTATAACTATGCCATCTAACGATTTAATCAATGCTCTCGTTTCGCTGATTCTGCCAGCCCGCCGGTCAATAATTTTAAAATGGCGGTCAATGGTGGCAAAATTCGCCCGCAAAGCCACATCTCCTTCGGCCAATTCAAGACCAATACCAGCCGCTTCATAAGGGCCTCTGCCTAAAAAATATTTCTGGTAACCAAAAAGACCCAAATGGGCTGTTTCCGAAGTAGGATATTCTTCCCACGGTAATTTGAAAGGCTCCACTAAACCATTGATACCGTTAGCGGCCATAAAATCCAAATGCGGCGTTTTAGCCGCCTCCAGCGGTGTTCCCCCCCCTAATTCTTTTAATGGTTCGTCAGCCAATCCATCAATAATGATTAAAATAATTTTTTTCATATTTTTAACCGTAAAGCGATAAAAGAAGCGCTTCTTATTTAAAAAGCAAAGAAATTATGCCCGCCATTTTCTTCAATAACTAATTGTTTTTCAATAGCTAAAAGACGATTATATTTAGCCATTCGTTCCGGCGGAGCCGGCGCTCCGCTTTTTATAAAATCTGCGCCGCAGCCAACCGCCAAGTCGGCGATAAAATCGTCTTTCGTCTCTCCGGAACGGTGAGAAACAATAATTTGCCAGCCAAAACTTTTGGCTAATCTTGCCGCTTCCAAAGTTTCAGAAACCGTACCAATTTGGTTGGGTTTTAAAATAACTGCATTGCAAATGCCTTCCTTCGCCGCTTTTTTAATTCTAGCTGGATTGGTTACCGTCAAGTCATCTCCAATAACCAAAAGCTCGCTAAAACTTTTTAATTTCCGCCATGCCTTCCAATCGTCTTCGGAAAAAGGGTCTTCCAGCATCGTCAAAGAATATTTTGCCGCCAAGTTTTTATAGAACGCTACCGTTTCCTCTACAGTCATTTCCCGGCCATCAATTTTGTATTTACCTTCTTCATAAAATTCTGAAGCAGCAAAATCAAGATAAAATCGCACCTGACTTAACCAGCCGATTTCCGCGACAACCCGCCTGATAAAATCTAAAGCTTCTTCCGTCTTCTTAAAAGGTCCGCTATAACCGCCTTCCAATCCTTTTTTTACTTTTCTTCTGCCGAATTCTTTTCCCAAAAATTTGCCCAACGTCTGATAAATTTCCCTGCCCATCTGCAAATTTCTGCCAAAATCTTTTTCTTGGGGAACAACCATAAATTCCTGCACATCCAGTTTGCAACCAAAACCCACCGCGTGCCGCTTTCCTTCAATCATTAAAAAGCAAGGTTTGGGCAGACTTATCTTTTTAGCCGTTCCCTGAAAAATTTTTGCTAAATATTGGAAAAGAGACATACCCTCCTGTCTTGCAAAAGCGCGAGAAGCGGCCAAAGAAACAGCCAACAAAGCATTAGCCCCTAAGCGAGACTTATCAGGAGTTCCTTCAAAAGAAATTAAAAATTCGTCCAATTCTTTCTGATTGGCCCATTTTTTCTTTTTAAGAGCGGGCCCTATCACTTCATTAATATTCTTAATTGCCTCTGCCGCTTTTAAACTTTTTGCTTCAAAAATACCCACCGAAGTGCCTGAAGGAACGGCTGCGGGAAAAATTCCCCCCTCCGTTTGCAGCCCCACCTCAAGAGTCAACCTACCGCGTGAATCAAATATTTTTTTAGCTTTTATTTGTTTAATTTCCATTTCCTAACTTCTTATGCCTTATCTTTCATTTTTCATTTTTTATTTTTTATTTTTGTTTTTTTAGAGGTGTTTTTTAAATTGCTTTTTTCTTTCTGAAGGTACTCATAAGCCGCTAAAGCCGCTTTTGCTCCTTCACCAGCCGCTATCACCACCTGTTTCCATTGGCCATCGGTTACATCACCCGCCGCAAAAATGCCGGGGCAGGAAGTTTCACCTCTTGAGTTAATTTTAATTTCGCCGCGCTGATTGAAATCAACCAAGCCCTTTAAAAAACTAACTGAAGGAGACGAACCAATCTGAACAAAAATTCCTTCTATGGGCAACTGAAATATTTTTTTTGTTTTGAGGTCTTCATAAATAATAGCAGTCACTTTTGTTGCCCCCTCAATTTTTTTTACCTTGACGCCCAAATAAACCTCAATTTTTTTCTCTTTTGCCGCCAACTCCTGCAATAATTCATCTGCTCTTACCCGCTCCTTCTCTTCAAAAAGCAAAATATGTTGAGCATAACGCGCCAAATCAAGCGCCGCCTCAAAACCGGCATTGCCGCCGCCTACTACTGCCACTCTTTTATCTTTAAAAAACGGCGCATCACAAATAGGACAATAAGAAACGCCGCGGCCGGTTAATTCTTTTTCACCCGGCACGCCCAAAGAACGCGGCTTTGCTCCGCTGGCTACCAAGACCGCTTTTGCCTTTAATTCTTCACCAGTTTCTAACTTAATTAAAAATTGCCGCTCTTTTTTGGCAAGTAAAACCACCTCACTCCCTTCTTTTATTTCAATGGCAAATTTTTTTAAGTGTTGCTTAAATCTTTCCGCCAAAGCAAGTCCGCTTATCCCCGCAAAACCGGGATAATTATCAACTTCGCTGGTCTTGCCTATCTGACCGATAAAATCTTTGGTAAGAAGAACGGCTTTTATTTTTTTTCTCGCGGCGTAAATACCAGCCGCCACACCGGCTGGGCCGCCGCCAATAATCGCAAGTTCGTAAAGCATAATAAAATTAAATATTCGGGGAAAGCCGACATACCTCATTTTTTCTTATCCTCCTTTTCTCTTCCCTGAAAATTTAATCTAACTTTTTATGCCGCGTCCTCATTTTCCTCGTAATTTTTAAAGATTTTTCTTTAAAAAATCTTTGAGCGTCTTCCCCCACTTCTTGTCTTTAAGGCAAAAGTAAAAATGACTTTTCAGCCAGTCCATTTTCCCGCCGCATTCAAGCCATTCACCATTTATTTCGTAGCCGTAAATTATTTTTCCATCTTTCAACATCAGATTTAAAGCGTCGGCTAAAATTATTTCTCCTTTTTTATTAAACGCCAATTTTCTTAAATAGCCGAAAATTTCCGAAGAGAAAATATAACGGCCGGCAATCGCCAAATCCGACGGCGCCATCTCCAAAGCCGGTTTTTCAATTATCTCTTTTATTTTGTAAAACCGATTAGCAATTTTTTCTACCTTAACTATGCCATAGGAAGAAAGTTTTTCTTTACTCGCCACTTTCTTCAAACCGATAACCGGTTTTTGTCCTGTTTCAAAAATCTTTTCCAGCTGCACCAAAGCCGGCTCATCGCTTAAAAAAATATCGTCCGGGAAAATAACGGCAAAATTTTGTTTTTTGACAAATTTTTTTGCCCTCAAAATCGCTTCGCCATCGCCCCGCGGCGCGGGCTGGAGACAAGAGGAAAAAGAAAGCCCTCCAAATTTTTTCTCCAAATTCTCCAACATCTCCAGAAATTCTTTTGGGCGCCCATTTTCTCTCAAGAAGCTTTCAAATTTCTGATTTTTTCTAAAATAATCCAAAACCGCTTTTTTACCTGCCGAAAGGACAAAAACTGCCCGCCCTATACCGCTTTTTTTTATTTCTTCAACCGCATAGTCAATTAAAGGCAACTCGCCCAAAGGCAAAAGTTCTTTAGCCACCACCTTGCTTAACGGCAAAAAACGACTACCCAACCCGGCTGCCGGAATAATCGCTATTTTTATTCCTTCATTATTGACCATAGAAAATATATTTATTTCTTATTTCTTATTTCTTATTTCTTATTTCTTATTTCTATCGCGAAATCGTTTATGCCGCCTCTCCGGCAATTCTGCTCTCGCAGTGATAAGTAAATCCTCTTTTCTAAGTTTCTAATTCCTATTTTTTATTCCCCTCAAAAAATTCTTCAAGCTTATTTATCTTTTCCTCTTAAAAAAGCCGGCACTTCCCATTCATCGCCATTACCAAACCATTTTTCCTCTTTTTCTTCTTCTGCCATTTCTTTTACTTCCAAGGCAGAACGCCTCATTTTTACCTCTTTTTCTTCTGCCGGAAAAGAAAGAAAAGAAGAACTTTTTTCTCTTTTTTCCTTTTTTAGACGATGACGCTTGCTTTTCCCTTTCGTTTTTTCCCCTTGCTTCTTTCCTTTTTCTTTTTCTGGCAACTTTTTCTGGCGGCTGCTTGTTCCTGCCGAACTAACCAAAGATTTCTCTTCTTCGCGAGATAAAAGAGACGTCTTTTCCTCTGTTAAATTGTCGCCAACACCCAAAAAAGAAATTTTAATTTTTTTGCCAAGCCGCTTGTCTTCTGAAATGCCGAAAATAATTTTGGCGCGGGGACTTAGTTTAAAAATTTTCTGCGCCGCTTCCTCCACCTCTTTCAACCCCAAACCGGCATCGGCAGAGATGTTAAACAAGATTTTTTTGATTTTCGCCGGCCAGATAAAAAAGGGCTGTTCAAAAATACTCTTCATCGCTTCTTCCACGCGGTTTGAACCCCACCCCACTCCGCTGCCGAAGCAAACCGCTTGCCCCTTTCCCTTTAAAATGGTTTTCAAATCGGCAAAATCAATATTAATCACGCCGGGCAAAGAAATTATTTCTGTCAAATCCTTCAAATAATTGATTAAAACCTGATTCATTAAAGAAAGGGATTTTTTAAGGGAAAGTTTTTTATCGGAACGCTCCAAAATTTCTTCATTAGGCAAAACGACCAACGCTGATAAATTTTCTTTTAGTTTTTTTAAACTGTTTCTGGCAAGACGCATTTTCTTTTCTCCTTCAAAGGCAAAAGGCAGAGTAAAAATTCCCAGCGAAAGAATTTTTTGTTCTTTCAAAATCTGCGAGAAAACCAAAGAAGCACCCGAGCCCACTCCTCCGCCCAGACAAGCAACCAAGATAACAAGGTCGTTTCCCTGCACCAATTTTTTAATCTGTTCGGCTGACTTCAAAGCCGCCTGCCCAGCCAGCTCCGTATCCATCCCCGTACCCCAGCCATACGTTTCCTCTTCGCCAAATGGCAAAGTTTTTATGCTCCGCGGCAATCTTCTAAAACTCCGTTGGTCAGTATCGGCTAAAAGAAAAGTCGCCCCGCCTTTTAACGCATTCGCCATCTCCCGAATAATAGAAGCGGCGCCTCCGCCCAACCCAATAATTTTTATTTTAATTTTCCGAGGCCTCTCCAGCGCAAACGAAGACTTTCCCGGCTTGTTCTTTTTTTCTCCGGAAACAGTTTGGGGCTGCCATCCATCTTTTTTCTCTCTTTTAACCAATTTTGCTTTCTCGCGCGCTCTTTTCGCCAACTTTTCTTTTCCCCTTTCTTTCTTAAGCAAATTCTTTTCCGTTTTAGAACCCTGATTTTTCTTCCCGCCCAGCGGCTTTTTCTTTTCCGCTGAATTGGACAAAGAAGAATTGTTACGGGAAACTTTTTTCATTTTTCCGATTGCTTTTTTCATTTTATTTATCCCAATATTTTCTTATTTCTTTTTAGCGGCCGGCATCTTTTCTTCTTTCACTTCTTCTGCGGATTTCTGGGCTTCGGCGGTTAAGCTCTGAATTTTCTCTATAATAGTTTTATTCCCCGGATTAAGGTCTAACACTTTTCTGAATTGCTCCAGCGCTTTTGTTTTCTGACCCCGCGCCTCATAAATCAAACCGAGCGAGTAAAGGGAATTGGAATGATTGGGGAAAATCGCTAAAACGCTTTCAAACTGACTAATCGCTTCATTATAGCGGTTGGCATTATAATAAAGCCTGCCTAACTGAAAATGAGCATCTATAGAAAAGGGGTTTTTAACCACCAAATCTTCCATCCGCTTGGTTGCTTCCTCAATCTTGCCGTCTGCTTCGTCTAAAACTGAAAGTTGGATTCCTGCCGGCACATAATCCTCGCGCAGCTGTAACGCTTTCTCAAAAAGCACTCTTGCTTCATCCTTTTTATTGTCAGCCAAAAGCAATTTGCCCAGTTCAACATAAAGCGCCGGGTTTTTGGGTTCTGTTTCAAGAGCGGACCGGAATGTTTTAATTCCCCACTCTAACGCGCCCTGCGCCACTCCTTGCACCTCGCGATAAACAATACCTAACGCCTGCTGCGCGCCGATATTTTTGGGAGAGACTTCTGTCGCCCGCCTGCCTTCACGGATGCTCAACGCCACCAAATTAATCACTTTTTGGTTATCCGGCTGAGGTTTGGCTAACTCTTCCGAAATTAAACCTAAATACCTCCCCGCTAAGGCAATATGGTAATCCGCGCGCTTATCCGCCAATTTTACCGCCATCTCAATTTTAGCCACATCAGCCGACGGGTCAACAAGAAATCGCCGGTAATAAATATCAGCCACAAACCCTTTTACTAAGACAAAAGAAAAAACGCCTATTCCTACCAAAGCCGACCAAAAAAGAACGGTGATAATCAAGCCCAATTCAGGGAGTTCTTTAAACGCAAATATTTTTTCTTTCTGAGGCTTGCCCCAACTGATAACACCCAAAGCCAAAAACAACCAGAAGAGAAAAGCCAAAGTAATGTTCTGATAAAAGACAAACTGTCCTGCTAAAACAGCAACAAAAGAAAAGATAAGGGGCGCTTGCCACTGGATTTTTGATTCTTTCTCGGTCGTTTTGGCGGATAGCACAAACCACGAAACCACGAAAAACATTCCCAAAAGGACCAAATCCGCCAAAATGCCCAAAATACCTTCGGTGGACAAAATTTCGGAGAAATGGTTAGCCGGCCGGTCAAAACGAATGTACCACCAAGGGCTTCGCATAAAACTTTGCGGCTTGTACTTGGAAAAGGCGTAGTTAAAATTGCCCACACCGACGCCCAACAACGGATTTTCTTTCAACGCTTTAAATGAAGTCGCCCAACTGACATTTTGCGACAACTGCACTTCTTGCGGTATGTTGCTAAAAATTTTAATCTGCCGCAAAAGCCCGCCGACGGGATTACGAAAAAGAAAAATGGCGGAAATAATGATAAAAAGAGTCGTCAAACTCAACCGGCTTACATCTTCGCGGAAAATTCTTTTCCAAAAAGAAAAAACCAGAAAAAGAAGAAGGGAAAAGAAAATAATAAACCAACTCTGCCACGAGCCAGTCAAAACTAAAAACAAAAAGATAGCCGCCAGCAAAAAATACTGCGGGAAATATCTTCGCCGGCTCTGCCTCTTTCTCTCCCCTTCCGCTTCGCCGCTTAATTTATGGAATTCGCGGAAAGCCAAAGAAATAACAAGAAAGACAAAAACTACTGCCAGATAGATTGAAAGCTGTTCAAAAGAACCGCCTACCGTATTAAAGGTTTTTAAACTCATTACGGCTGGCAGTTTTAAAATCTTCCCCAATTCCCCCCAAACGCCAAAGAGGGAAAAATAAGCCGTCAATAAAACCAAGAAAGATGACCATAAAAATGTTTTGGTAATGCCGCTGATGGTAATGGATTTTTTGTCGGCATTTTCAATTTCCGCGTTATTGGAAAGCAGAAAATAAAAAATGATTAAACTCAAAAGACCGATTAAATTTGGCCAAAACCGGCCATAAAAACCGAGGAGCGTTGATGTCTTATCCACCGAAAAAAGCGCGTTCAGGACCAAAACTGCCAGAAAAACTATAACAAATAAATCAAGCGGTCCCTTTTTAAACCTTACTTTTTTGTCTTCAAAAACCATTCTCGCCAACCAAGCCAGCAATCCTGCGGCGGCTAAAAAAAACAAAAGGTAAGATTTATTGAACTCAAACGCCTCGTAAGTAAAAGGCAGCCAAAAAAGCGGCATTAAAAAAACCAGCAGACAAATTAAAAACTTAAGAAATTTTTGCCACATATTTTTTAAATAAGTAAGAAACAAGCGGCGCTAAAAGTTCCTCTTTGACGCTGCTCTATTTCTTTTACTTAATTTTACTTAATTTTAATTAAGATGCAATTAAAAATTCCCTAATTTATCAATTACATTTATCAATTACGGATTACAAATTACGAATGGCAAACTGTAAATTAAGAATGACAAATGGCAAATTTTGACTTTCTCCGCTTTTTAAATTCCTCTAAATACTTTATTAGCCCTCCTATTTGCTCTGCTAATTCATTTAATAATTTTGACCATTCCTCAAACTCTCTGTTGTTTATATAATTCACAGATAAAGCAATATATAATTGATTTTTGCTTCTCCAATTGACCCTTTGCTAATTTTAAGAAACGGAAAAATTCATTTTCATTATTTTTTCCAAGCCCTCTGCTATGTTTGAACTAATATATTTGAATTAACGGAAACAATCGCCCTCCTCCTTTGGTTTCTTGGATAAAAATCTTTATTAAATTTCTCTTTTGAAGCAAAACCGTAAATTATTTTTTGATTTTTAGGGATAATTTCCAAATGGGCAAATCTTCAAAATTTTTGTAATTCATAATTGTAATTCATAATATTTTATATTTTTATTGTTTATAGTTTATATCCGCCATAATTTTAATCCGCGGTTCGCAGTTGGTAATTGGCAATTCGCCAATTAGTCAACTGATATTCGTGTAATTCAATTAACTCCCTTCTATTGATAAGTGGAGCTTGCTTCTTCTGTTTTGCAGCCATCTTCATATTGGTCTATCACTCCATTGCAATTATTGTCTTTGCCGTTGTCGCAAATTGCAGGAGCGCCCGGATAAATTGCCGCATTGGAATCATCGCAATCGCCATAATCCAGAACCCACGAGGTGCTGCTGGCTGTGCAGGATTCCACAAAGTTTCCGCCATTGCCAAAACCATCGCCGTCGCTGTCATAGTAAAATGTCTTTTGCTGGCATTCCTCAACCGTTGATGTTGATGTTGGCGTTGATGTTGATGTTGATGTTGGAGATTCACCTTCTGCCGCTAAAGAAGATTTTTCTCCCTCGCTTTCTGCCGAAATGACGCACTCTCCCGCGCTCACTTTCATTTCTCCGTTTTCTATTGCCACACAGTATGGTTCCTGCGTTATCTTATCGTATAAGGTCAGCCCATTCTTTACTTTCAAGCTCCCCACTTCCAAAATGCCGTTCTCTGTGATAATCAAACCCAATTTAGCCAATCCAGCGCGCATTTCTTCGGCTGACAATTCCACAATTTCCCCTTCGCTGTTTTGCTTCACCGACAATTCGTCAAGTTTTTGCTGGTGTTCCTTCACAACTTTTAGCAAAATAACCGACAACTTGCCGTAATCAATGCTTTCCGGTTCGCCGGCATTGTTCAGGTTAACCAATTCCGGGAAGATTTGATAAACATCTTCGGCAATCAAACCAAAACTTGATTTGCCCGGATTGGCTGATAATTCGTTCCATTTAAAGGAAACAGGCTCAAGCTCCATTATTTTATTGGAATCAAAATCAAACTTAACTATGTCGGTCTTATATTTGCGGGAAGAAGAGGCTTTTGTGATAAGACCGCTAGCATTTATCTGGAGCGCTGTCGCGTCAGCCACGCCTAACCCCACCACATAAAACCCGCCGTTAGTGGTTGAGGCGTAAAAATTACCGCCCACTTCCAACTTATAACTCGGGCTCGTCGTCCCAATGCCGACGTTGCCCGTGTTCTTTATTGTCATTAGTTCGGTGTCTTGTGCCGTGTTGTAAATCTCTATCTTGGTATTGTAACCGGCAAGCAAACGTAGGTTATTTGAACTTGTCAGCCGGATTAATGGCATAGCATTTCCAACTGAATCCTTAGTCCACAAGCCGTACCCGTTCTGCACGAAAATGTTACCATTATTAACATCCAACTTATAACTCGGACTCGTCGTCCCGATGCCGACGTTGCCTGAACCATCAATAGTCACTCTGTCCTGACCGCCAGTTTGGAACCGAATAACTTCATCTGATTGTGCGGCTATATTAAAATCACCAGTAGAATCAACACCAAGACTTCCGTATTTTGTAGCGCCCGCACCATCATCATAACCATATATAAGGAGACTTCTATTGTTACCACTAGTAGTACCAGCAAACATACTAATATTACCTTGAGCGCCCCAATTCATCGAAATGCCTCCATTGCCCGACGTGAGGACTAATTGATAATTCCCACCACTTTGAACATCAAAACGACGATTAGAAGATAATAAAACTCTATCTTGAGTGGTACTCTGAGGTACGGTAGTTAACTGAGCTACTATATCTTGAGATGTACCCAGACCTCTGACATATAAGGAATAATTTCCAGATGAACCGGAACCAACATTTAAGCTTCCCTCCTGAATATCCACCTTATATCCCGGCCCCGTCGTCCCGATGCCGACGTTGCCCATAATAGTTGTCGTGGCAGAGATGTAGGTATTGTGAGCAAAAATTCCATTAGCCACAAAGTTGTGAGTTCCTTCAACTTCTATGTCGTAAACTTGTTCATAGCCAA